>JGI1357J11328_10003255_pt1 | contig 11273 bp, 13 predicted proteins | sample Subgrocontami54m_FD_11328 | JGI IMG/M metagenome (IMG submission 11328)
GATCTCGATCAAAGTCGTGGATGGCCGGGACACCAGGGCGTTTACGCCCGTCTTCGACGGGCTATGCCCGGCCATGACGTAGAAGATGTCGCTCAGAAACAGCGTTCAATCCAGCACGTGGCTGACCATGCCGTCGGCGAGCTTGGGCTCAAACCAGGTGGATTTCGGCGGCATGATGCCGTCGGCGTCCGCCACCGCCATCAGGTCGTCCATCTGCGTGGGATAGAGCGCGAAGGCCACCGCCATCTCGCCCGAGGACACCCGCCGCTCCAGCTCCGCCAGCCCGCGCCCGCCGCCGACGAAATCGATGCGCTTGTCGGTGCGCTGATCTTTGATGCCGAGCAGCGGCTCGAGCACATGGCGCGCCAACAGCGTCACCGGCAGCCGCCCGATCGCATCCATCGCGGGGACGAGCTCGGGCCACACCGTCACGCGGTACCACCGGCCTGCGAGATACATGCCGAACTCGGCGCGATCCTCGGGGCGCACCGGGTGCGGCGACGCTGCCACATCGAGATGCCGCCCGAGCTCCGCGAGGAAGTCAGTGGCGCTGCGGCCGTTCAGGTCGCGCACCACGCGGTTGTAATCGAGGATGGTCATCTCGTGATGCGGAAACAGCACTGCGAGGAAGTGGCGGTGCGAGCCGTCGCTGTTGCGTGCGCGCGCGACCCGTGAGGCTGCCGCCGAGCGGTGATGGCCGTCGGCGATATAGAGCGCGGGCAAGGCATCGACCGCGCGCGTGAGCCGGTCGATGATCGCCGCGTCGCCGATCACCCACATCTGATGGCGCACGCCGTCGTCGGCAGTGACGTCGACATCGGGCTTTCCTGCGGCGGCCGCCGCCAGCATGGCATCGATGTCTGGCGCCGCCGGATATCCGATCATCACCGGGCCGGTCTGCGCATTGATGGCGTCGATCTGGCGGACGCGGTCGTCCTCCTTCACCGGGGTGGTATGCTCGTGCTTGCGGATACGGTTGCTCTCGTAGGCGGCGACCGAAGCGACCGCGGCCAAGCCGGTCTGCTGCATCTCCCGCCAAGTAAGGCGATAGACGTAGTAGCTCGGTTTGCGCTCGCGCATCAGCACGCCGGCGGTGACCAGGCGTTCGAGGTTCTCCGCCGCCTTGGCATAGACCGCGCGATCGTAGGGGTCGGTCGCCGGATCGAGGTCGATCTCCGGCTTGGAGATATGCAGAAAGCTCCACGGCTTGCCCTGGGCGCGCGCGCGCGCCTCCGCGCTGGAGAGCACGTCATAGGGCGGCGCCAGCACCTCGCCGGCGCGGCCGGGCGCCGGGCGCAAGGCGCGAAACGGTTGGATAAGCGGCAACGGGGCTCTCCTTCGGGTCGGAGCCCCGGGTTCTAGTCCGCGACGGCGGTGGGTTCAATACAAGGAATGCGCAGCGTGTAGTCCGGGTTAGCGCGGTCCGGTCATTGTTTTGGGTGCGATACCGCTGCGCGCGTAACCCGACATGGGTGTCGTTGGGTTACGCGCGGAGCGATGGCCGCGGCGCCAACCGCAGGGCTGGGGCCACGCTAACCCAACGCGCATACTACGCGCTTACGGCTCGTTGGACACAATCAGCGTTATCTCGGGCGCGTTGGTCAAAACAGCAATGATGGAGTTCAAGGACACCGCCAGTTTTGCGGTGCCGGCGCCGATTTCGTGTCTGTTGAACTCGACAGCATCGGTCCCGACCTTCACTTCGATCGTATCCCTTTCCCGGCCCGGGAGAGCAATCGTCTATCCGGTGCGCCCGAGCGTCAGGGTCAGTTTGTTGAGCTTGGTCCGATCCTTTTGGAGTTGCCGCAGCTGGCTCGCTATGTCGGCCGATCCGGATGTCGTCATTGGTTTCCTCCTTAGCGTCGCCGCGCACTGCCATGTTTCCGAAGTTTGAGACAGTCGTTCGGCGATGTCTAGGGTCCCGGATCAAGCCGAAGTCGCAGAGCAAAATTATGCAAGCAGTTAAAATGGCGATCACCACGACAAGCAATGCTGATGGTCATGGTTCTTTCGTGGCCTCTCACGGCGCCTTCCTCCTCTGATCGCTTTATGAAACATGTGTCCCGGGCGCGGCGCATCACCATGGCGCACCGAGACGCGCGTAAACGCGCTTATGACTATCGCTACACGCTGCACCGCATTCGGGACACGGCCGGCAACTACTTAATGGCTTCGCGCGCGGCGGCGACCGCTTCAGCCGGCGTCTTGTAGATGTCAGCGACCAGCTTTTCGACCGCCTCGCCGGTGGCCGGCTCGATTTCAAGATTCATCTTATTCGCCGCCGCCAGGAATTCCGGGTCCTTCATGGTGGCGTCGAAGGCGCGCCGCAGCATGGCGGTGTTCTCCGCCGACACGCCGGGCGGCGCGATGAACGGCCGGCCGGACACCTGCGGCCCCAGCAGCAGCCGCAGCGCCGCCTTCTGCAGCTCGGACTTCGCCTGATCGACGATCAGCGGGACGTTCGCCAGCTCGGGATGCTTTTCGACCGCGAATTGCGCGACGATGTTGATCTGCTTGTCGCGAAGCCAATCGGCTGCGGTGCTCTTCAGGCTGCTCCAGGAGTCGCCGCAATTGCCGACGATCTCGCCGCGCGCCATCGCGAGCCGCACCTCGCTGCTGCCGGTATAGCCGGAGATGATTTTAATATTGGCGCCGAACATGTTGCGCAGAATGGCGGTGTGCTGATAGCGCGAGTCGGCAGGGCCGGTGGTGCCGAACGGCAGCGGGGCCGCGCTGCCGATCAGGTCGGCAAAGCTCTTCACCGGCGAGGCATGCCAGGTGATGCAAACATTGGTGCCGCCCGCCATGCTGCCGATCCAGGTGAGCTTGCTGGCGTCGTAATTGGCATTGCTGCCGCCAAGCAGCGGAGCGATGATCAGCGACGGGTCGAAAATGCCGATGGTCAGCCCGTTCTTGGGCGCCACCGCATTGATGTGATTCACCATCCCGAGGCTGCCGGCGCCCGGCATGTTGCGCACCACGACGGTGGGATTGCCGGGAATGTGATTGCCGTAGAAGCGCGCGAGCGCGCGCCCATAGGCGTCGTAGCCGCCGCCGGCCGAGAAGCCGACCAACACTTCGAGCGTCTTGCTCTTGAAGAAATCGCTCTGCGCCGAAGCCGCGCAGGGGCCAAAGAGGAGGGCTGCAGCCGTCGCGGCGCCGAGGATTTTCATGGGGTTTTCCGTGCTGGAGAGCGCAGCTTCGTATGCTATCGAAGCGATCCGCGGCCCGTCAACCAAGCGCCCGGTGCGCGCCGGTTGCACCGGCATCGGCGCCCTCTACACTCACACTGATCGTTGCGCATCGTTCCTGCCCAGTGGGCCATTCGTGAACAAACCCGCCGCCATCCTGATCGCCGGGCCGACCGCCAGCGGCAAGTCGGCGCTGGCGCTGGCCGTGGCGGAGCAGCACGGCGGCGTGGTGATCAATGCAGATTCCATGCAGGTCTATCGCGATTTGCGCCTCATCACCGCGCGGCCGCCGGTGCTGGATGAGGCGCGCGTGCCGCATGCGCTCTATGGCCATGTGGACGCCGCCGAGAACTATTCGGTCGGGCGCTGGTGCGTCGACGCCAGCATAGCGATCGCAGGCGCCAACCGCGCCGGGCGGCTGCCGATCGTGGTCGGCGGCACCGGGCTTTATTTCAAGGCGCTGGTGCAAGGGCTTGCCGCGGTGCCGCCGGTGCCCTCCGAGATCCGCGCCGCGGTGCGCGAGCGGCTCGAGCGCGACGGCGTGGCGCCACTCTATGCGGAGCTCATGCAACGCGATCCGGCGAGCGCGCAGCGCTTGATGCCCGGCGACCGCGCCCGCATCGCCCGCGCGCTGGAAGTGCATCTCGCCACCGGCCGCTCGCTCGCCGACTGGCATCGCGAGGGCATGCCGGCCCCGCTCGATCGGACGCGCGCACTCAAGATATTCCTCGCGGTGGAGCGCGCCGAGCTCTACCGGCGGATCGATGCGCGTTTCGATGCCATGCTTGCCGTCGGCGCGCTCGATGAGGTGCAAAGGCTCATGGCGCGCGGCCTTGATCCGTCGCTGCCGGCGATGAAGGCGCATGGCGTGCCCTGGTTGATCCGCCATCTCAAGGGAGAGATCGGCCTCGCGGAGGCTGCCGAAGGCGGCAAGCGCGACACCCGCCGCTATACCAAGCGCCAGGGGACTTGGTTCCGGCACCAGTTGCCGGACTGGACGTGGGTAACGCCGGAGGGGGTGGAGAAAGCGGCGCTTGAAGTGCACGCGCTCAGGCGGTGAAGAGTTTTGCGCCAGCCTTCTCAGCAGCGCGCGCGAGTGCGGCATCGCGAGTCGCCAGCGGCAAGTCGAGACGCAGTGCCAGGTCCAGATAGGCAGCGTCATAGATTTTCAGGGTGTAATGCCGAGCCTGCCGATTGAGGTCGATCATTTCTGTCGCATTGTATGCAGGAGCGACGAGCAACTGCATCTCGGAAAGGTCGACCAGGAATTCATCAATCGCCGCTCGCTGCACGATCCCGCGCCGTTCCGAGCGCGCGAGGCTGTGAAGAACCTCAAACCAAAATTGGGGCGGAACATAGCCTCCATGGTTGCAAACGGCGCTGAGCGCAGCATCGGAGAGCGGACTTGCCTGAGTGTGAACGCACCAGGCCACGGCGAGCGAAGCATCTATGACTTGAGCCACCGATCGACCCGTTCATCAAGATCACGCTCCACATCTGCCTTGAGTTCTTCCCAATTGCGTTGGGCTTCATCCTCGGACACGGGCGGACCCTGGGCGGCTAAACGAGCACGTATGCGGTCAGCAGCCCGCCTCGCCGTTTCGCGATCAAAGGTGACCATCGGCGTGATCCGCGCGACCGGCCTGCCATTCTTGGTCACGACAAAGCTTTCGCCCCGCTCGGCGCGGCCGATCAGTTCGGAAAACTTGCTCTTGGCCTCGTATGCGCCGACCGAGGTCGTGCCGTTTAAGGGTGTGGTCTTCTCATCCATGTATAAATTCCGACTAGTCGACGACTAGTCTATCAGGATCGGAGTAGGCTCGCAATGTATGGACAATTCGGGCTTGACCGCCAATTTCTTGCCCCCTATAACCCGCGCAAGGAAATGACGAAAGGCTGATGTTGTGCGCAATTTTATTACCGTAACCCTCCGAGGGCGTACCGCAGCGGATGGCTAGCCCCTCCGCGTGCATGCGGTGCGTCGGCAGGGGCTTAGCGGCCCCTTTTTGATTGCCTGAAACGGTTGAGTGGAGCGGAGACGATGAGCAGGGAAATGACCGGCGCCGAAATGGTGCTCGAGGCGCTCGCCGATCAGGGCGTCGAACACCTATTTGGTTATCCCGGCGGCGCGGTGCTGCCGATCTATGACGAGCTGTTCAAGCAGCAGCGCATCAAGCACATCCTGGTGCGTCACGAGCAGGGCGCGGTGCATGCCGCCGAAGGCTATGCACGCTCTACCGGCAAGGTCGGCTGCGTGCTGGTGACCTCGGGTCCCGGCGCCACCAATGCGGTCACCGGTCTCACCGACGCGCTGATGGATTCCATTCCGCTGGTCTGCATCACCGGCCAGGTGCCGACGCACCTGATCGGCAACGACGCCTTCCAGGAATGCGACACCGTCGGTATCACGCGGCCGTGCACCAAGCACAATTACCTGGTGAAGAACGTCAACGACCTGGCGCGCGTGCTGCACGAGGCATTCTATGTCGCCGCCCACGGCCGCCCCGGCCCGGTGGTGGTCGACATCCCGAAGGACATCCAGTTCGCCAAGGGCATCTACCAGGGCCCGAAGAACGTCGAGCACAAGACCTACAAGCCCAAGCTCAAGGGTGACCTCGACAAGATCAAGGCGGCGATCGATCTGATGCGCCAGGCCAAGCGCCCGCTGTTCTATACCGGCGGCGGCATCATCAATTCCGGCCCTGAGGCCAGCCACTATCTGCGCGAATTCGTCAAGCTCACCGGCTTCCCCATCACCTCGACCTTGATGGGGCTCGGCGCTTATGCCGCCTCCGACCCGCAATGGCTCGGCATGCTCGGCATGCACGGCACCTGGGAAGCCAACTGGGCGATGCACGATTGCGATGTGATGGTCTGCATCGGCGCGCGCTTCGACGACCGCATCACCGGACGGCTCGACGCCTTCGCGCCCAACTCCAAAAAGATTCATGTCGATATCGACCCGTCGTCGATCAACAAGAACGTCAAGGTCGACATCCCGATCATCGGTGACTGCGCCTATGTGCTCGAGGACATGGTGCGGCTGTGGCGCTCCGGCGCAGTCACGCCCGACAAAACGGCGCTCACCGACTGGTGGAAGCAGATCGACAAATGGCGCGCGAAGAAGTCGCTGTCCTACAAGAACTCGAACGACATCATCAAGCCGCAATACGCCATCCAGCGGCTGTACGAGCTGACCAAGGACCGCGATACCTACATCACCACCGAAGTCGGCCAGCACCAGATGTGGGCGGCGCAGTTCTACCGGTTCGAGGAGCCGAACCGCTGGATGACCTCCGGCGGCCTCGGCACCATGGGTTACGGGCTCCCGGCCTCGATCGGCGTGCAGCTCGCGCATCCCAATTCGCTGGTCATCGATATCGCCGGGGAGGCCTCGGTGCAGATGACCATGCAGGAAATGTCGACCGCAGCGCAGTACGACCTGCCGATCAAGATCTTCGTCATCAACAACCAATATATGGGCATGGTGCGGCAGTGGCAGGAGCTGCTGCATGGCGGGCGCTATGCGCATTCCTATAGCGAGGCGCTGCCGGATTTCGTCAAGCTGGCGGACGCCTATCACGGGGTCGGCATCCGCTGCGAGAAGCCGGGCGATCTGGACGGCGCCATCCGCGAGATGATCGACGTGAAGCGGCCGGTGATCTTCGACTGCGTGGTCGATCCCAACGAGAACTGCTTCCCGATGATCCCGTCGGGCCGCGCCCACAATGAGATGCTGCTCGGCGATGCCGGCGTCAGCGTCGAGGACGCCATCACCGAAGAGGGCAAGGTGATGGTGTAGCGGCGCTGGACCTCATCCTGAGGAGCCGCGTGTAGCGCGGCGTCTCGAAGGATGAGGCCGCCCTATCCTTCGAGACGCGGGCTTCGCCCGCTCCTCAGGATGAGGGCGGAACCGGCACCGGAACTGCTGAGAGTATTGCGTACAAAGGTTGAGGCATGAACACCACCACCCACTATCCCGCCGCGCCCAAGGCGCAGGGCGTCGAAAACCACACACTTTCGGTGATCGTGGACAACGAGCCGGGCGTGCTCGCGCGCGTCATCGGGCTGTTCTCCGGCCGCGGCTACAATATCGACTCGCTCACGGTGTCGGAGACCGAGCACGAGAAGCACCTGTCGCGCATCACCATCGTCACCCGCGGCACGCCGATGGTGATCGAGCAGATCAAGAACCAGCTCGATCGCCTGGTGCCGGTGCATCGCGTTGTGGATATGACCATCGCGGGCCCGGCGCTGCAGCGCGAGCTCGCCATGGTCAAGGTGCGCGGCAAGGGCGAACAGCGGGTCGAGGCGCTGCGGCTGGCCGACGCCTTCCGCGCCAGCGTGATCGACGCCACCACCGAGAGCTTCGTGTTCGAGATCACCGGCGCCAGCGACAAGATCGAGGCTTTTGTGGCGCTGATGCTGCCGCTCGGCCTGGTCGAGGTCTCGCGCACCGGCATCGTGGCGATCGCGCGCGGGCCGGAAGGGATGTGAGGGAGATTTGACATCTGTACGGTTATGCCGTACGCAGGCATATGCGGATCGTCAGCTTCCGGCATAAGGATCTCGAAAGATTCTGGCGACGTAATGAGGCGCGCGGCGTTGCGCGGCAATATGAGGCAAAACTTCGCGCGATGCTGACAGCGCTCGAGGAGGCCGAAAATGTCGCAGAGCTTGAAACGGTGCCGGGATGGCGGCTTCATCCGCTCAAGGGAGATCGGAAGGGCGTCTGGAGCCTGACCGTCACCCGCAACTATCGACTCACCTTCAGGGTTGCGGGCTCGACAGCCGCTGACATTGACTTTGAGGACTATCACTGAGGACCATGGCGATGCCGATGAAAAATCCCTCCCACCCGGGCGAAGTTTTTTACTGGGGCGTTCTGGAGCCGCTCGATATCAGCGTCTCCGAGGCCGCTCGCGTGCTGGGTGTACGGCGGGCGACCCTGTCGGCGGTTGTGAACGCAAGAGCCGCGCTTTCTCCCGACTTGGCGCTTCGGATCGAAAAGGCGTTCGGGCCCAAGATCGATCTCATGCTTCGTATTCAGGCGGCGTATGACGCGGCTCAGGTTCGTAAGCGGTCGAAGGGTATCAAGATCAGGCGTTACGTTGCCAAGGCAGCGTGACGTGCCGCTCGGCCTGGTCGAGGTCTCGCGCACCGGCATCGTGGCGATCGCGCGCGGGCCGGAAGGGATGTAACGGCGCACCGGCGCGCGCCGCCGGGGCTTGTCCCGCCCCGCCAAGCGCCCTAGAAGCAACGCGACCAAAACAGGCGGCAAGGCCGCGTACGTGAGGAGAAGTCATGCGTGTTTACTACGACCGCGACGCCGACCTGAACCTGATCAAGGGCAAGAAGGTCGCCATCATCGGCTATGGCAGCCAGGGCCACGCCCATGCGCTCAACCTGCGCGATTCCGGCGTCAAAGAGGTGGCGGTGGCGCTGCGCAAGGGCTCGCAGGGCGTCAAGAAGGCCGAGGGCGAGAAGCTCAAGGTCGTGGAAGTGGCCGAGGCCGCCAAATGGGCCGACGTCATGATGATGCTGACGCCCGACGAGCTGCAGGCCGAAATCTATCGCGACAGCATCAAGGACAATCTGAAGCAGGGCGGGGCGCTGATGTTCGCCCACGGTCTCAATGTGCATTTCAACCTGATCGAGCCGCGCAAAGACCTCGACGTGATGATGATCGCGCCGAAGGGCCCGGGCCACACCGTGCGCGCGGAATACCAGCGCGGCGCCGGCGTGCCGGTGCTGATGGCGGTGCATCAGGACCCCTCCGGCAACGCCCACGACCTCACGCTGAGCTACGGCTCGGCGATCGGAGGCGGACGCGCCGGTATCATCGAGACCACCTTCCGCGAGGAATGCGAGACCGACCTGTTCGGCGAGCAGTCGGTGCTGTGCGGCGGCCTGGTCGAATTGATGAAGGCCGGCTACGAGACCCTGGTCGAAGCCGGCTACGCGCCCGAGATGGCCTATTTCGAATGCGTGCACGAGGTGAAGCTGATCGTCGACCTCATTTATGAGGGCGGCATCGCCACCATGGACTACTCGGTTTCCAACACTGCCGAATATGGCCAATACGTTTCCGGTCCGCGCGTGGTAACGCCGGAGACCAAGGCCGAAATGAAGAAAATTCTCGCCGATATCCAATCCGGCAAGTTCACGCGCGATTGGATGTTGGAAAATCGCGTCAACCAGACCTCGTTCAAGGCGATGCGGGCAAAGAACGCCGCACATCCGATCGAGGAGGTCGGGGCCAAGCTGCGCGCCATGATGCCGTGGATCAAACAGCGGGCGCTGGTAGACCGCAGCCGGAACTGATCCACGGCGTTATGTTTTGACGGGCTCGCTGCCGCTCGCCCTTTGGGATCAAGCAACGGGCGCTGGTCGACCGAAGCCGCAACTGATCCACGTTCCTTCGACGGCTTTGCTGACCTCTTGATCCGCTGCCGGTGATCTCTCTACACTTCGCCAAGATCAAGCGAGGGGAGGGCGTCATGCTTGCGCAGCGGACTTTGGGAAGCATTCTTCTGGCCGGCACATTTGTCTTGGCCTCGTGGAGCAACCTGTCGGTGGCCCAGGAGGGAGCATTCGTGCTGACCTCGCCGGCGTTCAAGGACGGCGGCACCATTCCGCTCAAGCACGGCGGCAATCTCAAGGGTCTTGCCAATTGCATCGGCGAGAATGTTTCGCCGGCGCTGGCGTGGTCGAATCCGCCGCCGGGCACCAAGAGCTTCGCCATCCTGCTGTTCGATCCGGAGGGCCGCGGCGGATTGGGCGTCAGCCAATGGGTGGCCTACGGCATTCCCGCCAGCACCACGGGTTTTGCCGAAGGCGACGGCAGCCAAACCTCCGACAAATTCGTCGCCGGCAAGAGCATGCAGGGCCTGCCGCCGCATTATCTCGGGCCCTGCGCGCCGCGCGGCGCGCCGCACCATTATGTGTTCACCTTGATCGCCACCGATCTCGAACCGAATGCCCTGCAGCCCGGGCTGACCCGGGAGGAGTTCCTGGCGGCCTTGCCCGGCCGCAGCAAGGGCGCCACCGGCCTGGTCGGCGTCTACGCGCGGCCGAACTGAGTAAAGCCAACCGGTCTGCTTCGAGGTGCGGCGCGGGGCATTTCGGCGATAGTTGGAGCGCTCCGGCTAAACAAAAATTCATCTTGCAAGGCCGGCGGCCGGTTTTCCGGCGTCCCGCTCGGCAAATTTAATCACGGCGCGCGGCCGGTTTACGATTTTTGCTGCCCGCGCGACCGTTACACCCCTCATGACCTTGCAATGACAGAATTTATACCCTTCTATGACAACGCCACCCGTGTGCCGGAGACTGTCGTTGGTTCATTGCCGGGCGTGGGTGCGTGGCCATGCCGTCCTCCATTGCGGTCCTTGCGAGCCGTCTCGCCGCCATCAATGGCGCGACCCGTGAAAAATTCCGGATCGCGCTGATCGCGGCCCCGCATCTCGCGGCGCTCGCATTCCTCGCCTGGAGCGAGGAGGGCCTGGTCGCCAAGTTGGTTTTCCTGCTGACCTGGGGCCTGCTGAATTTCTTCTGGCTGATCGTGCTGCGCCGCCCGGCGATCGCGGCCGCGCTGTCGCTCGTCTTCGTCCTGCTGCTCAGCCTGATTTCCGAGTTCAAGCACGACGTGCTGTGGATGACCGTAAGCTTTGTCGATGTGATGATCATCGATTACGACGCGGTGCATTTCCTGTTCTCCACCATTCCCGGCCTTTACCTCAAGACCATCCTGGCGGCGCTCGTGCTGGTTCCCCTGCTGGCGCTGCTGTGGTGGATCGATCCGTTCCGCCTGCGCTTGCGCATCGCCGCCGCCGGCTTCGCCGGCTGCCTCGCCGCCGTGGTCGCGGTGGCGCTGCCGTTCCCGCAGGAGGAGTGGGAGGCCTTCGTCGGCAACAATTACGTTTCCAAGTTCTCCCGCTCCGGCGTCGACGCGGTGTATACGCTGCTGACGCAGGGCATGCTCGAGTCCGACGCCACGGTCGCCGAGCAGCTCCAGGTGCTGCCGACCACGGCCTGCCAGCCGGCAACGCGGCCGCCGCACATCATCCTGGTGCACGACGAGTC
>JGI1357J11328_10003260_pt1 | contig 11258 bp, 7 predicted proteins | sample Subgrocontami54m_FD_11328 | JGI IMG/M metagenome (IMG submission 11328)
TACCGTTATTGTAAATCTTATTACCCGAGACGATGTGGTTACTGCCAAAGAATAGGGCGATTCCGTATCCGCCACTACCGGTAACCGTATTCCCAGTGATTGTGTTATTAGAAGCACCCGACCCAGTATAGATACCTTCAGAGCCACTGCCCGAAACGGTATTACCGGTAATGGTATTAGTCGGACCCTCAGAAATGATCCCTCGGGTACCGCCAGAAATAGTATTGCCACTAACTGTATTACTCGTCCCACTGGCCTCGATCGAAAATTGGTATGCGCCGACCAGTACATTACTAGTAATTGTATTGAGTGAGCTGTTGGCCCGCGCCCACACACCGACATCGCTGCCATTGCCACCCGAGATATAGTTACCGGTGACGACGTTATGCTTGTCGTAATCTCCAATCGCAATCCCGTATCCAGCGGTAGAAGAACTGGTTATAATGTAGTTTCCTTGAAACAAGTTAGCGTTATTCGAAGAGGCAGCGTCGATACTGTTCATATTAATACCGACGTTGACAAAATTTTCAATCCAAGTGTTAATGACACGAGAGTTGCTGACTTTCCGCTCTAGATAAATCATGTAGGCGCTGCCGGTCTGGACGGCTTTGTCACCATCAATTTTAAAGTTGCTTAAAGTCACCCCAGTAACTGTGGTTGTCCCACCATCGCCGAGCCGAATCATTCGACTGGCGTCAAAGACCTTTTTTAAGATTGTCGATTTACCAGCCCCGATTAACGAGACGTTTGACTTGGTGATCGTCAGCATCGCCCCAAAGTTGTAGGTGCCATCGAGTAGGTAAACGACGCCACCAGCTGCGGGAAGCGCAGTGATGGCGCTCGCGATGTCTAATTCATCGCTCGTTCCATCACCCACATAATCGGCCTTTTCTTTGTTCTGGGAATCTGAGGCAGCCACAATTTTCGTCGCAATGGTGCGATCAGCTTGCCACTGACTGCCGGTATAGACATACAGCTGGTCGTTATCGGTGCGGTAGTAAATTTGCCCTTCGGTGGGACTCCCTGGAAAACTGCCGGCTCCGCCGGTTAATTTAATTGACTGACTAGCTCCAAGCGTCATATCGCCTGCACTCGAGACAGTTAGCTTGCTACTGCCGTTAAGCTGTAAATCTATTAGATTGCCAGTAAAGCCAGATGCGGCATTTACCCCAAGACCAGTGCCAGAAGTTGACCAGGCAGTTGAGGTCGTGCCAGCCGGCTCCACCAGCAATTGCGGTTTAGTGGTGGTGGCACTTCCACCGCTAAACCAAGCACCATCAACCCTAATACCAGGAAGTGACGCGGCTCCGCCGGTAGCCACGTGGAGAGCGGCCGCGGGAGTAGTACCGCCGACTATCAAGTTTCCAACACTATCAATCACAAAAGCAGTCGAATCGGTAAGTGTACCATCGTCATTTACTCGTAAGGCTAACCCCCCGTTTGTAGAGGCAGTAGTGACGTTTAGGGCAGCACCAGTATTCTGGGTCAGAGATTGCTTGACCTCTAGAACGTTAGCCGAGCTGTTACAGGCACCTCCAGAAATAATACTGCACGTTGTATCATCAAGAGTGGCCACAGCGCCAGTGACGGTAATGGTATCACTGATTCCCGCAGTGACATTTCGCGAGAGATCGAGCAGATTACCCGCAACCGTGGCCGAACCGGTTCCAGTGACAAAAATCGAGCCAGTGTATGTCCCATTAATCATGTCTCCAGTGAGGGTGGTGGTATCAGGTGGAGAAGTTGTAGTCAGCGATATGCTCAAAGCGTGGTTAGTGAAGACGGAGGTTGAAGACCCGTTGATGAAAGCCGCTGTCGTATCAACTGCTGTCGCATAGACGGGGCCCGAAAAGTACCCGGCATAGTTGGTGGTACCACTAGTCGCAGTCGCATACAGACCGTAGTTAGTTGATGACGTGCCGGTATGGGTATTAGAAACATATATGCCGTAGGTGCTCTGCGCACTGGTGGCATTGGCACCGCTTGTGGCCACATTAAGCACTTTTTGGGTGTTGTTAGCCGCGGCGGTCGAGGTTGAGCTAAGCGAAACAACATTACCTTCGCTGACTGTGCTGCTGGCTACTGATAGACCGTTGCCGGTGGTATTAGCGGCGGTCACTGCAATGGGTGTGCCATCAACTGTAGTAATTGTGGCCCCTCCGTTATACGCACCTTGTAGTGAGCTTACACCACCACAACCAGTACACGAGGTCACGGTTAGAGCACCTGCTGAGTCGATCTTGGCTTTACTCACTCCCGCTACTTGGAGATCAACGAGATTACCGGCAAAGCCCGATGCCGCATTCACGCCAAGGCCAGTCCCCGATGTGGACCAAGCGGTAGAGGTAGTACCGGCTGGCTCGACTAACAACTGTGGTTTAGTGGTAGTGGCACTTCCACCGGTGAACCACGACCCATCGGTAATCACTCCCGGCGCTGAAGCTGCGCCGTTGGTAGAGACATGCAAACCGCCAACTGGCGCCGTGGTAGAGCCGACGCGCAGCTTACCTGCCAGGGCAGAATCGCCACCGGCGGAATAAATTGCCCAATTAGCTGTTGCGCCACTAATGCCGCCAATATTTAAGCCATAGTTGGCGGTCCCTCCAGTGGTCGAAATGCCACCAATGTTGATGCCAGTGGTGGTTCCTGGAGCGAGAAAAGTAACAATCGATGGAATCCTGACGCCCGTACTATCGGTCCCGGTGTCGGGAGTCAAATTGACATTTACTCCAACATTGTTTGTAGTCCCACCCGAGGCTGTAAAGTCTCCGGCAATATTGGTTGAGTTGGTACCAGAATGACTATTTGATGCTCTAAGCCCATATGTTGTCTGAGTACTTGTACCATTAACACCGCTAGTAGAGACGTTTAGAGCGGTCTGAGTGTTTAAAGCAGCGGCAGTAGAAGTTGAGGATATTGAGACAGCATTTCCACTGGTTAGAGTACTGGTCGCAACCGAGAGCCCGTTGCCGGTGGTGTTAGCGGCGGTCACCGCGATGGGTGTGCCGTCGACGGTGGTAATGGTGGCACCAGCGTTATAAGCGTCTTGCAGCGTAATTGAGCTGTCGGTGTTAAACGATGTACAGGTTGGCACATCGGCCAGGGTCGAAACCGCGCTGCCGGCCGAACATGCGGAAGGGTATGAAGTAAGCGCTGCCCAGGCCACGCTCGAGGAAGCGTCGACGGTGAGTGTATCAGCAATATCGGCATCGAGGATGTCGGTACCGTTCCACACCCCAACCGTAATAGTGCCTCCCGCAACGGAGAGACCGTTAACGGCGGTGGCCGAGAGTGAGCCACCAGAAACAGTACCACCGGACAATGTACCACCTGATATCGTAGCTGTGTTGATGGTGCTTGAAGTGACGAGCGTGGTGACGCCAGAGATAGCGCCGGCATTCGTAATGCCAGTTGAATTTACGTTAAGGCCGCCAGTATTGATAACCGTGCCACCGGCGGTGCTAACTTGCAGCAAATCGGTACCACCGTTTTGCACCGCAAATTTGCTTGTTGAGCCCGCGGCGATATTAACGAGTAGGTTTGAATCAGTGGCGGTATTGGCCAATGTCACCGAAATATCACGCGCGGTGGAAGTGGTTAATGCTGCAGATGCTCCGGCATCATAGGCTTGCTGTAAGGTAGTAGACCCTGCTCCTCCGCACCCAGTACATGAAGTAACAGTTATATTGCCTGCAGCATCTACTTTAAACATCGAGGTACCATTTACCTGTAAGTCAACCAGATTCCCCCCAAAACCAGCAGGAGCGTTGAGGCCTAGATAGGTACCTGATGCCGATCCACCTGTGATAGCTGACCCAAGCTGGATGAGCGATGTTGTAGCAGAGGCGACTGGTGTGCTAGAAACCTGTATTTGACCTGATGCGTCGGTTGCTACTACACTATTCGCTCCCGTCCCTATCTCTTTACCTTGCACCGAATCAGCCGAAATTGCATGAGGTACACTGCCTAAACGACGACGCGGAACTAGTTCTGGATCGGTACCGATGCGAATACCAAGATAGAGATTATTACTACTAAAATCGAGCGTACTCGGGAAGGCGGTGGTTGAACCCAAGAAGGTGAACAGGATGCCGTTACGAGTGGTGATACTCTTGGTCTCAGTCCACAATCGAGACCCCGCATCAGCATCAGAAGGAAACGGATCTGCGGTCGTCCGATCGATTGAATAAATGGAGTAACGAACCGAATACGTTCCGTCAGGAATCGGGCTGCGGGTCCCAGGCTCTATTACGCGGGCTGTTAGAGGAATCTGGCGTGCTGGTGCAGCAAGAGCGGCAGGTGTTGGTAGGGCTCTGATCACCGTTGTGATCGCAGTGATCTGAGTTAAGACAACGATAGTGATTACAAACTGCCGAAACACCAAGCTAAAAACTCTAATATCCAAAAGGTTATTTTTTGGTTTGGAGTTTGGAGTTTGGAGTTTGGAGTTTTTCGCTATGCTAACGCGTCTTGCTAAACTTAGAGCAAGCTCTGCACGGCCTTTCCATCGTGCAGCCTGGTTATGTAATTGTCGTAATCTCAAGCTTCAACCCCTCTTGTTGTATGCGCCTTCGGTCACTCTCTGTTGCGTACCAGATGTAACCAAAAACGACATTGAGAATTACTCATTAAGTATAGCATTCTTTCGCTACAAAGTAGCTGAGTGCTAAGTGCTCGCTGTACCCGACACTTTAGAACCTATTCAAACATAATTTAAGAGCATAGTCTGCTCAAAAGAGAGCATGCTTGTGAGTACAATTTTTTGTTAACACAATATTAAAAGTATTTTTAACGCTGTCAAGAACAGTTATCCACAGCTATTATAGCGCAGACTAAATGTCTATTAGCGCCTAGAACTCATTTCAAAACCTCCTCTTACGGTGTCATCTCGACCCGACGAGCCTTGTGGTTCGACAGGCTCACGGTTCGACCGTCCTGAGCTCACCGTCGAAGGACCACCCAGAGCTTGTCGAATGGGTCGAGTCGTTGGAGAGATCTAAGAGAATTCTTCTGAGATTTCTCCACCCCCGACAGAAACGTCGGGGAGTCGAAATGACAGATTTTGAAATGAGTTCTGCTCAGGTGCTTCTAGCGCCACGTGGAACGGGGCCAGACCGATTGGAGAGGGGATCATTACCGCGATCCTACACTAGAGAAATACGCTAACCCTATTTGATAGGGTGTTATTTCTCACGTGACGAGTTGTCAATTTCCCTTTCTGTAAGGCTATTGATTTTGTGATCTGCATCTCGTTTAACGGCGAGCAAGCCACTCAGTTCTTCTTTCTTTTGCTGTACTGCATTCTCAACCTGAGCTAGGTCTTGCGATAGGCGCTGAGCAGAAATTGTGGGTCGTCGCTTGCGCCACAGAATAAGTAGCACGATCAGGAAGAGCAACGCTAAGCCAGCGATTACTAGCGGCCACAACATCAGTTAATTTTTAACTGCAGCCACACCAGTCGACACTACTTGGAACTTTAGCTCGGAGTCGGTATAGTTACCCGCACCGTCAATCGCCCGGACAATCACCGTGTAATCACCCTTCTCGAGTAACGGTAGTTGATAGGGGCTGGTCGCTTCAACGAAGAAAGCGCTTGTGGAAGCCTTTTCTTCGGTTCGACGGATTATCTTGACCTCGTAATGGTCGACCCCACTTAAATCGTCCGTTGTTAAAAACTTCAGTAATCCCCGAGTTGTTTCGGTCGGGTTCTTTGGTTCTAACTCAATAGCAAAACCAGCTGGTGGTGATGAGTCAATCTTGAGTTGAAAATGAGTCGTGCCGCTCCACCCAGCGGAATTACGAGCCCGAATATGGAAGAACCATCGACCGCCAGAATCGGCCGTCTGGGTCAGCTGGACAGCCGATCCTTCGGCAGTTTCGTCCGGAGTAGTCGTTGGAGAAGTGTCGAAAACGTAACTATATTCAGTTGAGCCAGCCACCGGTCCCCAATTGAAGATTGCAGTTCGATTGTTGTACCATCGATTCGGGTCTTCGTGAGTTGGGGAGCTAACGATTGGGCCAGCTGGGGTTGGCAGTTTAATATCTAACGTTGCTTGGGCAGTAGTTGTTAGGATATTAGTGCCATTACCGTCATTGGCCAAGACTCTCGAGCCATCTTGGTATTTAAGGGTGGCTTTTCCCGCTCCTCGGGCTCGAAACTTAACGGTACTAATGATACCAGCGCTGGTCGTGACGCCAGGGGTTGGTAGACCCCCCTGAAAAGTGAGCTTGCCTTCTGTATTAGAGAAGCTAGGACCAGCCACCCAGACGGTAATGAAAGAATTACTAACTGATGGGCTAACCACCTGTAATTTGTCAGCAGGAAACGTAATAAAGGCTTCAACCGCGTTAATTGCTTCGCCACCGGTGTTTACAATCAACGAAAGGTCAAAGGTGTTATCGACTAAATATTCGCCCTGATTAGGAGAGAAACTTAATGTTGCGCCTGCGGCATGGGCCATAGGCACAGTAAAAATCTGAGTACAGGCTGTGAGCAACAGTACTCCACACATAAACCTCAGAAGAACACTCTTCAGATACACCCTCCCTATCTTTAGCATAACACGTTACAGAGAACAGTTAACAGAGAACACAGATCAAAGGACGGGGATTAGAAAACAGAAACCTAAAGTGCTTCATGGTTTCCTCCAGAGGCGGATCAGCCTCTGGCTGACAAGTTTCATGTTACAAGCCCCACGTTAGTGCAGATCATCGAGTTCGTGTTCTTCCTTGTCAATAATTTTATGGATATCGTCTTTAAGTTGGTGTTTGAAATGTTCAACTTTTTCTTTGGTTATCTCCCCATTGGGAATGTCTTTATCTACTGTTTGATCTAGCTCCTCTTCTAATCCCCCTAGTAGGCGGCGCGAGCGTTTAATAAAGGCTGCGACAGGCACTGCGCACAAAACGGCGAGGGTGCGCAGGCGTGACCAAAGGTAGACACTGAGCACAATAAGTAGCAGAATAATGGCTAAGAGCATACCCACAACATATTTAGTCTGAAATATGTGTCCACCTATAGTGATAGTAGAAGAGTTCACCAGAACTCGATGCGGCTCAGTCAAAGAGCTTTCGGCACCATCTTTATCAGTTCGGCTAAAGCGAAACGACTGAGCTCCTGGTGATAGGGTGCCGCTATAAACATATACCCATTCAATTTCGCCTTTTGCTCCTTTACCCCCGTATCGAGGGTAAGATGAGTCATTTTCGGGTAGTTGTTTGTCCTTGGCTAAGAAGTGATCAACTTCTTTACCGTTTAGGTACACGTAGATAGTATCATCGGGGAGTGATCTGCCAATAAAGCGAACTGGTGATAACAGAGCTACTGATTTATCCCATTCTAAGATAGTGGGTGGCGCGATGCCTATGATCGTGTATTTAAAACTGCTCTCACGTAGGTTGCCGGCTTTGTCGACGGCTCGGATAATGACGGTGTGATCACCTGGTTTTTGTCTAGGCAGTCGATCTCCACTGCTAATTTGGACCCACTCTCCTTCATCAATCTTTACATCATAATGGTCGATACCAGATAGCCCATCAGTAGCAGAAAACGTCACCTTAGGGGCTGGGTCGGTGGGCAAGGTCCCTGCCTCGAGCGAGGCTTTAAACTCGTCTGGTGGTACCGTATCTATTTGCACCTTAAAATGGGTAATGGGCGTAAAACCAGAATCAGTTTTGCTCTTAACGTGGAAATACCACACCCCGTCGGCCACGTTGTCGTATGTTTTGCTCTTAACGCTGCTCGTTGTAGACCCAGGATCGGTCGATGATGATTGATCAAACGTAAAGGCGTAGCCCAATGAGCTTGATGCAGACCAAGCCAGACTGACATTTTTAGCCTGGTACCATTTATTCTGATCAGGGTGGGTGCTAGAGGTTACTGTAGGCGCCCCAGGGGCTTTAGGCTTTGCTGCACCGACAGTAAACGATGCAGTACCAGAACCACCGTAAACGTTCGTGCCCGCACCATCATTGGCTAAAATCTTGCCGTTCGAGATGGAGACCGTGGCTGTACCGTTGGCAAGTGCCTTCCAGGAAATACTGAACATCTTGCCTGACGACCCGCTATATCCTGGATTAGATAGCCCGCCCCCAAAGTTAACGTGGGTGCTATCCCCGCTTGGTCCACTGGTCCAGAACGAAAAAATAGAACCAGAGGTAGATACTGATTGATAGCTGATGATATCAGACGAAAAATTGACGTTACCTTCGCCTGCATTAATGGCTTGGCCTTCGCTATCGATCAGCACATTTGCGGTAATTGTCTGCCCAACGGTATACGAGCCAGATGAGGGCGAAAAATAGAAACGCGCTGCTGATGCAAGCTGAGGTATGGCCACAACGACTAAAATACTGATTAATTGTAGAAGGCGCGATGACCGCACTCTTTTCCCCTCTTAGTTGACTACCATGGTAATTGGTCTTAAGCGTAGTGGCACAGCCGAACCTAACCCATCATTCTTTAGTATACGGGATTTGCTATCAAATGTGAGGGTAACAGCGCCTTGTCTTTTGGGGATAGCAATAATACTGCCCACCGTGCCTTTTCCTTTAAACCCCGGCGTCGGTAATCCACCAGCAAAGCTAATTAACCCTTTCTCGTTCGAGAATGACGGTTGATCTGTAATCCATAACTGGAAGAACGATTGATCTTTGGTTACCTCTTTTACTTCAAGTAAGCTAGGATCAAACACTATATAAACCTCGGCGGCATTAATAGACTGATCTCCCGTATCAATTATTACAGGCACGGTGATACGCTGATCTTTGACCACCTTTTGTGGAACTTCAAGGATAATCGCACCTTTTTTCGGTTGTTTAGCGTCGTAATAATAAGCCGCGGCCAATACTAATACGGCCAGCAAAACGACTGAGAAATAGTTAGCGTGAAGTACTCTTTTCATACATCCTTGATCTAAAAGGTCAGACCTTTTAATTAGCCGCCGGTCCAATAGAACATCTGGACTGAGAAATCAACCAGATCAACCGGGCCGTTATCGTTAATATCGGAGGCCAAATTGGGCGGGGGGCTTTGACCATAACTAAACATCAGAATCGAGAAGTCGGTTAGATTGACCAAGTTATCCACATTTAAGTCAGCCGAGAGCACCACTGTAAACGCTTTGGTCTGCGATAAAATACTTTGTGCTCCATCCTGATCTTGCACCAGAGCGTTTGTACTATGGCTCCCTAGATGAAAAATCTCTGGCACCTGCGATTGCCACTGCCCAGCAGAATCAGTGGTCGGGTTTTTAGTGATCGTGCCATGACTGTTGAAAAAATTTGTAACTGACGAGCTGGGCTTGGCATACCCATCTGCAGTTTGAGTCTCGGGGCGCTTGAGCTCGGTCTTGCCAACCCCGATCGTTGGCGGAAGCAAGAATCCGCTTAATGTAACTGTTGAACCGCTAATGACGTTTACATCGACACTTAAGGTTAGGGTGGTTTTACCATTCTTGTCCGAGGCATACATGCTAAAGGTGTGCACCCCTAAAGATAAGCTAGTGAAAGTCTTGTCAAAAAAGCCAGCGCTATTACAGGTAGTGGTACCTGCCACTACCCCGCTATCAAGAAAGGTCACCAGGGCGCTTGGTATAGCATAACCAGTCAAGCGCACATTACCCGTATTAGATGCGGTGCTCGGAACGACGGCAGAGACCGTAGTGGTAGACTCAACTGCGAAGATACGGGGGACTAGCACAAACAAATTTAGAAGCACAAGGGGCAGCAACGCCAGTTTTACAGCTAACACAACCCCTCCATCTCATCACTTATCCTTGGATCAAAACACGAATAATCTTAATTAGGCGGTGGCGAGCTATTATGAGGAACGCTAACAGAATACCGATGGCTGTAGCAGCCCATAGGGGGAATGCGAAGAACGATGTCTCGGCAATAAGTGTCTGATTTTTGGTCCCATAAATAGCCACTAGCTGGGCTCGATAATAACCCCCCCATAAGTTCTTCTTAGGCCAAATAATAGTCACTCGTCGCTCAGCACCCGGAAAAACGTTGCGTGGATTAAGTGCTGATTGATCAACCTTCATGCCGAATATATTATAAATAGTGACCGTGCCAATTGGTTTAATGTGCACGTTCCCTTCATTCTTAAACAGAACGTCTAAAGTGACTGGACCCTGTTTAAAATAGCGTTTCGAATACTCATCATTAAATTTCTCATCTTTGGCCGCATGAATAATGGTTTTACCGTCTGATCCGGTAATATCCTCCCACAACCCACTAAACGATTTAGGATTAAATCGCTCAATCCGAGCTTGCTCTTTACTGGAACCACTGACCGTTAGTAATATCAGAGCACCAATACGTTGCACAACACGGGCTCCTGAAGCATCTTGCTTAGCGATGACCTTAGGTTGAAACAAAATGGAGGCAAAATGCCCGCCTGGTTCAGCTTGCTGCGGCACGTCAATGGCAAATTTAACAAGTTTAGTTTCTTTTGCTTCAAGGGTTAGCTCGCCTGGAGTAATGATAAACCATTTCGAAAACGCGTTAGGGTTATCTTCGTCTTGCGTCAGCGAAACAATCCCTTCTGTGCCTTGCACCGTAAAATCTTCAGCCGTGGCTTGGTAGGTAATGCGGTCTGTTGATTGGTTGGTAATCTTAATTGCTTCTTCGCGCTTTTCCCCAGGATTGGCCGACAACTCAAACGAAGGAGGCGAGATCGTCAAACCAACAATCTCAGGCCCGGCTTGGGCATACTCAAAACTCCTGCCCCCTGCCAGAATGGCCACACAAATCAGCACCAGCGAAAAAATTAGTTTCATCTTCTGTTTATTATACATCACCAAAACAATTTGTGCGCATAGTTTGACAAGGCCATGCGCATGTTGAGAACTTTATTAGAATACTGGCGTTGCTACGTAGATTACTGTACCAGTATAGGTGCCTGATTCAGTTACTCCGCCAAACCGAATTTTGTAACCAACATTAATTGCTTGGGCACTGACCGCGGTGGCGCTGTAGGCTACCTCGAGGGCACTGTTCGTAAGACCGGCAAATGTGTCATCAGCAGAAAATCGGGTTGTGGTACCTGTACCAAGGACACCATCATTGGTCGTGTAGCCAAAAGCTTCGGTAGCAGCGCCAAAAGCTGCTGGTGAGGCGTTGGTGCCAGTATGGTCGGTAATGGTGTTTGCGCCAGAGACAAGATCGTCGCCCGCGACCGTTCCGCGAGCCGTGACCGTGTAACCACCGACGCCGTTGGTTGAAGTGGTCAGAGATTGGGCGCACTCGTAGTT
>JGI1357J11328_10003268_pt1 | contig 11243 bp, 10 predicted proteins | sample Subgrocontami54m_FD_11328 | JGI IMG/M metagenome (IMG submission 11328)
TCGGGCTTACGAGAGTCCGTAACCCCTCACCCGGCTCGCTTCGCTCGCCACCCTCTCCCTATGGAGACCTCTGCGAAATTTGGAACGAACCCGAATCTGCGGGAATCGGAACGAGAACAGATTGGAATCGTACGCAGAACATCGTTGTCGTTTCGCCCCATTTCGCAGAGGTCTCCTATGGGAGAGGGAGAACCGTCACACATCCACCTTCAGCGCCGCGAATGAAGGTTTCCTGCCGGATGTCGACCTTGCCGAATTGGCGCATGCGCTTCTTGCCTTCCTTCTGCTTCTCCAGAAGCTTGCGCTTGCGGGTGGCGTCGCCGCCGTAGCATTTCGCCGTCACGTCCTTGCGGAAGGCGCGTACTTCTGTACGAAACGATAACCTATTCAAATAATTGAAGCTTCATATATACGCGAAAATATTCGCGTATATATTATCGTTCTATTGACAGCAATTAACACCACAATTATACAAACTCCCGTAAGAAATAGTCGTGCAAACAGCGCATATTTATCAAGGAGCGCGGGATGGACGCGGTCGTGAAAGCAGGAAAATCGGACGAAAAGCGCGAAAGATTTCGCAATTTGGCGGAGAGTCGTACCAACAAAGCGATTGAGGCCATCTCACGTATCGGAAATCTGTCGAACAAGCAGATTTACGAATATGAGGAGGCCGAGGTGCGTAAGATTATCCGCGCCCTGAGGGATGCCGTGTCCGCAGTTGAAGCTCGCTTCGCATCCCCGCGCGGGAAGAGCGGCGGTGGTTTCAAGCTCTGAGGAAAACCAATCCATGACAACGCACGCTGTGACCGCTCTTGAAGTTGTCGACGAAGAATTTCTTGTTGCCAGTCTGATTGAGCGTTGCCCCAAAACGGCGATGATACGCGAGTTGATGATGAATGCCCTTGAGGCGGCGCAGCACGCTCCGGCAGGGCGACGATTAGTCGAAATTAGCTCGCAGCCTTTTGACGGCGCGTCAAAGCTCACAATGTGGAATACCGGACCAGGCATGGATGCGGCCGAACTCCAACGCATCTGCAACATTGCTTCGTCGATCGGAAAGCAAAAAAGCCTTACTGGTAATTTCGGGATGGGCGCCAAGGTCGCCTCATTGCCATCAAACCAACTCGGAATGCGCTACCGTTCGTGCAAGAATGGCCGCGTTCACGAGGTCATCTTGTGCAAGCGCGATGGCGTTTACGGCCTCTTGCGCCGCCGCCACCCCGAAACCGGCGAATACCATGAAGTGGCGGATGTGACGGATATCGCGGTGAGCGAAGGCCGATTGCGTGACGAAGAATGGACTGAGGTGGTGTTACTCGGCAATGAGCCGGACCAGGATACGGTGAAGGACCCGTATAACGGAAATCCTAAACAAGAAGTCCAGTGGTTGGCTACCTACCTATATCATCGCTTCTATCGTCTGCCAGACGGCGTGAAGGTTACGCTACTCAAAGGCACGCATAAGCTCGATGGCAACCGCCCATTCCTACCCATCCCCGCGCGGCTACATATGTTCGAGAAATACGAGACCGTTGAATGTCCCAATGGCATCAAGGTGCATTATCTTTACGACGCGCCTTACGACAAAGCGACTGGTGCTGGACACAACAAGTCAATCAGCGGCGCAATCGCATCCGACGTCAGCACCTGCGCTATTGTCTACAAGGATGAGATGTACGACGTGCGGAAGGGCCGAAACTGGACTTTTGACGCGCCTATCTTTGGAATCACATTCGGCCCAAAGCACATCTCGGTACACATCGAACTCCCCGACAACTTCCAAGCCGTGCCTGATGGCTATCGGCAATTTTTGCGCTACGCGCAGGGGGAACAACCGAATGTTTCTGCGAATGACTTTGCAGAATTCGTTCGTGAAAATCGCCCACAATGGCTACTCGATATAATCCGCTCGTTCGCGCCGGACAGCATGTCGAGCGACGATATACGTAATGAGCTTCAGAAGCTCCTGAACCATTTGCGCGTGAGGCGCGTCAGTCCGAAAGTTGCGCCTCAAGGCAATACTCTATTGGCGAGTGGTACTGGTGCTGCGAGCGAGCCAGGACAGGGCGTGGGAAATGGTGGTGGCGGTGATGGGCCAAACCACAAACCTACGGATCTTTCGGTGCTGCCTACCGGTGCCAAGCGCGCGGCGATGTTCAAGAACGCGGAACGCGCACCGGAAATAGTCCCTCTTTTTGAAGAAACGGATATTGAAGAAAAGGGAATCAAAGGGCGTGCTGCACGATTTGTGATGGAGCCGGGGATGCTGTTCGTAAACATGCAATATCCAGCTATCGCCGAAATGCGAACACAACTTGAATCTGAGTATGCGGATGCAAGCGACATCGAGACGATGCGTTCACTGGTCAAACAACATGCGGAACGGACGATGATTCTTCGCGTTGGGCGCACGGTGGTTTACGCGCTCGCGAAGCAACTGAATAAGGAATGGGACCAAAAGGCCCTTGAGACGGCATCCTCGCCGGAAAGCCTCAGCATGGCCGCTGATGACTTCGCGGATGCTCTCCAAAACGTCCGGCGAGATATTAGCCTGAAGCTGCGCATAAACCGAATAGTCAACAACGCTGTTGAGGCGCCGGAAGCGAGTCTCGCTGCGGGGTAACGCATCCACTGGGGCGAAGGAGAAGTTACAGACGACTCTGACGGTGCGATACGGATATGACGCGGCGTATGGGTCCCCGCCTTCGCGGGGACGACAATCGAGTTTGGGGCGTCGCACTACACATCCACCTTCAACGCCGCGATGAACGCCTCCTGCGGGATGTCGACCTTGCCGAATTGGCGCATGCGCTTCTTGCCTTCTTTTTGTTTGTCCAGAAGCTTGCGCTTGCGGCTCACGTCGCCGCCGTAGCATTTCGCGGTCACGTCCTTGCGGAAGGCGCGCACGGTTTCGCGCGCGATGATCTTGCCGCCGATCGCGGCCTGGATCGGCACCACGAACATGTGCGGCGGGATCAGCTCCTTGAGCTTCTCCACCATGCCGCGGCCGCGCGCCTCGGCGCGGGTTTTGTGCACCAGCATGGCGAGCGCATCCACCGGCTCGGCATTGACCAGAATCTGCATCTTCACCAGATCGGCGGGCTTGTAATCAGTGAGGTGATAGTCGAACGAGGCATAGCCCTTCGACACGGACTTGAGCCGGTCGTAGAAGTCGAACACCACTTCGTTGAGCGGCAGGTCGTATTTCACCATGGCGCGGTTGCCCACATAGGTCAGCTCGACCTGCACGCCGCGCCGGTCCTGGCAGAGCTTGAGCACGGAGCCTAGATAATCGTCGGGCGTGAGAATGGTGGCGCGAATCCACGGCTCCTGAATCTCCTTGATCTGCATCACGTCCGGCATGTCCACCGGATTGTGAATCTCGATCTCTTTCCCATTGTTGAGCGACATCTTGTAGATCACCGACGGCGCGGTGGCGATCAGGTTGAGGTTGAACTCGCGGTGCAGCCGCTCCTGGATAATTTCCAGATGCAGCAACCCAAGAAAGCCGCAGCGGAAGCCAAAGCCAAGCGCGGCGCTGGTCTCCATCTCGTAGGAAAAACTGGCGTCGTTGAGCCGCAGCCGCCCCATGGCCGCGCGCAAGGCGTCGAAATCGGCGGCGTCCACCGGGAAGAGGCCGCAGAACACCACGGGAATGGCCGGGCGGAAACCCGGCAGCGGTTCGGCCGTGGGCTTGCGGTCGTCGGTGATGGTGTCGCCGACGCGGGTATCGGCCACGTCCTTGATCTGGGCGGTGATGAAGCCGATCTCGCCCGGGCCGAGCGTCTCGGCCTCGGTGAGCTTGGGCGTGAACACGCCGACGCGGTCGACCTCGTAGGTCAAGCCGGTGCGCATCATCTTGATGCGCTGGTGTTTGGTGATCGAGCCGTCGACGATGCGCAGCAGCACCACGACGCCGAGATAGACGTCGTACCAGCTATCGACCAGCAGGGCCTTGAGCGGCGCGTCGCGGTCGCCCTTCGGCGGCGGCAGGCGATGCACGATCGCCTCCAGCACCGCCGGCACATTCTCGCCGGTCTTCGCCGAGATCAGGATGGCGTCCGACGCATCCAGCCCGATCACGTCCTCGATCTGCTTGCGCACCTGCTCGGGCTCGGCCGCCGGCAAGTCCACCTTGTTGAGGACCGGCACGACTTCGTGATTGTTGTCGAGCGCCTGATAGACGTTGGCCAGCGTCTGCGCCTCCACGCCCTGGCTGGCGTCCACCACCAGCAGCGAGCCCTCGCAGGCGGCGAGCGAGCGGTTGACCTCATAGGCGAAGTCCACGTGGCCGGGGGTGTCGATCAGGTTGAGGATGTAATCCTTGCCGTCGCGGGCGCGGTAATTCAGCCGCACGGTCTGCGCCTTGATCGTGATGCCGCGCTCGCGCTCGATGTCCATGGAATCGAGCACCTGCTCGCGCCCGAACATCTCGCGCTCGGTCAGCCCGCCGGTGAGCTGGATCAGCCGGTCGGCCAGCGTCGATTTGCCGTGGTCGATATGGGCGACGATGGAGAAATTGCGGATATTCTCGATGGGCTTGGCCGTCATGAAGGGCAGATAGCACTCGACTCAGGTGGGGACAAGGGAAGCACCACGCCGCTCGTCCCCGTACTCGGGTCCAGCTTCGCTGGCCCGAGTACAGGCTTCAGCGGGGGACCAGCGGATAGCCCGACGAAGAAGACTGGATTCCCGCTGGCGCGGGAATGAGCGAAGTGACTTCGTCATGCCCGCGCTTGTCGCGGGCATCCCGCTTAGGAGGACGTTGCGTCCCTTGTCGAGATGGCCGGGACAAGCCCGGCCATGACCGTTATTCTCCCGCCACCGCCGGCGTCACCCGGCGCCATTCGGCCATGGCATGAATTTACGCGACCGCCTGCTTGCCCCGATCGGGCGCCTGACTGCCGCCCTGTGCGATCCGCAGCGGCGCGAGCGCACGGTTGTCGCCGTGCTGATCGGGTATGCGCTGATCTGGACACTCTACGGCGCGCTCGCCAAGGGCAGCCAAGGCGTGCACTTCGACATGGCGGAACTCACCGCCTGGTCGCAGCACCCGGCTTGGGGTTACGTGAAACATCCGCCGCTGGCGGCCTGGGTCGTCGGCGCCTGGTTCACAGTGTTTCCGCGCACTGACTGGGCATTCTATCTGCTGTCGATGAGCAGCGTCGCGCTCGCCTTGTGGATCGCGTGGTGCATTGCCGGCCGTTATCTCGACGGAGAAAAGCGCGTCCTGGCGCTTGCCATGCTCACGCTCATCCCACTGCTCAACTTTCATCCGCTGAAGTTCAACGCCAATACGATCCTGATCCCGCTGTGGGCGCTGACCACGCTGTGGTTCATCCGCTCGATTGAGAATCGCAAAGCGCTAGGCGCGGCGCTTGCCGGCTTGGCGGGCGCCGCCGCCATGCTCGGCAAATACTGGTCGGTGTTCCTGCTCGCCGGTCTCGCGCTTGCGGCGCTCGTGCATCCGCGCCGCGGCGCCTATTTGCGTTCCGCCGCCCCCTGGATCACGGCTGCCGTCGGCGCGCTCGCGCTCGCTCCGCATGTCGCATGGCTGGTCGCGAACGATTTCCGGCCGTTCGGCTATGCCATGGCCGTGCACGGGGGCGAATCCCTCGCCGGCGCGGCCAAAAGCGTGGGGACCTATCTGATCGGCAGCATTGCCTATACCGCGCTTCCGGTCGCGGCCGCTCTCTTGGCCGTTCGATGGTCACGCGCGGCTGTGGCCGACATGCTGGCGCCCGCGAGCGGAGAGCGGCGGTTTGTCGCCGTTGCATTCTGGGCGCCGCTGCTGCTGCCGATCGCGGTAGCGCTGTCGGCCGGCTCGGAAATCATCTCGCTCTGGACCATGTCCGCCTGGACGCTGCTGCCCATCTTTTTGCTGTCCCCCCCTGCGCTGGCGGTGAGCCGGCAAGCCGCGACCGGCGCCGTCGCCCTCGCGCTGGTCATGCCGATCGGCGCCACGCTTGCGGCGCCCTTAATCGCCTATACCATCCATCGCAAGTCCGATCCCGGACCAGGTGTCTATTATGCGGTCACGGCGAAGGCGGTTGACCGGGCGTGGCGCGCCGCGACCACGCAACCGCTGCGCTATGTTGGCGGCGAGTGGGACCTGGTTTACGGCGCCGCCTTCTATCTGCCTGCGGCGACAGCCTTCCCCGACTTCAATCGGGAACTGGCGCCTTGGATTGACGAGGCGGCGGTGGCGCGCGACGGCATCGCGCTGGTCTGCAAAGCGGAGGATCAATCCTGCGTGCAGCGCATCCGGGCTTACGCAGCGAACCAGACTTTTTTCCGCGTTGACGAGGTGACACTGGCGAACCGGTTTCTCGGATCGGACAGCGTGGCCAAACGATTCCTCATCGTTATCGTGCCGCCGAGGAATACACTCGCCGGCGCCGCGCAAAGTCCTCACGATAGAACGGCGGTTGCATCAGCCTTTGTCGTCGACCACGTAGAGCGGCCGCTGCTTCATTTCCACGAACAGGCGGCCGAGATATTCTCCGATGACGCCGAGAGAAATAAGCTGAATGCCGCCAAGAAATAGAATCACGACCATCAGCGAGGCGTAGCCCGGCACGTCCACTCCCCAAATCAGCGTGCGGATGATGCGGTAGACGCCGAATATGAACGCCGTCGAAGCAACCACCAGGCCGAAATAGGTCCAGACGCGCAGCGGCAGAGTTGAAAATCCGGTAATGCCGTCGAGTGCCAGCTGCCAGAGCTTGCGCAGCGGGAGCTTGGTCGTGCCGCTGGCGCGCTCCGGCCGGGCGTAAGGAACGCCGATGCTGCGAAAGCCGACCCAAGCAAACAGCCCTTTCATGAAGCGATTGCGTTCGGGCATCCGCCGCAAGACCTCGACGACCCGCCGGTCCAGCAGCCGGAAATCACCGGCGTCCGGCGGAATGGCATCCGAGCTCAACATGTTAAAAATGCGATAGAACACGTTCGCGGTGGTTCGTTTGGTCAGCCCGTCATGCTCGCGATAGGACCGCACGCCGAAAACGACATCGTAGCCGTCCCGCCAGCGATCGACGAAATCAGCGATCAGCTCCGGCGGATCTTGAAGATCCACGTCGATAGGGACGACCACGTCGGCGTCTATGTGATCCAGCCCGGCGGTGAGCGCCGCTTCCTTTCCGAAATTTCGCGAGAAGGCGACGAAATGCACCGCCTTGCTCTTGGCCTGGAGCGCGCGAATTTCCACGCGCGTGGCGTCGGTGCTGCCGTCGTCTATGAACAGAATTTCCCAGCGGCACTGCAAGCGCTCCAGGACCGGAACGATGGCGTCGTAGAACGGCTTGATCGATCCTGCTTCATTGAGAACCGGCACCAGCAATCCGATACTTTGCGGGCCGGATCGCTTTTCCAGCGCGGCGGCCGGGCGCGGAACAATGTCGCCTGCGTGCATCGAGAATCGTCCTGAGCAGCCAGAGAAAAGTCTTCCTGCGGGCGCCACGCGTCCGCAGCGATTTATATCTGGCAAAACGTCGTGCGGAAAGCCGCTATCCGCTGCCTCTGCGCCGTGATGGTGACGCCGCGCGCTCGCGCTTGATGTCCATGGAATCGAGCGCCTGCTCGCGCCCGGGCATTTCGCGCTCGGTGCGGCCGCCGGTGAGCTGGATCAGCCGGTCGGCCAGCGTCGATTTGCCGTGGTCGATATGCGCCACAATGGAGAAATTACGGATGTTTTCGATGGGCTTGGCCATCATGGGGGGCAGATAGCACTCGCCTCCCCCCTGGGACAAGGCGAGGCGGCATGGTCCCGGGACGGCCTGCGGCGCCCGCGTGCCCGGCGTTGATCCTGGTCAATGCCCGCTGTCGCCCTTGGTGAAATGACTTGTTTGCGGCGTTGACCTCACCCCCGCCGCAGTTGCGAGGAGGATCGCATGAAACGGTAACGTCGGGATGAAGGGCACCAAGAACAATTGAGAGGGAAACGCCTCGACCGAAAACCAGATCCGCCAACGAAGGTGAGGAGACGTCGGACTGATTGTGTGACAGGAGGGTCAAATGCCGATCTTACCGCCGGCGACATGGCGACTATTGGGCTTCGATTTCGTCATCGCCTGGTGCCGCGCCTGGACCCGGTTGGACGCGGTCGAAGCGCCGCGGCAGATGGGCGAGGAACGCCTCAATTCTGGGCCGATGTCTGCAATCCCGATACCGGGCTTCTGCTGTGCCGTATGGCGGCGCTTCACCTCAACCCAGTGGAGTTCGCCCGCGAAGAGCCGGTGAAATTCCGCGTGCTGCAGGCGCTCTGCGCACGCTGCGAAACGCCCGAACAATGCGCGCGCGACCTGGCCGACGGCTCCGCCGATCCGGGCTGGCAGGATTGGCGCGACTACTGCCGCAACGCCACCATGCTGAGTGCGCTCAGTGCGCCTGGAATGGAGCGGGGGCGGCAGCAGCACGGATACGCATCCGGTCATTTCCCCGGAAAAGGCGAAGAAGCCGGGTCCGCCTTCCTGACGCGCGGGTGCTGTTGAGGGATAGGGTCTGTTAGCGGCCTCGCACGCGCTTGGGCGCAGCGAGTGGCGGCATTCGAAACGCACAGACACGGGCCTCATGGTTCGAGACGCGCGGCAAGCCGCGCTCCTCACCATGAGGAAGAAATTTTTTTCCTCATCCTGAGGAGCCCGCGAAAGCGGGCGTCTCGAAGGATGAGTTGTCTAGTACCGATACTGCTCGCTCTTGAACGGCCCTTCCGCCGGCACGCCGATATAGGTGGACTGCTTCTCGCTTAGCTTGGTCAGCTTGGCGCCGATCTTGGCGAGGTGCAGCCGCGCGAACCCTCCCCGTGCGGCATTTCAACATCGTCATTGCATTCAAGCACGGAGACTGCGGGCGCGCTTCAAAAGCCAACCTGCGCAGCGGGCTCGTCGGCTGACCGGTCGCTCTATCTCGCACGTGTCAACGGGCATGCCGGTGCCGCAGCGCGCTCTATCTGCGCCGCGATTTCGGCAATGCGCCGAAGCGTGACCGATCCGGCTTTCCGTGGTGCAGCTTGCCCCCGGCATTGGGGCATTATCGATTCTTTCAACCTTGCGTGGAAGTTCGAAATAAGCAATCGTGCGGAGCGGGAGCACTCCGGAAGGGTTGGCTTGTCGAGATGTGAGGCGAGGTTCGCGGCAACAAGCCGTCGGCTGACATCGGCGGCAGCGCGTCATTCCATAACAATTCAGGAGGAGATTATGCGTCTTTCTGTGCAGCTCGCGGTAGCAAGCTCCGTCTCTTTGCTCGTCTGGTCGAATTTGCCCGCGAAGGCGCAGGAAACGCCTGTCGTCGAAATTGTGCCGGCGAAAGCCCCTGGACCCCTGCCGGCCGGGGTGGAGGTGTTCTGCACCACCGGTCCCACGACAGGGGCGTCTAGTCCGACCTGCCCGGTGATCAGATACAACGGTCTGACCATTTGGGCGTTACGCTCACCGACAACCGTGTGTCGATGCTCATCGCCGCTTTCGATCCCAGCGGCCAGATCATCAAGCAGTGGGAAAAGCCCGGCGCGCGTTACAACTACAAAACCGTCATCGACGAGACCAATAACAAGGTCACCTTCGCGGGTCAGTCGGGGTTCATAGTCATGACGTTGGACGAACTTGATATCTTCCCCCCGCCGCCTGGCGCGCTGACATTCGTCAACGTCGCTGCGCCGGCGATCAACTGCGTCTTCAACACCAGTTGCCAAGTATCGGGTACCGACAGCGTCGGCAACATCCCACTGCCGCCCATTGCGGTGTCGGGCACCGGGAGTCTGCAAACACGCACGATCCTCGGCGCCGCGGGCGCGCCGGCCGCGGGCAAAACTGCGTATCTTTACCGCGTGGACATGACGCAGGCGGTCAGCAGCGGGGAGGTTCCCTGCGTGACGGATCTATCCATCGACTTCGGCCCCGTGAGCAAATTCGTATATGGCGGCAGCGGAAGTCCGCCCGACGATGTGTTCGTCATCACCCAAGGCGGCCTTGGCAATATTGGACTGTACCAAGTCACCCAGAAGGGCAAGGTCATTAACTTCATTTTCAACCAGCCGGTTTGCGCCGGGCTGACGCCCGGCACAGGCCGTTCCAGCAACTTTTTCGGCGTAACGTCCAGCTCCGCGCCGAAAGCGATCACCGCCAAGGTCGGCTGGCCGGGTCTGGATGCGCTCAGCGTGCCCGCGCGCGGCCCCGCTTATTAAGCACGCGACCACGTTAGAAAAACGGCGGGCATTTGCCTGCCGTTTCGCATTCTGAAGTCTGCTGCGCCGCGCTGGCTCGCCTTAGTACCTATACTGCTCCGCCTTAAACGGCCCTTCCGCCGGCACGCCGATATAGGCCGACTGCTTGTCGGAAAGCTTGGTCAGCTTCACGCCGATCTTGTCGAGATGCAGCCGCGCCACCTTCTCGTCGAGGTGCTTGGGCAGCGTGTAGACCTGCTTCTGGTACTTGCCGGGATTGGTCCACAGCTCGATCTGCGCCAGCGTCTGGTTGGTGAAGGACGCCGACATCACGAAGCTCGGATGCCCCATGGCGTTGCCGAGATTCACCAGGCGGCCTTCGGACAACAGGATGATGCGCTTGCCGCCGGGGAACTCGATCTCGTCCACTTGCGGCTTGACGTTGTGCCATTTCAGGTTCTTCAGCGCGGCCACCTGAATCTCGCTGTCGAAATGACCGATGTTGGCGACGATGGCGCGGTCCTTCATCTTGCGCATGTGCTCGATGGTGATCACGTCCACGTTGCCGGTGGCGGTGATGAAAATGTCGGCGCGCGGGGCGGCCTCGTCCATGGTGGTGACTTCATAGCCTTCCATCGCCGCTTGCAGTGCGCAGATCGGATCGATCTCGGAAACGAGCACGCGGCAGCCGGCGTTGCGCAGCGAGGCGGCGGAGCCTTTGCCGACGTCGCCGAAGCCCGCGACCATCGCGACCTTGCCGGCCATCATCACGTCGGTGCCGCGGCGAATGCCGTCGACGAGCGACTCGCGGCAGCCGTAGAGATTGTCGAACTTCGACTTGGTGACGCTGTCGTTGACGTTGATGGCGGGAAACAGCAGCCGGCCTTCCTTCGCCATGATATAGAGCCGGTGCACGCCGGTGGTGGTTTCCTCGGTGACGCCTTTGATGTTTTTCCCGATGCGCGCGTACCAATCCGGATCCTGCTTGAGCCGCGCCTTGATGGAGGCGAACAGCACCTCCTCTTCCTCATTGGTCGGGTGCGCGATGATGGAAGCGTTGTCGCGCGCCTGGATGCCGAGA
>JGI1357J11328_10003270_pt1 | contig 11236 bp, 10 predicted proteins | sample Subgrocontami54m_FD_11328 | JGI IMG/M metagenome (IMG submission 11328)
CCTGCCGATGGTGCCGATGGCGGGTTGGACAGGGGAAAACGAGTGGCAGGGTTTCATTCCTTTCGACCGCATGCCGAAACGCCTGAACCCGCGTGAAGGGTTCATCGCCAGCGCCAACCAGCGGATCGCCGACAATGCGTATCCGTATTATATCTCAACGCTCTGGGAACCCCCGTCGCGCATCGAACGCATCTCTCAACTGCTCCGGTCGGCGGAAAAATTCACGGTGGAAGACTTCAAGGCGTTCCAGCAGGATCTATATTCACCATATGCGCGCGATCTTGTGGCGGCATTGCTCGTAGTGTATAAGGACACATCGAACGCCGATCACGAGACCTCCGAAGCTCTCAACTACCTGAGGAACTGGGATTATCGCTTCACTCAAACCGATATCGCAACCACGATCTTCAACTCTTTTTTTGTACATCTCCTCAGGAATACCTACGAAGATGAGATGGGGGAGGACGTGTTTCATGATTTTGTGTTTTTTGCGGCAATTCCTTATCGTGTAACAGGTCAGCTGCTCGCCTCCGATAGCTCGTCGTGGTTTGATAATGTGAAAACCGAGCACGTCGAAACGAAAGACGATATTCTCCGCGCGAGTCTTGCGGATGCCCTCAGCGAACTTCGGACCTCGCTGGGGATGGAGATGAAGAACTGGCGCTGGGGGACAATCCACACGGTGACGTTCAAACACCCGTTCGGGTCACGGAAGCCGCTCGACAATATCTTCAACATCGGTCCGTTTCCGCTGAGCGGCGGCGGAACGACGGTGAACCGAAGCGAATACAAATTCACGTCTCCGTATTCAGTGGCCGTCGGCGCATCGGTGAGAGAGATTGTCGATCTTGCGCATCCCGATGAAGCGTTCATGGTGATCACATCGGGCCAATCCGGCCAGCCGCTTAATCAGCATTACGACGACCAGACGCCGCTATGGCTCAACGGCGGGTATCATCAGGTCACGATCGACTGGGACAACATCAGGCGACAGCATTGGCAGCTTCTTACCCTGGAACCTTGATCATATGCCTCCGGTGTTCTCCGACATATTACTTGAGAAGTTACGACGCGCCGCTGCGGTGACGGCGTTCACCGGCGCGGGAATATCTGCCGAAAGCGGCGTTCCAACATTCCGCGGCGAAGACGGGATCTGGAAAAAATTCAAGCCGGAAGAGCTCGCGAATTTCGATGCCTTCATGCGAAACCCGGAGCTGGTATGGGAATGGTATAATCATCGCAAACAGCTCCTCGCGTCGATCAAGCCGAATCCGGGCCATTACGCCCTCGCGGCGATGGAACGGCAGTATGGATCGTTTTCGATCATCACGCAAAACGTTGATAATCTCCACCGCCGCGCCGGCAGTCAGAACATGCATGAACTGCACGGGAACATCGAGCGCAATTACTGCACCGGGTGTGGGAAGTATTTCTCGAATGACGAGATTCTCCGGTTATCGGGTGTGCCCCGATGCCTTTCCTGCAATAGTCTCATCAGGCCGGACGTCGTCTGGTTCGGCGAACTGCTCCCGCAGGATCAATGGAATGCCAGCGTGAGCGCCGCAGAACGTTCCGAAGTCTTTTTCTCTATCGGCACGTCCGCGGTTGTCTATCCGGCGGCTTCCCTTCCACTCATCGCAGGAAAGTCCGGCGCCTATGTCGTCGAAATCAATGTGGAGAGGACGGAGTTCAGCCGTCACGCCGACGAAGTCCTCCTCGGCAAGTCGGGCGACATCCTGCCGAAGCTTCTCGAATGTTGCTTTCAACCGAAGGATAAGGGGTGAAAAGTAAAACGGCAGTTGGGATTCGTTTTTAATTTTTAATTTTTAATTTTCTTTTTTATGGCTCAGTTGAAACACTTGTTCGCAAAAACAAAGATCGTCTGCACGTTCGGACCTGCATCCAGCTCGCTCGAGGTCATCAATGCCATGGTGCGTGCCGGCATGGATGTCGCCCGGATCAATTTCTCCCACGGGATCCTTGCCGAGCATCTCCGCACCTTTAGGAATCTCCGCAAAGCGGCGAAGATTTCCGGGGAACCGATCAGCATCATTCTCGACCTCCAGGGGCCGAAGATCCGCATCGGGGAATTGAAATCGGGCAGCATCGAGCTCAAGCCGAACCATCGCGTGACCATCACGACGAGCGATGTCAGGGGGGATGAGCACACCCTGTCGACCACGTACAAACATCTTCCGCAGGATGTCAAGCCCGGTCATCGTATCCTCCTCGACGACGGGAAGATCGAACTCGTTGCGCTCAGCGTGAAAGGGAGGGAAGTCCTTTTCCGCGTCGTCACGGGCGGAGTGCTGACAGCGCATAAAGGGATCAATCTTCCGGGTATTTCCGTTTCCGCCCCTTCGCTGACGGAGAAGGACAAGCATGATCTCCTGTTCGCGTTTAAGCACGACATTGATTACGTTGCGCTCTCGTTCGTCCGCCGGGCGCACGACATCACCTCATTGAGAGAGTTCATCATCCGGCACGGACCAAAGAGCCGGAAGATACCGATCATTGCGAAGATTGAAAAGGCCGAAGCGATCGCGAACATCGATGATATTTTGAAGGAGACCGACGCGGTGATGGTGGCCCGCGGCGATCTCGGGGTGGAACTGCCTGCGGAAGACGTGCCGATGCTCCAGAAGATGATCGCCAGGAAGTGCAACGAGCTTGGCAAGCCGGTGATCATCGCGACGCAGATGCTGGAATCAATGATCAACAGTCCGACCCCGACGAGGGCCGAGGCGAGCGATGTTGCGAACGCAGTGCTCGATGGCGCCGATGCCGTGATGTTAAGCGGCGAGACCTCGGTCGGGAAGTATCCGATCCAGGCTATACAGGTCATGGACAGGATCATCCGCAAGACGGAGGATCAAACCGTGCCGCACGACGTGTATAACCCCGACTGGATACCATCCACGCACGAATACGATCCCCTGAGCCGATCGGCGTGCATCCTGGCAAATCAGCTCCAGGCCTCGACGATCGTCGTGCTCACGCGTTCGGGGTCGAGCGCGGCGCATGTCGCGAAGTTCCGTCCCCCTTCACGTATCATCGCCGTCACCGATCGTGAGAAGATCATGCGCCGCCTGAATCTCATCTGGGGCATCAGGGGGTTGATTGTGGAGGATCTAAAAAAGGACACCGACAGGACGTTTAAGAAGATCCAGGAACGATTGATGCTTGAGGGATATATTCACAAAGGTGAGACGATCGTCATGCTCGCCGGCGTCCCGCTCTTTGAAGGGCATCCGACGAACACGATCAAGGTGGATAAAGTATAGATACGCATTCCAGGAGCTTAGTTGTCATCTCGGCATATCCGCCTCGGCAAAGACGGTGATCATTGGATGTTCTTGAGTATTTCAAGGTTCTTTTCAATGATCAGAATCTGTTCTGCCTTGAAAATTTTTCCTTTCGAGACAAGCGTGGAGGCCAAATCCTTAACCAATCAAAATCCTCATACCACCGGGTGTCGTAAAATGGAGCAATGCGTTCCGTGTTCACACTCAAGAAGATTCATGCTCTCCGCTCCCTATTACCATTCGGCGGGACTGACTCTTCCCGCCTGATGACGCTCCCGGACGCGAAGAGAAGAACGATGCCGGCAATGAGCTTCGGATAGGCGAACAAAAGAAAGGCCTGCGGCGCACTATTGAGGAACTTGTAATTCAACGGAAGCGCCATGATGATGATCGCCGTGAGGATGACAAGCTCGAGGATGCCGATCTTCCACGTGCGCAGAAGCTGTTTCACCGTCCATGCCGACAAGCCGATCGCAAGCGGCAGAAACAACACGTAATGATATTCCTCCGCCAGCGGCGCCGTGACCACTCCTAACGCGATGACCGCCGAAAAAGACAAAAGAAGTGTACCGGCAGTGTTGCCATTTGAACGCGTGACCACCAATATTATCAGCACGATATTCGCCGCATAGCTCAGCCCACGGACAACGGCGGCCGGCAGCGAGAGAACGGGGGCCGGCAGCCACTCGGCATCGAAAAGAAAAAGATGAGTGATGAAGCTGTTCACCGTTTGAAATGCGGTGTGCCCGTGCATCGGTAATCCGCCCAGCGACGCGATGACCGCCTCGTAGTACTTCTGCCACGTCACGAGCCCGATTCTCGGCAGCAGGAGAAGACCTCCAAGAATAATGAAAACCAGACAGAAGATCACCTCTTTTCTGTAGCTGCGGAACGTCATCCAGATCAATGGAACGATCCCATATCCCTTAAAGAGAACGGCCGCTGCCATCGGTGCCGAGGAGAGAAACGAATTCTTTCTCTTCAGACCATACATGGCAAGAGAGAAAAGGAGAAGGAGCACAAAGTAGATTTGCCCAAACGCAACGTTCTCGTAGATCGGCCTCCAGAGAAAAACGAGCGTCAGGATGCCGAGATGAAGATTCTCGCGCAACGAAATCCCGTAGAGGTGGAACAAGAGAGCAACGGAGGCGCCGAACGCGATCAGCGATATGACGGTCCAGCTGACTTTTGCGGCCACTGGAGACATCCAGGCTACGGGGAGCATCACGACCGAATTCGTCGGGATGTTGTTCGGCATGTCCCTGACGTTCTCCATTCCGTATTCATGAATTCTCTTGTTGAACTCCTCGTAATCGTAGACCTGTGTTAAGTCCTCGCCGTCAAGCAGCATCCTCGCATAGGTATAATAGGCCGCAAAGCCGTGGGTTACTCTCGGCGCCCACCTCACGGAATACCAGACGAAGATCAATCCACTCGAGATGCAGACAAGAAGAAACACCCATCGATGCCGGTTGAATTTCCCGACTTCCATATTTGGCCCGCCAGTATTGTGTGTCGGACATATGTTGAATAATTATCGCTTGTGCTCCAAGTGAAATCCGAAGCACGAAATTCGAAACAGATACGAATGTCCAAAATCCCAATGTTCCAAACCTCGGTATTTTGAATTTAGGATTTAGGATTTAGGATTTAATCTTATAGATATATTCAAGTTAATTGCGAGACGAGACACTAGAATTTGTTGAATAATGCGTTCATCGGCGAAACGTGAAGCGTGCAGACACAAGTCTGACATCTGTCGAGACTATATTCTCTCACCTGCCGGCGAGTCCGCAGCGCATCCGAACCGTTGATCGTTTCATGGACGGGGCGGCTTCGCGCATCTCCGTATGCGGGAAGAAAAAAGCAAGGCTCAATTTTTCCCGTCGACGTGATCACCGCGGAGACCATCGGTGCATTGCAGCTATTTCTCGGAAAGGGGCGCTTCCCAAGGAGCGCTTCAAAATAGTGCACAAGATGGAAGAGCTTGTCGATCGATTCAGAGATGAAGCGGCGTTCGATCTCTGCACGACAGTCGATGGATAGACGGCGGACGATGCTGTGGAATTCGCCAACCTCATTCTCATCAAGCATGATTCGCTGGTCCGGAACAACCTTGCCGCGGCTCGCCCTTCCGAAGCTGTCGGAGAGAACGTCCGCGGCGAGAAACGAGATCCGGTCGACATTGAGCGATTTGGCAAGCCCGACCATCTGCGGCAGTTCACGGAAGTTCTGCTTCTGGACAACCATGCGGATGGACACCCGCGGCCTGTTCCGCGCACCTGTCACACGTTTGACACCGGCAAGTATCTGCGCAAAACACTCCGAGCCGCGAATTGCATTGTGGGTATTCTCGTTCGCACCGTCGATCGAAACGATGATCTCCGTAAAAAAGGATTCCAGCTCCGCAAAACGTTTTTCCAGCAGCACTCCGTTCGTCAGCAGCGTTTGCCTGACCGGCAGAGCGGCAAACACCCGGCAGATCTCGGGAAAGTCGCGGCGGAGGAGCGGCTCACCTCCCGAGTACACGATATGCTGCAGGCCAAATTGCTTCAGCGTCGCCGCAAGCTCTTTGATCTCTGCGAGCGAAAGCTCTTCCGGGAGCGCCTGCCGATAGGAGCAGGAGATACACTTCAGATTGCACCCTTCGGTCACATACAGTGTCACGATAGGGAGGGCCCGACAGCTGAGCGTCAGCGTGTTCAGAAACGCGTCTATGTTGGAAAATCCTGCCATGATATTTACAGAAGGCATTCGCGTCCCGGCGCCCTACGGTGCCGGGGTTGCCAGCGATCACTTCGTCGCACAGAACTCCACGATCGCTTCGCAAACTTCATCCGGCTTTTCGAGCGGCACTGAATGCGCACACTCAGAGAAGATTTTTAATGAAGCACGGGGTATCGAACGCAGGAACTCGAGTGCATCGTTCGAGGGCACCGCACGATCGTTCCCGCCCCAGAGAATCAGTGTCGGCGCCGTCAGCGTCGCCAGCTGCCGTCTGAAATCTTCCGACGGCGTCGAGAGATTTCTCAGGCAGTTCAACCAGACATCCCGTTTTCCGTTCTCACGCAGTTCGGCAAAGAAATTTTCCGTAAGATCGGCGGGACGGTTCCGCAGGTCGTAAAACGATCTCCTGCCGGAAAGCTCGAGAAGTTTCCGGCTTCGGAGGAGCGTATGTTTGAGACATGTCGAAAACATTATCCATGTCGTGTTGCTCCGGGCATACCATTGTTGTTGGGATAATCCCGTGCTGGCGACGAGGATGAGTTTCCGCACACGATCGGGGTGGCGGAGCGCAAATGTCGCTGCGATCTGTCCACCGTACGACGTCCCCGCAACGGCAGCCGCTGAAATCTCCAGCTTCTCGCGCACGGCATCGATCGCTTCGCCATAGTCGTCCGTCGAGAATTTCCCCGGCGGGCATGCTGATTTTCCGAATCCCGGCAGGTGAGGGACGATGACCTGAAAATGCCTGGAGAGTGGTTCCAGGACTTTCTGCCATGTCTGCGGCCCACCGACGCCGTGGATCAGAAACAGCGGCTCTCCTGCTCCGGACAGCTCAACATGCGTCGAAATTCCGTGAACGTCCAGTTTGAACTCACGTAAGTTATTTTGAAGTCCACTCATCGAAGAGTTTTTCAAGCGCTTTCAGTGGGATCTGCGGCCTGGCATATTTTCCTGCCTTGAGCCGCTGGCGAAACGCCTCATAGAGCGATACCGCGCACGCGACCGACACGTTGAGGCTTTGGATCATGCCGGTCATCGGGATCTGAAAGTTCCCGTCGGCAAGCCGTGCAGCTTCGTCGGACACACCTCGATGTTCGTTGCCGAAAACGAGCGCAACTTTCTTTGTGAGATCGAGATCGTAGACCGACTTCGATTTCGCCCCGAGGTGTGTCGCGTACACAAGAAAGCCTTCCTTGCGGAGCTCCCCGTAACAGTCGGAAATCGAAGTGAATTGCCGCCGCCTGATCCACTTGTTGGCGCTCGCCGAACTTTTTCTCCCCAGCTTGGGAAATTTCTCATTGATATACACGAGCTGGACTTCGAGGATCCCCACTGCGTCCGCCGACCTGAGGACGGCGCTGACATTGTGCGGATCGTGAATGTCCTCCATGACGACGGTCAGCCCGGGCTGTCGTTTTCTCAGTACATCGATGATTTTCTTTTTTCTTCGGTCGGTCATGGCTGCAGCTCCTCGACAGGGTCATGGTCCCTTTGAAGAACAACGATCGCCGCGAGCACGAGAAGGGCGCCTCCGATCTGAATGCCGGTGAGCAGTTCGCCGAGGAAGAGATAGGCGGACCCGATCGCGACGATCGGCTCGAATGTCGCCGTGATGATCGCCCTTGAGGCGCCGAGGTGGCGCAGGCCCGTGAAGTAGAGAGCGTGAGGAATAAGAATCGAGGCTATCGCAAAGATGGCAAAGATCCCCCATTGCGCCGACGAGTAAGATGCGTTGAGCAGCAGCCACGGCGGGCGAACGAACATCCAGAAGATCGAGGCAGACAGAAATGCATACACCAGCACTGTCCAGATCTGGTACTCTTTCAGCGCCCTTCTCATCCAGATATTTGTAAAGGACCAGCAGGCGGCTGCCGCCAGGCCGCTCAACAGACCCTTGCCGCTCATTTGCAGAATGGAAAAATCCTTCCCTGCAACAGCAAGGAAGCAGCCGCTGAGGGACACAAACGCCGCCAGCAATTTCATCATTGTCAATCGTTCATCGCCGGAGATCGCTGCGTACCCCAGCACGAGCAGCGGTGCAAGATACTGCAGGAGTATGGCCGTTGCCACATTGGTCTGTTCGATGGCATAATAATAGGTGAAGTTTGAGCCGGCCACGCCGACGATGCCGAGGAGAATAAACTTGTAGATGTCCTGACGCCTGATAACGAGGAGATCGCGTTTGAAAAGCACAAAGATGATGAGAAGGATGAGGCAGGAAATGAGGGTTCGGGTTTGAACCAGAACAAGAGTTTCAACATGCTGCGCGAAGAGAAACCGTGCAATAGTTGCCGATATTCCCCAGAACATCGTTGCTCCGATGATGAGGAGGTACCCTCTGATGGAACTCATTGCCCGCCGGGTTGCTCTTCCGGGGGAGAAGATCCCTCACTCAGCTTGCGTCTGTAGTAGTCGATCATCTCATCGTTACCCGCATGTTCATACAGTTCGATCAATCGCTCATAGAGCACTTTCGGATCCCCGGCCGAGTCTAGGCCTCTCTTGAGAAACATGATGAGCAGTGTGAGGGGTGGAATATTCAGATCCGGTTCGTAGCATTTCGCGGCCGCAAGATATGGAGTCGGTTCGTTGGGGCGCACGGCGGCCGCTTTCTGGAAATATTCGAGAGATCTGACATGGTTGTCGTACGTCGAATACGTCACCTCGAAGATATCCGCCAGCCACATATAGGTATCGTATGAAACCTGTGGGAACTCCTTCGCCAGCTTTTCTCCAAAGAGGCACAATTCATCGGGAGTCAGCGTCGGATTCCAGAACAGCTTCTTGTACAATTCGATATCATCAAAGCGCTGTTCGAGCGATTGTTCGAAGGCGTCGAATATTTCATTAAATTCCTTCGACTGTTCAAACCGCTTGCGTATGTCCTCGATCGAGAGTTTAGGCATGATTGCCGTGCTGATCAATAGTCGTCTCTTGCCCCCATATTCTGGCTTTACTTTGGCCACCACATAGTATAACTCGGTGAGAATCAACGACTTCGGTTTCGTCGGGCGCGATGCAACCGGAGACGAAGGCAATAATGAAATGACACAGTTTTCAAAATAGCAAAGCAAAGAGTTAAAATCAAGCAACTTTTCTCCGTCACTCACTTCTGCGGCAATTCGTGCGGAAATTCCCCCGACATGACGCTGTTCATATCCCGGTATCCGTGCCGCTCGTTGTGCCGGCAAATTTCAAATAAGTGCCCGCGTCCAGTGAGGAAAGGTTTTTTGACGAAAAAATTTGCGAAAAAGCTTGACTTTGTCATACAGATTTCCTAGATTCTAGGTGTTCTGAGACGAGATGAGATATGAGCGGCTTGACCCCGACAAATGAAACAGCTCGGGACAGTTTGCCAGTGAAAATTGTTGTTGACAAACACCCGTCGATGCGGACAAACGTCCGCGCGGCGGGTTTTTGATTTTATAAAATGATTCTGCAGAGTATGAAATTGATCAGGATATTTATAGTAATGTCATGCATTGTTAGAATGTCATGGAACTCATTGAACGCTCAATGGTTGGTTCAACAGGTTCCAACGACGCAACAACTAAGAGACTTATATTTTTCTGATACCAGTAAGGGGTGGGTATTGGGAAGTGGTGGTTTGTTTCACACAACTGATGGTGGCCTTACTTGGACACCGCAAACGTCAGGCATAGGATCAATATCAGGGGTAAGTGTAATGGAATTATGGGCCACACATGCTGATACAATACTTCACACGACCGATGAAGGAACCACATTTTCAAGAAGAACTCTGAGGTCATATTTCGACTATGACAGCATGCTCTATTTAACAAAAGTTTATTTCTACGATAGCTCAACGGGGTGGGTCGCAGCATTCGGTTGGAAAAACAATCAACTCCAAACACAATTAATCAACACGACTGACGGCGGGAATGCTTGGCAGCGCCAATATATTCAGTCCGTGGAGCCCTTGTCGCAATTTCCTCTGATACAGTTTATCAACCCTAATCTTGGATGGTTTACCGCGAATTCTACTTCGCTGCTATTCAGAACGACAGATGGAGGGATAACTTGGGATTCACTTACCTATGTCGATTACCTGAGCAATGTCGACATGCAATTTATCACTGATGAGATTGGCTGGATCAGTAGTGACGCTCCAGTATTGGCCACCGATGTTGTGAAAACAATTGATAGCGGAAAGACTTGGAGTTCTCCTCTTCGGTTTGAAAATTCCGACATCGCAACTCATCTCCGGTTCAGTGACACATTGAATGGCTGGGTCGTGCAAACAACATATTTACATGGCGTGCACACTGAAATCTGGCATACATCCGATGGAGGATCAAACTGGAATTTACAGTATTCTTATGCTCCAAGTTTCTATTACAGAGCAAGCAAAGTGTTCTTTGTTGACAAATATCACGGTTGGATTGTTGGGGAAAACGGCATTGTGCTTCACACATCCAATGGTGGCGTGACCGCCGTTACGGAGACGTGGGACGCATCGACCGGTTTTTCCCTCATGCAGAATTACCCCAATCCCTTCAATCCAGCAACAACTATCGGATATCAAGTGCGACAGAATTCGAGGGTCAGTATACGCATAGATGATATTCTCGGGAGGCCTGTCAAGGTGCTTTTGGATGGACAAGTTCCTCCTGGCGTAGGAAGCCTTTTGTGGGATGGACGCGATGAACGTGGTGTAGTGGTAGGGGCCGGGGTTTATTTTTGTCACATGATCGTCAAGATAAGTGAAATCAAAGAACGAACAGCTACATGGAAAATCGTTTTAGTGCGATGAGCAGTGAAAAAGCTCCTAATTAGTTCTCGCTGAAAAACTCTGAAATAATTCTCACAGAAATTCCGTATACTGTCGACAACAGTACGGAAAGGGACGTATGCGCGGACAATCGAGTCAACAACTCACCTTCGGTGAGGGCTTCATCAACCCTGAGCTATTCCAACTCGATGAGGAATTGCAGGAAGTCGACAAGCTGCTCTGCGAAAAGTCGCTCCTGAAGCCCTTTGAAGAGAGCTTTGATTCCACTATGGGACGCAGCGGAACTCCGGTGGATGTGTACTTGCGCATGATGTATCTCAAATTCCGTTTCGGGCTCGCCTACGAGGAAGTCGAACAAGAAGTTCGAGAACGACTGCCCTGGCGGAGGTTTTGCCATCTTTCCCTGATGGATACTGTACCGGATTCAACCACACTGATCAAGCTCAATCAA
>JGI1357J11328_10003280_pt1 | contig 11212 bp, 15 predicted proteins | sample Subgrocontami54m_FD_11328 | JGI IMG/M metagenome (IMG submission 11328)
ACGAATACTATGAACCTGTGTAGCTCCAATGGCTTGGAATGACTCAGGAAAATTTAAACCGGACAGCCGTGGGCTTGTCCCGGCCATCCCGATCAGGAGTGCACTGCCCTCCTAAGCGAGATGCCCGGCACAAGGTTTACACTCGGGCCCGCCAAAGGCGGGACCCGTGTGCCGGGCATGACGAGGTCTATATGCAGTGGCCGAATCCTCGAAGGATCAGGTCGAGCCGGCGTTGAGCACCGTGACCGCGCGGCGGTTCTGCGACCAACAGGAAATATTATCGCAGACCGCGACCGGCCGCTCCTTGCCGTAGGAGATCGTGCGCATGCGCGACGGCTGGATAGCGCGGGCGCTGAGATAGTCGCGCACAGCCTGGGCGCGGCGGGCGCCAAGGGCGATGTTGTATTCGCGCGTGCCGCGCTCATCCGCATGACCTTCGATAGTGAAGGCATAGTGATTGTAGAGTTGCAGCCATTGCGCCTGCTTGTCCAAGGTCTCCCGCGCCTGCGGCGTAAGCTCCGTGGAGTCGGTTTCGAAGAACACGCGGTCGCCCACGTTGACCACGAAATCCTGCTGGCTGCCCGGAGTGGCCGCGCCGGCTACGCCGGCTTGTTCTTGCTCCGCAGGCTTGCTGGCGCAGCCCGCAACAGCGAGCGCCGCCACCAGGAAGGCTGCGAATTTCGCGCGGCCGAAAATACGAATCATCATGCCGGTGCCTCCGTGTTCGCGTCGTTGCCGGACCAGCGTCGTATCTAACCGGCGTTCGTTAAACGAACGTTCCATCAACCTTGATGGGGTCTTGCGTTGGCCGGTGAAAATCCTACGACCCGCTGAAACCCTTTGGAATGGTTAATCCGTGGTGAAGACTTTTTTTTTTTTTTTCGCGGTGGCCGCGATTTAAGTCAGCAGCGGCGACCACGCCGGGTCCGAGGCGAATGAGGGCGTCGGCACGCGCTGTTCGTTGCGGCCGGTGACGTCGACCGTAAACAGCGACGGCCCGCCGCTGCCGCCGGAATCGCGGAAGAACATGATGACGCGGCCGTTCGGGCAGAAGGTCGGACCTTCGTTGTGGAATCCCTCGGTCAGAATACGCTCGCCCGAGCCGTCCGGCTTCATGATGCCGATGGCGAATTTTCCGCCGCCCAGTTTGGTGAAAGCGATGTAATCGCCGCGCGGCGACCACACCGGAGTCGAATACGAGCCTTCGCCGAAGCTGATGCGCTGCGCGGGCCCGCCTTGACCGCTCATGACATAGATCTGCTGCGAACCGCCGCGATCGGATTCGAAGCAGATGCGCGTGCCTTCGGGCGAATAGCAGGGCGCCGTGTCGATGGCCGGTGTCTCGGTCAGCCGCGTGGTGGCTTTCGAACGCAGATCCATGACGAACAGGTTGGAATTGCCGCCCTGTTGCAGGCTCATGATGACGCGCTGGCCGTCGGGGGTAAAACGCGGCGCGAAGGTCATGCCGGGGAAATTGCCGACAACCTCGCGCTGGTTGGTTTCAATATTGAGCAGAACGACCCGCGGCTCGGCGGATCCGTAGGACATATAGGTAATCTCCTGATTCGTCGGACTGAAGCGGGGCGTGAGCACGAGATCGTCGCCGCGGGTGAGATAGCGCACATTGGCGCCGTCCTGGTCCATGATGGCGAGCCGCTTGACGCGGCGGTCCTTCGGGCCGGTTTCATCAACAAAGACCACGCGGCTGTCGAAATAACCCCCGTCGCCGGTGATGCGCGTGTAGACCGCGTCCGAGATGATGTGCCCCACCCGCCGCGTGTTCTCGACGGTGGTGTTGTATTGCTGGGCGGTGAGGTGCTGGCCGGCGAAGACGTCCCAAAGCCGGAAATCCGCCTTGATGCGGCCGGCCTCCCGCCTGACGCGCCCGGTCACCAGCGCTTGGGCGTTAATGACGCGCCAATCGTCGAAACGCGGCAGGACGTCGATGTCGGTGATTTTTTCGATATAGGCGGCGGGATCGATAGGGGCGAAGAGGCCGCTACGCCGCAGATTCGCGGTGATGACCTGAGTGACCTCGCCGGCCACGTCGGTATCGCCGGGCGTTGCCGGAATGAAAGGCGCAATCGCAATCGGCACCGGCTGCACATTGCCCTCTGTGATGTCGAGCTTGAGCGCCGCCGCGGCCTGACGCGGCGGCAAGCCGGCAAGCGCGGCTGCCGTCGCACCCGTGCCGAGCATCAGCAGGCGGCGGCGGCTCAAACTCGGCCGCGCGGTCGTCAAGCAACTGTCGGTCATGCGATTCGTCATGTGAGGAAATGGTTGAATGCGCTCAGCTCCGCCCGAGGTCGCGAGGATCGAAGGTGACGTCGATTTCCTTCCATTGGTCATAGGTACCCGGCGACAGCATGTCGTAGGGCTGGCCGCGGAAAATCGCGCGTACCGCGCTATCGCGCGCGGCTTGAAACAGAATGCTGTTTCCGTTGTTGAGAACACGCGGATCGCCGACGATCATGCCGTCCCGCCCAAGCTGCACGCGCACATGGACGATCAGCTCGTCGGGATTTCTTGCACCGGCGGGTGGATTCCACAGTGACATCAGGCGCGCGCGCAAGGCGTCCAGCTCGATCTGCGAAAGCCGCGCCGCAGTGCCGGATGGCGCGCCGAGCGAGGCGGCGGGGTTTAACGTCGCACCGGTCGCGGCAACGCGCTGGGAATCGCGCTTGTCGAGCAGCGCGGCGACTTTTCTCGGATCGAATTTCGGCTGTTGCGGCGCGGGCTTCTTGACCGGCTCGGGCTTGGTCTCCGCCTTCTTCTCGGGCTTCTTCGCTTCGTCCTTCTTCAAGGCCTCGGCGATGGGATCGACCTTCTGCTCCGGGTCTTTCTTGTCCGGGGCTTTGGCTTCGCTCTTGGGCTCAGGCGGCGCGGCGGCCGGTTTCGGCTCCGGCGGCTTCGGCTTCGGCTCCGGCATGGACTTGGATTCCGCCGCGGCCACGACCTGTTTTTTCTCGACGACCTTGGCGTTGGGATCTTCGACCGGCTTTTCCCCGCCGATCTTCTCGGCGACCGGCTTCGGCGTTTCCCGCTTGGGCGCTTCCTTGGCGCCGGCCGTCAGCTTGGTGAATTCATCGGCGGTGATGAGATCGACCGGCATGGATTCCGCCGGCTTGAGATCGAGCGGGCTGGCGAAGGAGACGAGCGCCCACAGCAGCACGGCGCCATGTCCCACCAGTGATATGGTTATCCCACCCTTCATCGCATTCAGCCGTTTACGAACCTTGCTCGACCTCGGTGACCAGCGCAACCCGGCGGAAGCCGGCGGCGGACAGCCGTCCCATCACCCGCATCACCGTGCCGTAGTCGACCTTGCGGTCGCCGCGCACATAGATGCGCTCGTCGAAGCCGCCGCGGGCTTCGGTGATGGCCTTGAGCTTCGCCACCAGCCCCTCGACGTCAACTTCCGTATCCTGCAAAAACACCCGGCCCTGCACATTGACCGACACGGTGAGCGGCTGCTTGTCCTGGTCAAGACTCGTAGCCTTCGATTGCGGCAGATCGATGGGCACGCCGACGGTGAGCAGCGGCGCGGAGACCATGAAGATGATGAGCAGCACCAGCATCACGTCCACCATGGGCGTAACGTTGATCTCGCTCATGACGCCGTGGCGGCGCCGGCGCCGGTGCCCGCTGGTCGCGATCCCGTTCATCGCCATCGGCGACCCCTCACAAACGTTCGTCGATCTGCCGCGACAGGATCGCGGCGAATTCGTCGGCGAACCCCTCCAGACGCTGGGCCTGCTTGTTCACCTCGGACGAGAACTTGTTGTAGAAAATCGTCGCCGGAATGGCGGCAACAAGGCCGATTGCGGTCGCGAACAGAGCTTCCGCGATGCCCGGGGCCACCACGGCGAGCGAGGTATTCTTCGACGCGGCGATGGATTGGAAGCTGGTCATGATGCCCCATACGGTGCCGAACAGGCCAACGAAGGGGCCGGCGGAGCCCACCGTGGCAAGCACCAGCAGGCGGCGCTCCAACCGTTCGATTTCGCGGGCGATGGTCACGTCCATGACCTTCTCGATGCGCATCTGCAAGCCGGCAAAGCTTTTACTCTGACTCTCGAAGCTGCGCTTCCACTCGCGCATGGCGGCGACGAACAACGCGGCCATCGAATGCGTCGGCTTGGACGACAGCGTGCGGTAAAGCTCTTCCAGCGACTGGCCCGACCAGAATGCCTGCTCGAAGCGGTCGGCGGCCTTCTTGATGCGCGTGAACAGCAGCAGCTTGTCGATGGCGATCGCCCAGACCCAGACCGAGCATAGCAACAGCCCGATCATGACCGATTTCACGACCCAATGGGCCTGCCAGAACAGGCTTAAGAGCGATACGTCGGAAGTAAGCGGCAGGGCCGACTGCGCGATGTCGGCAGGATTCATGAGCTCGTCCTTTCGGCTATCGGCTCCCCCGGTCGAGCACGGGACGGCGCATCGCTGCCCGGGTCAAAAAGGGCAGGACTGGCGGCGGCACAACCGCGTTTCCGCCGAAAAACCCGCCATTTCGCGAAGGCCAAAGACCTTCCCCACCGGAGGCTACGAAATCACCGCGAAACGTGTCCAAACTAGGGCGCTAAAGCCAGCATTTTACCGGCTTTAGACAGCGCCACGTGTGGTTAAGAACGGGTTACGCGGGACCCTCCTCGTGCAGCCGGGTTCGCGCCCGTTTGCATTCGCTCCCTTGCCTAAAGTATATATTTTAGTATATATTACACCAGATGGAACGTGTATTCGGCTGTGACGCCGGCAAGCGCGCTTCTATTTTGTCGGAACGCTTCTTTGACCTTCTGGCAATGGCAGAGGTCTTCGCAGACAGCCGACGGCTCGATTATCCGGACAGGCGTTTTGATTACGGCAAAGAGCGGCATATCACGATCGGGCTGGTGCTCGGACATATCTTTACGGTCGTCCACACCATGCGCGGGCCGGTGACTTGGCTCATCACCGCGTGGCCCGCCAACAGGAAGGAGCGTGAACGCTATGCGCGACGCTAACGCTATCTCATTCACGCGGCTCGCCGACGGCACCTTGTTGCAGCGGCAGACAGACGGCAGCTTTCACCCGGTGAAGGACAAGACCGACCGCGCCCGGCTCAATCGTCTGACCGAAGCTCAGATCGAAAAAATCGCCGCAGCGGAGAAGGACCATCCGCCGCTCGATGAGGATTTCTGGCAGGGGGTGGAAAATCTCCCGCGCAAGGAGCCGATCTCTATCAAGCTCGACGAGGACGTGCTCGCGTTTTTCCGCGCGCANGGCCGCGGCTATCAGACCCGCATCAACGCGGTGCTGCGGCGCTATGTCGAGGCACACAAGAAGGCGGGGTGAGAGCCTCCCCTATCCCAAACGGCCCGATCAAAATGACGTGCGACGGGTGCCATTCTAGAGTCTGATCCGATTAGATTGAATCGGGTCAGACCCTAGATTCCTTAGTTTATCGCGCAATCTTGCGGCGAACCGGTTCCCACTTCGCCGGATTGCGCTTTAATCCCCGCGCATGGCCAGCCGCAGCGCCTTCGGGATCGGCCGGGCGCGGCCGCCGGAAACGAAGGCGACCCGCACCTTGGCTTCGACCAGCGTATCGCGCCCGCGCGTGACCTGTTGCTTCAGCGCGATGGAGGCGCCCTTCACCTCCTCGGGCTCGGTGACGATCTCCAGCACATCGTTCATGACCGCGGGCTTGAGGAACTCGATGGCCATCGAGCGCACGACGAAGGCAAAGCCCGGCGCCTCTTTTTCCGTCTGCTCGAATAGCGCGCGCTGATCGGCGCCAAGCAGCCGCAGATAATCCGTGCGCCCGCGCTCCATGAAGCGCAGATAGCTGGCGTGATAGACCATGCCGGAAAAATCCGTGTCCTCGTAATAGACCCGCACCGGCAGGATATGGCGGCCGCCGCGGATTGCGCCGGCCAAAGAATGTTCGCTCATAGCCTCACCTTAGCTGAATGGGACAAACGGGACATCTGGAACGCCTGCCGTCAAGCTATTGCGTGTTTCCCTGCCGAGGCGCAGTCTTTCGCATCGGCAGGCCTTCCTTGGGGAGAACGCCATGCGCATGAGCCTCTCTGCCGCACTGATCGCGCCGCTGTTCGCGCTCCCGCTTGCTTTTTCCGCGCTGGCGCAACAAGGAGCGCTGAAGACGGAAGCCGTCACCGTCGCGGTGCGGCCCGGCGTGACCATGCGCTATCTCGGGGTCACCAGCGAGGGCCAGCCAAAAGCCGCGGTCATCCTGCTTGCCGGCGGAAACGGCGCACTCCGATTGGACGCCGGAGGCGCGATCGGCAGCGATCTCGGAGGGAATTTCCTCGTCCGCTCGCGCGGGCTGTTCGCGCGCGAAGGACTCTATGTGGCCGCGCTCGATGCCGCGTCGGACCGGCAGAGCGGAATGAAAGGGGATATCCGCCTCTCACAGCAGCATGCCGACGACATCGGCAAGGTGATCGCCGACGTGAAAACCCGCAGCGGCGGCGTACCTGTCTGGGTCATTGGCACGAGCGCGGGCACGCTGTCGACAGCGAATGTGGGAGCGCGTCTGAGCCGGGGAGCCGCGCCGCCGCGCGGCATTGTCCTCACCTCGACGATGACGCAACTCGGCGCAGCCCATTGCGGCAAGTCGGTCTACGACGCCGCGCTTGGCTCCATCAGCGTGCCCGTTCTCGTCGTGTCACATAAAGACGACGGCTGCGAATGCAGTCCCGGCAGCCCGGCAGCCGGCGCCAAGCTTATCGCCGCGCTNAGCGGATCGCGGGCCAAGGAGCACAAGATTTTCACCGGCGGCAGCGCGCCGGTGTCAGGGCCTTGCGACGCGAAGGCGCAGCATGGCTATTTCGGCATCGAGGTCAGCGTGGTGAAAACCATCGCGGATTGGATCAAGAGTCACTGAGGGCCTAAACAGTCATGGCCGGGCTTGTCCCGGCCATCTCGCTTAGGCAGGCACAATACTCACCTAAGCGGGATGCCCGGCACAAGGCCGGGCATGACGACTGCTACTCATCCTCTTCCCCCTGCCCGAACAATCCAAACTGCGCCGGGTCGCGCGCGGGTTCGGCGAGACCGAGATGCTTAAACGCGTGGCTGGTCAATAGCCGCCCGCGCGGCGTGCGCTGGATGAAGCCGCGCTGAATGAGAAACGGCTCGATGATGTCCTCGATGGCGTCGCGCGGCTCTGACAGCGCCGCAGCCATGGTCTCCACGCCCACCGGGCCGCCGCCATAGTTCAAGGCGATGGTGGTGAGATAGCGCCGGTCCATGGCGTCGCAACCGGCGGCATCCACTTCGAGTTCACCCAAGGCGCGGTCGGCGGCGGCGCGGTCGATCTTGTCGCTGCCCGCCACATGAGCGAAGTCACGCACGCGGCGCAGCAGCCGGCCGGCGATGCGGGGCGTGCCGCGCGCACGGCGCGCAATCTCGTTGGCGCCGTCCGGCGTCATGCCGATGCCGAGCACCCGCGCGCCGCGATTGACGATCTGCTCCAGCTCCGCCTCGGAATAGAAGTTCAGCCGCACCGGGATGCCGAAGCGGTCGCGCAGCGGATTGGTGAGCAGTCCCGCGCGCGTGGTCGCGCCGACGAGCGTGAACTTCGACAGGTCGATCTTCACCGAGCGCGCGGCGGGGCCTTCGCCGATGATGAGGTCGAGCTGGAAATCCTCCATGGCGGGATAGAGGATTTCCTCCACCTGCGGACTGAGCCGGTGGATTTCGTCAATGAAGAGCACGTCACGCTCTTCCAGATTGGTGAGCAGCGCGGCGAGGTCGCCGGCCTTGGCGATCACCGGGCCGGAGGTGGCGCGGAAATTCACGCCCAGTTCACGCGCGACGATCTGCGCCAGCGTGGTCTTGCCCAAGCCCGGCGGGCCGACGAACAGCACATGGTCGAGCGCCTCGCTGCGCGCGCGCGCGGCTTCGATGAAGACACGGAGAGGTTCGAGCGCGCCTGCTGCTGGCCGACGAATTCCGACAACCGCTGCGGACGTAATGAGACATCCGCAAGGTCATCCTCGCGGCGCTCGGCAGTTACGAGGCGGCGGGGGGTCGTGCTCACTTACCCAATTCCCTCAATCCCAACCGGATCAAATGCTTTGTCTCAGCCCCCTCGCCCGCGCTGCGCGCGGCGGCGGCGATGGCGGCGGCGGCCTGCGGCTGACCATAGCCGAGATTGACCAGCGCGGAGACGGCATCCGTGATCGGCCGCGGCGCACGGCTTTCGTCCAGCGCACCCGAAAGGCGCATCACTGCCGGATCGATGGACGTATAGGCCGGCGCCTTGTCCTTGAGTTCGGTGACGATGCGCTCGGCCACTTTCGGGCCGACGCCCGGTGCGCGCGTGATCGCCGCCTTATCGCGCAGCGCGATGGCGGAGGCGAGGTCGGCGGGCTTGAGCGTGCCCAAGATCGCGAGCGCCACCTTGGTGCCGACGCCCTGCACGGTCTGCAAGAGCCGGAACCATTCGCGCTCGATGTCGGAGAGGAAGCCGAACAGCTTGATCTGATCCTCGCGCACATGGGTTTCGATGGCGAGCGTCACCGCCTCGCCCAGCGCGGGGAGCGCTTGCAGCGTGCGCGCGGAGCAATGCACCAGATAGCCGACGCCACCGACGTCAACGATGATGAAATCCTCGCCGTAGGTGTCGATGATGCCCCTGAGCTTGCCGATCATCGCGCCACCGCCTTGAGTGTGATGCTCGTGCGATGATGCGCGTGGGTGATCGCGATGGCGAGCGCGTCGGCGGCGTCCTCGCTCTGCGGGTCGGCCTTGGGCAACAGCACGCCGATCATCATGCGGATTTGCGACTTCTCGCAATGGCCCGCGCCGACGATGGTCTTTTTCACCAGGTTGGGGGCGTATTCGGAAACCGGCACGCTCGCCCGCGCCGGCACCAGCATGGCGATGCCGCGCGCCTGGCCGAGCTTGAGCGTCGCGGTGGCATCCTTGTTGACGAAGGTGGCCTCCACCGCCGCCTCGTCGGGCGCGAATTCCGCGACCACGCGGAAGAGGCCGTCGTGGATGGCCAGAAGCCGCAAGGCCAAGTCCGCCTTATCGCTGGTGTCGATGGAGCCGCAGCTAATGAAAGTCAGCCGGTTGCCGTCGATCTCGACGACGCCCCAGCCGGTGCGGCGGAGCCCCGGATCGATTCCCAGGATGCGAATCGGGCGGCGCAGCATGCGTCTTTGATAGCCCGCCCTGCCCGGCCCGCCTAGAGCGCCCGGCTGTGGGGCGCTAACGGCCGCCGTCATGCGCTCATTTTAGTGACCAGTGCCTCGGACACTTCGAAATTGGCGTAGACGTTCTGCACGTCGTCCAGCTCTTCCAGCGCTTCGATCAGCCCGAAAAGCTGTTCGCCTTTTTCGTCATCCACCGCAATGGTGTTCTGCGGCTTCCAGGTCAGCGCCGCCTTGCGCGGCTCGCCGAACTTCGCCTCTAGCGCCTTGGCAACCTCGCGCAGGGAATCCTGCGTGGTGTAGATTTCATGGCCACTAGCGGTGGAATTGACGTCCTCGGCGCCCGCTTCGATCGCCGCTTCGAACATCTGGTCGGGGCTTGCGACCTTGGCGTCGAATTCAATGATGCCCAGCCGGCTGAACATGAACGACACCGCGCCGGTCTCGGCGAAATTGCCGCCTCTCTTGGTGAAAGTGGAACGGACGTCGGAGGCCGCCCGGTTACGGTTGTCGGTGAGCACCTCGACGATCACCGCGACGCCGCCCGGCCCGTAGCCTTCGTAGCGGATTTCCTCGTAACTGTCGGCATCGCCGCCCTGGCTCTTCTTGATCGCCCGCTCGATATTGTCGCGCGGCATGCTCTGCGCCTTGGCGGCGATGATGGCGGCGCGCAGGCGCGGATTAAAGGCGGGGTCAGGCATGCCCAACTTGGCGGCGACCGTGATTTCGCGGCCAAGCTTGGAGAAGAGCTGGGCGCGCGCCTTATCCTGCTTCCCCTTGCGGTGCATGATGTTCTTGAACTGGGAATGTCCGGCCATGGGTCTCAACTGCGATGTGAGGATTGCGGGCCGTTTATAAGATGGTCAGTTTTGGAAATAAAGTGACCATCATTCCGGGACGGCGCAAAGCGCCGGACCCGGAATGACAGTGAAAGTTATTCCCAGAATCCCGGCCGCGCTTCTTCCAATATGCCGCCGAGGCGGACGGGGGCGACGCGGGTGGCAAGCCCGGTGGCGTCGTCGGTCTCCACCGCGATGGCGCAGAGCGTCGCCGGTCCGGTGGCCGGCTCGAATTTGGCGGAAGGGATGCGCCGCAGGAAACGGCTGAGCGGTTCGTCCTTGTTCATGCCGATGACGGAATCATAATTCCCGGTCATGCCCACGTCGGAAATAAAGGCCGTGCCGCCGGGCAGGATGCGGTGGTCAGCGGTGGGCGCGTGGGTATGCGTACCGACGACAAGACTGACGCGGCCGTCGGCGAAATAGCCCATGGACTGCTTTTCGCTGGTCGCCTCGCAATGCATGTCGATGACAATGGCGTCGGCGCCGGACTTCAGCGCGCAGGCGGACAATTCGCGCTCGACCGCGGCGAAGGGATCGTCGAGCGGGTCCATGAAGATGCGGCCCATGGCGTTGATGACCAAGACGCGCGCGCCGTTTTTGGCCTCGATCATGGCGGCGCCGCGCCCGGGCGTGCCGGGCGGATAATTGATCGGGCGGATCAAGTACGGGGCGCGCTCGATGAAGACCAGCGCCTCGCGCTGATCCCAGGCATGGTTGCCGAGCGTGATGGCGTCAACGCCCAGGTCGAGCAGGTCCTGATAGATGACCTCGGTGATGCCGAAACCGCCGGCGGCGTTCTCGCCGTTCAGCGCGACAAGATCGAGCTTCCACCAGGCCGGGCAACCGTTCGGTCACGGCGTTGCGCCCGCTGCGGCCGACGATGTCGCCGATGAAAAGAATGCGCATGCGATTACGCCCTACGACAATCAATGATCTCGCGCTCGGTTAGCACAAGATCGAGGCGGGCGTCGCGCTCAGTCGCCGGGACGGAAGGAATTTCCTGGGTCGCGAAGGCGATGCCGACGGCGGTGATAGATTTAAGCCCGCGCAGGCGCGCAAGCGTCATGTCGTAATAGCCGGCGCCATAACCGATGCGATGGCCCACGCGGTCGAAGGCGAGCAGCGGCACGAGCAAAATGTCGGGATTAACTTCCGGCGCTTCCGGCTTCGGCTGGCGCAGGCCCCAGACGCCGCTGTCGAGCGCAT
>JGI1357J11328_10003281_pt1 | contig 11210 bp, 8 predicted proteins | sample Subgrocontami54m_FD_11328 | JGI IMG/M metagenome (IMG submission 11328)
TCTTCCTCGTGGCTTGGCGGTTGGCTAGCGGCTCACTTTGGGGTGTACCAAATATTCTGGATGGAAGTCCCGATAGTCGCCATGCAGCTGCCGTTTGCGTTGTTGCTGAATGAAAGTAAGATCGCGCTTGATAAGACCCAAAGCGTTTTGCAGTTGCTTAAGCACGCTTTAATAGCGCCGATAAGCGAGTTCGTCGGCAATAGACAGCTTTTGTGGGTGACGTTGTTCATGGTGTTGGGCCTGTTCAGTCCCAGCTATGGCACGCCGTTTTTTTTTCGTATGCGCGATATGCTTCACTTTAGCCCGCAGTTCTTGGGCCTGCTCGGGAGCATCGCTAGCATAGGCGAGATCGTAGGATGTCTCGTGTTTGCCAAGTTTCTTAGCAACGTGCCGATAAAGAGGCTGCTTTACGTTTCCGTGTTCATTTGGGCGGTCAATACCGCGGCAGTTCTCGCGATTGTCAACGGGGTGACTGCCATCGCGGTGAGCGTCGTGGGAGCTGTCACGGGTTACATAAGCTTCGTGCCGACTCTTTCCATCGCCGCGAAGATATGCCAGAAGACCAAGTACGAGGCGACGATGTTTGCCATTCTGATGTCGTTCCACAACATCGCGGGTCAGGGAAGCAGCCTGCTGGGTTCATGGCTGTATCAGTATACCGGCTTCTTTTGGCTCGTTGTGATTTCTACGGTGACGACGTTCATGGTATTCCCAGTGATTAAGAGGCTGGAGGGAGCATGAGCCACGCGTCTTCGGCCGTATTTCGCGACGGGTCCTGCCTCCGCGTCACCCGTCGCTAATCTTGCGGGCCCGTCACCCTTAAGCTACCACGCCCTGTCACCCGCCCGAAAAGAAGTCAAGCCTCTGTAGCATCATCCTATCTCTAATAGAATCAATAAGTTAGAAACGATAAAAAATTATAAAAAAACATGCATGAAAAAGAGGGGGTCTGTCGTCTTATTAAGTAGGGATAGTATAGTTGGTTGAGGGCTAAATTAGGGGGGTTACTTAAAATGACGACAGTGGATGTGGAAGTGGTAGATATAAGGAAGATCAACGGAGAAGGGACGTTGAGGGCTTTTGCGGACGTCAAAATTGCCGGGAGCCTGGTGGTGAAGGGGTTTTCGGTGGTACAGGGCAAAAACGGCGTTTTTGTGTCCATGCCAAAGAAAGCCAGCAAAGACGGCCGTTGGTTCAATGTCCTTGAGACCACCGATGAGCAATTGGAGCGGGCCTTGAAGGACAAGGTGTTGGAGGCCTATGACCGCGAAACGGACGGGGTGGTCTAAATCATAAATAAAATGGAGACCGCATCATCCCACCACTTGTTTGGTCGCGAATGCGACCGATCGCAGGGCAATCGTAGCAAACAAGTGGTGGGATCACAAACGCTGGGGGTCATCGGCGAGGAATTGGCTTATCATTTCTTGAGCAGGAAAGGTTACAAGATCTTACTTAAGAATTATGAGTGTGCGTTGGGAGAGATCGATCTGATCGCCAAAGAGAAGGGCGCGCTTGTGTTTGTGGAGGTTAAGACACGCCGCTCTGAGGAGTTTGGCAGCCCTCTCGACTCGGTTACCCGCCAAAAACGGCATCAGATTGTGAAAACAGCCCAATATTATCTGAAAAGATACGGGATTAAAGATGCCGCCTGTCGTTTTGATGTGGTCTCCATTCTCATGCTTCGTGATCAAGCGCCGGCCATTGAAGTGATTCAAGACGCCTTTCGGGAAGGAGAATAAAATGCTCGCGAGGGTATTATCGAGCGCGGTGATAGGAATCGACGCGTTCCCCGTGGAAGTCGAGGTCGATATATCAAACGGGCTGCCTTCCTTTAACATAGTCGGTCTTCCTGACGCTGCTTGCCGCGAGAGCGCCGATCGGGTCCGCGCGGCAATCAAGAATAGCGACCTGCCTTTTCCGACAAAAAAGATCACGGTTAATTTCGCGCCGGCCGATCTTAAAAAAGAGGGTTCGGCGTTTGATTTAGCGATCGCGATCGGTATCCTTGTCGCTAACGAGACTATTGACAAGGCCTTGGTAGAAGACAAGATCTTTTGCGGGGAGCTTTCGCTTGACGGAAGACTGCGAGGAGTCCCTGGCATCCTGCCGAGGGCCGCTTGTCTTTTATCGGATAGCCCGGAAAAAGGGTTCATCCTCCCTCACGTGAATGCCAAGGAAGCGCTATGCATCGAAGGGATTCTGGTCTATCCGGCGAAACATTTATTTCAAGTCGTTCAATTTTTGAAAGGAGACCAGAAGTTCCTGAAGGGCGAGAATCAATCAGTGAATCATGGTTTGGCCAAGGCCGTCTCCGGGAAATATTTTGACTTTGCGGATATCAAAGGCCAGGGGCATGCCAAGCGCGGCCTTGAGATTGCGGCGGCAGGCGGTCACAACGTGCTGATGATCGGGCCGCCCGGTGCGGGAAAGACGATGCTCGCGAGGAGAATCCCGACGATTCTTTCTTCAATTGCTTTTGAGGAGGCGGTGGAAACTACCAAAATCCATAGCGTCGCAGGGCTCCTTTCCTCAAGGCAGTCTCTTTTAAGCACAAGACCCTTTCGGGACCCGCATCACACGATTTCGGATGTGGCGATGATCGGGGGTGGCACTCATCCGCGGCCCGGCGAGGTCAGCTTAGCGCACCACGGGGTTCTTTTTTTAGATGAACTGGCTGAGTTTAAGCGAAATGTGCTCGAGGTGTTGCGCCAACCATTGGAGGAAGGTAAGATCACAATTTCGAGAGCCGCCTCCTCTCTCACGCTGCCAGCGCGCTTTATGTTGGTCGCCGCCATGAACCCTTGCCCCTGCGGTTATTTTACGGACCCGAAGAAGGAGTGCCATTGCACCGCCATTCAAATTAAAAATTATATGTCCAAAATTTCAGGGCCTTTACTGGATCGCATTGATATTCAGCTGGAGGTGCCTTGTCTTAAAGTAGGAGAAATTACCGGAAAGAACTCGGGAGAGCCGTCGGAGGCGATACGAAACAGGGTCGAAAAGGCCAGAACAAAACAGCGAGCACGTTATGAGGCCGAAAAAATAGCGTGCAACTCAGAATTGGATGTCAAGCAGTTGGAAAAATATTGCCAAACCACTTCCGAAGGAGAAAATCTTCTTAAGATGGCTATTCAGGAGCTAGGTTTTTCGGCTCGGGCCTATCACAAGTCCTTAAAAGTTGCCCGCACGATTGCGGATTTGGAGGGGAGTCCCTGCGTCGAGGCCTCGCATATATCCGAGGCGATTCATTACCGCGCGCTTGACCGTAATATTTGGTTCAGATGAGTTGTCAGCCCTCTTAAAAGGATTTACAAAGGAGTAGTAAAATATGATTTTATATCAATTATAATTTGACAAATAATCAAACCTAGTGTAAGGTTTGCCTACCGTATTTAAGGGAGGTAAGTTTATGAAAAAATGGGCCATTTTCTTGTTTTGTCAGCTTTTCTTGAGCCACTCCGCGTTAGCTCAAGGGACCTGGGTCAACTTGTCCAAGGGTCTGGATGAGTTAAGCATCGAAGCCCTTGCGATCGATCCTAAAGATCCAAAAGTGATATTTGCCGGCTCCGAACGCCGGGTCTACAAGACGGCCGACTCGGGGGTTTCTTGGAAACAGGTGCTGGAATTAAGAGGAAGCGACAACCGAGTAAGGTTTATTTATGTGGACGCCGCGAATTCTAAAGATGTCTACGTGTGTACGGAAAGGGGCGTTTATCAATCCCGCAATGGGGGAAAGAAATGGGAGTTATTTTTCAGAGGAACGGCGGATGAGGACAAGGCGATTTATTGCATCCAAGCCAGCAGTCAAAATCCGGCTGACATTTACATCGGGGCAAGTCATGGCCTATTCATTGCCAGTTCGGGAGGGGGAAGGTCTCACGAGGTAGGCGGTCTGCCGGACGCGGCCATTTACTCGATTTTACAAATCGGCGGTGATAAGCCGCTCATTTTGATTACGACGAGTAAAGGCATATACAAGAATTCAAGGGGCGGGCAACATTGGGAAAGAGTAGCGGTCGCTTCGGAAGAACGCCCGCAAGGGCAAGCGGAAATGACGACGCTTGAACAGTTCGATGTTGAGGAATTTTCTACAGCAGCCGCTTTCTCAAATTTAATATTTTTGGGAAATCACGCTAAGTTTTATGCCGCCAGTCGTCAGGGTATTTTTGAAGGGTCGCCCGATGCTTCTTCCTGGGAACCGCTTAAAGGCCAGAGACTGCCTGATCAGAAAATTAATTTCATTGAGAAATCCTCCAAGACCTTTTATGCCGCGACGGATCGCGGTATTTTTCAGTGGGATCCGGACTCGTTCTCTTTTCAAGAAATTTATCAAGGGCTCGATTCGAAAGAAATCCGAACGCTTTCTTATAGCCCCAGCGGAGACTATCTTTTGGCGGGCACAAAAAAGGGGATTTTTAAACTGGCCTATCCTGAATTAACCCTAGCTCTTCCGCAGGAGAAAGAAAAACTTTTGCCAAGCACCGATCAGGTATTGGCCCATTTTAAACAAGAGCCATCCATTGGGGAAATCCAGAAAGTGGCGGTCCAGTATGCCGAGGTGCATCCCAGTAAAATTGAAGAATGGAGAAAGGCGGCTTCCAAAAAAGCTTTTTTACCCACCTTATCAGTCAACACCGGTGTTGATACCAATCAAAACGTGGACTTGGACAGGGGTGGCACCAATGATCCGGATCAATTCATTATCGGTCCTCCCGAAAAAAGTTTTGATTGGTCGGTCGGCTTGAGCTGGAATCTAGGGGAACTCATATGGAATGACGACCAGACTTCGATTGATACTCGCTCTCGTCTCATGGTTCAGTTGCGAGACGATATCTTAAATGAGGTCACGCATCTTTATTATGAACGGCGGCGTCTTCAAGTCGAAATGGCGATGGCACCGATGCGGGATCTCCCGATTCAGATCGAAAAGGAAATCCGGCTCGAGGAGCTGACCGCCGGAATCGATGCATTGACAGGAGAGTATTTTTCGAAAAAAATCGAAGCGAACTTAGAAAAAAAGAGAGCACATGAGCCGATTTTACAATAATCTTTTTATGAGTAACTTGTGATATAATCCCACTTGGTGGATCATGAATAATAAGCATTATCGGTTTTTTTCGTACGGCCTGCGGGTTTGCCTCGCAGGCTTTTCTGGTTTAAGGGATAAGGAATTTGGAAAACTTTTTATGAAGATTGGCATGATAGCCGTCATTTTAATGTTTTCTTTATCACAAATTTCATGGGCGATAGATCCTAGGCAACTGATTCAGGATTCCAAGAGTTTCTTTGCGTCAGTCGAGGAAGAAAGAAGCTCGCGCCGATCGGCTCAAAACTTGGAAAGTCTGGAGGCCGGACAGCAGTCTTTTATTGACCAGCAGAACGCATTACAGGATCTTGTTGCTTATAACCGTTTTCAAACGGATGGTAATGTGGATGGCGCGGATTACACCATCTGGGCTGACCAATATGGTCAAACCGGACCCGATTTAGCGGGGGACTTTAACCACGATGGGCAAGTTGATGCCGCGGATTACACTATTTGGGCTGATAATTATGACAAAGTTTCAATACCCAGCGATGCGAATGGGGATGGCAATGTGGATGGCGCAGATTACACCGTCTGGGCCGACCAATATGGTAGAACCGGGCCCGATTTAGCGGCGGACTTTAACCACGATGGGAAAGTAGATGGCACGGATTATATGGTTTGGGCCGATCATTATGATCCTCCCGAAGTTTCAATATCCGATCATGCTGATTTCAGTGATGTGAGAGGGCTTGAGTCGGTTAAGGTAGAATCGGAAGCGCCTGTTCTCACGTATTATTACATGGATAAGATACTCAATTCTCAATTTACCGTTTATGACAAAGAACACCCTTTCGCCCAAGAGCTTCAATCCCTGGCGAAGGAGCACTATGTCGACGTGGCTTATGGTCTTTTAAGGGACGTTCTAAGAGCGATCGATACGGGGAATTATACCAGTTGGTCTGGCCCACAGCCCCATTATGAGGATCTCTTGCCGCCGGATGCATCCAGCCTTTTGTCCAAAAAATTAGCGTATAACTTCACGGTATGGGAACTAACGAAAGGACTTTCGAGCTCTTATTTTTCTCCTTACTCCGAACCTATAACTCCGTTTGCCGTGTCTTTGAAGCAGGCGGTCGATCCTATAGATACGGTTCAAGCGGCTCGAGGGAGTTTCTGGGCGGCTTGGTACACGAATTTTTTTACACAGAAACTCAACATTATCGCTCCCGTGGAAGACTACGAACGGGCTCTTGCATCCGGATCCGGTCAGAATACCTCTACCTTTGCGTTGTTCAACCGTTACTATATTCCGCCGAGTTTGGATTTTAACTCGTATCGGCAAGAGGCGGAAATGGCTGGTAACGAATTCATGCAAAATATGAATTACCGACCCTATGCGGATATTTGGTCCTCTTTTGCCAATGTAACGTCAAATGACCCTGAAGCCCGCTTCGGGGATCTGGCGCATCAATTAGCGCAAGAAGCGGCCAACTCCGCCTACCGCTATGCTGACAAGATTTCAGAAGCTAAGCAAACCTTTGACTCATCGAGCAGAGATGCTGCGGCGCTTCTTGATTATAAAAATGCCCTAAAGAGTGCTAATGCCACTTATGCCGATTTTCTCTTTTACCTAGCCGATCAGTATTATCAAGCGCTCGCACCGCAGATCGAAAACGATGATTTTGAGATCGAGGTCGAGACAAAAGCGGGGCTAGTTTCCTTGAGCGATTACCATGTTCGTGAATCATCCGCTGTTTCCGCATGGACGACGCACTCGTTTCAAGACCCTCAAGGGAATTCGCTCTATACTGCACCTGGCACTGCACCTGGCAGCACGGTCATCCTGGATGTGGATGTGGATATTTTCAACCGTGAGCGGTCGAGTCTTCTTGATGCGTACTATTCAGCCAACCTTTGGTATCATTGGTATAGAGAGCCAGGGGTTGTCGTTGATGATATTTACGCCGATTATTCGAGGTTGTCAGATGGGTTGATTGTCGTGATTAAAACCGTGGAGACAGATAAACCGACTCATTGGCAGTTCTTGGACAGGCTTACGGGCGCAGTGGTGCTCAGCGTCGAGGTAGCTGGTAGCGAAGTCCTAAATCGGCATCCGGTCGGAATAATGAATCAAACCATCCGCTCATCGGAGCGCTATGAAAATGGAAAGCTTGTCCGTGTGGATATCGAAAATCTTACAGATGGTTCCAGAGTGGTTGTCTTGAAAAGGGAGGGTAAGGACGACATAATCTATGACGCCGATAGCGGCCTGTTTCAAGATGCGGTCATTGCGAATGATGCGTATCTTGAAAATCCTGACCGCGGCTTTAAGATCACGATGAAAGACGGCTTGGTGGATGAGGTTTATCTTGGAGATAATTCTCTGTACGGCTCGTTTAACAAGATTTTTGGTGGGCAAAATTCGGCGCCTGCACTTTCTAGGTATAACATTAATCGTATGATACAAGACGCCAACAAATATCCTGCTTTTCTTCCGTTGTCTGAGAGTTTCCAAAATGGAATTGGCATCTTGAACACGACAGCTCCCCATACTAATTTGCAAGGTGAGCTTTCCTTGCTCGACTTTACTTTCGTGACCCCAAGCAGCGAAACCGAAGACAAAACGCGTGTGCAAGCCGGGATTTATTATGCCGACAAGGGCAATGCACCATCAATTGATGATAAATTCACATCAGCTAGGATATCGTTTAGTCCGAGCCCGATTTCTAATATTCCTGATCCTGAGCTACTTGTACTAAGTGGAGATGTCGGTAAAGAGGTTACGTTGCTTAAGAATTCACTGCTTGAAATACCTCAAGAGTATGGGTTATTTGGTAATTTGCAAGGAAGGATCGAAAACTTAGCTACTCCACAAGTCAACGTAAAGGTTGGTACCTTCACGAAAGCGGCAAGCCAAGATAATGCTTTGGGGAGCTTCGATACGACTACATTCGTAGAAAAAGGGACCGACGGAAAATTATGGGTCGGATTGAAGTGGACTTATATTACGGCCGCCTCTCTTTTTTTAAAGGGTGAATTTAAAACGCGTCTTATTGGTTCTGAAGAAGTGTCAGCGAAGGTTACGAATGGATCCCAAATCTATCTTTTGGGCAAGCTTTTAACTGGAGTTTTCTTGGGCAGAGAAGAGAAAGCTTTGTCCTCGTCTCAAATGGATAGCGTTAAAGAGTTCCTTATGAGCAAAGTACTCTCTGGGATAAATTTTCTTTCGAGTGTTGCGGATAATGCAGTTAGATCTGCGATTGACCAATTTGATAGATTCATCAAGCCACGGCTTGATAACATCTATCATAACCATCTGCATGCGGCACCTATTCTTGCTCACAGGCTAGAGGTAAGTGGTTCTAATGGCTTGGGTATGGCGTCACTTCAAAATAGCATCCAATCGCTCTATTACAACTTAAGTCAGGTGCCGCTTGAGATAGGCGAGGGCTTTGCTCCGCAATTAATGGAGAGATTTCTAGGACAGTTTTAGTTGATGAAAAAGGCAACTTTTTTTCTTTTAGTTGTTTTGATGTTAACATCATCTTCGTGCGCAAAGGCTGATACCCTTGTTAAGAGTAAATTTGTTTTCAATTCCGTGAGAACGGTCGAGGATATTAATAATCGATTAAAAACCGAAGACTCTTTGTATCTGTTTAAAAATGGAAGAATATCTTTTCTGGGGAAGGGTATGAGAGCACCTGCTTTTTCTCCTGGTGGAAAGACAATAGCCTGCACTTCTTCTAAAGCTATCGTTCTTATTGATGAGCAGGGAACACAAAAAGAGAGAGTACAATTTGATCTGTACCCTGGGCATGTCGAATGGTCTCCGGATGGCAAAAAACTTTTGTATTGTATTCCATCTGTCCCGGGGTCGATCCGATTGGCGTTGGAAGAATACAATCTGCTTACAAAGAAACGCAGATTAGTAAAAGATGATGATGATATTAGCACGTCTTTTTATAAGTATTCACCGAGCGGGGAAAAGATAATGTTCGTGGCCACTCACCTTGATACCGATCAATCTTTGCGACAGGAAGGAGTGTATATATATGATTTAAAAAGTGAACTATTGTCAAAAGTTAGACATTATGGAGTTAGTTTAATGTGGTTCCCCGACAGCAAACACATCGCTTATTTCACGAATACCAACGAAGAGGGGAATCAGATTAATGATAAATTTGGAGCAATATTTAAGATGAACACCGATACAGGAAAAGTAACCAAGTTAAGGGATTTGAATATGATTCCTTTTGAAGGCATCAAACTCTCCAAAGATGGAAAGTATTTCTATCTAGGGAAATCCGACAACAAGGGCGGCAAAGTGATCGTTCTCTGGCCCGTAGATGATCCCACCAAAGAAATCCCCGTGACCGAATCAGTAAAAGTAGGCATCGGCTATTCCCAAGATTACAATCCCGACTGGTGGCAGGGGGAATAATCCTGAGGACGAATCGATCGACCAATAGCGGGGCGTTACTTCTAGACCTGCTACGATTTCAATTGGAAATGCCGGGACTACAATAGTCGCACCGGATATATCATGTAAGGAGGAGTCATGTCAGCTCAAGATATGAAACCTAGTCAAAAGCTGGGTTGCCCGATGTGTGTCGGCGTGCTTGAAGAAAAGTTAGTTCCGATTACGCACGCAGATCATGTAGCGATTGATGTTTGCTGGGCGTGTTCCGGTATTTGGCTGGATGAGGGAGAAATGCAAAAAATCTGGGACCTGGGACTGGAAAAAATAGCACCGTTTTGGGTAAATCCGGCGGACGCCAATGTACAGAAAAAAGACGCAAAATGTCCCAAATGTAACGTACCTCTTCAATCCGTCAGAAATGTGAGGGATCCTCGTATTTTGCAGGATTTGTGTCCAGAGTGTTTTGGTGTATGGTTGGATGGAGGGGAGCTTGGTTTATTGCAGAGAGGCGGACCCGTCAGACAATTGTTGGACGCTCTGACAAGATGGAGAGCTAGCAAGCGAGGACAAGAGAATTTAGAATGACCCAAACTGAGTCTCAAGCGCAATAGAGTCGGTGTTACTTCCGGCCCCCTTCGTATTATCATTATAAAGAAGCCCGCTAAAAACCCCTACCCAACCGCTCTTCCGAAATGATATTCTATCGTCATGCAATTCGACCTTTTTGACGATACCAAGAATAAAATCCTGGGCGCTAAGACCTATGAGAGTTTTAAAGAGGAGCTTATTAAGTCCAACTGTGCCAAGTGCGAACTCTCGAAGTCCCGTACTCATATCGTAGTGGATCGTGGGAATCCGAACGCCAAGGTCTTGATTATAGGAGAGGCGCCGGGAGAAAACGAGGACTTGCAGGGCAAGGCATTTGTGGGCCGCGCCGGGAAGTTGTTGGACGCGATGATGAAGGGTCTTGGTTTCATGACGGACGAAGAAAGCTTGATCATCAATGTCGTCAAATGCCGCCCTCCCGAAAACCGGGCCCCGTCGCAGAAAGAAGCGGAGAGCTGCCGCCCTTTTCTCAAAAAACAGATCGAGCTTGTAGGCCCGAAAATCGTCTTGCTTCTCGGCGCGACCGCGTTGAGGCACATGATTTTGGACAAGGGTGAATTCGCCATGGCAAAGGAAGCGGGACAGTTTTTCACGCACGCGGATTATCCCGGTATCCAATTGATGGTCTTGTATCACCCGGCGTTTATCTTGCGCGACCCGAGAAAAAGGCCGGTGATGGAAGAGCATTTGAAACGCTTTAAGACTTATTGGGACGGGAATAAGGCATGAAGCCGAAAAAGGTTTTGATCGTTTATAAAAAAAGTACTTATGAGATCTATTTTTTGGAGCACCGGCATCCCTTATTTCGGGAGTTTCGGGCTTCGCATGAGCTGCATCACAAGACGCTCTTGGCGGTCCAACTTTTTTTGAAGGAAAAAGGCATCCAACACCGTGTGGTGTATCGGGCGAAAAAGATGAACTACGCGCCGTATAATCTCGTGATCACGGTCGGGGGAGATGGCACTTTTTTGGAGGCGGCCCGCCGTATCGCTAAGCAAAAAATATTGGGCATTAATTCAGACCCGAAGAACAGCGTCGGCAGTTTTTGCACGGCCAACCCTAAGACATTCAAGGCAATATTGAACCGGTTTTTCGAGGGGCGGGCGAAGGTGATACGTCTTAATCGGCTGAAGCTGATTTTGAACGGCAGGG
>JGI1357J11328_10003292_pt1 | contig 11197 bp, 11 predicted proteins | sample Subgrocontami54m_FD_11328 | JGI IMG/M metagenome (IMG submission 11328)
TTCGCGGGCCGCTGGACCAGCCCTGATCCATACAACGGCAGCGCAAGCACCGCCAATCCTCAGAGTTTCAATCGCTACGCGTATGTGCAGAATGACCCGGTGAACTTCGTTGATCCGACCGGGTTGGAGCTTTGTGTCGTAGAAATTAATATCACCAATATTGAGTTTCGGGTCGACGGTGGACAGATTGTTATCGAGGGGTCTGCCCGACTGGTGTGCTACTTCCGTGGCGGTAGCGGCGGTAGCGGCGGTGGTGGCGTTGGCGGCGGCGGTCCCGCAGGTGGCGGTCCTCCGCAGAAACCCGTACCGCAACCGCATCCATCTCCATCTCCAGATCTTAGGTCTCAACAAGCTCAATTCGATGATTGCGCAAAGCAAGCGTATCGCTCCTACCGAAAGACGTACCTTAAGACTTCTGGCAAAGCTATTGTCGGAGGGGCGGGTGTGGGATTGGGACTGGGCATCGGCGGTATCGGCTATAACCTTGCGGGTCACGCCTTAGCAGATACCACGGTGCCGATACTCGGTAGGATAGGTACGGCAGCATTCGACTTTGGTCATATTGGAATGATTGGAATAGTGCCATATATCTTTGGCGGAAAAATGGCGCTCGACTCTATATCGGAGGCCACCCAAAACTCGAATCGTACTGAGGCGGCGCTGAGCGATTGTAGGAAGCGATATCCGAATGCCAACCATTCTTTGGCTTTCCTTAATTTTTAGAGTTCAACGACGAGTGCGCGGAACGCGCTGGAATGGGCACAAAATGGATCTTCTATTTCGCTGAGAACCGCTTCAGCGCATCCAGAGTGGGGCAACAAATGTCAAAGATGAATTCGATAGTTGCATTTGCGATCTTTGTATCACTAGGGTTCTTTGGCGCATGGCTTGTCGGACTCTTTGAAACAACAAACCCCTCCGCGAACGTCTCAGGATGGGAGTTACTGTTGGCCTTTTTAGGATTCCTAATTCTTGTCGCTGCTTTGATCGGAATAGTTCTGCTCATTCGGCGCAATATCCAGCACGGTACCGAAAAGGATATGGCTGAATGGAAGTCCATTAGGAAACAAGGGAAACGGCGATATTTTCGGGCCGCCATCGTAAAAGGAGTTTTCCTCGGTCTAGTGTTTCTGTTGCCCTTAATTGCTTACTACCAGAAAGCCAACTCCTTTGGGCCGAGTATCAACCGTCTCTGGATCTATGCTGCATTGTTCCTAGCTTCCGTTCTTGCCTCGTACTTTGCCGCGCTTAGAACATGGAATGCCAACGAAAGAGATTACGAAGCTGCTGTTCATTCCAAGCCGGAGCAAGCCTACGACTTGCCCGGTCACGAATAACGGAAGGAGTCATGCAACTACGACAGCGTTCGTAAGGTTCCGCAGAAACCCAAACAGGAGCTTCAAGCCGTTTTCGATAGAGCTAAGGCGGCCTGCTTGACAAGAGAAAACGCAAAAGCCGACGCGGCAAGAAACCAATATGTCGGAAACTTCGGCAGGAGAATCGTAAGGGGCATGGGCACTGGGGCCGTAGTTGGCGCTGTGAGAGGAGTCTATGTGGGTGTGACTGGGGGTGAACTCCTAGAGCCCTTGGGGGGCGGGTTACCTGGTGCGGTTGTAGGAGGAGTTGTGGGCGGAATCTTCGGCGCGGCTGCAAGCGTCTTTTCGACTACCGCAAAAGAGCCATTTAGAAGAATGTGGTACGACTATCGGACCTATAACCCCGCGATTAATCGAGCAGCTATTGATTGCGACGCTGAAGCAAGAGGCGCTGTCTTCGACGCACAATTTGGCGGGAAGAAATGAGAAACATCTTTCACCCGAGGCTCTTTCGTCAACTATCACTGCGAGAGCGCATGTTGCACTCGCTAGTAACCTTTGGTGTGCCACTCTCATTCTTGGATTACTTCCTAATCGACTATGAAGAAGGGTGGCTAATCGGGCTTCTCTTTGCCGGGGTCGGCGGCATGCTTGCCGCATTAGTCCTTGGGATAATCGAGCACGGGTTCATTTCGCTCACCGGCAAGCGAAAGCTGAATGAACATACAACTACGACGGATCCCGTCACAGAAGACAGGCCTAATAGTAATTCGTGACCTGCCCCCCCCAACCGCCCAGCTAAATTCGGCAAAGGGCAGTGAGCAAAAGGCAGTGAGCAGTTTGATGGCCAGTCAGCGGCATCAGCTACGTCCTCCAGGATCTGCAAGGCTCAGCGCGCGCGGTGATGAATAACAATGGAAGTTCCAGCACGATCATCGCGCGGCATGATTATCTGCCGTTTGGGGAAGAAATCTGGTCCGGTACGGGCTTGCGCACCGGTGCGCAAGGCTACGGTGCGACGGATGCGATCAGGCAGAAGTACGGATTGACGGAGCGTGATGATGCGACTGGATTGGATCATACCTGGTGGCGCAAGTATGAGAGCTTCGCGGGCCGCCTGACATCGCCAGATCCTTACACCGGAAGTATGACCACCGCTGATCCGCAATCCTTCAATCGCTACTCCTACGTGCAGAACGATCCGGTGAACTTTGTGGATCCGAGCGGCTTATATGCAGCTTGTGTTCACGAAGCGATGACGAAGTTCTTGGCACGACTCGCCGGTTACGGCAATAGTCTGTCGAACGCGCTTGGGAGGTACGCCGGCGACAAACCGGGAGGGGCGGATTCGCCGGAGTATGCAGCAACCAGCCCTTGGAACGCCTTTTTGGGCTTTTTCGGAACAGGGCCATCTGCTGATATTCATTTTCCCAGCGAAGAAAAGCTGCAGCAGTACAAGGCAAGCTTTCGCAGTAATATTCTGTCTGGATACATTCAACGTGCTGCTTTCACTCTTCACGCGATTGAGGATGCACATGGAGCGCACCAGGGTTTTAGCTTGCCGTTGGGACACTCGTATGACCCGGGCGTCGATTTTATTATTGGAGACGAGAAGTTTAGTCGGGCTGCAAATGAGGTCTATCAGGTTCTAACTGGCAAGAACAATGCACATCTCAGCGCACAACAGTTCAAGAATCTGGTCAATGCTATCATGAAAGGTTGCGGCAAGAACGCCGGGCTTCAAATCGTACACTCTGGCGGCCTCGGTCACGGCGGTGGCGGCGGGGGTAGCGGCGGTGGCGGCGGCGGGGGCGGGGGCTACTATGATGAGTTCACCCTGCTGTATTTGTGGTGGGATGCATACAAAGAAGCATGGGAGAGGCAGCAACCGCAGTGATCTTTCGTTCGTTAATGAAGAAGATGTATGTCCATATTGGCGACAAGTCACCCTGACGAAAGTGAATAGGCGGCCGTTTAACTTCGCCTTAAAAAGAGAATTACTAAACTCATGAGACAAGCAATACTTCTGTCGCTGTTAAGCTTCGCACCTTTGGTTTACGCTTGTGCGGAGTACAAGCATAAGTCGGAAGCGGAGATCGCCCGGATGACCCCGGCTCAACGCGTGGACCAGTACGCCCAGTACAAGCACAAGACTGAAGCGGAGATTGCCGCGATGACGCCGGCTCAACGCGTCGAGGAATATGGCAACGAGCAGGCGTTCCATAAATACGATGTGCTAGACGAACAGCACAACCTCATCTCTAAATATATTTTGCACGATGGGTTGAAGGCGCTTCCGCGCTCTATCCAGATCATGGATGAATACGATCCGGCAACGTCCAGTGGCAAAGCAGAGCACAAAGGAGAGCGTTTTGATGCGGTGTGGATGCTTTTGAGTGACCTCGACAACCGTTTGGTGCGGCTACGCGCATCACCGGAGGGCGTGCAGGCCATAGACGTACTCGCGCGGGCTATTGATCGTATGCGCGCGGCAGGTTATGGCAAAAAGGGTCAGCACGAATGGGCGGAACATGGACGATTCGATTCTGCTGTAGCGGCTCTTGAAGATGCTAAAGCCACCAACCGCACGGATGATGCGATCAAAGACACGTTGTGGGTAAAGTACAAGCTGAAAATTTCCCGCAGCGGTTTACTTGCGTTCAGCAACTTTCTAATTGCTCGCGATCCCAGCTACCCAAGTTGGAGCGAGACGGATTTCATAAAGGACTATTCGCGATTGAACGAAGCCGGAAACCCGGCTCAAGTGTACGTAATGAAAAAGCCGGATCGGTTTTACGAAGCGTATCTACAATTCAAGAAACAAAAGCTCAAGCGATCGTGACCACGTCACGCGCACGATGGTCTATGATGTGTTTGGACAACTCGTCGCTGATTATCTGGGCAGCAGCGGCTCAACACTGGAAAGAGAGAACATCTATCGCGGCGGTCAACTGCTCGCGGTTTATGAAACTGGCGCCTCCTGCTACAAATCGATCTCGCAGTTCGTGACGGACTTCTATCAGGGCGTGCGTCTCAATCTGACGACGACTGAANNCNATGANAAAGTAGCGGNGCTGACTGTGGCGCAATCGCAGGGACAGGGACAATTGATTGCGGCGGCGCAGAGTCTGGGGACGGCACTTTTCACTTCTTCCGAATATCTCAATCTCAACCCCGACACGCCGGCCAACCGAGGACAATTTCTGACTGACCTCTACGCTGCCTACCTGGGCCGAGTGCCGGATGGATACGGATATCAAGCTTGGCTCAACGCGCTGAACACGGGCAGCAGCCGCGAGGAGGTGCGCCACGGGTTCGCGTACAGCGCTGAGTTTCAAAACGACGTGGGCCAACTGTGCGTGACGACATCGAGCACTAGCGCCAGCCTCAAGTACGTGCTGTCAGACGTGCAGGGCACGACCCGCGCGGTGATGAATAACAACTCCACGAGCGGCACCAGCACGGTCATCGCGCGGCATGACTATTTGCCATTTGGTGAAGAGATCTGGTCGGGCACGGGCACACGCACTTCATCGCAGGGCTACGGCAAGACGGATGCAATCAGAGGGAAGTACGGATTGACGGAGCGAGATGACGCTACGGGCTTGGATCACACCTGGTGGCGGAAGTATGAGAGTTTCTCTGGACGGATGACCTCGCCGGATCCTTATAACGGAAGCATGAGTATCGCTCGTCCTCAAAGCCTGAATAAATACAGCTATGTCCTAAACGACCCGATGAACCTTGTCGATCCTACGGGACTCTTGACGATTTGTTATTGGGACTATAGCTACCAGCATTATGAGTATACTCTAGCCGACGGAACACCTGTACTTGGCACCAGAATTAACCTCACGGTGACCTGTTACAATTTTGGAGATATCTTTCTGGGATCGGGAATCGTAGGGGGCGTAGGTGGAGGGCGCGATCCTGGCCCTACATCCGGGTTCTCAAGAACAGATAAGTGGTACGGTTATAATGACAGAGATTTTCGTAATTGGTTTCACCGTTGCTACAAAGAGAAGGGTGATGCAGACGCCTCAAAGCAAGCGTTGGACGCTGCCTACGCAGAGTGGGTGAGTCGCGGATCACCTAGGGGAGGAAAATGCGGGGGCGGCGGAGGCGGAAGGGAGCCGGTGCCGGTACCTGTAGGAGAAAAATCAAGGGAGGGAAAGCTAAACTGGAACAAGATGTTTTTCCCGCAGCACTGGCCGCTCGTGCCCAGCCCTGAAGAGATTGAAGCGGCGAGGGCTTTCGGTGCTGCCGGTACAGCAGCGGTTGTGATCTACATTATATATGTGATTTCGACAACTCCGGTCGCCGTTCCCTGAGCACGCACGAGTGTGAGATTTGTGAATAGTCATGCATGAGTACACTGTAGAACTCAGAATTATCGGAGAGGATCTGGTACCATCCGCAGTTTCGAAAGAGCTTGGACTTCGGCCATCAACCGTTCGAGAGGTTGGAGAGGCTGTAGGATCGAAATGCTTCACTCAGGCCGTTTGGGGATTCAATGGTTCTGATTCGGACAGTCCTCCGATTTGGGAATCGCTCGAAGACGGTCTCTCTTCTGTACTCGCCAAGCTTGGGCCAGTAAAGGCAAAATTAAGAAATTATAGGAACAGATTTGATCTCATTTGGTGGTGTGGCCACTTCCAGTCAAGCTTTGATGGTGGTCCAACGCTTTCTGCTTCATTGCTTAAGGATCTGGGAGACTTTGGAGTTCCGTTATTCATTGACAACTATCTGTCCGACGGGTCTGAAAACGGACCGGAGCAAACTCAGTCAGGCGAATCAAAGAATTCGTAACAGACTTCTACCAGTGTGTGCTCTCCAAAACGGCGCAACACGCGGGGACGTGGGCAATGTGTTCGCCTATAGCGCTGAGTTTCAAAACGTCGTGGGGCAACTCTGCGTCAGCACATCCAGTAGCAGCCCCAGTTACAAGTACGTCTTGTCAGACTTGCAAGGCACGACGCGCGCCGTGATGAACAACAGCGGCAGTTCAAGCAGCGTGATTGCGCGTCATGATTATCTGCCGTTTGGTGAAGAGATCTGGTCAGGTACGGGCACACGCGCTTCATCGCAGGGCTACGGCAAGACGGATGCAATCAGAGGGAAGTACGGATTGACGGAGCGAGATGACGCTACGGGCTTGGATCACACCTGGTGGCGAAAGCTTGAAAACTTCTCCGGAAGATGGACCAGTCCCGATCCTTACAATGGAAGTATGAGCACTGCCGCTCCGCAATCGTTGCATCGTTACAACTATACACAAAATGATCCGGTGAACTTCATTGATCCGAGCGGGTTGTACTGGGCACAATCTTGTAGCTTGTGGGCGTTGTTTGACGTGACCGACCCGAAACACCCCAAGCAAGTGGGCGCTCCATGGGTGCAATGCACCACTTATTGGGTTGATGATTTATCACCTCTTGGCGGGCCAGGTGGCGGCCCTGGTGTCGGCGGCGGCGTCAACCAGAAACCCAAGAATAATCCTACGCCTTTGAAGCCGACGCCGCAGAAAACCCAAGCGGAAAAGCAGAAGGATTATGAAGATTGTGTGAAGAGGGCTGGTGCGGAGTTAAAGGCAGCAAACGACGCTATTCCAAACATTTTCCACAACGCAATAACTGCGGACGATGTTGGGAGCGCTGCCTATCAGGGCGGAGCCATTGCGGTTGTCACCGGCATACCCACCGGAGGGGCAGGGATTCTGACGGGATTGACTGTTTTTGGTGGCAATGTTGTGTTCGCTTTTGGATATAGATCCACGAGAAATTTCTTCCGGAACACAACGGAGAGAAGCACGGCGTTTGGAAAGTTTCTTCATGCGAGGGCTGAATGCAAGCACTTGCTAAATTGAATGTGTAGTGAGCATTCCAGATGAGGATTTTAAGAGATATGACGGCCAACAGGCTTAAGTTCATCGTCGCTTCCGGATTGAAGTGGGGCGCAAGTATGTGGCTTGTTACGATGCTGCTTAAGGTCAGCTATGAATATCTGTTTCATCGGATTCACTTCACGCTGGACAACTTAGTGTACGCATTTTTCTTCTTCCTATTCTGGTTTGGATGTGGTTGTCTTCTTGGATTCTTCATGTGGCCCAGAGTGAGCCGACAAAAGTGACTGCCGCGTCATCTGAGAGGCCCTAGTTTTGGTAATCCGATATTGCGCTCACTCTGAGGAGGCAGAACCGACGGAGGTGCGTCATGGATTCGCCTACAGTGCTGAGTTTCAAAATGACGTGGGCCAGTTGTGCGTGACGACTTCGAGCGCCAGCGCCAGCCTGAAGTATGTTTTGTCAGACCTGCAAGGCACGACGCGCTCGGTGATGAATAATAACGGAAGCTCAAGCGCGGTGATTGCGCGGCACGATTATCTGCCGTTCGGCGAAGAGATCTGGTCGGGCACTGGGACTCGCACATCATCGCAAGGGTACGGTGGCACGGATGCGATCAGACAGAAGTACGGATTGACGGAACGCGATGATGCGACGGGACTGGATCACACGCCATGGAGAAAACTTGAAAGCTTCTCCGGAAGATGGACTTCGCCTGATCCTTACAATGGGAGCATGACAATTGTCGATCCGCAGAGCTTCAATCGCTACGCTCATGTGCAGAACGATCCGGTGAACTTCGTCGATCCCTCCGGACTTCAGGACCCGCCCGGAGGCTGGCCCACAGATCCTTCCGCCTACGGATACGCTTACACTCAGACGTGGGCTCCCTACTATCCCGGTGGCAGTCCAGGTCAAGGTCGTCACGGGATGCTACTAGATACAGACGATGGTCAGCCCTTTGGCGGCAATCCTTTTATTCATATTCCGGGCGTTCACAGAATGGCCCCCAAGTCGTGTAAGGCGCAGCTAAGCCCTACTCCAACGCCGCAAAACCTCTCTTACGACAGGACGACGATAACTGGCGGTCCCTTTTCCGGAGGAATGATTGTCGACTCAAATAGCCAAGTGTTTTTCACATTCGGAGTAGGACCGAGTAAAATTCCCGCGTCGGTTGTGCAGACTCAAGGTTCTGGTCCAGTTAACCAAGGAGTATATCTTTCTGTGACTGGCTCAAATGTTCTTGCTGCGTCACAGTCCGTGAATCTCACGACCGGTGCGGTTTCAAGCGAGGTCGGCCGTGGGACTCCTCAGGGCAGCGCCTCAATAGAGGTTGTGGTGGGACCCCTTCAAGGAACAACTCCCTATGATTGGGATCATTACCCAGACAATCCCAATCGAAAGGGACTAGCATGGCGTCCGGTCGGTCGGTGCCCTTATTAGTTATCTCAGCGCATTAAGCGAGCAAGAAAGCAATGAAGGATAAGGGCTGGAATTCGACCCCCTCCTTTTTCGGAGAATACAAGCGGATAAGCGTTGGGGCTTGCTTCTTGCTCGGGACAATTCTGCTCTTCGTTTCATTTTATGTGCTCGCGACGGAGATTAGCTTCTACCACAAAGCGACGATGTTCGACGCGACAATTGTAGAGATTCGTCATGAGTATGTAGCAGCAGGAAGAGGCTCGGTCCTTGCGTATCTTCCGGTTGTGGAAATACCGGACAGAGGCAGCCGAATTAGTGTGGAGACTTCAAGCGAAGAGAACGTCTATACCGTTGGCGCAAGAATTAGGGTCTTATGCGATCTCTCCTCTTCACAAAGATGTATCAAGAGTACGTTCTTTGATCAGTGGTGGGGAATAGTGGACCTTATAGTTGCGCTGTTGTTTCTAGTGCCGTCAGTCCTTTATCTACGCCGAACGAACAAGGGTTCGGAAGACGTGCCTACTCTCGACGCGACCGAGTAATTCTTGCTGAGGATTTTATCAAGTGCGCGCCAGGATTCTACAATTGACAAGAGTGGTCCGAACTCTCCCCGTGGGCATGCTCTTAATATTTCTCTCCGCATGTCAGGTTCAAAATGTACACCATGACCCGGTCGCGGCTGCCTCTGATGCCAACCGCTTCTTGAAAGCTCTCTACGTTCAGCGAGACTATTCAAAAGCTCTCGAACTTGCCGATGTCCAGCTTCGGCAATCTTCGAATGCCGATGACCTGAGGCCCATCGTGGAGCGGATAAAAGGTGAGCGAGGAGAGCTAAAAACATTGAAGGCGGATTCCTACCTAATGACACCTGGAAGAACTATGGAATTGTTCTACATCGGAACCTACGAGAGGGGCACTTTATATCATCGTCTAGTCTTAGCGGGCGACGTATCGTCTGGCTACAGAGTCTCAGGCGTATGGTACTCGCTCGAGCCCTACCCAGAACAGCCATTGCGTCGAAGATTCAATCAAGACCTATTCGTTCAGTAATACAGGAAAGAGGGCATGGAAGAGGTTGGGTCTGCGATAGAGAGCTAGGAGCGAAGCGCCAAGAGCCATGGGCAAAGCGCAAAGTGGCAAGAGCAAGGAGGAGACCAGCGACTTCACACCACGCGCGTCTTCCATCTACCACGCCGGAAAACCACGGCACTCACCACCGCCAAAGTTGAAAAGGCGATCGTGATCGCGATGAAGACCCCGCGCGGGCCCATTCCAAAACTGATCGCCAACACGTAGGCGAGCGGCAATTCCCACAACCAAAAAACGAAGAGGTTGATGATCGTCGGCGTCCAGGTGTCACCCGCGCCGTTGAACGATTGCCCCAGAACCATGCCATAAGCGTAAAAGAGAAAACCGCAGGAGATAATCCGCAAACAGTCGATGCCATAAGGAGCGACCTGCGGATTGGACGTGAAGATTCGAATGATCGGCCCGGCGAATATTATGAACGCCAGCCCGATGACTCCGAGGAACACGACGTTGTACGAGCCTGCTTTCCAGACTGCACGCTCGGCTCGATCCGGATTGCGCGCGCCGAGCGCCTGCCCAACCATCGTGGCCGCGGCATTCGACATCCCCCACGACGGCAAGAGCGCAAACAGAATCACGCGAATGCCGACGATGTAGCCGGCGACGACGTCGGTGCCAAAGCTGGCGATGATGCGCGCCAGTCCAATCCAACTGGCCATGCCAATGAACACCTGGAAGGTCGCGGTCGAAGACAGCCGCAGCATCCGCATCATGATCGCCGGTTCCACCCGCAAGTGACGGCGGCGAACATCAAAACGTCCACCCGAACGAACCAGCTTGCTGATCGCAAATAGCGCGCCTGTTCCTCGTCCGATGTTCGTTGCTATCGCGGCTCCCGCCACGCCCAATTTCGGAAACGGTCCAATGCCGAAAATCAGCAGCGGCCCAAGAATGATATTGATTGAGTTGGCGAGCCACAGGACACGCATCGCGATGGCCGCGTCGCCGGCCCCGCGAAAGACCGCATTGATCATGAAGAGCATGACCACGGTCACGTTCCCGGCCATCATGATGCGCGTGAACGTCGCTCCCTGCGAGATCACTGTCGGCGACGCGCCCATGAACGAGAGCAGTTTGGGCGCCAGCGGCGCGCCGATCAGGGCAATCACGACCGAGACGGTCAAGGCGAGCAGGATGGCCTGCACCGCCGCGCGCGCGGCGCCTTCGGGGTTTCGCTCGCCAATGCGGCGCGCAATCGTCGCGGTGGCGCCAATGCTGAGCCCAATTGCCAGCGCATAGACCAAGGTCAGCAACGACTCGGTAAGCCCGACAGTGGCCGCCGCCTCCGGGCCCAGGTGCGACACCCAAAAAATGTCGGCGACGGCGAACAGGCTCTCCATGAACATCTCGAGCACCATGGGAATCGCCAAAAGGATTACTGCGCGCCCGATTGGCCCCACGGTGTAGTCGCGATGCGAGCCGCGCAGAGATTCACGAATCGCCGCCCACATTCCTTCCGCTGATTCGGGCACTACGGCTGGCTCCGCCTCAAGCCCCGCCGCCAATTCAGCGTTGGCGATCAGGCCTG
>JGI1357J11328_10003295_pt1 | contig 11192 bp, 8 predicted proteins | sample Subgrocontami54m_FD_11328 | JGI IMG/M metagenome (IMG submission 11328)
CTTTGGTGTTTGTATTTCAAATGAGATTTTTTTGTTACTTAAAAAATCAATTAAATTTTTAGTATATACAGAACCATTATCAATAACTAGTAGCAATAGTACATAAAAAAAATTCTGCCTAATTTAATGTTCTAAAATATTTCAGGCGTAATTTTTGGGCAGTTGAAATTTTTAATTATTAAAATTTTCTAGAATCGCCTTCTAAGAGACCTGAGCTATTATGTATTCTGTCTATATGTTTAGATAGATCTTTATTATTTTCAAATAATGAGTTACAATATGGACATTTACTTTGTTGTATCATTACTTATCTAAATTTTAAATCTGAACTTAAGGTTTTTGGAAACCAAAAGAATACAATTGAGAAATTAGACAGACAATAGTAGAAATAATTTAGATTTTAAGAGCAATTTAGAAGTTAATTGCCAATAGAAATCGAAACGTAATGCATTTCAGGAATATTGTCTTTTACAACTATTGTTCCAATATTGAGATTAGTATCTTCTTGCCACATGAATACTCTATCGCTTCTTGGTTTTACGAAATTATCTATGAATTTTGTCAAGAAATCTTCTGTGTCAGCACGATCATTTTCAGTAAAGAAGAATATCTCTCCTTCTTTAAATGATAATGGAATTTGTATTGATGTAGGTTCAGAAATCTCTATTCCATTTTCTTTAAAGGAAGATTTTATAATATCAATTCTATCTGATTTTCCTAATTCAATATAATCAACATCAACTGAGGTCGAAGAACCAGCTACGCCAGATACCTTTTTCAAGTATGCCTCAAATGCTTCTTCTTGAGTATCTCCCAAACCGACATAATATTCTCCAGTGAATGCTGCACCTACGGCTGCAATAGTACCAAGTTGGGCTACAACTCCTCCAGCTCCTGCAGTATATACGGGAATAAAGTAGACATCATGTTCGCCTACTCTGTATAGAATATTATCTCCAATTCTAGGATTTCTTAAAAGTGTCTTTAATTCAGCAAATTCTGGATCTTTATCTAATGCTTCTCTAACTGCAGTAGGACCAATCAATTTGGTAGTAGAGTTTAAGGGAACTTCATAGAATTGTATATCACCTAGATTTTTAAGATCATTTTCAACTATCATGTATCCTGCAAGATTTCGTCCTTGAGAACCACGTAGTTCTAGGGAAAGTAAACCTATGAATTCTGTTTGATTAAAACCTGGTGGCTTTGCTTCTACATAGTAAGCTTCTAAACCTTGAGGAATCTCATAAAATTCATTTGCCTGAATGAATGTTTCAACATCACTTATATGGTAAATATTATACATTTCTGTTTTCCAGTTAAACAATTCAACTGGGTATCGTATTTGTTCCTCAAGCCAAGCAGGTATTGGTTTGAACTGATCAGAGTATTGACTAACAAACATTTCAGTAAAGAAATCATCACCTGTTTTCAATAGTTGAATATTACCATCATAACTATCAATTAGAGCAAATCCTACTAATCTGAGATATGGATTTCCAGAAGACCATGGCACATCATGAGTATCAAATCCAATTATCAAAGGCATCATCCAGTAAGAATTTTTTCCATCAGTTACTGGAATAGAATCTAATTCTTTGCCAAATACATCATATAGAAAATAAGGATACAAAGTTTTCATTCTGTCATGAACATCTTTGTATCGCATTACGTGNACTGATTCTGCAGGAAATGAAAGTAAAAAGTTTGGTTCAAAAGTCCAGCTAAGCGGTGGAGATACATCTAATCCTCCTTGACCATTATAAGATACTCCTCCTAGTTCTGCACTAGTAGATCCTCTAGAGTTTGGATATGCTGACCAAGTTTGCTCAAAGAGACCTCCTTCACCATAATAGATTTCTCGTTGTTTAAAGAATTCACCACTATCTATAATTTGACCATCTGTAGCCTCAAGTGTGAGAAATCCGTTTGGAACATGAGTATATACAAGATGTTCGTTATACCATCTATTTTCAAGACTAACTGAAGAAGGTAACACAGGCTTCATTGAGGCAGTCCAGTATAACGTATTGTTAAAACGAAGAATATCATTGTCTTCAAAATCTACGTTTGGAATCAAACCAATTTCCGGTTTTAATTTAGCAAATGCTGCTTCCCAATCCCACACTCTAACTACATCAAGTACATCGCTGTTTTTATTGACATAATTTTTTATATTATTTGGGGAAACAGATTGCAATTGTACCTCATGAGTGTTTTCTTTGATATCATTTAGTTGACCGATGTAACGATTGACACCAATTTGTTGCGCAGTGTAAGGCCCCAAGTATTCAATTTTTTTTGCATCTGCAATGCTGTTATTGACAGTTACCAATCCTCCGATAATAACTGCAATTGCAAGAACTGTTAGAATTCTAATGTATACATCTCTTTTAAACATATGAGTGAGGACACGTGCTCTTATTCTGTCTACAATTGAAAAAGCTATAAGAGCAAATCCAATTACAAGTGTCCCTCCAATGATATATCTTGTATTGTAATCAATTTGATCAGTAAAAAATAGATTAAAACCTAGCCAGAGTATACCTACACCAATTATAGTTTCTATAGTTGAAACATAGTTGAGATATCTTGGTTTTCCGCTTTTTGAATCTTGGAGATAAGAAGTAACGACATTAATAATTTTATGAATACCAACATACAAAACTAAACGAAGTCCGATTGCTGCAAGAACTGGAGGTAAAAGAATTACTAGCGCTGGAATCATTGGAACAACTTGTTCAACTGCATAGTTAGGATCAGTTGGTGTTACAAACGGTAAAGAAAATATGTTGGATATATTTTCTAAACCTAGATTATTTCCATCAATAAAAGATACTGCTGCAAATCCAAACATGATATTTACAAAGAATGCTCCAAAGAGCAAAATCTTTGTAATTTGCCAAATTACAAATTGTAATGTGCTAAGCTTGTAATCCTTAAAGCTTGGAATGCTATTTGAAATTGGTTGTTGGGTACTTTTTCCGATAAACCCAATAGCTGTATGAAGGCCATACCAAAAGATAGATGATCTTCCAATGATATTTACTCGTACCAGAGCAATTGCTGAAAGTATTACAGTTGAAACCAGAGAATAATACAGTGGTTTGCTAAATTGTTCCCCAAATTCGGTAAAATTCATTGATAAAATTACAGCCTGATTTCCTGCAACTGCAAATATTGCAACAGCAATTATGGCAACTATGATTAATCTGACAAATTTTCCCGCGTCAGGAGGTGGAGCTTGCTTGTCAGTGGAGGCGCTATACAAAATCAACGTTTCTTGTGGCTTGGTAAATTAATGTCTTACCAGCAAAAATTCTGAATTTGGCATTGTTTTGAAATTATTTTACTCTGATTTTGATATCGTTGGTTAATAGACTTGATTCAAAAAAATTAAGATATTGTAGCCAATTTTTTGCAAATCATGTATACTGCAGCATAAGTCGGAATAGACACTTTTTCATTAAAGTACGGACCAAATTTTCTATTTTTTAGCTTAAATTCAATGGGACAGTTAGCCATTACTTCTACTGAATTTTCATCAAGAAATGAGGCTTCTGTGTATGGATCAAATTTTGGAAGATCATTGCAGGAAATTTTTGTCAGACCACTTTTACTATTTAGTGATCCTGGAAGTCTAAATATCCTATGAATATCCATTGTTACATTAGGATCAATTTTAGCTCCAATCTTACCAGAGATACCTTCTAGAGTTTTTTGAAAAGAAGGATATCCATTGATAATTAGTTCTGAAATTATTTTTGAGCGTTTTGATTTTGAACCATATACTTCTTTGGAAAATCTTCCTCTCCATCCCTTTTCTTCAAAATCTGGAAATGATGAACGGTTCGGTTTGAATTTTTTCATTCCGAAAGTTTCCGGGATTGCTCCATTAAACATAATGTAATCTGTTAACTCTGATCTTTCCCTTGAACCTAGTTGTTGAAATTGTGAATCATACGCATATACATGAAACCCTTCATTGCCAGAAAAATAAACATGAATGTTGTTTTGTTGAATATCCAAATCTTCAGTTAGAATTTTCGATAGTTTTAATACTTCATTTTTGGATGCATCAATGCAATTTTTACATGGTAGCGATTTTTTTTCTAATTTTATAGAATTACACTTGCTACAGTTATTACTGTTAGTAGATATTTCATTGCATTCATTACATTTGGAAATTGTATGATTTTTTCTACATTCTAGATCTAGATCTTTGGCATCAATATCAAAAATCAGATCTGCTTCTTTCCAATCTTTTTCATTCATAGGTAAATTTGGAAAGGAATAACATGCATTAGAACAATAAACATCAGATGGAATGTTTTGCATCAGTAAAAGATGTAGTTCTTTGTCATCTTTAATTGAGATATGTCTTGTCATACCAGAATTGAATTTTTGGAATCCAAATTCTCGCTCAGAAGTTCTGTTTGGTACATGGATAAGATCAAAATGCTCAAAATAATATTTCTTGAAAGAATCCTCTAGAAATTTTACATCGTTTTCTTGCATTAGATTCTCTTTTTCCCAAATTGAAGTGGATTTATGATATTATCACATTCTGGTATTGCAAAACACAGATTTTGTGTCTTGAGTTTTTCACATGAAGGACATGAATATTGTGTGCCACTTCCTGAAGTTCCTGCCAAGTGATTTAGTTGGTAAAGAGTAACTCGCTCATTGTAATCGGGGGCATTTTTGAATAACGGCGCAATTTCTTCTATTGATTGACCTTTTGAAAATAGAAATGTTGCAAGCATAAATCTTCCAGAGTGTGGGAGATTTTCTCCTTTTTCAAGAATTTCAATGGCGTGTTTTATGCATGGTGGATATTCTCCAGTAGTTACAGTATAAGTTGCAAACTTTTTAGACATGGAAATTAATTTGTTTACAGATTCTTCAAAACCTGAGATCATTGGTGGTGTTTTTGCATTAATAATTTTAGAACTGATATATGTTCCAAGTTCTTTTCGGATTAATCTGACTGTTTCGTGTGGAGTAAGAAAGACTAAACCATTTTCCACATGTCTATTTATTAATTTCCATTCTCTTTCATGAAAATTAATTGAATGCTTGAGATAATCAGATACAGGTATTACAAAATAATCATCTTGTTTTTTTATCTGAACTGAAAATAAATCATCAATAACTCTAATTGCTAGTTGTTTTTTTGATTCATCAGATATATTTGCCAAGTCCTTTTCTAGATATTTTTCTGCACGTCTAGCTTCGGCAAGCGCAAATCTTTTGATTAATGTGTTCATGCCACTTAATTTGAGTAATACAATTGCCAAGAGAAAAGAGAATACTTCTCTTGGAAGTGCAGCTTGATTTGTTGCTTGATCTCCTATCAGATCAGAGTGGTAGATTTTTCCATCTGCAGCAACTTCAATTCTATTAAATGCCTTTTCTACTAATGACTTCAAATCTGGATCAGTTCCAAATTGTTCCAATGTGAATCCCTTATCTTTTAGATATTGGCCCGCATCTGCCAAAAAGGGGTATTTTGCAATTTCATCCTGTCCAAGGGATAACATGAATAGTGATTAATGATAATTACATAAAAATCTGGTTTTAATTATTTAGGCAGATGCTGATTTAAATTATGTTTAGGTAAAGTTGTGACATATGCAGATCGGTTGCCATGTTTCGATCTCAGGTTCAATTGACAAAGCAGTAGATAATGCCGTAGAAAGAGAGTGTTCTGCTTTTCAGATATTTACTAGAAATCCAAGAGGATGGCATGCAAAAGAGCTTTTGGATAATGATATTACAAATTTCAGAGAGAAATTAAAAACAAGTAAGATAGACAGATTTGCAACATGTGCCCATATGCCATATTTACCAAATCTATCTACTCCAAAAGAAGATGGATTTGCAAAATCAGTAAATACACTGATTAATGAAGTTGATAGATGTGAAAAGTTAGGTATTCCATATTTGGTTACACATCTTGGTAGCCATTTAGGTACAGGTGAAGAAGCAGGAATTAAACAACTAGCCAAAGGACTAAACAAAGCAGGACAAACAAAAAATGATGTAATGATTTTACTAGAAAATACGGCTGGGCAAAAAAATTCTGTTGGTGCAAATTTTGAGCAGTTGGCAGAAATTTTTAATAAGTTAAAGCCTGCAAAAAAATTTGGTGTTTGTCTTGATACATGTCATGCATTTGTCTCAGGTTATGATCTAAGAACAGAAAAACTAGTCAAAGGTACTTTAGCAAAATTTGATGATACTGTGGGGTTTGAGAATTTGAAGATTTTACACCTTAATGATGCCAAGGGAGAGATTGGCTGTAATCTTGATAGACACTATCATATTGGGTTGGGAAACATTGGAGAAAAAGGATTATCCGAAGTAATCAAAACTGCCAACAAGAAAAAGATTCCAATAATTTTAGAAACTCCAATTGATGATACTAGGGATGATTTTGAAAACATAAGAAAAGCAAAGGAGTTGGCGTAGGAATTTATTTCGTCATTGGTGAATTAGCATAATGAATTATGAAGATGTAATGAAATTAGCACTTGAGCGTGGATTTTACTTTCCTAGCTGTGAGGTTTATGCAGATGCCCAAGCAGGTTTTTGGGAATATGGGCCTTGTGGTGTAAGTTTGAAAAATAAATTTCTGGAATTATGGCGCAGAGAACTGATCAGAAGAGATGGTATGATGGAAATTGACGGCTCACAGATAATGTCAAAATCTGTATTTGAGGCATCGGGTCACTTGGGAAATTTTGCAGATCCAATAATAAAATGTATAAAATGTAAGTCAACTTTTAGGGCAGACAGAACCATTTTGGAAATCTCAAAAATAGAAATTCCTGAAAGTGCAGAATTGGAGGAATTTGATAATGCTATTTTGCAAAAGAACATAAAGTGTCCAAAGTGTAAGGGAGAGTTTGAAAGTACTAAAAAATTCAACATGATGTTCAGAGTTGGAATTGGTCCAGAGGAAGAAACTGCATATCTGAGACCTGAGACATGTCAGTCCATCTTTGTTGATTTTCCAAGACTGTTTAAGACTATGAGAGGTAAGTTACCCCTTGGAATTGCCCAAGTGGGTAAAAGCTTTAGAAATGAGATATCACCAAGGCAGAGTCTACTTCGTTTAAGAGAATTTTATCAAGCAGAGATTGAAGTGTTTTGCAATCCAGCAAAATTAGATGAGATCGAAAAGTTTTCTGAAATTGCAGATACTGTTCTTAGAATTCAAGTTGATTCTAAACTTCAAGTATTGACATGCAAAGAGGCAGTAGAATCAAAAGTAATTCCAAACAAGTTTGTAGCGTATTATCTAGCAATATTAATTGAATTTTATGAGAAAACAGGAATAGATGTAACAAAAAGTAGGTTCAGAAAACTAGGCGATAAGGAAAAAGCATTCTATGCTCAGGTAGCATTTGATTTTGAAGTCGAAACTACAATAGGTTGGCTTGAGCTAGTTGCATGTAACTATAGATCAGACTATGACTTGTCTAGTCACGCCAAGAAAAGTAAAGAGAAATTTGAAGTTATGGATAATGATGAAAAAGTTTTGCCTCATGTTTTTGAGATTTCAATTGGAATTGATCGTAGTCTTTACACAATACTAGAGCATTCACTTTATGAGGATAAAGAAAATGAGAGAACTGTACTATCTCTAAAGCCATACTTGGCGCCTATACACATTGGTGTTCTTTCATTGATAAAAAAAGATGGATTAAAAGAAAAGACAGATGAGATATATCTTCAGATCAAAAGAAAATATGATGTATTTTTGGATCATTCAGGTGCAATAGGAAGAAGATACAGAAGATTAGATGAAATAGGTGCACCATTTGCTATTACTGTTGATCATCAAACTTTGGAAGACCAAACTGTAACATTGCGTAAAAGAGATTCCATGGAGCAAAACAGAATCAAGATTTCAGAAATTGACTCTATTCTTTCTGAATTTACTGCATATCCATAGTTTTTTTTGAAAAAGATTTTCCTTGGTGATTATTCGTTCCTTGTATGGATAAATTATTGAATGGCATGTCTTGATATGGAAAAAGATTCTACGTGTGAATCCATTAGGGTTTGGATTCAGATATAATCTTCTGGAAAAACTCTTCTGACAATATCCAATAATGCATCTTTTCTGGAATACTCCAAGCTTACCTCTAATCCATACCCTGTTGATTTTGAATGTAATAGTCCATCTTTGATCATTATTTCAGCTATTTTGTCAACCCGTTTGAATCCTTTTTTACCGAGATTTCTTTGATTGAAACCTTTCTTTAGATTCTCAAAATTTGTGTGACTTTTGCCCCAATTCCCACGTCTGTATAGTTTGTGAATTAATCTAGTCATTATTTCCTCATCTGTGAATTCAGACATATCCACTTATAGTACCTTTGGTAGACACAATTAAATACTTTTTATCTCAAGTAGATATGTGGAAACAACATTATTGATGAAATATTTGGGCGACACTCCGCAACTCAGAATAATCGACTTTTTTGTAGATAATAGAAGTGATTATTCTAAAAAAGAAATTTTAGAAGGTACGGGTATGTCAAAAACCACACTGTATAAGGTATGGTCAGATCTAGAAGATCTTCAAGTGGTCCTTCCAGCAAGAAAGTATGGAAATACAACGCTATACAAACTAAATCGTGATAATATTATAGTAAAACAGGTAATGTCTATGGATTCGGCTCTAGGTAAGATGGCTATGGAAAAGATGTCTGAAATACCAAATACTTCTAAACCACTAAATGCTAAATAGTATTTTTATTACTGCTATATGAATTCAATTTGTCAAGACACATCTTTTTTAATTACATATAAAATAACTCCAACAGAGAACTGGTACGTTTCTAATTACACACGCAAGTATTTAAAAAATATTAGATTACTCTGAATGAACAGTGATTGTTTCTGAATGTGTTCTATACTTTACTTTGATAGGCATATCTTTCATTGCTTGGGCTTGAGGGATAATTCCATCAGATGTTTCTAGGGATATAATCCAATTATCTACTAGTGGATCAATTGACGTAATTGAGAATCTTTCAAGTGGACTGTCTGGACCACTATATCTTACTCTAATTATTTGATCTTCATATTCAATACTTGTCAATCCACCACGTTGATTTGTAGTACTGTCATGTATTGCACATTCTTCTGAAACACCAATTACACACTGACCATTTGGAGCTGTCACATGGAATCTCAAGTCTTGATCAATAGAATTTGATGCATAAATTAATGCGGGATCTGCCAATATTGTATCATTTTCTGTAATGGGTTCTAGTGACTTTATCTCTGAGGCTAACATGGTTATTGTTTTTGGATAAATGTGGAGTTTAGCAGGCTGGGTAGAAATTGATTTGTCATACAAATCAACGCTTGCCATCACATCATATATGACATGTTTATTGACGTTGGAGGATTTCCATTCAAGATTAACAATTGTTTCTCCAGTTGCAAATAACTGTGATTTCTTGGATATGACCTCTCCATTAATAATTAGAGATACTATACCATATGATGGTAAATCTTTGTTCTCTACAAATAATTGAGGTCTAACTAGTGAACCACTTTCTTTTATGGATTCAATATCCATCTCAAATGAAATACCGCCAACAGAGATTGGCTTTACTCCAATGTTGTATTGTTTGGACTCTGCTTTATTTTGATTCTCATCAATGATATGAATCCAGTATGAGATTGCAGGTTCCTGCATCAAATATGATGGGATTGTTGCGTTAATTACATATGTAGAGTTTGAAATTGGTAGTGATTCTACATCCATTTTGATTGCAATGTATTCTTCTTGGGATTGTCCCATAGTGATTACTCTAAGTTCGCTTCTCTGTAATGGTATCTGTGCATCTACAACTGCAGAAACACCCAAATCTTGGTTATCTATATAAGAGAATTCAGATTCAGTATCTGATCTGTGTGCAGTACCATTTTCGATTTGGAATTTAACATCAAATATTTTTGGTACAGATGATGCAATTTCTTCATATTTTTCTTCTGGTACTTTACTGATTACTGTCGTTCCTTCGCATGATGTAAGAGAAATTGCTGATTGGATGGTATTTTTGGATACTCCTTTTTCTTCAGTAACAACTACCATTAAGAATGTCTCATCAGAAGTAATTGGAATTTCATAGAGATATTTGTCAAGCTTTGTAATCTTGTTTGATTGCTCATATGGTTGGGTGTCTGCTAGTTTGGCTAAAACTGATCCTGATCTTGCTGTGTGAACAGTTACAGATGGAGCCTTGTCAGCATTGCTAGAAACTAGGATTGTAGCCATATTTTCTTCACATTTGTCATAGGTGATCTCATTTATTGTTAATAGAGTACCCAAGATTCCACCAAATCCACTCACTCCTCTACTAGCTCCTGCTGGACCTACACCTGTTTTACCTCCACCATTTCCACCTGTACCGCCAGTAGATGATGTGTGACCATGACCGAATGCAGTAGCGTGTGTTGTCCAAACGATAAAGTCAGTATCATCATCAAAGATACATTCTTCTCCAGGACTAAGCTGAGCTTGTACTGTTGCCAAATCATCTGCATCACATTCTGTTTCGATTAATGTGATTTGATCAGAATTTGCTCTCTTAAAGAAGCCAATTCCAGTGTTATCGCCACCTTCTCCAGTAAATACAAGTCTTACAGGTTTGCTGAATGTCAATTCTTGTGTATCTGAACCTATTATGATTGCGATATCTGAAGTAAATGTCTTAGAACCAGTATCAAGTTCACTTAGGTCAATTGTTGTGATTTTTGGTAATTTCATAATACCATTCCATCCAGATGAACTAATGATTAGTAAGTCTGGCATTTGCATATTAACAGTTGGTGTTTGAATTGTCAAAGCATTGTTTATTGATACTTGATCTGCATCTAATAATTCTGAATAATTAATAGTGATCGCCGCATCTTCAGATTCAATAATTACATTTTGTAATGCTGCATCTGAGCTGACTATGACTAATGATGCATCATCTTGGCTTACTGTTACTTCAGTTTGAAGGTTTTCTACTGGAATATCGTTTTGTTCAAGATTCTTAAACGGTGTAGCACTATCAATTATAGCTGGAGTGTCAGTAGCTGATCTTACATATGTCTTGACTGCAGTGGCAGAGTCTGTTATAGCTGGAGTGTCAGTAGCTGATCTTACATATGTCTTG
>JGI1357J11328_10003299_pt1 | contig 11189 bp, 8 predicted proteins | sample Subgrocontami54m_FD_11328 | JGI IMG/M metagenome (IMG submission 11328)
CATGGATGGGAATGAAAAACCGAGGCCGCACCCATTCCAGAACCTTCTTTTGCTCTTCCTGGCTTGCGTGACCGGAGACATGAACCCGTGCAATCCCTTCGTGCAGAACCCGGGCCCCTTTTCGGAAAAGTTGGTTGATTACTTTGGAAATATTTTCTTCATTCCCGGGAATGACCCGGGCGGACAGAATCACGGTATCTTTGGGTTTGACCTGGATCTGTTTATGAGCGTCGGTTGCCATCCTGAAAAGGGCCGACATCGGCTCCCCCTGGCTTCCCGTGGTGATAATCACGACGTCGCGGTCCGGCGTTTGATTTAACTCATCCAACGGCGCGATTTGATCCAACGGAAAGGAAAGGTAGCCGATCTCGCGCGCGATACGCGCATTTTCAACGATGCTTTTCCCGGAAAAGAAAAGTTTCCTTCCATGCCGGCCGGCAATCTGAGCGATCTGCTCAATTCGATGGATATTGGACGAGAAGGTCGCGATGATGATCCTTCCTTCCGATTCGGAAAAAATCTGCTCAAAGGCATCGCCCACCCTGGTTTCGGAACCGGTATGGCCCGTCCGTTCCGCATTGGTGCTATCTGAAAGCAGCGCCAAAACACCGAGTTTTCCATATTCCATAAAACGTTCGACGTCAAAGAAACTATGATCGACCGGCGTCGGGTCGATCTTAAAATCTCCCGTGTGAATCACCCGGCCGACCGGCGTGGTGACGGCGTAAGCCACGCTGTCGGAAACGCTATGCGTCACGCTCATCGCTTCGACGCAGAAGGGTCCGATGAAAAGGGGGTCTCTCGGCTTGATTGAAATCAGGCGCGGCTTGATCGGGGTCCCTTCTTCGGTCTTCAATAGATGCGGCCGGTGTTCTTTGAGTTTTTCAGAGACGAACGCCAGTGTGAGCGGGGTTCCATAGATCGGGACATCCATCTCGCGCAACAGGTAAGGGACCGCGCCGATGTGGTCTTCATGTCCGTGCGTCAGAAAAACTCCCAAGACTTTCTTGGATGGGTTGCGAAGATAGGAAAAATCGGGAATCACGATATCGACTCCCATCATGTCGTTCTCCGGAAACATCAGACCGGCGTCGATCACGATCAGCGCCTCTTCGTATTCGAGGAGCATCATGTTCATGCCGATTTCCCCGAGTCCGCCTAGGGGGATGAGTTTAAGCGGGGAGGTATTATTTGGGAGTGAGGTAAGCATTTTCAAGAGGCCCACTATATCATAAAACGGATCATGAATCAAATAGAAGGTCGGCCAGGACGGCGAACTCCGTCAGCGCCAGGGTCTCGCCCCGGCGCGTCCGATCCACTCCCATTCGAGAGAGGGCGGATTCGACCCTTTCACGCGGGAAACCGGCATCGGTGAGGGCGTTCATGAGATTTTTCCTCCGATGAGAGAATGCCCCTTTGACCACCTTTAAAAAAAAGGCTTCATCGCGAACCGCCGCCCGCGGGGAGGAAAGAAAATTTAAAGTGATCACGGCGGAGCCGACCCGGGGACGGGGCCGAAAGCAGGTCGGGGAAACGGTGAAGGCAATTTGGATATCGGCGTAAAATTGGAGGATCACTGAAAGGGCGCCATAGCTCTTCTTCCCAATCCCGGCGGCCAGCCTTTCGGCGACTTCCTTTTGCAGCATCAGGACCATTCGGTCGATCCGCCGACTTTCTTTTAAAAAACGAAAAAGAAGAGGGGTCGAAATATAATAAGGGAGGTTCGCGACGACTTTATAAGGACCGGGAATATTTTCATAAGGATATCGAAGGGCATCCGCTAAAACCAGGTCAAGAAGAGGATGAGCGATCTCATGGCGGATCACATCCACCATCTGAGGGTCGATCTCAATGGCGGTGACATGCGCCCCTCGCTCCAATAATCCCTTCGTAAGAATGCCCCGGCCGGGGCCGACTTCGACAACATGTTCGGCCGGCCTGATCTCCGCCACATCCAGAATTTTTCGTTGTATATTATAATCAATGAGAAAATGCTGGCCCCAAGATTTTTTCGGCCGAAGGGCAGGGGGTCGGTTCTCTTCCATCATTATTCGGGGCCGCGGCGGTTCTTTGCCATTTCAGCGGCCAATGTCAGGGCGGCTTTCAAACTTCCCGGATCAGCCACCCCCCGGCCTGCAATATCGTAAGCGGTTCCATGATCGACCGAGGTTCGGATGAATGGAAGGCCGACCGTGACGTTGACGGCGTTCCCAAAGGCAAGCAGCTTGATCGGAATGAGGGCCTGATCGTGATAGAGGGCGATGACGGCGTCAAATTTTCCCTGCTTGAGTTTGTAAAACAACGTATCGGCAGGATACGGTCCCGATGCATTGATCCCTTCGGCCCGGGCCGCTTCAACGGCAGGAACGACCTCTTCTCTTTCCTCGTCGCCGAAAAGACCTTTCTCCCCCGCATGCGGATTGAGGGCGGCCACCGCAATCCGGGCGTTTGAAAGTCCGAAGTCTCTTTTAAGACCGGCTGCGGTCAGACGGATCATATCGAGGATGGATTTCTTTCGGGTTTGAGCGATCGCCTCTTTTAAAGGAAGGTGGATGGTGGCAAGCATGATTTTCAACCCGCCCCCGACCATCATCATCCCAACTTGATCTGCTTTCGCAATGTCGGCCAAAAATTCGGTATGTCCGGGAAAGGCAAATCCGATCGTCTGCATCTGTTCTTTATGAATCGGAGCAGTGGTCATGCCGTCGATCTCCTTCCGAAGGGCCATTTGGGCCGCCTGCACTATGGCCGCGAGCGCGGCGGAGGCCGCCGAAGGGTGCGGAACGCCATACTGCAGCCGGGGAAAGAGCGCCTGGGCGGTATCGAGTACTTCCAACGTTCCTTCTTTGTATTGCGCTTCGAAAAGTGTTTGAACGGGACGGATCGAGAGGCCGGGGGCGAAACGGGCAGCGGCCTGGGACATCCAATCGGAATTTCCGATGACGAAAGGACGGCAGAGACGATAAAGATTTCCATTCAAAAGCCCTTTCACGATGACCTCGGGCCCGATTCCGCAAGGATCTCCCATCGTGACCGCGATAATCGGTTTCCATAATTTCTTTTTCATCAGTCGTTTTCCAGTTGGGGGATGTGCGGTTCTAGATGGACGACCACCTCCAGCACGTCTGAGAATTTTTTCATGATCTCGGCTTCCACTTCGTGAGCCAGGATGTGCGCTTTTTCCATCGGCATTTGCGGCGCCACATGGATGTGGAGATCGACATAAATGTGGCTCATGCTTCCCCGTGTTCGAACCGCGTGGCACTCTTCGACGCCGTTGATCTTCATCACGAGAACATGGATCTCTTTCGGGTCGATCCGGGAATAGTCGGTAAGGACTTTAGAGCTTTCCATCAAAATATGTGCTCCTACTTTTCCGATGATCACGGCGATAATGACGCCGATCAGAGGATCGATGATCGGATACCCGGCCCAGCTTCCCGCCAGGCTCGCGATGACCGACAAAGAGGCAAAGACGTCGCTTTTAGTATGGAACGAATCGGCGATCAGGACCTCGCTTTTAAGCAAGGTTCCTTTCTGTTTTTCCCATCTGCTGAGAAACAAATTCACGACCACCGTGCAGAGCATGATGATAAAACTGGCCGGTGTGATTTCGGGAAGGACGGCGTTCTGAAACCGGTCATAACTGTTTTTTAGGATCTCAAAGCAGCCGAAGAAAAGAAAAACCGAAATGCAAAAAGAGCCGAAGGTCTCAAATTTCCGGTGTCCATAAGGATGGGTTTCGTCCGGAGGATGGGAGGCGACCCAGACCCCGATCAATCCGACCACATTCGATGCGGCGTCCAGAAAAGAGTGAAAACCGTCCGCCTGCATACTGATGGAGTGGGTCCGGTACCCCCACAGCGCCTTTAAAGTCGCCGTCAATAAATTAAAAACCAGGACGACCAGGAGGATCTTCTTTACTTTGGTTACATTTGAATCAAGACGTTCGGAGGTCATTCGCCTGAGATCGGTCCTTTCGGTCACCCACTTCATTTGATTTCAAGAGAGGAGGCGCGCTCGAACTCGCCCGGGGCGGGAAAGGCAACCGGCAACGTAAAATAGAACGTGGACCCTTCACCGAGCGTGCTTTCGCACCAGATCTCCCCCTTCAGGTAATGAACGATCTCCCGGCAGATCGCCAATCCCAGGCCGGTTCCTTTCGGAAGGTCTTTCTGCGCGTGGGCGACCTGATAAAATTTATTGAATATTTTCGTCAGCTCGCCGGGAGGAAGTCCGATGCCGGTATCTCTCACGCCGGCCAACACTTCTCTTTCGTTCAGACGTTTTAAAAGAAGGGTGATCTGGCCCCTTTGTGTAAATTTGATTGCGTTTGATAGAAGGTTATTCAGCACCTGGGTCAACTGGTCCCGGTCCCCCAACACCTGTGGAAGAGGGGAATCGATCTCGATTCCCAATTGGAGCTTTTTGGCTTCGACCAGGGACTGCATGGTTTTGGCGCTTGCATTGATCAGTTCCGAAAAGTCGAGCGGTTCGATTCGCCAGATGACTTTACCGGCTTCGATTTTGGAAATGTCGAGCACATCGTTGATAAGGCGGATCAGCCGGTCCGACTCCTGATTGATGATGCTCAGAAATTCTTTCTGTTTTTCGCTCGGAATGTCGGTGTAGGAGAGGAGGATTTCAACGAACCCTTTAATCGAAGTCAGAGGGGTTCTGAATTCATGGGAGACTTTTGAGACGAAATCGGATTTCAGCTGGTCCAGTCTTTTTGTTTCCCCATAGAGCTGTGAGTTTTCAATTGCGACTCCGATCTGGTGCCCGATGGCGATTAACAGATCCAGTTCTTGTTTCAGAAAGGGTCGCGGCGCCTTGTCGAGCAATGAAAGGGTTCCGAGCGCCTTTCCTTTTGACAGAATGGGGATCGTGATGAAGTAGGGGAACGCGCTCTCTTTAAACGGTTTCTCTTTTAAGGAATTGTCAGAAAAGGAGAGGGGGATCCTCTTTTGAACCACCTGTCGATATAGAATCGTCTCGTCATGGTTTTTCCGCGACGAGTTTTGAAGTCTGGCAGCCATCCCATAGATGGAAATCTCATTGAGCGTTATTCCCGCCTCATCCAAAAGATGAATGACGCCTGCTTCGATCCCAAAAATTTTCAAGGTGGCGGAAAGCGCCTGATCGAGCAATTCCTTGAGATTCAATGAGGTGTTCAAAAGGGAGGCGATGATGTAAAGAGAAGAGAGTTCTTTATTCCGGGCGGCGAGGTCTTGCGTTCGTTCATCCACTTTTTGCTCGAGACCTGCATAGGAGGCCTTCACCTTCTCCGCCATCTGGTTGAATTCGGAGGAGAGCGCTTCGATTTCGTCCCCGGTCTCGATGCGGAGCCGGTATTGCAGGTCCCCCATGGCGATCCGCTTGGCCCCTTTTTGGAGCTCCTTGATCGGCCGGATAAGCTGAGACGTTGCATAAAAACAAAAAAAACCGAGCAGTCCAATCCCCATCAGACCAGAACCGGCGATCCAAAGGAGCAAGGTTTTGATCGGCGCGTATGTCTCCTCCGGGTTTTGGCTGGTAAAAATAAACCACCGATCTCCCCCGAAACTTCCGGGGACGGCATTTTTAATGACCACCGGAGCGAAGCCGTTGACCGATTTTGCCCCCGGATAGTGAACGTCGACCCGGGTCATTCCCCAACCCGGATGATCCTGGGAAATTTTCTGAACGAGTTCCGGCTGAAGGGTGTGGTTTTTAACCAGGAAGATCGGACAGAAGAGAAGGTTTCCGTCGGAGCTGGCGAGCATCGTATGGTCGGTTTTCGCCAATTTGACCTGGGTGACCAGTTCAAAAAAAGACTTGACCAATTGAACTGTCAGGATGGCGCCGATCGGTTTCGGCCCATTTGGATCGTAAATCGGGACGGCAATTGAAATAGTATAGTTTTTTGAGCCTTCCGCAAAGGGGCTGGATAATTCTATTTCCGAAATGTAGACCTCTCCTTCGGAGGCATTGATGACCGATTTCCACCAAGGCCGATCTCCGAAGTAAATTTCTTTTGGTTCAAGGGTCGCCGCCAGGGCGATCCCCCTCTGATCGATCACCACCGTTCCGACATCCTTGTCGGACCGGCCGAGCTTCCGATGGAGAAATTGTAGATGATGAGAAACCGGGTTGGTCAGCAATTTCTCGGAAAGGATCGCATGAGGTCTCTCTTCCTTCCATTCCTTTCGAATTTGCTCGAGAGGATCTTGATCGGCTGAATGAGGGGAGCGGTCGTGAGCGTCCGATTGCGTCAAAAGATCGAGAACAAGGGGGGCGATGCTGAGGGCATGGGTTTCATCGACCTTTTGTTTAAAAAGCCGGCTGAGATTTTTGCTGGTTTCCTGGGCGCTGTGTTGGAATTCATTCCCGATATTTTCCTGGAGGATGCTTTTTCCGACGAAATAGACAGCCGTCAACCCAAAAGCGCCTGTCGCCCCCGCAATGACGAGGATCGATAAGATCATTTTGGACTGGAAACTTCGAGTTGTTTTGAAGAGATTTTTGATCATTCGTGGGCTCGGCCCTGCCTGCCGGAACGGAGTCAAGGCGGTTTGATTCTATCATCGGACGGTATAGATGTCAAAATCAAGAAAAACAAAGAGTTGTAAGGCACGACGCGGGATGCCTCTTAAGCGGGTAATTTACCTGGAGAATTTAACCTGGCAACTCAAAGAAATGAGAGCCCGATTTCCGGTAGTGGGTCATTTTGATTATCACAGCCGTCATACCCGCGAAAGCGGGTATGACGGCTAAGAAAGAGATTTCTTAGGACCAAACTGACCCACTACCCGATTTCCCGGTCTTTATGGGCCCTCTGTTTGAAGCGCGGGAGGTCAATTATGGGCGATGATTTCAGAAAATTCGGCTTCGAGGGTGGTCATGATCCCGATCCCATAGGCCTCATCGGGAGGATCTTCATTATAAAGCCGCTTATGATCCTCCTGAACATTAATGGTTTCGGTGATCCATGCGCCTGTTTCATGCGGTCCGCTTCGGAGGACGATGGTGGTGGGGCGGAAGATGCCGCCGGATATTTCCGATCCCGGTTTCTCGATGCTGCTCCAGGCATATTTGGTGATTTTGGGGATACCGAGAAGATCGGTTCCTAGCGAAACATAAAAAGAGGCGTTTCTCTCCTTTTGGGGATCGATCCGAACATTTTTCATCCGCCATTTCCAGGTAATGAAGGGATATCGGTTTGGATTCCATTTTATTTTTTTGAAGATGCGATTGGGTTGACCATCTGCGTGAAGAAAATGGCGGTCCCCCTCTTTTTCAACTTTATAAATTTCTGCCGGATTGGGATTTTCCCTCTGGGCGATCCATCCGGCCGGAAGGCCGTTTTTGTCCAAATTTGAAAAATCTTCAAGGACAATCGATTTTTTGGTCTCTTGCGGAAGCGCGCCCGCCGGACCAATAAAAAGGGTGACGATCGAGAATAAAAGCAAATAATGTTGTTTCGAAATCATGCGATATCCTTTTAAAGTAGGCTCTGGCGCGGAAGATTATGACCTCCTGGAAATGGTTGGAGGCACAACGTAAACCACGGCGCTCCACTCGATCAATGTACCGATCGTGGCGGGACCGATGGATGACTAATCGAAGGTCCGAGCGCGGTTTAAGACGGGGTGAATATAACAAAAAGAGAACCGATTGCCAAGAGGCAGAACCAAAGGAGCGGCCGCAAGGGATGGGTTCCGAAAGAAATCCTTCGAGTTCCAGGGACGCTCCAGCGTGCGGACTGCTGTATTTTTCTCTTACTTGTTTTCCATCCGGCTGTTTTCAATCAAGGTATGTGCAATAGAAGTAATATGCGATTTGATCCGTTTTAAGTTCGTTAGGATGTCGAGGTGGATGGCGCTGCTTTCAATGGTTTCAGAAATTCCCAGATGGAGCCGATGAATATGTGCGGCCCGAAGCGTTCTCTCCCTGGTATGAACCCTTCCTTTTTCCCGGATGAGATTCTCCGCCAACTTCAGGTTCTCTGTTTTGAATGCGGAAATGGCGAGCATGAAGTCCTGAGAAATCATCTGATGAAATTCGGTGAGCTCTTTAATCCCGGCATCGGAAAAACGGACGCCGGTATTAATTTTCTTGCGCGCCAGGTCGATGAGATTGAGATCGATAATATCGCCGATATTCTCCAGGTTGTTGATCAAGCCGAGGACCGCCACCTCCCGCGCCGACTGCTCGGCGGTCAACGCGTTCTGAGAAAGCCGGGTAATGTAAAGTTTGGTCTCCCGGTGGAGATGATCCAAAATGGCTTCACGTTTTTCAATCTCCTCGAGCCTTTCCTGATTGTTCTTGATAAGAACATTGAGGATATCATCGAACATCCCTTGTGCGATGTCCGCCATTCGAAGCGCTTCTTGGGTTGCCTGTTCGAGGGCAAACGAAGGGGAGTCAAGGAGCTTCGTATCGAGATACTTCGGCTTGAAAGGATCTTTCTCGGGCGGCGGGGGACTAACCAGCCAGGTCACTCCCTTTGCAAATGGAGTCGACAACGGAAGAAAAAGGCAGGCCAGTCCCAGGTTGAAAAAGGTGTGCGCGTTGGCGATCTGGCGCGGAACACTGGAAGCCGTCTCGGCAATCCAAGACTCAAAAGGGGAGAGGAAGGGGTAAATTAAGATGATGCCGAAAATTTTAAAGAGCACATGGGCGACGGCGACCCGCTTCGCTTCGACCGGCGCGCCAAGACTGGCGATCCATGCGGCGGCGCAACTCCCGATGTTGGCGCCCAAGAGAATCGGAAGCGCCGCTTTCAGCGTCATCAATCCTTGCGCCCCCATTGCCAGAGCGATGCCGAGCGTTGCCGCGCTGCTGTGAAAAAAGGCAGTCAATAATGCTGCAATGAGAATCGCCAGCAAAGGCTGTCCTTCCACCGATTGTAAGAGCTCTTTAATCCAGGGATAAGATTGAATCGGTTTCATCGCCTCGTTCATCATGTCGAGTGCCAGGAAGATAAAGCCGAATCCGAGCAGGGCGTGGCCGATCGATTTATATCGTTTTTTTTTGGCGACGAAATGCAGGAAAAATCCGGAGGCAATCACGAAGGGGGCGATCTTTTGTATTTGCAGCGCAATCAGTTGGACGGTGAGGGTTGTGCCGATATCGGCGCCCAATATGATCGGAATGGTCTGTGAAAGTTGAATCATCCCGGCGCCGGTCAATCCCACCAAGATGACGGTGGTGGCACTGCTGCTTTGGATGATGGCGGTCAAAAGCGCACCCACCCCGGCACCGACGAACCGGTTACGGGTCACGGAGGCGATTAATGCCCGGAATCGGGCTCCGGTAATTTCCTGAAGTCCGTTTCCCGCAAGCTGAAGGCCATATAGAAGAATGGCCACGGCCCCCAGAAAAGTGGCGAGCACCATCGCAATCGTCAGCAGGGAGGATTCCGGGCCCGGGTTCATTTAAAATAGGCCTCCAAGCGCAAGATTACGGCGTTCATCTTTTCTTTCTCGGCTGTTTGACCTCAAGAGGAACGCCGTAATGCGGAGCGCCGTAATTTTGCGCGCTAGGGCCGATTTTATCTTGCGCTTCAGGGCTTATTTTAAGAGGGATTTCCCCGCCCCGCGCCATTTCCATTAAATCCATGACGGCCTGTCTGGGCGATTTTCCTTCAAATAAGACGCGATGAATTTCATAGACGATCGGCATCTCGACCTGATATTTCTGCGACAGGGCATAAGCCGATTCGGTCGTATAAACCCCTTCGGCGACCATCTTCATCTCCTTCAGGATCACCTCCAGCGATTTGCCGCTTCCGATCTCGTGGCCGACTTTTCTGTTGCGGGAAAGAGCGCCGCTGCAGGTGAGAAAAAGATCTCCCATTCCGGAAAGCCCGTAAAAAGTGTTGATATCGGCCCCCATGGCAATGCCGAGGCGTGCCATTTCAGAGAGGCCGCGCGCCATCAAAACCGCTTTGGTATTATAGCCGAAGCCGAGGCCGTCCGAACCGCCGGCGGCCAGCGCAATGACGTTTTTCAAAGCTCCCCCCAACTGGACGCCGATCAGATCGGGGCTGAGAAAGAGCTTGAAGAAAGGGGTTGCGAACGCGGTTTGGATGCGGGCCGCCAAACGACGGTCCGTTGCCGCCAGGGAAACCGCTGTAGGGTGCTCCAGCGCCACCTCCTGGGCAAAACTCGGTCCGGATAAAACGGCAATTTGATCCGTCTCGTTCCGACCGAGGGACTCGCAAATTACCTCCGACATCAACATGAGGCTTTTTCTTTCAATCCCCTTGGTGGCGCTGATGATCGGAACTTCGGAGGCTAAATAGGGAGACATTTGGGCAAGGACTTCCCTTGCTACATGGGAAGGAACCGCAAAGAGGACCCATTTGGCGTCAGATAAGACTTCTTCGATATTCGAGCTTGCAAAAAGTGTTTTTGGTAACCTCACGCCGGGAAGGTAGGCCTTGTTTTCATGTTGGTTACGAATGGATGTAACGACCTCTTTTTCGTATACCCACAGAGAAAGGTCATGCCCCTTGCCCGCCAAAAGGCGTGCCAACGCCGTTCCCCAGCTTCCGCCGCCGATCACCGCAATCTTCATCCGAACCCACCTCCTTGATTTATCGTATTTTGTTTTCCATCTCTTGTCAAGAAAACCATCGTGAAAATGGAGGTCCGTTCAAGGGTATCGGTGCGAATCGTTGATGGGTCCTATCAGTACTTTTTCGGCGAGAATGCTGCGAGTTCATTACATGGCTGTTCATCGGTAATGTCTTACCGAAGATGCCGGGTCGCCGGTCTTCACAAACGCAAAGCCCCGATTTCTTGCCGGGTTTAGGCTCTTATGTTAGACTTACGTCCAAAAAAGATTCAGACAACCCAACCCGTGAGAAAAAAGCCTTGATGCTCGAAGTTGTTGTTTTTATTTTGGGGTTACTGATCGGAAGTTTTTTGAACGTTTGCATCTACCGTCTTCCGAGGCAGGAGTCGATTGTTTTTCCCGCATCGCATTGCACGGCGTGCCAGAAACCGATTCGGCCGTATGATAACATTCCGCTGGTTAGTTTTCTCTTTTTGAGGGGACGGTGTCGGTCTTGCCGGGCTCCGATTTCTTGGCGTTATCCCCTCATCGAATTGCTTCATGGCCTGGGTTACCTTTCTATTCTGTATCAATTCGGGTATTCCGTTCAGACACTGATCTATGCTCTTTTCTTCTCTTCCCTCGTG
>JGI1357J11328_10003309_pt1 | contig 11175 bp, 11 predicted proteins | sample Subgrocontami54m_FD_11328 | JGI IMG/M metagenome (IMG submission 11328)
CCAGATCCGGAGTGAAAACGCCTACCTGTAAAAGTCCTGTTCTATCCCGGAGATCAAAGAAACCAATCTTTCCATGACTGCGAACTGTATGAACCCAGCCTGTTACTTTTACCATTTCCCCGATTTTTTCTACTGTTTCGTTAACGAGAATTCGTTTCATAGTACTATAATTCCAGAGCAAGCTCTCTATCTTATACCATAGAGATTTAGCCTCCGTATCATACTAGGAAATGCCCCGCTTGACAAGGCTCAGATGGCTTCCCTATAATGAAACTCTAGGGGCAATCCTATAATATGCTTTTCCGTGACCAACATTTTTTAAATCAATTTAATAATCTCCTTCTCTAGAGGGGGTTGGTATGTTTGTAACCAATCTCCCGAAAGGGAGATTTTTTGTTTTATGGGAAGATTAGATAGAGAACCGATTGCTAGCAATGGCATGGACATGGTAGGCGGAGTAGAAGTTCCTCTTTCAGTTAGAGGTGACGCTGAAATGACCGTTGTAAACAGCCATACATTACAAGTGCCGCTCAAAAGATTTCTGGAAGATAATGGTGTTGCTTTTAATGCAAAAACTACAATAACGAGAAACTATGTGGCACCAACGGGACAAGAACGTACTATTTACACGATAGTCGGCCCTACTTCTGACTTATCTACAATACCTGATGGACGAGTATTCAGTGCTTTACCTGAAAGTGCTATGAATGCAATTAATGACACAAACCTAGAACCTCCACCTGACTACTTCGGAGATATTGCATCAGAAAGAGAGGGTCCACCACCCGAAGAAGCGGAGCCGATAAAAAAGAGAAAACCACGGTGGCCAAAAGAATCTATTGACTCTTGAGATCTTTAATTTTTAACTGCAACGTCTCTCTTCCATTCCAAGAATTCATATCTATTGTATAAGCCACGTCAATCTTGTTCTGTTTTTTAAGTTTTTTTATCCATTCCCCCATGCCAAAAGCTACAGCTTCGATAGGTATACCACCATCAGAAAGGAGCAGTTTTAGGTGTGTATTTTCTTTCCCCATTGTTCTCAAGTCATGAATCACCACATTTTTAGTTGCAAAAACCGGCTCAGGATTTCCCATACCAAAAGGTGCTAGGGCTTGCAGATTCTTAAAAAGAGCTTGGTCAATGAAGGATAACGGCAGTTCGCAGTCGATACGAAGACTTCTTGTTAATGTTTCGTCAGTAATAATTGAATCAGCTAGCTCTTCTAATTTTTTTTGAAATGACTCAATTTTTTTTGTCTCAATAGTAAACCCTGCTGCCATGGGATGTCCTCCCACATTTACCAGATACTCAGATGAACTTCTTAAAAACTCGATAATATTAAATCCGCTTATCGAACGAACTGATCCCTTACTCACGTTCTCACCTCGTGAAATAACAATTGATGGACGGTAGTACTCTTCTACCAATCTGCCTGCGACAAGACCTATGACACCTTCCTGATAACTCTCGTGCGAAACAACCAGGAGTTTTTTTAATTCTTTTTTTGCTTTCACCGAAAGCGTTGCGTGTTCTGCAGCATGTTGCATAACAAGTTGGCGCTCTCTATTAACACTACCCAGTTGTGATGCTAAAAAAGCCGCTCTCTTTTTATCTTTTGTGCAAACTAACCGAAGCGCATCCATCGCACTAGCCAGTCTTCCTGATGCGTTAAGCCTGGGAGCAATACTATGACCCACCTGATAAACACCTACTGTTTTAGGGTCACACGCCGCATCTAAAAAAAGAGCTAGCAGTCCTTCTCGCTTCGTACGAGCCAGTTTCCTAAGTCCGAAACTTACGAGTACTCGATTTGCCCCTGTTAAAGGTACTAAGTCAGCAATGGTCGCTAATGCGACAAGCTCGAGGTGTACATCATCTTTGTAAGCATAAGATTTTTTTGCAATCTGTTCTTTAATCTGTTGTGACAACAACCATGCGACACCGGCTCCGCAGAGCTTTGTAGTATGAACAAATGAATAGGCGCCAGGCAGTTTTTCCGATGGCACATGATGATCGGTAATGATGACATCAATTCCTAGTGTCTTCGCGAAATCGACAGCGTCATTTGCAACAATCCCGTTATCCACGGTTATGATAAGTCTGGTATCGGGCAGCTGTTCTTTTGCGTTAGCAATACCTTTTAATGAAAGGCCATACCCTTCATCTACTCGATGAGGAATGTACGGCATCACGCTTGCACCCATATCATGAAGCGTCTCCCAAAGAATAGCTGTACCGGTAATGCCGTCGACATCGTAGTCGCCGAATATAACAATCTGTTCCTTTGTTTTCAGCGCTTGTTCTATGCGTCCCAGTGTTTTTTGTAATTGCTTTCTATCAATCCCCACGGACTCTACGGTAACCGTTTCCAGTTTCGGCTCGAGAAACGAATCAAGTTCCTTTTTACCTATTCCTCTATTTGTAAGGAGCAAATCGATTAACTCTGCAGTTTTTAATTTTTCGTTTTTAGCTTTTAGTTCGCTTTTTACTTCCCACTTTTTCATAACGTTCTTCACTAACATCTAACCTTTTCTAGAAAAGAAAAGTGCAACAATTTTTATTTGGTATACTATAGCAAAGATAATAAACAATTGACATGACGCAAACCATACCGCAAGAAATACAAGACATAGCCAAACAATTTGAACAACACGACTTTCAAATCTATCTGGTTGGTGGATGTGTCAGAGATCTTCTTCTCAAAAAATCATTAAAAGACTGGGACTTTACTACGAATGCTACTCCGGAACAAATTACTGCTCTTTTTCCCGACAGCTTCTATGATAACTCCTTCGGTACGGTTGGAATCCCTATTGAAATCGGAGACGAAAAACATGTTGTGGAGATAACAACATTTCGTACCGAAAAAGAGTATAAAGATCATCGTCATCCGGAAAGTGTTGCATGGGGGAAAACAATAGAGGAAGACTTAAGTAGACGAGACTTTACAGTGAACGCCATGGCAGTTTCTCTCTCTTCTCTTTCGCAAAATAAGCAAGATATCATAGACCCATACAACGGCCAGGAAGATTTGGAAAAAAAACTGATTCGTGCTGTCGGAGATCCGGCAAAACGATTTAAGGAAGACGCACTTCGACTGATGCGAGCGATTCGTCTTGCAACACAACTTACCTTCTCTATCGAAACATCCACGTTACAAGAAGTCATTCGTGATGCAGCTCTCCTAACCAAAATCGCAAATGAACGAATTCGTGATGAACTAGTAAAAATACTTGCCAGTGAATATCCCTACGACGGCATTATGCTTCTGAAAAACACCGAACTTCTCAAGTATATTCTTCCAGAATTACTTGAAGGAATCGGTGTGTCACAAGAGAGACCGGGAAGACACCATAAAGAAGATGTTTTTACTCATAACGTCCTCTCTCTTAAATTCTGCTCTTCGCCCGATCCGATCGTCCGATTTGCTACCCTTATCCATGATATCGGGAAACCCCGTGTCGCTTCCTCTGATGAAAACGGTCTTGTTATTTTCCATAATCATGAAATCGTCGGAGCACGTATGGCATCTGAGATCGCGGACCGTCTTCGCTTTTCAAAAAAAGAAAAACAAAAAATAGTCACGCTTATCAGATGGCATATGTTCACTGTTGATGAAAATATTACCGATTCGGCAGTTCGAAGATTCATCAGGCGGGTAGGGGTAGAAACTGTTCAGGATATGATGGATCTTCGTATCGGTGATCGTCTCGGAGGAGGAACACAGACAGCTGAAAGTTGGAGACTGAAGTTATTTAAGAAGCGCGTTGAGGAACAGCTCGCGCCGGCTCCTTTTTCTGTTAATGATCTGGCGATTGACGGAAACGATATTATGAAAGAACTGCAGATAAAACCAGGACCGAAAATCGGAGAACTGTTACAACAATTATTTACGGAAGTCGATGAAGATTTAAGCAAAAACACAAAAGAATATCTCGTTAAAAGAATTCATGAACTGAACACGTAATTAGATGAATGAGAGAAGTCGATCCTTCGTCCACTGATAGTCTTTCTCGTTTCCGGACTTTGCGAAATGATCAAATGCACCTATCCCTTGATGAAGCATATAGCAAAGAATTCGCTCATCGAAATGCGTAATGTTCTTACCAGTCGATCGATAGTGCTCTAAGAATAACTTTTTATAAGGAATCTCCTCTGTCCAAAGAATAAGCCAGGCGACATCATAGAGAAAATCACCGTATTTTGAGAGACCCCAATCGATAACACCGGTAACATGTTCTTCTGTAGCTAGCACATTACTGTATCCAAAATCGCCATGAACAAGATTCCGATCTTCAGGACAGAAAGCTACAGTCTCTTTGAGGTTTTCATATAATCTCTCAAGTACTTCTTTTTCTAAAAATGTCGTTTTAAAAAGATGTGACCAGTTGAAGTATGCTTCATTATCAATTGAAAGAATAAAATCCCTCCATCTGGAAAACTTTGCGCTGCCGTTCTTTCCCCAATCGCCAAAGTTATTCGTCTTACTGATATCTACTGCATGAATTGCGTCAAGAATTCTCATAAGATCAGGTAAAAACTTTTCTGTTACCGATTTATCCATCATATCCAAGTTTTTCCCTTCTGCTTTTCTAGCTATCGCATAGAAATAAGTAGCGTCGACCTTACCTATTGAGATAACCTCCGGGATTGGTATTGCCTCTGAACGAAAATGATCGGATACATACTTATCTTTTTCAAAATCTTTAACATCTTTATGGATACGAATCACATATCCTTCCTCCTCAATCACGAAAGAAAATGCTTGTGAAAATTCTCCACCGTGAATCGGTACCAGATTGCTCCGCTTCTTGCTGATAGAATTGTTTAAGAAATGAACGAACAATTGCTTCATCTACTTGTGTTTTCACCGACATACTCAGCATTATAGCAAAGCCATTTACCTAGAGTTTTAAGTATGCTACACTCCAAACAATGACTCAAAAGGAACAATTACAACAGGATTTAAAAGCATCCATGCTTGCAAGGGACGCAGAGAAGACATCAACACTTCGAATGCTTCTATCGGCTGTCGGTTACTATGAGATCCAGAAAGGCGGTGCCGGATACGTGGCTAGTGATGAAGACGTCCTTGCTGTTATCCAGAGAGAAGCAAAACAGCATAAAGACTCTATTGAACAGTTTACAACTGCCGGAAGAATTGATTTGGTCGATAAAGAAAAAAGAGAGTTAGCATTTCTTGAAACATATCTTCCAGAGCAGATGACAGAAGCGGAAGTAAAAATACTTGTCGACGAGGCTGTGTCACAAACGGGCGCTACATCACCACAAGACATAGGAAAGGTCATGGGAGCCCTTATGCCGAAAGTTAAAGGGAAAGCTGATGGAACACTCGTCAGTCGTTTGGTAAAAGAATCTCTTACAAAATAAATCCGAGCGTCTGAAGTATTTGTCTGACTGCTTGTAGTTCTTCATTTGTAACTTTCTTCTTCACACGTACCGCATCAACTTGTTTTAAAACCTTTGGTGTGTTGAGATCATCATCCATTGCAGCATGAAAAGCTTTCATTATTTTCCTATCAGGCTCCCCTCTCTTTTTTCCCCTGAGTAATTCTTCCACTTGAGTCATATGTTTTTTTGCCTGTTTCAACGCAGACTCTTGATACTCCCATGGTGTTCTGTAATGGTGACGCAAAAAGAGTAATCGGATACTATTTGCAGAGTATTTCTTCAGAAGATCTTTCGCCATAATAAGATTTCTTAATGATTTTGACATTTTTTCACCATCATAAAGAAGCATTGCCGTATGCATCCAGTAACGAACGTACGGATGCTTTTCGGTAAATGCTTCCGATTGTGCAATCTCACTCTCATGATGTGGGTACATGAGATCGCGTCCACCACCGTGGATATCTATCTGATCGCCCAAATACTGCTTTATCATAGCGCTGCACTCGATGTGCCAACCAGGTCGACCTTTTCCCCACGGGCTTTTCCATGAAGGCTCTCCTGGAAGTGATCGTTGCCAGAGAAGGAAATCAAGAGGATTTTTCTTCCTCGGATCATTCGGATCCCCCCCACGCTCTTTCATCAATAAAAGCATCTGTTTCTTATCTAACTTACTCAAGTTTCCATAGTCTTTATCTGTACGGACATCAAAGTAAATATTTCCTTCACTTTCGTACGCATTCTCCTTTTTGAGGAGTCTTGTAATAATCTGAATAATCGTCGGTATGGAGTCAGTTGCACGAACGTAGTGGGTCGGTGGCATAATATGCAGTAAACGAAGATCGGTTAAAAACCTTTTTGTCCAGTAATTTCCTAACGCTTTCCATGTCTTTCCTACTTCTTTTGCTTTTTTCAGAATATCGTCATCAATATCTGTCACGTTCTGTACATATGTTACCTTCATTCCTTGGAAAAGAAGATATCGAACAAGGACATCAAACGTTGTATAGGTAAAGGCATGACCCAGATGTGTCGTGTCATAGGGAGTAATACCACAAACGTAAAAGAGCACCTGATTTTTTTTAATAGTCTGAACCATCTCTTTCGAGCGTGTGTAGGAATTATAGACAACCATAGAAGTTATTTTCCTTGTGCTCTTCTCTTTCTCTCAAACTCATCCCAGCTCACAAGGAGAGGAGCTGCATTAAAAATACTCGAGTAGGTTCCACTGGCAATACCGACAAGAAGCGCGATGACAAACCATCTAATCGTCTCTCCTCCGAAAATAAGGAGCGTGAAAAGAACCAGCATGGCAGTCAGTGAAGTATTCAAAGATCTTCCGAGTGTCTGTAGCATTGAGTCATTCACTGTTTGGGAAAATGACGGATTCGTTCCACGGAGTAAATTCTCACGGATTCTATCAAAAACTACGATAGTATCATGAACTGAAAAACCCATTACCGTAAGGAGCGCAGTAATAAATAAGCTATCGACTTCTACATGGAAGAAATGCCCTAGGAGTGAAAAGATACCGACTAAAACAAGCACATCATGAAGCAGCGCTACAATCGCGGTAACACCAAACTTCCAGCTACTCGTCGGTTTAGGGACTTTTCGAAATGACCAGGCAATATATAAAACGATAAGAATTGATGCCACAACCACAGCCTTGATGGCATTTAATGTGGTCTCATTCCCAACAGTCGGTCCAATTGTCTCGAATTCTTCCTGCTTGAAAGAAGGTATTTTCTTTTGTAAATCTGAAAGAAGCTTTGTATTTTCTTTTTCTGTAATAGGGGTTGTTCGAATAATGACTTGCTTGTCCGATGGCTGCAAAGTGGCAATCTGGATATTGTCCGATGCAAACGTCTGCTTTAAGATAGTTGTTGTTTTCTCATCAACTTGCTTTGGAAATGCTAGTCGCATGCGAGACCCTCCGGTAAAATCAATCGATGGCCTTAATCCATAGAGCACTAAAGAAATTAGTCCCGGAATAATAATTACCAACGATATCAAGTAATAGAGTCGTTTTTTACTAATAATATTCATACTTTATGATTTATAAAACATTCTCAGAAATGTCCTTGTTACGGTAATCGCGGAAAACATCGAGACGAGGACGCCAAGTGCCAATGTTACAGCAAACCCTCGGATCATACCGGTTCCGAAATAGTAAAGGATCGTGCAGGTGATCAAACTCGCTATGTTTGAGTCGCGAATAGACGACCAAGCACGAGAAAAACCAAGAGCGAGCGCCGTATCACGACTTTTCCCGCGACGAAGCTCCTCACGTATTCTCTCAAAGATAAGAATATTTGCATCAACAGCTATACCGATGGAGAGAATAAATCCTGCAATACCAGCGAGTGTTAAGGTAATCGGAATAAGTCGAAACAGTGATAACGTCAATAATGTATATACCCCAAGAGCAACACTGGCTATTATACCGAGCCTTCCATACAAGACGCTCATAAAAATAACGATGACGAGAAACCCGAGTATGCCGGCAAAAAGACTTTTCGATAATGAATCCTGACCGAGACTCGCCCCAATCGCATGCTGTTCAAGAACAGACAGGGAAAGTGGTAAAGCTCCAGCATTTAACTGTACTGATAGTGCTTTTGCTTGCTCTGTAGTGAAATTGCCGGTGATAACAGCACTCCCATTAAGAATCGGCTCATTGACGCGTGGAGGTTCAATCACATAGTTATCAAGTGCAATAGCCAATATTTTATTGACATTTCGCTTTGTAATCTCTGCAAATTTTTTCGTACCTTCGGGTGTAAATGTCAGCTGTACTTGAGGCTGACCCGTATTTGCATTAAAAGAGACCGTTGCCTGCTGTAGATCTTCTCCTGATAAATTTGTTTTTATCCCGTCTTGTCCATACAGTTGTTCTATTCCTAGCGGCAATTGACCCTGAGGATTTAGTTTCGCTGATCCGCTTGCGCCTTGTTCCCAAAAAGTAAGTTTTGCGGTCGTTCCTATGAGGCTTACCGCTTCACTCACATTCGTAACTCCNGGAATCTCGACAATAATACGATAATCATTATTAACTCTGGCTGTCTGGACAATCGGTTCTGAAACACCAAAGAAATTAACTCTTCGTTCTATAACTGATTTTGCAGAATCTAGTGCGTCTTTTTGCTTATCCTGAGGAACACCTTGCATATCTGCCTTTAACGTTATGCTGGTTCCTCCCTCCAAATCAAGTCCTTTTTTGAAAGAAAGATCACGCTTTAGCTTTAAAGGGCCTAAGTAGGCATTTGGATTTATGCCGTCAAACGTTTTATGAATCGATATCTTTTTATTGATCAGTGGAATAGTCGTATCGAAAGAAAGAGGAATTTTTGCAGGAATATTGATAATCGCTGCTATGAGCGTTAGGATGATAATACAGGCAAAAAGAAGTGTAGGCTTTCCGCTCATGTGAGCATAGCCTCCTCATCCCCGATGAGCATGACGCGAGCTCCAGAAATTATTGATGCGATAAATGGATCATTGCGTTTTTTGCGGAAACGAAATTCTTCTTCAGTCATAGCAGTATAGTTGATCTCTGTATTCAGTCTCGCCTCTTCATTTCGCACAAGGACTGCAAGTTCTGGAAGGACAATTGTACCAACGATGATAAAGTCGACATCATCTGTCTCGTTTTTCTGCCTACGAACAAATTTCCCTGAAAACATGGCATATTTTATCTTCCCCAGCTTTGCTCTATTCTTTAACACTTCAGCTCCAAGTCCGATTGTCTTTGCACCCAAAGAGAGCAAATCAAAGTAGAAAGTATAGCTTTTCGAAAGGGAGTAGTAGACACGATTTGCGCGTTGTTCACGGTTGAGTATGCCCTTTTTTTCTAAAAACTGGAGTTCTCTCCGGACGGCATTAATCTCGTCTCCTGTTTTCCGCACACACTCGCGCACATGGTACATCTCATATGGCGTTGTTAAGAAAACATTAAGTAATTTGACACGAGATTTTGATGTAATAAGATCTGAAAACATAATAATCCTCCCTTGTTATTCGTTAAACGATAAGGCAAACCTATACATTACCTTCTCATTAACAAATGTTATTTTATCTGCGCTACACCATCCAAGGGCAGGATTTGAAACCAGATGAGTCCTCTATTGAATGTAAGTTCAGAACCATCAGCCGCAAGTATCTTTGTTTTTGATGTTCTTTTATCTTTCCTCCAGGTTCCTTTAATCTGCTTTCCATCCTGAAGGATGATCGCTTTACCTGTGCCTTTATTTTTATATACGAGATGTAAGTTATTTTGATACCCGTCGTTCGCTCGATTTTCCTGCATAAACAAGACGACAACATTTTTCGCAGCGAGCTGTTTATTGGTATTACGATCCATATGTGCCTTTCCGCCAACTTTTCTTAAGTACGTATTCGTCGCTTTATCGTATGCCCAGTCGACAGCGAAATCACCTTGGCCTTCCCAGAACTCTATATGAGCGGTTTGCACCGCCGGACGCTCTGTCTCCTTAGCATCTTCTTTAAAAGAATATGGTGTAAAGGCTTCGTCCCAACTGTTTCCGTCTTTATCTTTATCCGTTATATCACGCTTTTTTGCTGCATAATTCCAAAGACTACTTGTATTGGAATACATGGTATGTTCGGTCGCAACATCACGATTGTTACGGTTTTTAATTTGTTTATAGACAGGAAACGGCACACCAAACTGGTCCAAATCGTTATACGCTTTCCAGCCATACTGTTCTATCTGTCCTATCGCATCTGCAGGTCCGTCTGTATTCGCACCGCCTACATGGCCATAGAGCGGAAATTCACCATACTCAGAAATAAAATCAACAAAGTAAGTTCTGGCTGAGCGAACAGGCCCGATTATACCAGCATCCTGACAGTAAAATATAGTTAAGAATCGTGTTATACCTCCTTCTGCTACAGCTTCATATACAGTATCGGCAAATGATAATCCTGATTGCGGCCTGGCATCAGTGGTGTTTTCAATCATTACCCCAAGAGGTCTATGTTTTTCCCACCATGCTCTTTGTTGTTTCGAATACATTGCACCACTGATGGGACATTCTTCTGTTTTTTTCTGATTCTGATCAAAAACGAGTGCTTCGTAATCATTCTGTGAAGTACTCTTTTCATCAACCGGTGTTACTGAAGAGAAATCATCCGCTTGTTTTCCGGCGAAAAGAGAGTAGGAGATACCTGTAGTTGCGAGATAAGTAATAACGATTAAGAGAACGGTAAGTAGTTTTTTGTTCATACTGTTTTTGCTAATTTAAGCGCCTTCTTTTCTTCTTCTGAGAGATCGTACTCGAAACCCTTTCCGTCTACCACTCGTTTTGCATACCATCGTGTTCCTGCTCGAGAGTACAATCCCGAAATAACAACGCCCGTATCATTTGCATCAACTAATGCGAGAATAAAACTTTGATCGCCTCCCGTATCTTTAAACGGATTAAATCGAAGAAGACCTACTTTTTGAATATGTAGCGAGCCTTCTTTTTCTATTTTATCACATCGCTTTGTGATCTCCGCAATATGGTGTTTCGCTAGTTGTGCATCTTTCGTTAACTGCTCTAAGACTTCCGGAAGCGTTTTCTTATTTCCCCCATCAGTAAGAGCTTCATATCGTGTGTAAAGTTTCCAGAAGAGGAATGAAAGAACTATAAGCCAAATTATCGCGATAAATAAACCCACAACCGCGATATTGGACACCATATATATGCATATTAGCCTCTTGACAGCCTTTAGTCAATAGTGTAATCTAGGCTTCAA
>JGI1357J11328_10003331_pt1 | contig 11137 bp, 9 predicted proteins | sample Subgrocontami54m_FD_11328 | JGI IMG/M metagenome (IMG submission 11328)
CGATACGCAACGGGCCCGCGGCAGCCAGACGTTTGAGGCGGCTTTTGTTGCTTTTCTTGGACAGTGATTCGTCGACTTTCGGGCTCGACAGGCGCAGTAGCGGCCGCGAATAAATCTCCAGCTTCGACATCTTTCCAAGAGGACTGGCCGGCAGCCAGTTCATCGGTACGCCAGGCGGGAGGTAGAACAGGCTAAACCGCGATATCGCGCCCTTCAGCCCGGCGCGGGCGCAGAGCGCTTCGAGTGCGGCGCGGGGAAAGGTTTCGGCGAGCGCAGCATCGGCGATCCATACTTGATATTCGGCCTGCAATTCGCCCGCAGCGACGACTCTGCCGTCATCTTTGGCAATAGCCAGCGGCAACAGGCCGTCCAGTGCATCGGCGGCGGGACGCGAAACAATCAGCAGCGGGTTGTGAGTTTCGCGGTAAATGTCGTACCACGTTGCGGCGAAGGCGGGGAACTGGAATACCGTGGCCCACGGGCAACGGCGGCCCAATGCCTCCCACGCGCTCAGAAAGGCGGGGGCGGAAAGGCTGGCGCGGGCGTCATCTCCCTTGAGGATTTCAATATTCATGCCCGGATGGTAACCGATCGGCGACCCGGACCCCGGAGCCTGGCCGCTCCTGCGCCAACCTAGCCGCGAAACGCGGAAAGATCAAGCGGCCGCTCGAATGCCGTTATGACGAACCGCAGAAACTGCTCCGCGCGCGCCTCGCTCCAGCCGCCGTAGGCGACGTTACTGTGAAACTTGCGCTCGAGATCCGCGCGCGACAGCGGTTCGTGCACGCCGCCGCGGATGTGCGGCTGGCGTTCCTCGAACACGCGCCCGTCCTTGAGCGTCATCCGGACGTGGCCGGTATACGCCTTCGGGTAAGGGTTGTCGGGATCGATGACATAGCGCACCTTGGACGCGAGTCCGAGAATGCGCGGGTCGCGCACGGTTTTATCGCTGAATGATTCGAGACCGGCGCTGCCGGTGACGAACGCGACCGCGACATTGAACGGGGCGCTGAATTTGGCGGCGTAATCGCTGGCGGGATGATGCTTGGAAGCCAGCGGCTCCCACAACCGGTGCACGTAGCCTTCTGCGGTCTCACACAACACCTCGGCAACATCATCCGCGGCAAAACCCTTGCGCGCGAGCCGCAACGCACAATCGATGTACGGCTGGTTCATGGTGCCGGTCGCATAGGGCTTGAAGGTAAGACTCAGCATCCGCCACTCGCTCCCGAAATCGCGCGTGACGGCGTCGTAGTCGCCGTCCGCGGTGCGCGCGAAGCCGTTGAACAGGCCGTGTGTGCCTTCGAAAACCGTGCGCGGCCCGAGAAAGCCCTGTTGTCCGATGCGCGAGGCATGCAACCCGATACGCGCCGCCCAGCCCGCGTGCAGCCGTTTAGTCCACGTGCCATCGGCCAGATACTCGATGATGCCGCCCGCCATGCTGCCGGCAATGCCCAGCGCATCGACCATCTGCCTGCGGCTCAGGCCGAGCGCGGTGGACACCGCGAGCGTCGAGGCCATGGCGCCCAGCACACTGGTCGGATGAAAACCCGCCTTATGGATCGCTTTCGGCGCCACCAGACTCAGGCGGCACAGCGATTCGATGCCGGCCACCGTGCCCACCAGCGCCGAGCGGCCATTGCGGCCGAAACGCTCGCACGCCGCAAGCACTGCGGGCACGATAATGGCGCCGCTGTGCACCGGGCCGCCCTCGAAGGTGTCGTCGAAATCCTCGCCGTGCGCCGCGGTGCCATTGATCATCGCCGCGTCTTCCGCACTGAAGCCCCCGCTGTGGCCGAGCGCGCAGCAATCGCCACCGTGATCCACCCCCGCGATCAACGCGCGGACATATTCGGTATTGCGTGCGGCTATGCACAGCCCCGTGACGTCGATCAGCAGGTCCTCGGCACGTGCGCGCACCGACGCCGGTATCTTGTCCGGCGTCAGCCCCGCCGCCTGTTCGGCCATGGCTTCAGCGACGGAATTGACGGACGTGGAATCGTTCATCGCTAAGCCTGCAATTGTGTGTCCCTCGGTACCCTGCACTCGGTCATTCAGCGCACGACCTTGACGCCGGCCTCTTTGAGGATGCCGCGCATGATTTCGGCGAATTCGCCGAAGAATTTGCCAAGTTCGGCGCTTTTCATGAAGCCGTCATCGAACTGGTTATCTGCGAGGTATTGTTTCCACGACGCCGACTGTGCCAGCTTCGCAAACAGATCCTCATAATACGCGACTGCCTCTTTCGAGACTCCCGGCGGCGCGACAATGCCGCGCACCTGCGGCACAATCGCCACGTCGTACCCCGCCTCTTTCAGCGTCGGCACGTTCGGAAACCCGGCGAGGTGCTTTTCGCTGATTTGCGCCAGCACCCGCATATTCCCGGCGCGGATGTGTTCCCCCGCCTCCTGCGGCTCGATCACCATCATGTTGACGTGGCCGCCGAGCAGCGCCGCGATGCGCTCGCCGCCGCCCGGAAACGAGATGTACGCCCACTGCGCGCCGGTGTGCTTCTGCAGCAACTGCCGCACCACGTTGTCGCGGCTGGTCAGCGAACCACCCGATTGCTTGAGTTGACCCGGCGTTGTTTTTGCGGCTTCGATAAAATCCTTGAGTGTCTTGTACGGCGAGTCCGCTTTGACCACGATCACCGCCGGCTCCAGCACCAGACGCACGATCGGCGTCAATTCTCCGACGCTGATCTTGGCCTCTTTGCGCACCAGAGGGTTGGTGATCCAGTTGCCGGTAAACACCGCGATGGTGTGATTCTCGCCTTTCTTTTCGGCAAGATAGTGCATCGCGGTCAGCCCGCCGCCGCCGGTTTTGTTGTTGATTTGCAGCCGCACCGGGGCAAGCTTTTCCTTGTCGATTATCGATGCCAGCGCGCGCGCCAGCACATCGGCGCCACCGCCGGGCCCGGTATGAACCACGAACTCTATGGGTCTCGACGGCTGAAATGCCTGTGCGAATACCGTGCTTGCGCCCATTGCCGCGAGTCCGGCGACAAACAATACGACTGACATTCTGGTTTTCATTGTTTTCTCCTCGTCTGGTAATAAAAAATTATCACGCCTGCTCCTCGATCGCCTTGATGCGCCAGGCATTGGCTTTGCGGAACAACGGCACGATCAGGATTATAGCGGCGAGTACCAACATCACCGCGGAAATCGGCCGCGACACCAGTATCGACAGATCACCCTGCGACATCATCAGCGACTGCCTGAGCGCGCGCTCCATATTGTCGCCGAGCACCAGGCCCAGGATCAACGGCGCCGACGGGTAATCGAGCTTGCGCATCGCGTAGCCGAGCAGGCCGAACACCGCCAGCATCCAGACATCGAACAAGCTGCCGGATACGCTGTAGACGCCGATGATCGCGATGCCGAAAATGAACGGGTAGAGCGCGTAGACCGGCAGCTTCAGTATCTGCGCAAACAACGGAATCAACGGCAAATTCAGCACCAGCAGCATCACGTTGCCGACATACATGCTCGCGACCAACCCCCAGAACAGCGTCGGGTTGTCCTGGATCATCAGCGGACCGGGCTTGAGTCCCCATAATATGAATGCCGCAAGCAGGATCGCGGTGGTGCCGGATCCCGGTATGCCGAGCGTCAGCAGCGGCACCAGCGCGCCGCCGGTCTCTGAATTGTTGGCGCCTTCGGGCGCGGCCACTCCTTCCGGCACGCCGGTGCCGAATTTTTCCGGATGCTTCGATACCGCTTTTTCGACGCCGTAGGAAATGAAGGACGCGATGGTGGAGCCCGCACCGGGAAGCACGCCGATCAAAAAGCCGATAACGGAGCCATTGACGAATGCAAAACGGCACGCCTTGAGTTCTTCCATCGTCGGCAGCAGGTTACGCAACCCCTTGGGCACCGGCAGCATTTGTCCTTCCTCGCGCGACTCCATGTTGCCCAGCACTTCGCCGAGCGCGAATATGCCGATCGCGACCACCACGAAATCGATACCATCGAGCAATTCGGAATTGTCGAAAGTAAAGCGCGAGGTGGCGGTAAACAAGTCGGTGCCGATGCCGGCAATCCACAGCCCGACCAGCATTGCCAGCAGCGCCTTGATCATGGAACGCCCCGCCAGCAGCACCACCATCGCCAGGCCGAGCGACATCAGCGCGAAGTACTCGGGCGAGCTGAACGAAAGCGCGAATCGGGCGAGCGGCGGCGCCACCAGCATCAGCGCCAGCACCCCGAAAGTGCCGGCAATGAATGAAGCGATTGCGGCGATTCCGAGCGCAGCGCCGGCGCGGCCCTTGCGCGCCATCTGATAGCCATCGAGGCAAGTGACGACGGAAGCCGACTCGCCCGGAACGTTGAGCAGGATGGAGGTGGTCGAGCCGCCATATTTGGCGCCGTAATAAATGCCGGCCAGCATGATGATCGCGCTGGTTGGATTCATCTGAAAAGTCAGCGGCAGCAGCATCGCGATTGTCGCCGGCGGCCCGAGCCCCGGCATGATACCGATGACCGTGCCGAGTAACACACCAACGAAACACCAGAACAGATTGAGCGGTTCGAGCGCGACCGCAAAACCATGCATCATTCCGGAGACGATGTCCACGCGCCGCCTACCGAATATTCCGGAAATGGTTAACAGACCATTTCCGCTCGACGCTCCCCTCTCCCACTTCGGGAGAGGGGTTGGGGGTGAGGGATCGGGCGAGGTCAAACATTTTTTGTAAAGCCCGTTAGAAGCCCAGTATGCCGGTCGGCACCGGCACGCCAAGCGCGACTGCGAACAGCAAATAGAATCCCGCCGCGCTCGTGACTGCGACCGATGCCGCGACCTGCAACGGGCGGCGGTACATGACCGCGACGATGAAGAACGTGAGGGCCGCGAAGCTGATCGCGAAACCGATCAGCTTGAGCACGGCAACCGACACCACCAGCGCGAGCCAGACCGACAACGCGCGGCCGGTTTCATGCCAATTGACGGCGCCATCGGCGCGCGACACGCTGCGCAACACGCTGGAGATCACCAACGCCACCGACAGCACGACCATCGCGATGCCGTACCAGACCGGGAAAAAACCCGGTCCTGGTCCATCCGAGGTCAGGAAATCCCATTGCCGCGCTTCCATGACTATGAATATGCCGAGCGCGGCAAGTACCAGCCCCGACCACAGGTCCGCTGTCTTGAATGATTTTTCCGTCATGTCTTAAAGTTCTACCGGAAATTCCGCGGGTAACAAGTTACGACGCGCGTCTCCCGCACACAATACGATGATCCTGCTTTTTTATGTCCGCCGTACGACAGCACCGCGTCGTTATCGGGGCTCAGGCTGTTTGTACCGCCCGGCGGGCACGATCTCGGCGACGGTGCCGCCGGGCGCGCGGAACTTGACCGGGACCACGCCGGGATCGCTGATAATTTCGCAGCCGTAGGATTTGATCTGCCGTGTCGCCTGCTCGATGTCATCGACTTCGACCGCAAAATGATGAATGCAGGGTCCCTCCCCCGCTGCCTTCGATTCCGCGGATTGCGTGCCGGCGTCGTATTTGATCAGCGCAAAATCGAGCTGTCCGTCGGTCAGGTGGCGCGACAGGTGATCCCGGGTTTTGGTGGTTTCGACTTCCCTGAAACCGAAAACTTTCTGGTAGAACTCGGTGGTCTTCTCGAGGTCATCGACCTTTAACGCCAGATGCACAATGCGATTCATGTATTCCCCTGAATAATCAGCTGATATCGAAGCCGGCGGCGATCAGCATCGCACGCGCGTTGACACCGGTAAGACGCCGGATGAACTCCTTGGAGCGCTCGGGATGCGTCGAATGCACCGCGAGTCCCACCGAATATACCGCAATGTTCTGCAGTTCCGGGGGCAGCGGTCCCACCAGCGTGACTCCCCGGTTGGCCATGATCTCGGTAACCTGTGTAATTCCCATCTCCCGCATGCCGGTGCTTTGCGCGAGGTGCGCCATCGCCGCATAGCCGTTGGGGAAATACTGCAGCCGTGCCTGAACCTCACCGGCAATACCGAGCCGCTCGAGTACGTTGAGCACCACCTTGCCGGCAGTGGCGATCGCCGGATCCGGACACATGACTGCGGTTGCTGCCAGCAGGTTGCCGCGCAGTACACGGGCATCGCCGACGTCCGGCAGCGGCGTCCCGGCGCGCACCGCGACACCGGTGCCTACCCTGCCGAGGTCGATGCGCGAACCCGCGACCACCAGGCCCTGCTGGATCAATTCGTCGATCATGGCAGCAGTAAGGACGATCACGTCGGCAGGCTCACCTGCAACGACGCGTGCCTTCATCGCACCGACCGCGCCGTAGGCCGCGTTGATCAGATTGCCGCTTTCACGCTGGAATTTCCCTGCAATCTGCGACACCACTGACTGCGCAGCCCCGGCGCTGAATATATTCAGAGTTGCCAAACGTTCTCCTCCGGGTCCGATATCCGAAGCGCTATTATCCCACGCCGGGTGATTGACAGCGCCATATTTCAGGGCACAATGAATTCATCCCGGATCCATTGCATGAAACCCGTATACACAGCGAAACATCCGACCGAAGCGCATATGATCAGAGGCATGCTGGAAGCGGATGGAATACGTGCCGAGGTCAGGGGCGACCAGCTTTACGGTGCCTTCGGCGAGTTGCCGGTGCTGCCCACGGTGTGGATACTCGACGATACGCTCGCGGCACATGCCGACCGGCTGGTGATCGAATTTCTGAACGGCGCGGCCACGCGAAAGTTCGGTCACGAACGCTGGGTCTGTACGCGTTGCGGTGAAACCCTCGAAGGTCAGTTCACCGAGTGCTGGAACTGCGGCGCGACCAGAATCTAGAAAATATTGCCCCGTTCGTACTGCGCCGGCCAGGAAATTTTTGCCTTCAGGGTTTTCGCCGCGTGCAGCGGCCAGTAGGGATCGTTGAGGAACGCACGCGCCATCACCACGATGTCCGCCTGCCCGCTCGCAACGATCTGCTCGGCCATCTCGGGGCTCGAAATCAATCCGACGGCGCCGGTCGCCATGCCGGCGCGGCTGCGTATCGCCGCGGCGAACGGCACCTGATATCCCGGATGAATGCTGACTTTCTGGCGTGAGTCGACCGCCGCTCGAACAATCGATGAGATCCACCTTGCCGCCGGCCTTCAGCACCTGGGCGAGTTTGACGCTAGCCTCAAGGTCCCACCCACCCTCCATCCAGTCGGTGCAGGAAATGCGCACGAATAGCGGCTTGTCTTGCGGCCACTCGGAACGCACCGCGTCCACCACTTCGAGCAGAACGCGGATGCGGTTCTCGAAGCTGCCGCCGTAACGGTCGTCGCGGCGGTTCGTGACCGGCGACAGGAATGAGGAGATCAGGTAGCCGTGCGCGCCGTGCAACTCGATGACATCGAAGCCCGCTTCGCGCGCGCGCCGCGCGGCAGCCGCGAATTGCGCCACAGTCGCGGCTATCGTTTTCGTGTCCATCGCGACCGGCGCAAGACTGCCTTCGACGAACGCAAGCGGCGAAGGTGCGAAAGGCTGCCAGCCGCCCTTTTCAGGCGGGATCGGTTCGCCGCCCTCCCACGGGCGCGCCGCGGAGGCCTTGCGCCCGGCGTGGGCGAGTTGAATTCCCGCCACCGCGCCCTGTGCCTTGAGAAAACTGACGATGCGGGAAAAAGCATCGCGCTGAGCGTCATTCCACAAACCGAGACATCCCGCCGTGATGCGTCCGCGCGGATCCACGTTGGTCATTTCAGCGAACACGATGCCTGCCCCCCCGGCTGCGCGGCAGGCGAGATGCTGGAAATGCCAGTCGTTCGTGACGCCATCAATCGCCGAGTACTGGCACATCGGCGAAACCATGATGCGGTTGCGCGCCGTTACCGAGCGAAACGTGACCGGGCGGAAAAGATGCGGATCGGACATCGGTGACTCCTCTAAATCAACCAGCGGCGAGATTCTTCATCACCGCATACAAATTTGCCTTGGCCTCGAAGCCTATGCCGGGAATATCCGGCATGCGCACGCAGCCTTTCTCGACCGGCGTACCATCGGCGAAACCGCCGAACGGCCGGAACACGTCCGGATACGATTCGTTGCCGCCGAGGCCAAGGCCGGCTGCGATGTTGAGCGACATCTGGTGTCCGCCGTGCGGAATGCAGCGCCGCGGCGACCACGCGTGCTGCTTGAGCATGGCCAGCGTGCGCAAATATTCGACCAACCCGTAGGACAGTGCGCAGTCGAACTGCAACCAGTCGCGCTCGGCGCGCATGCCGCCGTGGCGGATCAGGTTGCGTGCATCCTGCATCGAGAACAGGTTTTCTCCGGTCGCCATGGCGCCGTCGTAATGGTTGGCGAGTTCGGCCTGCAGCGCAAAGTCGAGCGGATCGCCCGCTTCCTCGAACCAGAATAGCCCGTACGGCTTCAGTGCGCGCGCATATTCAAGCGCGGTTGCGAGGTCGAAGCGGCCGTTCGCATCGACTGCGACGTTTTTGCCGGAACCGGCGATCCTGATCACCGCCTCGATGCGCTTCAAGTCGTCGGCAAGCGGCTCGCCGCCGATTTTCATCTTGACCACCGTGTAGCCGAGGTCGAGATATTTTTTGATCTCGTCCTGCAGCGCCTGCAGGTTCTTGCCCGGATAGTAGTAGCCGCCCGCGGCATAGACAAATACCTGGTCATCCGCGGCGCCGCCGCGGTAGCGCTCGGCAAGCAGGCGATAAAGCGGTTTGCCCTCGATCTTGGCGACCGCGTCCCACACCGCCATGTCGATCACCCCGACCGCGACCGAGCGCTCACCGTGGCCGCCGGGCTTCTCGTTCGCCATCATGCACGCCCAAATCCGGTGCGGATCGAGATTGTCACCGGCGTCATTGAGCAGGCTTTTCGGCGCGGCATCCATGAGCCGCGGGATGAAGCGCTCGCGCAACAGCCCGCCCTGCGCGTAACGGCCGTTGGAATTGAAGCCGTAGCCGACAACGCGCCGGCCATCGCGCATAACGTCGGTGACAACCGCGACCACGCTCGCCGTCATCTTGCTGAAATCGATGTAGGCGTTGCGGAGCGCCGAGCCGATCGGCACGACCGTCTCATGGATCGCGGTGATTTTCATGCGGGTGAAGAGCCTGGGGCGCGCGAAAGCGCGCAGTTTACCGCGCGCGCGTCAGGCGCGGCAATGAGAAAGCCGGCGGATCACTCGACGCGGATGCCGGCTTCCTTGATGACCTTGCCCCACTTAACGATTTCCGCCTTCAGGAACGCTCCCAGTTCCCCCGGCGTCCCGCCACCCGGAATCAACCCGTGGCCCGAGAGTCGCTCGCGCGTCGCGGGTATGTTGAGAATTTTTACGAGCTCGCCGTTCAGCCGGGTTATGACCGGTTTCGGCGTGCCTGCCGGCGCGAACAATCCGAACCAGCCGACGACTTCGAATCCCGGCAGCCCCGACTCGGAGACAGTCGGCATGTCGGGCAGCTCGGTTACGCGCTTGCTGCTCGTAACCGCCAGTGCCCGCAACCTGCCCGCCTTGACCTGCTGCAGCGCGGCGGGAATCGTCGAGAAAAAAATCTGCACCTGCCCTGCGATCAGGTCTATGACTGCGGGGCCTCCACCTTTGTAGGGGACGTTCACGATCTCCACTCCCGCCATCCGCTTGAACAGCTCGCTCGCCAGATGCGCAGTGGTACCGCTGCCGGAATTGGCGTAATTCATCTGCCCCGGCTTCGCCTTTGCCAATGCGACGAGATCCTTGACCGACTGAGCCGGCACGCCCGGATTGACCACCAGCAGTAACGGCGCTGACGCGGCCAGCACGACGGGCGCGAAATCTTTCACCGTATCGAACGGCAGCTTCGAATACAGGCCCGGGTTGATGGGGAAAGAGGTGATCGGCATGACCAATGTATAGCCGTCGGGCGTCGCTTTGGCGACGAGCTCGACGCCCAGGTTGCCGGCGGCGCCCGGCCGGTTGTCGACGACCACCGTCTGTCCCAACGCTTCGGTCAGCTTTTGGCCGAGCAGCCGCGCCGTAAAGTCGGTGCCGCCGCCGGGGGCCACCGGCACGACGATGCGGATGGGTTTGCGGGGATAGTCGTTTTGAGCGAATGCGATACCTGCGGCGAGACAACCGCACCATGCCGCCGCCAACATGCCGGCAAGCTCCAGTCGTGGACTCATGACTCCTCCTTCAGGCAAAGTGTGCGTAACCAAGATCGAGGTTCGAACCGTCCCGGAATGCGCGCGTCTTGACATCGCGTGACGGCAACGCCACCGTCGCGCTGCCATCCGGCGCCGTCATTTGGCCACGCTGATTTTCGGCCCAAATGTCGAGATCGACCAGCGCATAGCCGTCCTCCACATATTTTTTCGCAACCTTGCCTTTGCACCACGTGGTATCGCCCATGGTGTTGAACAGGCGTAAATCGGTGCGCACGCGCTTCAGGAATCCCGCATCGCCCATCCAGTTGGTCACCAGCGTGGCGAGCCAAGCCGAGCGTTGCGGACCGTAATCGTAAGTTCCGGGCACGCCCACCTCCTTCGCGATCGACTCGCGGTGATGGCCGATGCCGGTGTATTCGACGCCGCCGCCGGCCTCGGGATTGCGAAAGAAGTGCCCGGGATGCCTGACCGCGCCTTTCAGCAGCACGCCGTGCGTATGGCCGCGCCCGCAGCCGACCAGAAAACCCATGGTGTCCATCAGCGACAGCGGTCCGCGCACGATCGGCGGCAGCTCGTCGCCCGCCTTGACGTCGTCCCAGTAGCGGATGTTGCGCCCGCAGATGTGCTGGTCCTCGCCGAGCACGGCCGCGTCTATCGCGTCGAGCTCCGCGGGTTTGTATTCGTGCTTGGTGATGTCCTTGTATTTGCCTTTATCCCGCGCCGCCTGGCGTTCGTGACGCGTGCACCATCCGAGCACGCGCGCCACCAGCTCGTCGCGCTGGTTGGCGAACTCGGCTTCCACATACTGGATCACCAGCCGACCTGAGAATTTGCTGGTCTTTTCCTCGACGCCGACCACGCGCTCGATCGCGGTGATGCGATCGCCGGGCCTGATGTGCCGGAACAATTCCCAGTCGTTCCCCGCGTAAAAACCATGCACGCCCGGCAGCCCCCAGCGCGTGCGGCCGAGCCAGCCGAATGCCATCGGAAACATCGGGTGCGAGACGATGCCGCCGTAGCGGCTGGGG
>JGI1357J11328_10003337_pt1 | contig 11116 bp, 8 predicted proteins | sample Subgrocontami54m_FD_11328 | JGI IMG/M metagenome (IMG submission 11328)
GAAAAATGCGCCAACTCCGGACTTTGTGATAAAAGATAACTCAGGAAGATATTGCTATATGCTAAGAAAAAAGAGAGAACAAGCATGGTTTTTTCTTTAATTTTCTTAGTTTTATATTCTTTTGGGGTTGTTTTAAAATTTGTTTGAGAAGAGTTTTTTTCCCTAGACTCTTCCTGAGTTATCCCCACTTTTTCCCACTTATCACCTTTCATATACCATTATACACCCATAAAATACCCCTTTCAACCACTTTCATGTGCATAAGTATAAAAAAGCGAAACCCCCTCTAAGAAGAGGGGGTATTTGAAAGAACTGAAGGTGCAAATGAATTATCTCGTTCGCGAATATATGAATCAAGCGTATCAAGAATATATTCACTTCTCGGACTAAACAAATCATGTAATTCTCCTGCCCGCGTACAAAACCCTTTATACATTTTAGGGTCAAGAGTGCCATGATCTTTTTCGTATAACTGCACAAAGGTTGCAAAAGACCCGTCAATCCATGATTCAAGAAGTGTTGCATTATCTGGAACTTGAAGCCTTTTCATAATATATGTTGGGGATGCAGTGCGTGTTGCACCCACTCTTCCCCAAAAAATATGAGGCGCAAGCTCATTGACCCACGACCGATATGGTTCTGGAATAGGACAGCTAGATTTATACTCGGCAATCCATGATGGAAAAGCTTTTTTATCAATATTTCTCTGAAGTTTTATTTTCGACCCATTACTACTTATTGGCTTTAGTGAAATAGATGATGGCGTATGAGACGAAAGCATCTCAATAATCAAATCTAGTTTTTCATCTTGTGAAAGATTAGCACGCGGTTGCGAGATGGCGCTTTGAACAATACTTTGCTCCGCAATTGGAGGGGCACTTCTTTCCTGAAGAGCCCGTATACATTCATTCAAGCTATCACACGCGCTTTGAGCCATTGGGAAAGCAATATCAGCTGAATCTGCTCCGAGTGCATCAATAAGGACTAAGAGAATCCCTGAAATATCCATGTCGTCAGGCAATAAAGAAAACTCAAAAACCGAAATGACTCTTTTTATGCCATCAGTAATACTTTCAGTCGAGTTGCCATTCGTATCATTTACTCCAAACCGTTCTTTGATCTGAGTGTACACATCACGGTATTTATCATACGTCTTCCTGTTTCTGCATTCCTCGCATCCCAACTTTGCAAATAACTCATCGATAAGCGTATCAAAATCTGAATCACTTAAATGATTCAACTCACCACTAAAATCTCTTTTTATTTCTTTATACCATTTCGTAAGACTCCTATGACTTGGGTCTTCGCGTTCATACCAATGTAAAAAATGTCCTAAAATTCTTTGGTGAAGAGTACTTAAATATTCATAGGGTATAAAAAACTCTCTTGGCATTTCTTTCATTTGTCTATTGAGCCACTCGTATTTTCGATCACATGAGCTTCCTGACATAGTGCTTCTCCTCTTTTTTGCGTTATCTTAAATTGTCAAAGAACAAATAATACTAAAAACATTACAAAAATATAAAAATAAAGTCAAAGACCCCATGCGCAACGCACGAGGTCTTTTCAAAATGTACAAATTATATTCACATATTCTACTTAAGTAGAGGGGCTCTTTCTCAGTGTAAGAACCAATATGAGAATATGAAGCAACACGTAATTGATCGGGTACACAAGAGTCTGCCACTTTCCATCCCAGCGAAGAAGTACCGCAACCACAAAAGAAATATATACAATACTCCACAAAAACCATGGAAACGACCGCTGGCTCTTTGGATCCTTCAAAAGACCAACAATAATTGAATACGAAGATGCTATGAGGGCGACTTGCATAATGGCATTTGCGTAAAATGCCTCATGGAAAATCCACCAAATAATACCTCCGACTACTCCGAGTCCCAAACTTAATTTCTCATCTTTTTGAAGGGGTTGTCCGCGTCCTGCGAAAAACGCAAAAGCAAACGTAATTCCACAGGAAACGGTATTTTCTATGGAAAGTAGCGTTTTTACAATATCTCCCACTGGTAAAAAAGTAACTAGCCGAATTCAATATTGATAAAAAAAACCATACTGCCCAGCTTGCGCGATATGGCTTAGCCTTTCCAATAATCAGATCCCAGTTATAAATGATATACGCTATGACATCAAGAGTAACAATGCAGCACATCACGAACGTGCTTAGCGTCATTTGTTTTACCTCTTTTTTTTAATGTACAAAAAAATATAACGACCGGAATCTTAGTATAAATAAAATAAAATGTCAACCCAGTCCCAGATCTCTGGGGCTGGGTAAACTGACTACCACCGCCTTTGGCGGGGCAAGCTGTCTACTTACTACTGTCTACTGGTTTGGTAATATTTGGTTCTTTGCCGTACTCAGGCACCACTAAAACAAATTTCTTTTGTTTTTTGAGCTTTTCTAAGCCCTTTTTGATAAAATCATTCTTTGTTTTAAAATCGTCTTTGTGAATCCCTACAATCAATATCTTTAAAGCAAACCCTAGGGTATTGGCTAAAATAATTCCCGAACGCAAAAATGAAAACCTCCCTGGTCCATTTACCACACATATTCCCGCAAGTGCGCTTACTTTTTTCCCCTTTTTTTTCAAAAGATCTGCAAGGGCGCCTAACAAATCTTTATGTCCACTTGGTGGAAAATATATTTTTTTTTGAGCAAATACAACTCCTTTAGTAGTAACTAAACACAAATACGCATCATCAAGTTCGGTTGCATGGATGAATAGAAACATAAAATAAGTAGCCAGCTTGCCCCGCCAAAGGCGGTGGTAGTCAGTTAACAATTGATTTTAGTTTATACCAAAATACAGCTGCGGGAAAACAGATAACAGCAGTGAAAATGCGTTTGGCGCGCTTTGGTTCAACAAACAGCCTAAAAAGCCACTCTAAGCCAAGGGTGCGGAAAAATGCTGGGCTGTAGGGAATGACACCTGCTATATAATCAAATGTCCCCCCTACTCCCATCGTAATACAGACGCTCGGTAGTTTTGATTTATATTGGGAAATCCACAACTCTTGCTTTGGCGCACCGTAGGCTACCAATAAGATATCGGTTTGCGACTCCGTTATTCTTTGGCAAATTTCTTGATTTAGAATTGAATTAAATTTTTCATTTCCCACAGGAATACCCTCCTCGGCCCCAACAATATTCAACTTTGAAAAACGCTTTCGAAGTTCTTGTGCGCATTTTTCAGCAACCCCAGGAAGAGCCCCGAGCAAAAAAACTTTTTTATCATATTTCTGCGCCAATCCACAAAGCACGAATGTCGCCTGTACCCCTGTAATACGCTCAATTGGTTTTCTGTATACAAATAATGATGCGCATGCAATCCCAAAACCATCCGCAAGAGAAAGTGCCGCTGCCTGTAATACAGCCCTAAATTGCTCATTCTTCTGTGCTTCCATAATAAATTCGGGATTTGTAGTAACGATTTGATGAAAAACGGTTTCGCCTTGAGTAAGCCAACCAGTAAGGAGTGTCTCTACTTCTTTATACGAAAGGTTATGTATTGGAACTCCAAGGATATTATATTTTGTAACCATATTTATTCTTAACTGAAAAACTCCCATTATATCCTATAGAGTACCGTATTTTTACCTATATTGACAAGCTAAATAAAGTCTCGTATACTACTTTTAGCACTCTCATTAACTGACTGCTAATTCGCCTTCGCATAAAGCTATGGCGCAATATATCACTATGATGAACAATAATTTTACTACACGTGCACACGAAGCATTGCAAACCGCCCACATGATTACTGCGGAACGGGGACACCAAGAAATGACCCCCCTTCACCTGCTTGTTGCCCTTATCACTCAGCCCGAAAGCATCGTTTCAAGTTTATTAAATAAACTTGAAATTAATAGTTCATGGCTTGAGGAGCGTTTAGAAGAAGAACTTCAATTCCTTCCCCGAATTGAACAAGGGCCGGCAGCGCAAGTATATCTTTCAAGGGAAGTTGCGCAAGTGCTTTCTCAGGCACAGAAAGAAACAAAAAAAATCGGTGATGAATTTATCAGTACCGAACATCTTTTTTTATCACTTATTCAAACCCCTTCACGTGCCGGGCAAATGCTTAGCGAAATGAAAGTTGAGTACGATACGGTTCTTAAAATTCTTGCACAGCTTCGAGGCCACCACAAAGTAACTGATGCAGACCCTGAAAGCAAGTACCAAGCATTATCAAAATATGCAATCAATCTTACTGACCAAGCGAAACAAGAAAAGCTTGACCCTGTAATTGGCCGTGATGAAGAAATTAGGCGCGTCATGCAAGTGCTTTCTCGAAGAACAAAAAATAATCCGGTTTTAATCGGTGAAGCTGGCGTTGGAAAAACCGCTATTGCTGAAGGGCTTGCAATACGTATTGCAACGGGCGATGTACCAGAATCTTTAAAAGACAAAGAAATTTTATCTCTTGATTTAGGTGCTTTAATTGCAGGAACAAAATTCCGCGGAGATTTTGAAGATCGCTTAAAGGCAGTACTGAAAGAAATTTCCCAAGCCGCTGGCAAGGTAATTCTTTTTATTGATGAACTTCACACCGTTATTGGTGCAGGAGGCGCTGATGGCGCTATTGATGCGTCTAATATGCTTAAACCCGCACTTGCCCGCGGAGAACTTCGAACAATCGGTGCAACGACATTACGCGAATATCAAAAACATATTGAAAAAGACCCCGCATTTGAACGTCGCTTCCAACCCGTTATGGTATCTGAGCCTTCCGTTGATGATACGATTGCAATCCTACGGGGTATTAAGGAAAAATATGAAATCCATCATGGAGTACGTATCGCGGATGCCGCTATTCTTTCAGCTGCCATTCTTTCAAATCGCTATATTACCGATCGCTTCTTGCCAGACAAAGCAATAGATTTAATTGATGAGGCAACTTCAGCCATCCGGCTTCAAATTGATAGCCAGCCTGTTGAACTTGATCGGCTCAAACGATCTATTTTAAAACTTGAAATTGAAAAGCAAGCACTTCAAAAAGAATCGGATAAGCATGCAAAGGAACGACTCAAAGAACTTGAAAAAGAATTGGCAGAAATTCAGGAAGAGTCACGAAAACTTGAAATGGATTGGAATCATGAAAAAGGCCTTATCACGCAAATTCGTGACTTCCGTTCACAAATTGAAAAATCAAAACAGGAAGCAGATATTGCAGAACGGCACGTTGACCTTTCAAAAGTTGCTGAGATTCGCTATGGGAAAATTCCTGAACTTGAAAAGGAACTAAAAAAAACTACATCCAAACTCGTGTCGTTACAAAAAAAACACCGCTTTTTGAAAGAAGAAGTAAATGAAGAAGATATTGCATTAGTTGTTGCGAAATGGACTGGAATCCCTGCATTTAAAATTTTACAAACTGAAGCAGAAAAACTAAAAAACGCAGAAACCCAACTTGGCAAGAGAGTAGTCGGCCAGCAAGAAGCAATTAGCGCCATTGCCAATGCACTCCGCCGTGCACGTGCCGGGCTTTCAGATGAAAAACAGCCCATAGGCTCGTTTCTTTTCATCGGCCCTACGGGGGTAGGAAAAACAGAACTCGCGCGAAGCTTAGCTGAATTTATGTTTAATGATGAGCAAGCATTAATTCGAATTGACATGAGTGAATTTGGCGAGAAACATTCACTCTCACGATTAATTGGATCCCCTCCTGGATATGTCGGGTATGATGAGGGCGGCCAGCTCACGGAAAAAGTTCGCCGCAAGCCCTATAGCGTTATTCTCTTTGATGAACTTGAGAAAGCTCATCCGGAAATTTTTAATGTTCTTCTTCAAATCCTTGATGACGGACACGTAACGGATGCAAAGGGACGAAAAGTAAACTTTAAAAATACGATTATTATCATGACATCAAATCTCGGCGGTGACATGATCCGGGAAGGAGTCTTAGGATTTAGTGAACAAGCCGACAGATCACACACGGTGATCAGTGAAGATAAAATGAAAGAGCGAATTTATGAGCTTTTACAAAAAAACTTCAAGCCCGAATTCCTTAATAGAATCTCGGAAATTATTACCTTCCACCCCCTGACAAAAAAGGAGATTCGTGCTATCATAGACATACAACTTGTACAGGTTCACGAGCAGCTCAAAAAACAAGATATTAACGTCTCTTTTACTGATCATCTCATTAAACTTCTTGAGGAACGTGGGTTTGATCCCCTGTTTGGTGCCCGGCCTTTACGCCGAGCTATCCAGACGCTGATTCTTAACCCGTTAGCCATGGATATTATTCAAGGGAATGTAAAAGAGGGTGAAGCGATCACTATTGATGTTTTAAAAGATAAAGTAATTGTAAAACATCGAGAAGTTGAGCATGCGCACTAATCAAAGTTCATGAAATACTTCATTACGCTTATTCTTATCGCAACATTACTCCCCGTGCCCGCACGGGGACTTTCTTTTGATCCTAATCTTATCATTCCTGATAGCGATTTTTTTAATACAGATGACATGAGTGCAAAAGAAATACAACGATTTCTTGAAAAAAAGGGATCTGCGCTTGCACGACATACTACTACTGATTCGCAAGGAGAAACCCATTTAGCAGCAGATGCTATTTGGAGTGCTGCTACCAGTTATCATCTGAACCCCAAAGTACTCCTAGTACTTTTACAAAAAGAACAAAGCCTCATTGAAAACCCCCAACCCACGAAGGATGCTCTTGAGTGGGCAACGGGGTATGGTGTATGTGACTCCTGCTCAAAAGATGATCCGGGCCTTTCCGGGCTCAAGGGTTTTTGGACACAAATACATAAAGCCGCCTGGCGTAAAAATTATTATAAAGAGCACCCGGATGAATTTCGCTATAAGCCGCTGAAATCCCAAACCGTTGATACGACTTCTGTGATCCCGCAAAACTGGGCAACCGCAATTTTATATAACTATACCCCGCATATACGCGGGAACTATAGTTTTTGGAAAATATGGCAGCGATACTTTGCAAAAATATTTCCGGATGGCATGGTGGTGCAGGAAAAAGGAAGTAGTGATATTTGGCTTATTTCAAAGGGTGCAAAAAGGCTCTTTAAATCAAAGAATATATTTTTATCACGCTATCATGCCCGCTCTCTCGTGACCGTGGAACCCCATAGCCTTGACTTATATGAACGCGGTTCACCAATCTCCTATCCGCAATATTCACTTTTGCGTGATCCTCAAAAAAAGATCTATTTGATTATTGATGATAAGCGCTACCATATCCCCTCCATGGCACTTTTCCGCAAGATAGGATATAATCCTGACGAACTTATAAGGGCATCAAAAAATGATGTAGAAAGCTACAATCTAGCAGGGTCTCTTTCGGTTCAAAATAAAAACCCGTTAGGTGAGCTTGTACAAGATAAGGAAACGAAAAGCGTATTTCTTGTTCGTGATACCATAAAGCAACCGCTTCTTGAAGAAGTGCTCCTTAAAACAAATTTCAGACACTGGAAGATAAAAAAAATATCATCAAAAAAACTTGAAACTTTCGATGAGGGGGAACCAGTAATGTTTAATGATGGCACTCTTGTGAAATATTCCTATGAAGACCGTATCTATATTATTTCTGAAGGGTTAAAACGGCCAATCACTTCATTGGAAGCTTTTAGCGCATTAGGGTTTGATTTTTCACAAGTTGTCATATCGCAAGGAACTACGCTTGATCTTCATCAAGAAGGAGACGAGGTTGATCTTGGCATTGAAATTCCTGAAGAAGAACCCGAACCCCAATTAGTAGTAAGTAGTCAGCTTGCCCCGCCATAGGCGGTGGTAGTAAGTTAGCCGGTAATACTAATAATTTTACTTTATAGACTTTATAACTTGATAACTTTTTACTTCGTAAGGTATGCCACTCATCTATAGCGCACTTGTTCCCCACTCACCCGTTTTACTCCCCACTATCGGAAAGGAGCTTGTGAGTAAAGTTGACCTTACTATTCATTCTCTCAATCAGATAAAAAAGAAACTCGAGCGATTAAACCCAGAATGTATTATTATTATTTCCTCACATGCTTCCTTACAAAAAAATTCCCAAGAGCTCTATCTGGCAGTACCAGGTGAATCATACAAAGCGAGTTATGAGCAATTCGGGGACCTAGAAACAAAAAACAGTTATCAAACAGATCACGTACTTGCCGATGCGATAAAAAATGAATTCGTACAACACGCCATTATTCCAAGTTATCGAAGCGAAGAACAGATGGATTATCCAACAAGTATTCCACTCTATTTCTTAGCAGAAAAATTACTAAGTAAGATTGTGATACTTCATATTCCTGAAACGGTATCACTTCTTCATTGCGAACAATACGGAATACTTCTTAAAAATGCACTTCAAAGTTTTCCAAAAAAATCTGTGATACTTGCGTCGGCAAATCTTTCCCATCGCCTAACAAACGAAGCACCCGGCGGATTTCATGAAGATGCAAAAAAATTTGATGAGGCATGGGTACAAACATTACGTAATACAAAGAAAAAAAAGCTTGAACCTTTTCAAACGGAATTAATTCAATCCGTAGCCGCATGTGGAATACCGGCAATACTTACACTTTTAGGATCACTTCATAATCTTTCCTATCGTACAAAATTTTATTCATACGAAGGAAATGTCGGAGTAGGCCATGTCGTCGTTGAATATACGTTTTAAGCTGTTACCTATGTTAATTGCTAAAGTTATTCCGCTTATCAGACTCCCTTCTTCATTGGGAGAATTTGATTATAGCGTGGATGAAAAATTAACAAATTCCCTGGCTCCTGGCCATATTGTTCGTATTCCATTTCGTCAATCACTTCTGTGGGGAATAGTTACAAAAATTTCAAAAGATATAGACCAATCCGAAAATCAACAATTAAAGCTCAAAAATGTATCTGGGCTTTTCTCGCCCCAACCGCTTATTTCACCGCATCAACTAAAACTCATTGATTGGTTTAGTGAGTATTATTGTATTTCAAAAACCCTTCCCGCGCTTATGTGTGTGCCAGTGCTTCCACAAAAAAAAGCAATTGATATTCCGTTAATCAAAAAAAATCACATTCACAAACCAAGTCCATCTTCGCTTTATGTGTGTCTAGATAATGCAAAAAAAATCGAGTTTTATAATCAGGTGGTATCGAAAAACATCAAAGAAAAAACACAAACATTAATTTTGTGCCCATTAGCAAAAGATGCTTTTCGCCTCGCACAGTATTTTGAAAAAAAATATCCCCACGTCACACTGTGCGCCACAGGCATATCAACTCCATCTCAACATCTGCAGACATATATAAATTGCATGAGCGGAAAACCACTTATTATTATTGGCACGCGAAGTTCGCTTTTTCTAAATATTCCGACACTTGCAACGCTTATTATTGATCGCTCGCACAGGCGCGAATACAAACAGTTTGATTTAAATCCTCGCTATGATACACGCGATGTTGCATTAAACTTGTGTGAATTTTCTAAAGCAGAATTTCTAAGTGTAAGCCATGCGCCGCGTCTGGAAGATTGGGAAAATAAAAAATTAGAACGACATGTACTAAATCATGATCCTGTGAAATCTTACCCAATCCGAATAATTCAACTTAATCAAGAATGGCGCAAAGGAACAAATAGTTTTCTTTCTCAGCAACTGCTTGATGAAATACCGCTTACTTTGCAAAAAAATAAGCAAGTATTCCTTTTCATGAATCGTAAAGGGTTTGGAAAATCAGTCCTATGCAAAACATGCCACTATCTTTTTGAATGCAACCAATGCGCACAACCAAAAACTTACTCAAAACAAAAAAATATTCTCTCCTGTCCCACGTGCCATGACACGCAAGAACTGCCACTCACCTGCCCTTCATGTCATGGGTCATCGTATCATTTCTTGGGATACGGCATTGAGCGTATTGCCGAAGAACTCCGAAAAATATTTCCCCAAACAAATATTTACGAATGCATAAAGGAAGAGAAAAAGAAAAATAGTGAACTACTACTTTCACCTACTCCTAGTATCATTATTGGAACAAGTTATTTTGTAAACGCCTATTCTGAGTATATTCGTTCACTAGGGCTTATTGCGATTTTACATGGTGACCCGATGATTAGTAAAACTGACTTTCGCTCATCAGAACAGCAATTCCAAGAATGCATGAATTTTGTTATGCTCACTCGCCAACATAACATACCGCTTTTCATACAAATTTTTAGAGAGCAAGCATATCCCTTTGAAAAAATTTCACTTCAATCACTTTCACAATTTTATGAAAAGCTACGTATTGAAAGAAATACGCAGTCCCTTCCACCGTACTCACAGATAATAAAAATTTTTCCAAAATCAAATTCTCAAATGTGTGAGAATCTTCTGCAAACACTTAAAAAACAATTTGGGGAATCAATTGAATATAATTTTAGCAAACCTAAAACGAAAAAAGACAAAGGATATCTTTTATTGCGTGCAAAAACATTTCCTCAAGAGTTATTTTCTTTTCTCCGTACATTACCGCCCGGATGGATGATTGACAGAGACCCGATAACATTCTAAAATAATAGTCAGCTTGCCCCGCCAAAGGCGGTGGTAGTAAGTTTATGTCAAAAATTTTGCCAATCATTACCATGGGTCACCCGACACTTGAGATGCGCGCTCAAGAAGTTTTGAATATACAAAAAAGTTCGGTTCAAAAACTTATTAATACCATGATTGAAACGATGTATACCAAAGATGGGATTGGCCTGGCTGCGCCGCAGGTAAACCAATCCTATCGTATCGCCGTCCTATGTCCCGAACCAGCCAAGTATGAAAACTACCGTACACAAGAAAAAAAGAATGCGCTTGTCATTATTAATCCGGTGATAAAAAAACACTCGCTACTTAAAAGTGATAGCGAGGAGGGGTGTCTTTCAGTTCCTAATATTATAGGAATTGTCAAACGGTACAAAAGCCTTTCTGTTTCATATTTTGATCGTGATGGCGCACCACAACAGATCGATGCAAAAGGGCTTCTTGCGCAATGTCTTGAGCACGAAATTGATCACCTCGATGGAATACTATTTATCAAAAAAGCTCACAAGCTCTTCCGCCTAGTAAAGAACATGTAGTATGAAATATATATATTTTGGAACTGAACACTGGGCTGCGC
>JGI1357J11328_10003342_pt1 | contig 11105 bp, 14 predicted proteins | sample Subgrocontami54m_FD_11328 | JGI IMG/M metagenome (IMG submission 11328)
GGCGCCGGGTTCATCGTCCCCATCACCGGCGACATCATGACCATGCCCGGCCTGCCCAAGCATCCGGCCGCGGAGCAGATCGACGTGGACGAGCAGGGCCGCATCTCGGGCCTGTTCTGATTGAACCCGGACAGTGCAGTTTAACCGCAAAGCACGCGAAGTCCGCAAAGAAACGCCCCCTATTCAAAGCACTGACAAAGGAAAACTCGGAGATGCGGTTCGGGAGATTTCGGTCCGGCGGCTTCTCTGACCAGATGAGAGTTGGCGACTCTTTGCGATCTTTGCGGTCTTAGCGGTGAAATTTTATGGTTGAAGGTCAGCCTGCCGTGTGTCCGAGCGCACCCGCACTGTGTCGGACCTCCACGCCAGCTCCCCGGGCGGGCAGCCCATCCGGCGTCGGTCCCCGTTCGCGTACAAACGACACCGTCTTGTGCTTGGGATCAAGCACGGGAGCGCCCGAAGACGCGCGAGGGGGCAAGATCAGAAACCCCTTGCTTTCCGTCCTGCTTTCCGTCTAGCATTTCTTGGCCGAGAAGGAGAGCATCCAGAGGGCGGGCCTCCGAGGAAAGGGAGGTTAACCTCCTGTCCGGATTCGCTTCCGCCGCGGTTCTCTGTCAGCGTCCTATGCCGACACCCGGGAGGATACGGAATCTTAGTCGGAGACCATATAATCCATAGGTGGCAAAATGACGGCGCTCGTGAATGGCATGTTTGATACCAACATCTTCAACTGCATCCTTGATGATCGCGTTCGTCTTGACGACTTCACGGGAAGGGTTGTTGCGTATGCCACTCACATCCAGCGGGATGAGATAAACAAAACATCAGATATTGGTCGTCGCGAGGCGCTCTTGCGCGTTTTTCGTGAGGCCGTCACCACGAGCACCCCCACGGCATCGTTCGTGCTCGACGTCTCCCGTCTTGATGAAGCGTGTTTGGGGGGACATGAAGATGACGTGTATTCCGCGCTCAAGCGCGACCTCGATCAACTGAACGGCGGGAAAGACAATAACGTCCAGGACGCTTTGATTGCGGAGACATCAATCAAGCGAGGTTTTTTCCTGGTAACTGACGACCGTGACTTGTCTACCGTCGCAAGGAAATACGGTGGTAAGTGTCTTTCCGTTTCCGAGTTGTTGGCACAACTCAAGGGAACACTTGCCACCTGACCTCCGGTTGAGCGGCACGCACTGAAGCGCGCCGCTCAACCGGAACGTTAGACCGAGAGCGAGTTCATGGCTCCAGAGTGGGTTCGCCTTATCATCCAGTGGATCCTGGGCAACTGGCTTTCCCTGCTTGGTGTCGTGCTGGGCTTGGCCGCGCTGATCCTACAGTTGCTGGATAAGCCTAGGCTGAGAGTCACGAGCATCGGCGTCGGATTTGGCGGCACGCGAATGGCAGAGTCGGGCGAGTTCCGTTACAACGTGCACAGCATCAGCGTTGTTGTGGAAAACCGAGGACACCGTCCTGCCGGAGGTGCCATCATCCTTGCCATGATGGATGGGCTGGCCTTGCGGCCGCAGACTCGCCAGTACACGGTCAACACCAAGGAAAAACACTTTGACGTTCAGGCGAAGTCGAAGATCGCACTCGATGCGGCCTGGCATCTCTCACCCGACGGTGCTATCGACAGCAGCAAACCTACGATCACGCCGGGTGAGTTCCTCGAAAAGGGTCTGCCGCTGACCGTTGTAATAAGCCACGGGGCCAAGCGTATCCACGGCTCGTACACGAAAGAGGAGTTTCGTAAGACGTTCGAAGAACACCAGGTGCGGACGAATGTTTATGAGGTCCGCTAACGCCTTGCAGTCTGACCTCCAGATCGACGCGGATGCGTTGCCAGCTTAAGAGGGGTCGTAGGTGCAGAAACAACTCGAAGGTCTCCCGCGTGGTAGGGGGCTTCTCCTCGATTGTGGGAGCTGAAGCCATCCCTGAATGCCCTTCCGAGCATACGTCGTTAACAGCAGGTGGCCGTGAAGGGGATGGGGTATCCCGGGGCGGAGGTGGCACGGCTCCTCGGGGTGACCACTTCCGCGCTCAGCCGGCTCGCCGTGGCTGCGGAACTGGCAGATGTGAAGAAGTACCTTAATGCACTTTAGAACCTGGTCCCCTTTTTGATAGGTGGCCAGCGATGACTCGTTTCCTAGGCCACATCTTTAGAGCGGCACTGTTTGCTCTGGTTGCGTTGCTCCTCCATTGGGTCGCTTCGGCCTATCTGAGTTCCGTCAAGTAGGCCGGGCAGCTCGCCATTGTGCTACTGATGGTGGGGGTATTGCCTTACTTCATTGCGGCCTGGATCACCGGCAATCCGCACAGGCCTCCTGACGCCGCATTATTGTTCGGCGCATTTCTCCATTGGTTCGTCGTAGGCTTCTTGATCTCTTTGCTGTTTTGGCGTAGGCGCCCTGGTCGCAATGACCCAGCCACCTAACCCGCGCGTCAGCCGGACCCGTGCAAAGCGGGCCGGTTACGCGCGGCGTTAGGCATACCTTCAAGCATCGTCGCGAGTCTGCACTGGAGGAGGCACGATGAAGGGTCTTGTTCAGGCGATCGGAGTAGCCGCCTGCGGACTTGTCACTTCGGTGCTCACGGCAATCGCAGTCGTGGTTGTGTCTCGGATCACAGGCTTCGACATCTTCACCCTCTCTGTGTGGGTTGTTGTTCCAGTCGGCGCCGGCATGACGGGATTCGCTGCTGCGTCCGGCTACTACTACGGGAGTTTGTACTTCCACAAGCGTGCCGCCTGGCCGCTTTTGGTTCAGATGGTAATCATCGCGGGCGCGACCCAAGTTCTGATCTACTACTTGGGGTATGCCACGTTCGTGCTCGACGACGGCAGGCGAGTTGCTGATCTAGTTCCCTTTGGCAAATACCTGGATTTCTCCCTTACGACTGCACACTACAGGCTCGGCCGCGGCGCCACTGATACCGGGGAGGTCGGCTCGTTCGGGTATTGGCTCGGCGGCCTTCAATTCATCGGGTTCCTTGCAGGGGGACTCTTTCTCTACTGGTCGCTCCAGGCGAAACCGGTGTGCGCAACCTGCAACCTCTACTTACGACCGCTCGCCAAGGCGGCAAAGACCTTCGCGAGCACTGAGGCGGCCTCACCGTACTATGATGTGCTGTTTACACATCCCGTCGACGGCCCGGAGTTCGCAGCGCTTGTTCGATCTGAGGCGAGTGCAAAAGCCGTGAAAGGTGCGCTGTCCGTCAAAACGGTTCTACACGGCTGTCCGCAGTGCAAGTCTCAGATGATCGAGGAAGTCGTGGAGGTTCACACAGGACGTGAGTGGAAGGACGTGCCAGACTTGCGTCGACGAACGAGGATTCCCGCGGGCGTGAACTTAGTCGGGGTGTTCAGGGCTTAGGTGATTCCCTACAGGGACAACCTCATCACGGGAGGACGCGCTCGCGCTTCAATCCTCCTCGTTTTGGCGCTGGCGTTATTGAACACGCCGCTGTTCCTTGTGCCGGCATGGCGAACGGACGCGGTCAGAGCACTAGCGTTCTTTCCGATTCGCTTTTCCATACAGCCGCTCGTCTACTCGTACAGTTTGGTTACCGCCTCGCTCCTTCACGGCGACCTGTTTCACTTGCTTGGCAACTGTCTGTTCCTTGTTGTTTTTGGCAGGACTCTCGAGAGACTCTTCGGTGCCCGCCTGCTCCTCCTGCTTTTTCCCGCCCTCGGCGTTGCCGGCTTCCTCCTTCATTGGGCGCTTTATCCGGCTTCGCCAGCTCCCGTGATCGGATCGTCCGGAGCCGTTGCGGCACTGATGGGGGCCTATCTCCCGCTGTTTCCTGTGGCTCGCATTCGAATGATCGCGTTCGCCGGATTCTTTTGGAAGCGCTTCACCCTGCCTGCGTGGGCCTTCCTCTTTTACTGGATCGGGCTGCAGGTCTTTTCGCTCGCCATGAGTTCGCAGGACGGCGTGGCGTATGCTGTCCACGCCGGCAGTTTTGTTGCCGGAATGCTTGGCGCCATCGTTTGGAAGACCTCATACCCGTTTGCTGAAGAGAAGCTCGCGGCTTTCGCCTCGACCGCTTTTCGCGACACATGACCAGCCACGTGGCGTGGAAAGCGCGTGGGATGCTTAACGTGCGCTTGCTGCTGACAGCGCGGGCTGCGGAGGCGGCTGGCTCGCTCCGCTCGCCTGCCGCATCATTGATTTTGCGCTGCTGCAGAAGCGCGACGCGTTAGACGGCCAGGTGTGGCCGGAGTGCAGAAACGCCCGGCCCGCATTGTGTGGTATGATCTACAGGGTGGATCCAGGAGGCAACGGTTTTGAATGCCACGACTCAAGGGGATTCCCGGGCCATTCATGAACACTGCGGCTAGCAGCGATCCCCGGATTCAAAAGGTGCGCGTCACCGAAGACGAGATTATCGCCCAACTGGTGGACGGCCGGGTTATCAGTGTGCCCCTCGCCTGGTCCTGGCGGCTGGCCGAAGCCACCCGCGCGCAGCGAGCACGCTTTCGTCTCATCGGCACCGGCCAAGGAATCCACTGGCCAGAGATCGACGAGGACATCAGCGTCGAGAGGATGCTGCATGGAGTCCCGGCACGTCGCCCAAGATCCAAAGCGACAGCCGCTGGAGTCCGCCCGGTCCGCAATCAGGAGCCTCCCGACCAACTCATGCAGCCGACGGCGCGCTTGCAGGGTTATGAGCGCCGCGGCTGAAACGCGAGCGTTAGGCTGAAAGGACTGACTTACCAACTGGAGGAGAATAGGGTCATGAAGCGAGATGCCACTGACATTTTAAGGGACGCTTTGGAACTGCCACCGGAGGCCCGGGCGGCGCTGGCAGGCTCCCTGCTCGACAGTCTTGATCAGACGGTTGACGAGGATGCTGAGTCGGCGTGGGAAGTGGAGATCGTGACTCGGCTGAAGGAGCTGGATGAGGGTAAGGTCCAGCTCGTTCCCTGGGTAGAAGCTCGACGTCGAATCGCCGGTCGGTAATGCCGTCGATTCCCGTCGGTTTCCATCCAGAAGCCATTGCTGAGGCAGCCGCGGCGGTGGAGTGGTATCAGGAGCGCAGTGACGCGGCGGCAGCGGCCTTCATCGCGGAACTCGACCGAGCGGTTGAGGGCATCGCCGAGGCTCCCGATCGCTGGCCGCAATACCTGCACGAGACCCGTCGCTTTTTGCTTCATCGGTTTCCGTTTGCGATCGTGTACCGACGGGTGGCAACTGGCGTTCAGGTGGTGGCTGTGGCGCACGGCAGGAGAAGGCCTGGCTACTGGAAGGGCCGATAGCCGCTTCGTCCCGAACAGTGCAGTGTAACCGCAAAGCACCTGCCCGCCGCCCGCCTGCTCCGCGACAGCGGGCAGGCTCCGCTCTGCCTGCCCGCGCTGACTCGGCAGGCGGGGCAGGCGGGCGCGAAGTTCGCAAAGAAACGCCCCCTATTCAAAGCACTTGGCGGTGAAGTGTTTGGGCTGAAGCCTCTATCCGCATCCCGTATCCACACGCCGACATACGTCCGGCCCCCGGGCAGATTCGATTTCCACTCAACGGCGCCTGAGAACCGCTGTAATTTCCGCAGGTTGCACCGGCGAAAAGATTCGCCTTGACAAGCACAGAGGCTCGTTGTTGAATCTGCGAACTTTGGAAAACGTTTTCCCGCTCTCGTGACGGCAAAACCTTTTTCACATACGAACACCTCCTGGCGCAACCGCCCAGCCATGATTCGACCTCGCGCTCGCCTCCGGGATATGCAGCCAACTGATTGCCTGGACGGAAGCCTCCGGATCTTGAATGGCCGCTCGCGAGCCCTCGCCCTGCACCCAGCGTCAACATGGATCCCTCGACCTTCGGCCTCGGCCACCGCACCAGGGCGCGTCGCTCTTTCTGAGGCTGGGGGACACACATCCTGCGCGGCTTTTTGAGGAGGAACACGGATGACACTCAGGGTCGCCATCATCGGGGCAGGCAAGTGGAGTGAACACCACATGGCCGCGTGGCGCGCCCAGCCGGATGTCACGGTGGACTGGGTGGTTCGGTCGACGGAGGAAGGGGCCCGGGAGAAAGCAGATCGATGGGGCGTGCCCCGCTGGAGCACCGACTACAAGGCCGTCCTCGCACGCGAGGATGTGGACATCGTGGATATCTTGCTGCCGCACGATCTGCACGCGGAGGCGACATGCCTGGCGGTGGCGCACGGGAAACACGTGGTCCTTCAGAAGCCCATCGCCCCTACCCTGCAGGAGGCCCGGCGCATCGCCGACGCCGGTCGCCTCCACAACCGAAAAATCATGATCGCCGAGAGCTGGATCTACTCGACGATGGTCCAAAAGGCCCGGGCGGCAATCGCTGGCAAACAGATTGGGGAGCCGTTCTTGATCCGGAGCGTCATGGACCTCGAGGTCAAAGACTATTTCGCCGGACTCCACTGGCGCTTCAGCCTTGACCGCATGGGAGGCGGAGCCCTCATGGACTCGGGCACGCACTCCGTCTCAGTCTGCCGGTATCTCATGGGCGAGGTCCGCGAGGTCACCGCCCTCAAGAGTTGTCACGCCTTTCCCGAGATCGCACCCATGGAGGATACCTTCCTTATGTTGTTGCGTTTTGAATCTGGTTCCTCCGGCCTCATTGCGGTTACCTGGGTCGCGCAGCGCGAGCGTCCCCGGACGGAATTCGCCATCCTGGGAACTCAGGGGGCCATCGAGTTCGATACGCACGCCCGCCAGTTCTTCATCACACGGGGACAGCAACGCTGCGAACAATTCGAACTGCAGGCCTCCCGAGGTTACGCGGAACAATTTGCCCATTTCCTCGAGTGCCTCCGAGAGAATCGCGAGCCCATCACGTCCCCCGAGGACCAGATCGGCTGCCTCAGGGTCATCCTCGCCGCCTACCGGTCCGCGGCTACGGGACATCTGGTCCAGGTCAAAGACGTGGAGGGGTAGGACCAGCACTCGGACTGCACCGGCAGGTATGGATGCCCTGCGGGTGGGGAGGTGGGGCGTCTCTCGTGGATGAAGGGCCCCGGCAAGGATTCCAGGAGGTGAACCAACCGACGTTCCCTTGAGACAAGGCGGCGCCCCTTGCGTTACCCAGATCCGGGCGCTCCCATTCCGACGTTCGTCCGGAACGGGTGTGGGCTCTGGGCTTTGCGGCACCCCTGCGGGGGACCAGAGGGAGGGTGAGCCATGGCATGGCAGGCGAAGAGCGGTGTGAGTCGAAGGACGGTGCTGAAGGCTGCGGCCGGCCTCGCGGCGGTCGGCCCGCTGGGGTCGCTGGCTACCAAGGTTCAGGCCCAGGGAAGTTTCAACTGGAGGAAATATGCGGGGACCACGCTGCGGATCCTCGTGAATCGCGTGACCCCGTGCGAGCTTGTTGGCCAGCGCATCCCGGAATTCGAGGCCAAGACCGGTATCAAGGTGAAGGCCGAATTTTACCCCGAGGAACTCTTCCGGCAGAAGACCGTGGTCGAGATGACGTCGGGGGCCTCCGACCTCGACTTGTTCATGACCCTCATCGGCAACGAGGGCGTCAAGTTTTACAAGTCGGGATGGTATGAGCCGATCAAGCGCTTCGTCGAGGACAGGACCCTCGCCGACCCCGCCTGGGACCCCGGGGATATCACCCAGGGTGCCTGGGAATCCCAGAAAGTTTCCGACACCCTGGTGAGCGTGCCCATCGAGGTGGGGATCCACTGCATGATGAGCAATAAGAAGCTCGTAGAACAGGCGGGGATCGCGCCGCCCAAGACGCTGGCCGAACTGGAGGCCGCCGCCAAGAAGGTCACCAGGAAGGACGCCGGGATCTACGGCGTGGCCCTCCGAGGCAGGCGGGCGACCTCGGCCGGCATCTACTCCAACTTCCTCCACAACATGGGAGGCGAGTGGCTGGATAAGCAGGGCAACCCCACGATCAACACGCCAGAGGCCATTGCCGCGTTCGAGCTCTACGGGCGCCTGATTCGAGAATATGGTTCGCCGGGCGCAGTGAATCACCATTTCACCGAGGTCAACTCCCTGTTCATGGCGGGCAAGGTCGGATTCACCATCGAAGGATCCGTCTTCGCGACCTTGTACGAGGATCCGGAGAAGTCCAAAGTGGCCGGGCAGGTGGGCTATCACATGACGCCGGCCGGCCCCGGCGGGAATCATCCGGTCGTCAACGGCTGGGGGGTCGCCATGTACTCCCGCAGCACCAAGAAGGAAGCCGCGTGGTACTTCATGCAGTGGGCGAGCAGCAAGGAGACCTTGCTGGAGCTGGCCGTGGCCGGGCAGGGAAGCCCACGGGCGTCGATCTGGAACCACCCCCGGTTCAAATCGGCCACGAAGGCCCCAAAGGATTGGCAGGAGACGCTCCTCCAGAGCATCAAGGTCGGCAACCCGTTGTTCGCCCCACCGGTGATCCCCATCGCGCAAGTCAGGGACATCATCGGCGATGTCATCCACGTGGCGATTGCCGGCGGGAATGTGAAGGAGGCAGCCAACAAGGCCAACGACCTCATGAAGAAGGCGCTCGCCGAGGCGAGCTAGCAGGCCGTGCGGGAGGGAATTGCGGCCCAATGAGGAAAAAACATCACGCCGGCAGCCATGCGATAGCTCCTGGGGGCAAACGCATGAGATCTGTACGAATTGGGAGTGGTTCCGCCAGCGCGGAGGATCGGATCGAACCCGCTCTGGAATTGGCACAGTACGGGGACATTCAGTACCTGTGTTTCGATACGCTGTCGGAAAAGGAGATCCAAACCGCCACCCTTCGCAAGCGGAGGAACCCGAAGGAGGGATTCGACAATCATATTGAGATGCGACTCGAACCCCTCCTCCCGCTCTGCGCCCAATGGGGGATAAAGCTCATCAGCAACATGGGTTCGGCGAACCCCCGCGGTGCGGTCCAACTGATACAGAAATTGTGCAAGAAGCTTGGGCTAAAGGGGCTGAAGATCGCCTGCATCCTCGGGGATGACGTCCGCACCACCGTGGCAAAGCTCGACCCAGTCGTTGCGGAGACCGGCCAGCCTGTGAGTGCCTTCGGATCGAACCTCATGTCGGCCAATGCCTATATCGGGGCCGACGTGGTGGTGACTGCCCTCCGGCAAGGCGCGGACATCGTCATCGGGGGTCGCATTTCGGATGCCTCGCTCTACCTGGCCCCGCCGATGTACGAATTCGGGTGGCGAGGGGATGACAAGGATTGGGACCGCCTGGCCCGGGGCATCATCGTCGGCCACATCCTGGAGTGTGCAGGGCACGCGACCGGTGGGAACTTCGCCGACCCCGGCTACAAGGATGTGCCGGACCCTCACCGGCTGGGCTTCCCGATCGCGGAAATCGCCAGGAACGGCGATGCGGTCATCACGAAGGTGCCCGGCAGCGGCGGAATCGTCACGACGGCGACCGTCACCGAGCAGCTCCTGTACGAGATGAGCGATCCCGCCAATTACATCGAGCCGGACGTGATTGCGGACATCACCGAGGCCCGGGTGGAACAACAGGGAAAGGACCGGGTGAGCGTGCGCGGGGTGAGGGGAAAGACGCGGCCAGCCAATCTCAAAGTCAGCCTGGGGGTTCTGGAGGGCTTCATCGGTGAGGGGGTGCTCTTTTTCGGCGGCCCCGGGGCCGTGGAGAAGGCGAAACTCGCGGGCGAAATCGTGACCAAGCGGCTCGATCTCATTGGTGTGAAGCCCGAGGAATTGCGGGTGGACTACATCGGCATCAATGCCCTCTTCCACCCCCACACCGCGCCTCCCGCGGCGCCGCTCCGGGAAGTCGGGCTGCGGGTGGCAGGACGAACGAAGGCGAGAGCGGATGCGGCGAAGATTGCGTATGAAGTCTACGCCCTCCCCACCAACGGGCCGTCCGGGATAAGCGCCGGGGCGATCCGGGAGGGCGTGACGGAAGTGCTGGGATACTACCACACGTTCATTCCGCGGGAGCGGGTCAAGCCCACCGTGGCAGTCGTTGAGGTGAAGTGAGCCATGCCATCCGCAGCGGAAGGACCGATCCCTTCCATTCGGAGTGAGTTCGCTCGCCAATCCGCTGGATCGTGTTCGAAGAGAGCATCTCCAGATTCCCGTGAGAGGAGAGGGGGGGAATGGCCAAGGTACGCCTGAGACACATCGCGCACACGCGAACCGGGGACAAGGGCGACGACTCCAACGTGGCGGTCATTGTATATGACAAGAAGGACTACGAATTGATCCGGAGGCGCGTGACCGCCGAGCGGGTGAAGCGACACTACGCGGGTGTGGTCAAGGGAGCGGTGGTCCGGTACGAACTGCCCAACCTGGGCGCGCTGAATTTCGTCCTCCACAACGCCCTGGGAGGCGGGGTGACCCGATCCCTCGCCATTGATGCCCACGGAAAATCCGTGGGTTGTTATCTCCTGGATCTGGAGATCGAGACGGACTGAGACCCACGGGCTGGTCGCCCCGACGCACCGGAGGCCTCTAGGCCGGTGGGCGGGGGGAAGACTGGACGGCTCGGAGTATCCAGCGATTGATGAGGGCGGACATCCTCACGTGGATGGCGCGGAGAAGCAGGATCAGCTGACATTTGGCATGGGCGACCTGGTCGTGAAGAGGGCCACGGCACCTCCAGGGATCACGCGGTGGGTGGACCGGCACCTGCACTTGATCCTGCCGGTGCCCGCGGTCGCGACGATCCTGGTCATCATCGCGTTCCCGCTCGCCTACACGGGCTGGCTCAGCCTGCACAAGTGGGTGGTGTCAGCGTTTTCGCGACCGTCGTTCATCGGGGTCCAGAATTATGCCGAGCTGCTCGGGGGCGATCCCGCCTTCTGGGCCAGCGTCGCGCGAACCCTGCTGTTCACCGTCCTCGCCGTGACGGTGCAGATGCTCATCGGCCTGGGGATGGCGCTGATCTTCCATCGGGAGTTCCCCGGCCGTGGCCTGGCACGGACCCTCATGCTGCTCCCAATGACGGCGACCCCGGCGGCCGTGGGGCTGCTCTGGACCATGATGATGGATCCCGATCTGGGCGTCCTCAACTACTTTTTCTCCCTGGTGCAGATCCCGAAGTTGCTCTGGCTGGCCAGTCCGGCGACCGTCATTCCCGCCGTCGTCCTGGTGGACACCTGGGAGTGGGGACCGCTCATCGCCCTGTTTTGCATGGCAGGACTGGCAGTGATCCC
>JGI1357J11328_10003346_pt1 | contig 11103 bp, 15 predicted proteins | sample Subgrocontami54m_FD_11328 | JGI IMG/M metagenome (IMG submission 11328)
CCGCTCTATCCGCGCGACCCGCTCGCGCGCGCCCGCAACCGCGAGCTCATCATCCACATGGAGCTGCACCTCGAGTTGCAGGCGCGGCGGCTCTACCGCGCCGCGTTCTTCGGCGGCACCGCCTCCGACGAGACCCGCCAGCAGGTCAAGACCGACCTCGAAAAAGGCGTGCGCACGCTCATGCAGCTCGCGAAGTTCTCGCCCTGGGTGGCGGGCGCCGAGTTCACCGCGGCCGACTGCGCCGCGGCGGTGCACCTGCCGCTCATTTCACTCACCAGCAAGACGATCTACGGCGCCGACGCCTACGGCGAGAGCGCCGAGCGCATCAAGGCCTATCTCAAGCTGGCCGGCGAGCGCCCCTCGATCAGGAAGACCAACGACGACCGCAAGGCCTACCTTGCGGCGCGCGAGAAGAAGTAATCCGAAAACTCCCCTCCTCGACGAGGAGGGGTGCCTCGCGCAAGCGAGGCGGGGTGGTCAAGCGCCGCAAGCCTAGGCCCTGTATTCCGCGCGCGACTGCTCCGCCCTGGTCGGCCGCGCAAGCGCATCGAGCGGGCTGCCGACGCCGCGCCCGCCTTTGTTCATGACGTGCGTGTATATCATCGTGGTCTCGACGCTCGCGTGGCCGAGCAGCTCCTGCACCGTGCGAATGTCGTAGCCGTTTTCCAGCAGGTGCGTCGCGAATGAATGGCGCAGCGTGTGGCAGCTTACGTGCTTGACGATGCCGGCCGCGCGGGCCGCGGTTTTCACGGCACGAATCAGGTAGTTCTCGTATACGTGGTGGCGGCGGATGACGCCGGTCGCGGGATCAACCGAGAGCTTGTGCGAGGGAAACACGAACTTCCAGCCCCATTGGTACGGCGCGCGCGGGTACTTCGCGTGCACCGCATCGGGCAGCTCGACGTCCCCGTGGCCCGAAGCGAGGTCCCGCTCGTGCAGCGCCCTGACCTTCAGCAAGTGCGCCTTGAGCGGCTCGGCCACCGTCCCCGGCAGCATCGTGACCCGGTCCTTCGCGCCCTTGCCGTCGCGCACGATGATCTGGCGATATTCGAAGTCCACGTCCTTGACCCGCAGCTTCAGGCATTCGCGCAGCCGCAGCCCGGCGCCGTAGAGCAGGCTTGCCATGAGCCACCTTGTGCCCTCCAACTGCGACAGCAGGCGCTGTACCTCGGCGGCGCTCAGGACCGTCGGAACCCTGGCAGGGCGCTTGGCGCGCTCCAGCCCATCGAGCCAGTCGAGCCGCCGGTCGAGGACCTGCTTGTAGAGAAACAGCAACGCGGACAGCGCCTGGTTTTGCGTCGCAGCGGCCACCTGACGGTCGCGCGCGAGATAGTTGAGAAAGCTCGTAACTTCCGCCTCGCCGAGATCACGCGGGTGCCGCGTACCGTGAAAATGGATAAAGCGCTTGATCCACTGCACATAGGTTTCCTCGGTGCGGCGGCTGTAGTGGCAGCGACGAATCACGTCGCGTACCTGTTGCATTAGGCGTGGCCGCGTCGGTGCGGTATTCGAAACTTCGGAAGCCATGTGCCCTCCCGCAGTTAGAATAAGTCTTCTCGATAGTGATTCGTAACGCATTGACGGCCTTGAAGGATGACGTGCCCAAGGTGCAAAATAACGCTTTGCGAACCGACAAATTTGTCAACTATTTTGTCAACCAATTCACGTTAGAACGCAATGAACAACGCGGACCTCCTGAAGCGCGTCGATGAACTCATTCAAATGGGCAATGAAGTTCTATTGACGAAACGGCCCATGCAGGGCGCGGTCTGGTTTCAGGTTGCTGAAGGGCCCATAAGAGGATTTCGGTCCGCCTCGCTGTCCTTCATCCAAAAGACCTACGGTTCAGAGCACCCCCACTTTGCCGAGTTTTCAAAACACGTAAATGGCACGTTCGACTCGGATGCCGAAGTTGGCTTATCCATACTAAAGGTAATCCGAGAAGAGATCTCTAGTGGCTGGTTAACAAGTGTGAAGACCCTCGTCACGGCCGAAGTGTTCGCCGACTTTATCGAGATGGCCGAGCATCTACTGGATACAGGGTATAAAGATGCGGCCGCAGTAATTGCTGGAGGTGTGCTGGAAGAAGGTCTCCGACAGCTCTGCCGCAGGAGCGGCGTCGAATCCGACCAAGACATTGACGGAAAAACGACCCCGAAGAAGGCAGATCGATTGAACGCAGATCTAGCGAAAGTTGACGCGTACAACAGGCTTGATCAAAAAGCCGTTACCGCATGGCTAGATCTTCGCAACAAAGCAGCACATGGCCACTATCTAGAGTACGAAAGTGCCCAGGTGGAACTAATGATCAAAGGAATAACCGATTTCCTCGCTCGGGCGAACGGCTAATGCAAGCCGTGCGTTCTAACCCCTCAATGCAGCCGACCGGCCAGAAGCGGCCGGCGGCTGATTGAGAACGTTATAACCCAACTGAGTGAACGAGCCGTGCCACGAAAAGCAAAATCGTCGCGGGTTGTCTCTCGAGTTCCACGGTGTGCCGTGTTCGAGCTGCGGCAACATTCCTCCGGCTGCGAGTCTAAGCCAGGAGCCGAATTGCAAAGTGTGCCATTTGGCGGCGGTCGATTTCGCGGCGCGCCTGGTTCCCCGAGTCTTGGCGTTCGGGGCAAGGGCGTCGGTCCTCTTCGCTCAGCCGCTGTGCGTGCCGCTGGCTCTGAGTTGAGTTATAACTCCGCGCCCCAATCCGACGGGCGCGATGCAGCGCACTTCGGTCATTCATCACGGGCGCCCGCGGTTGGGCGCGAACGTTAGAGCCCATGGAAAAGTCAGCGCCAATCTTCGAAGGCTACGGGATTACCCTGTTGCGCAGGGAGGGAAAGACCTACGTTCGTTTTGACGCCGGCGGCATCGTGGTTCAAATCATTGAGGTCGAGGTCAACGAGAGCCAGGCGGCAAGGTTGCAGCAGGGGGAAGTTTCTGCGCACAAAGTGCTACTTGAGTTGGAGCGGAATCAGCGTGGTACGTAGGCGAAAAGTCACGCTGGGCTCTAACTATTCGCTGCAGGCGCGACGGCCCTGGCGGGCCGCGGCCTGAGCTCAAACGTTAGAACCCTGCTGAGCCGCAGTTCCGGTGCTGTGGCAGGGCAGATCACGGTCGCTCATTCCAACTCTTTCCCTGGGTAACCTGCCCGTAAACCCAATACCCATGCGCCTCTCCGACCGATTGCCGTCCTGGCAGCATCTTCGTCGCGACGAATCGTGCCCTTGGCGTCCGCTTCCTAAAGCAGCGCGCGGGCGCGCGCTCTTGCCAGTTTCGGCGTCACGGGCGTAGGCTCCATCACGTTTCTTCCACCGAGTGCATCGCCGTGAGCACAACATTGGGTTCTAACTATTCGCCCCACGCGGACGCGCGTGAAGCAGCGCACGCTGTCACGGCATCGCAGTCGCGCGCCGGTGGGCTCGGACGTTAGAACCCAACTGAACCGTCGAGCCATGCACCGAAAAGCAAAGGCAAGTATGGTCCCGAGCGCCATCGGCGGTGCCTTGATTGAGACCCTTGGCCGTGCCTCTGGCTGGAACTCTGCGCCAGGAGCCGAGCTTCAAGGGGTGCCCCTCGCGGGCACTGCGTTTTCCAGCGTGCCTGCTTCCGCGGTGCTTGGCGTTCGGGGCACGGGCGACTGTCGTCTTCACTCAACCGCCGAACGTGCCTCTCGCGCCGGGTTGAGTTCTAACCCCCGGCCCCAATCCGACGGGCGCGAAGCAGCGCACTTCGGTCACTCACCGCGGGCGCCCGCGGTTGGGCCGGAACGTTGGGTGTCAAGAACGGCCGCAGGAGTAAGATACTGATCTGCAAACCTAGGGGTGGGGTATGAATTTCACCATTGAGCACGAACGAGAGGACGACGGGCGCTGGATTGCCGAGGTTCCTGAGTTGCCCGGAGTGCTCGCCTATGGCGCTACACCGGATGAAGCAATGGCGAAAGCAGAGGTGCTCGCGTTGCGCGTCATAGCAGAGCGTCTGGAGCACAACGAAACCGGGCCCCAGCCCATTTCGATCGCCATTCCAGCCGCATGACGGCGTGGCCTTCGACGAAGGCCCAGCGTGTACTCGCGGCGCTGTACCGAATCGGCTGGGTGTTGAAGCGCCAGTCCGGCTCTCACAAGACGCTTTCTCGCGCTGGTTGGGCCGACTACGTTTTCGCATTTCACGACGGTGAAGAGATAGGGCCACGTATGCTAGCTCGGGTTGCGAAACGCACCGGGCTAACGCCCGAGGATCTTTGATGGTTCTAGCTTGCCACCCAACTACACAGTCGAGAGGGACGCGCGCAACAGACGCGCGCGCCCCTCACTGTGGGCGTTAGAATCCAACTGAACCATCGAGCCACGCAGCGAAAGGCAAAGGCAAGTATGGTCCCAAGCGCCATCGGCGGTGCCTTCATTGAGAGCCTTGGCCGTGCCTCTGGCTGGAACTCCGCGCCAGGGGCCGAGCTTCAAGGGGTGCCCCTCGTGGGCGTTGCGTTGTCCGGCGTGCCTGTTTCCGCAATGCTTGGTGCTAGGGCCATGAGGGGTTGTCGTCGTCGCTCTACCGCCGAACGTGCCTCTAGCTCGGAGTTGAATTCTAACCCCCGGCCCCAATCCGACGGGCGCGAAGCATCGCACTTCGGTCAATCATCACGGGCGCCCGCGGTTGGGCCGGAACGTTAGGTGTCTGCAGATCGTGCTGCACGACATTTTCGAGGTGGTCGGCAAACTTCTGGCGTGGCTGCTCGCCCGGCCAACGCTGCGCGTGCGGATTCGTGAGGATCGACCGGATCGCGAGATCGGGGGCCTCGAATTCGAGGTGGAAAATGTCCGTGACAAGGCTACATCGCTCAAGCCCACGGTAACAGCAAGCTACCTCTCGACCAAGCGAAAACCGTGCACTGTCATCTTTGACGTTCGCGAACTGGACAGAAATCTCGCGCCCTTCACACCAAAGCAATTTGCCGCCTCAGCGCGCGAGGTGCTGCCTGGGAGAGGACATGGTTGGTTCAGGACGTACACCTTTGCGCCAACGCGCGGCCGCAAGTGCCGAGTACGAATCCGAAACGTATCACTCGATCCGATCGGCTTCTGGCGCTTCTGGGTCGAGATGTTCTGGTTTCGTGCAACCGGGCGAGTTCGCGCCGGGAAGACCCGGATGACGATAACTGAGTTCAATGCCCAGGAGCGTTCCAGGGGGCCACATTGATGAAGCAGACACCTAACTTCACGCCCCACACGGACGCGCGCGATGCAGCACGCTTTGGTCATGCATCGCGGGCGCGCGCCGGTGGGCTCCGACGTTAGCACCCACAGAAAGGACCGATCGGATGCGTGTACTTCTTATTGCCCCCATTGCCGTGTTTCTGCTGACTGCCTGCACGTTAGGGCCGCGGGGCGGCATTCGTATCGATAGCGAACTGGCGGCCGCTCAAACAGTTCGATTGATTGATGAAAGACCTTCGAACGAGACCACTGGACGCATTACCAACTGTGCAAACCAAGGCAAAGGTTGGCAGGGAATCGATGACGGCGCCTTTTCCCGTTCTCGCTCTGAGCTGCTCAGAAACAGACTCGAAACGGCATTCCCGGGAAGGTTCTCTCAGCTAATCATTAAGCATTTCCAAAGCTGCTTTGCGATTCGGTCAGTGTCATCAGCTGGCGCTGTCGCAGCCGTTTCGTACGCTGCTGCTGTTGCATTAGACGCTGCAACAAAGAAGGGTGACGATCTTGCACTCACGTATATCGAGTTCGTCCTGGATGGACAAACGTTCTCGGTAACCGATGTTCGGCCTTTCCGCGTCGGCTTAACCTGGGTCTTCCCCTATGAGCGCGCCGAAACGGCAGCCATCTTCGCCGATTCGGCCAAGTCTGCCGTGGCCCAGGCTGTAAAACAGGTCGAAGGTCGCGCCAACGGTGGGCGCTAACCCTGCAGTGGAGCGGACGCTTCGCCTATCGGCTCAGCGCCGCTCACTGCCACGTTAGCCTGCTTCTCATAGTATTGAGACCTTTGGGATGAGATATCTTTTTACCATCCAACTTTTAGCCTTCACTATCTTAATAGTGGGCTGCGTTCCATATATTGCGGTGAATGCGCTGACAGCTGTCGTGGTAGGGTGGCCCACTGAGTTTTACAAACCAAATTACGGTGAAGGATTTTTACACGCTAGCCAAAGGGGAGGATCTTGCGATTCACTCTATATTCCATATCAAGGAATATATATTGCGGCGAGGCTAGGCCGAGGGCGTACGGAAGCCAACGAGTCTAATGGAATCGTTGGTGTTGACTTACGTGTACGTGTTCCGAGTGGAAAGACTGCGCAATTTTCAAAGGACCACGTCAATCTTGTTGTTACAGAAAATGGTTCCGAGAGGATAGTGTCCGTAGCTCTAAAATCTTTTGGGTCTGAAGACGTGTCCAAGATTGAACTTCGTGGCGAAACGAGGGGTTCGATTCCGTTTGGCCCTGATTTATTTGCATGGAAAATTTATTACATAGGTGGCAATGGCACTCTCGGAATTCATAAAGATATTGAATTACGGATACCACCAATTGTTGTCAATGAAATTCTTGGAAAAGAGATTCGGGTTTCATTTACTCTTACGACGGAAGTGGGCAATATATTGGGATGTTCCCTTTGATTGAACTAAGGTCGAATGCGCCAAAAGCGTGCGCTAACTGAGAATGCACCGTTCTAATCCGAATCAAACATTCTACGTAGAGTAACCTCTTGCTATTGCTTCGCATTTGCAGCTAGCGAGAATCAATTCGAAAATGAAAATTGAGGCTAACTGTCTGTTGCAAAGGACGCGACCAGAGCGATCATCATGTTTTCCAACACCGCGTTTGTCGCGCCTTTGAACAGAAACTATAAGGACTTCCCCGTTTCGTCAATGGTCGATAGTTTCGAGTTCGTTGGCGAAGAGGTCGGGGACTGCGGAACTATAACCGGCCTGTTGGTGAGCAGTGTTGCTCTGGCCTTCATGCAAGCCGCACGCGGGATCCTCGATCGTTAGTCGGCCTGGTGGTGCGCACCACATAGGCCGCCGAGCCTCAGCAGGTTTTTCCCGCGCCGGTCTGACCTGTTCGCATGAACTCTTAGCGTTCTCCCATTGAAGTGTTCGGTTTGCGATCGCAGCGGCGCTCAGCGCATCGCCGCGGCATTGAGCGGCTGATTCTTCGCTAGCATCGCCCACACGATGCGGGCATGCTTGGCGGCTACGGCCACCAGTGCCTTGAAGTAGCCGCGCCGGCTCTGGATCGCGGTGGCAAAGCGCGCCATGCGGTCGTGGTGCCGCGCAGCGGTGTTCAGCACCGAACGCGCCCCCATGACCAGCAGCGTGCGAAGATACGCATCGCCCCGTCGCGTGATGCGCCCCAGGCGCGTCTTGCCGCCGCTGGAGTGCTGCCGGGGCACCAAGCCCAGCCAGGCCGCGAACTGGCGCCCATTCTTGAAGTCCGAGGCGTTGCCTACGGTAGCGACGATCGCCAAGGCCGTGATCGGGCCGACGCCGCGCAGCTGCATCAGGCGCAGGCAGCGTTCGTCCTTGGCGGCAAGCTGCTCGAGCTGGCGTTCGTAGCCGGCGATGCGCTCGTCGAGCAGCCGCAGGTGCGCACGCAGATCACGCAGCACCCGGCGGGCGAGCACGGGCAGCTCCTCGATGGCGGCCTCCAGCTGGGTGCGCACCGTCTGCGAACGCTGCGCCAGCACGATGCCGAATTCCGAAAGCAGCCCACGGATGCGGTTGATGGTCGCGGTGCGTTCCTCGACGAAGCCCTGGCGGGCGCGATGCAAACACAGCACGGCCTGCTGCTCGGCGCTCTTGACGGGAATCGCGCGCACCTGCGCGCGGCTGGCGGCCTCGCAGATGGCGGCCGCGTCATTGTCGTCGTTCTTGCCGCCGGTGCGGTACGGGGCAACGAACTTCGGGGCCATCAGCTTGATGCGGTGGCCATGGCGGGCGAAACGTCGCGCCCACTCGTGGGCGCCCGAGCAGGCCTCCATACCGATCAGGCAGGGCACAAGCTGCGCCACCGTCGCCTCCAGGTCCCCGCGGCGCACCGTCTTGCGCAGCACCATGCGCCCCGCCGAATCCACCCCGTGCAGACTGAAAACATGCTTTGCCAAGTCGATGCCCACGGTAGTAATCTCGTTCATGACTTCCCCTCCGGTTATCAGATTGAACGTGCGAAACTCAATCTTGGCACCTCGATGCCGTCACCGCGCAGGGGAAGTCCCTTTCATTCGTTAGACATGCCAAGAATGGACGTCGCGAGTGTTTGAACTGAAGACCTTTGGTCTGTTCGTCGTCACCGCGATCGCAGAGATCGTGGGCTGCTACCTTCCGTATCTTTGGCTCACAAAAGGCGCCCCGGTCTGGGTATTGCTACCAGCAGCTGGTTCCTTGGCATTATTCGTATGGCTCCTCACCCTTCACCCTGCGGCCGCTGGTCGCGTATATGCAGCGTACGGTGGCGTGTATGTCGCAACCGCAATGGTTTGGCTATGGGCGGTCGATGGTTTGCGTCCAACAATGTGGGAGGCTGTGGGAGCGTTGGTGGCAATCACTGGGATGGCGATCATCATGTTCGCGCCACGCCATGTCTAACTTTAGGTGCTGCGGACGGGCCGCCAGCATCGTGCCACTTCAGTTGGCAGTACTGGCCCGCCGCAGACCAAGACGTTAGATGCCCATGACGCGCTCAGCCAAAGTGATCGTCGTTGGAACAACTCATCCGATTCAGGTGGCTGATCGGGATTTTGAGTCCTTCCTCCATTGCCTGTGTCAAACGTTCGCAGTCCGCGCGGTGGCGGAAGAAATGAGCGCCGAGGCTCTTGGCGAAGCGAAGTGCTCTACTTCGGTTCTAATGCGAATTGCCAAGTCATTGGGGGTTGCTCACCGGTTCTGCGATCCCAATAGGCGCGAACGAGTCGAATTGCAGATCGATCAGGAGAGCAACATCCGCGCCCAAGCCCTTCTGCCCGGTTGGTCGGAGGCCGAAATTGCGCAACGCGTCATCGAGAGCCATGCCAAGCGCGAACGCTATTGGCTGGCGCAGCTTCGCGGCCTCGACCAATGGCCAGTCTTGTTCGTCTGCGGAGCTGGTCATGTCGCGTCGTTCAGTCAGCTTCTCGAGCAAGAACGTATTACGGCACACGTCGCGGCGGATGACTGGGCATCTAACAACACAGTCGAGAGGGACGCGCCGCAAGCGGCGCGCCCCTCACTGTGAACGTTAGGCATCATCGGCGACGTTATCTGAAGGAAGACGCATGAAAACAACCCTGTTCGCAGTCATTGTTGGCGCATCACTTGTCGGTTGTGCTGCGACGGGCTCAGCTGGTCGTGCCGAGGCAAGGGTTGCTGGAGGGAAGCTTCCACCGGGCGCGTATCAATTTACCAGTTACGACTCGGCTGGGGCAAAGGTGGCCGGCCCTATGCGAATCGACATCCCATTCAATGATCAAAGTTTTGCTGTCGGTGCTATGTGCGGTAACGATCGAGCGGCGCGAGTCGTGGCAAAGGGCGCAAGCGGACAGGACGCCGCCTCGTTTGAGTGCGCTCGAAGGCCGGTCAAGTAACAAGAGATGGCGCCTAACAACAAGTTCGAGGGCGGTCACTTGGAAGAGCGGCACGCCGCTCAATGTGAACTAATAGGAATCACGATGAGAAGCCTGGCACTCATCTTCATCATGGTAGTGGCGCTGTTGCAGAGCGCCTGCTCAGCGACTCCCGAACATCAGACTGTTCGCGAAAGAGATGTGGTTGTGGCCGTCTCCGTAGTCGATGGCGATGGCAAGCCGGTGCCCTATTCGGAAATCTGGCGCGTCGTCACGCCGATTCTCCAGCGTCCGGATCAATATGCGCGTCGAGCGCCTGACGAACTGTCGCTCGACTACTTGGACCGCGTTGTTGAGAGGTACAAGTACGTCGCGGAGTTCGCCGGTCCGTGGCGGCCAGGGTTCCGGGCCGCACTGGAGAATGGAATCTCGACCCATAGACAGTTCACGAGGTTAGTGCCGGCGAATGATTCGGGCGAAACTTCCGAGATTCTCAAGGTCGAGCGTGATCGGCCGACAGTGATCACCGTTCGCTATGCCGGACTCAGCAATGGGTATCAACCCACGCTGGTGGAGCGCGCGATTGGACCATCCGAGAGTCGGATCTCTGTGCGGATTGTCTTGCGCGGTGATTCCGCGCGAAGTGTGATGGATCCGGCATTGACCAAGGCCTTTGGCAAGCTGCGTTTTGACGCTACACCCGGTTCAGCCGGCTACAAGGGTGAACGGCAAATGGAAGAGCAACGTGAGCAAATGCTGGCCTTGGCCACAGCGGCGGAAGCCGCTGGAGAGAAGGCCGCCGCGGCCAGAATTTTCGCGTGGGTGCCGTTTATCCCGACCCGGCTCACGTTCGATAACACCTCTGAATCGGGGATGCGTATCAGCGGATATAGACGGGAAGACGAGACCTCAGACCGCAATCTCGCTATATTGCACAAGGCTTACGCCCTCGATCCAAACAACCGCTACCTCCGGATGAAGCACCTGTTTCTTTCGCCGCCGGCGGGGGCGATGGATCAAGTAAGGCAATTGGAGGATTTGCTGGCCGGTGGAGACGACATGTGGCCAGACGTCTATTTTCTTCTGGAAGATCTTTATCACCGGCTTGGCCGACTTGATGACGCAAGGCGAATGTTCGCGCGCTACGAGACCGTCGAGCCTCAGGATATGCAAAACTTGCCTCGGTACAAGAAGCTCCGGCTCGCACGTTACGTGAGCCTCGAAGAGTTTCGCGACACGTATATAGTGGCCGGGGACGTGAACAAGACCGACATGTACCACTGGACTCCGATGCTCTATGCCGCGCATTCCGGGAGAGTAGATATTTTCGATTGGCTATTGAAGCAAGGGGTCAGCACGCCGCTGGCCGGTTCGGTTGGAGTGCAAGCGCTTGTCTCGCGAAATCCTGCAATGGTCCGCCGCCTTCTTGAGACCGAGGCGGCCGTTGTGGGAAGAAACGTGACCCTGCCTCGGTTCCACGTACATCAGATTGATGGTAATTTTCTGATGAACGGAGGGCGATATGGGCAAGAAGGAGTTGATTGCGAACCGACAGTACA
>JGI1357J11328_10003352_pt1 | contig 11098 bp, 8 predicted proteins | sample Subgrocontami54m_FD_11328 | JGI IMG/M metagenome (IMG submission 11328)
CCTCCACGCAGATCACCTTGGCGTGGATCCTGGCCGACATCACATTTAGGAATGGAATCTATACAGATCGGGCGTCCGAGCAGTGACTTGATCTTATTTTTGACGACCCATTTTACCGGATGCTTGATGTATGTCTTCATCACCGGAGCGGCTGTGCCCACCATCCAGCAATTCTTCGGACAGGTGCGCACCAGTCCTCTCACCTTGTTTGCCTGTTCGCTGAACCAGAGGTCTTCGAATTTATCGACGTCGCGAATATTGCCCATCGATTCCTTCCAGTACCTTTCTTCCAAGCCGTTACAGGGATAAACATCACCATAAGGCTCAATAAAAAAGTTGGCAGTCCCTGCCTCGCAAGGCAACATCCTCGGGTTGCCCCGAATATAGTTGATCAGGCCCAGATTAAAGAAAGCTCTAAACCAACTCTTGGGATGGTTTGACTTCATTAATTCTTCAATCAATGTATGGAAGTTACCAATAACTTCTTCCTTGTTATCAATAAAGTTATCATCTTTATGGAAATAGTATGAGTTATGGAAAGCGGCTGTCGCAAACTCCATGCCCAGTTCTCGTGACAGCTTGAACAGTTCCAGCATGTCACCGGAATTCTTGTTGGATACCGTGCAACCATAGCCGATATCCTTGATGCCCCGTTCCTTGAGCCCCAACAACACCTTTAATCCACGATCAAAGCTACCTTCGCGTCCGCGCAAATCATCATTTTTCTGCGACAAACCCTCGATACTCACACGAATACCAATATTGGGAAAACGCTCAGCCATCTTGAAAATTCTATCGGTATGCCAACCGGAAGTGGAGATGACAATACGTTCGGATTTCTTGGACATGACCTCAACAATATCTTCGAGGTCTCGACGAACAAACGGCTCACCGCCTGTGATATTCACAAACTTGAAGTTCGGCAGTTTTTCCAGGTCTTCTGCTGTGATTTCCCTTTTTTTGTCTGTTGGATTTTCCCAAATATCGCACATCTTGCAACGCATTTGGCACCGATACGTCGTGATGATGGAAACATCAGTGGGCATCATATCGCGATTCATAACAGTCCCTTAATTAAGTCTTAAATAGCTTTATAGATCAGATTTTACAAAACTTATCATATCAGAAAGCCTGCATTAGTTTACTATTTTACTAATGTATTACTACCGCAATATTAATGATGAAAAAGATGTCAGATTCAAGAATGACGTGCAATTTTGAGTAATGCAGGTTGTAAGGGCGGGTCCGGTAACGGTCAGGTCAAGCGCGGCCACTACAACTTATTACATCTGCAAACAGGTTCTCTAATTTAGACAAATGCGCTTTTCTGGAATACTTGCCTTCAATCACACCTTTACAAGCCTCACTCAGTGACCCCAGTAGAGCACGGTCTTGCGTCAGTTTGGTGAGCTTTTGCGCCAAGTCATCCGCATTACCCATTTCGAAAAGCTCTCCGGTTTGCCCCGCCACAACCAATTCGGGTAGCGACCCTATATTCGAAGCAACAACCGGTGTGCCTACCGCATAACTCTCTAATACCGAGTTAGGCAGATTCTCATACCACCGTGAGGGAACAACGCTCAGCAGTGACGATGCAAGGTACACATCCACCTCTTCTTTTGCCAGCCTGCCGGTAAATTTGATTCGGGCTTCCAACCCATGAGACAGCACCATGGTTTTCAGCAGATTCATATAGTCGCTGCTTCCTTCACCCATTATCACAAGCTTCAATCCGTCGGTGTGCGACGTATTGCACATCATGATAAATGCCCGAATCAGGATATCAACGCCTTTTGTAGGATCAAGTCGGCCAACGTATGTAATGTAGTCCCCATCATTTTTACTTACATATCCAGCTTTGCCGACTTCAGCAAAGGTTGGAATCACCTCCAGCCTGTCTTCACTGAAGCCGCCCTTCATCATCATTGATTTGGCAAATTCATTCGTAACAACAAAGCGGTCAATATAGTCAAAATACCCTTTTGCAAGATGATATTTTGTGGCCGCAAAATTTAAAACGGATGCGGCAAGGCTACCCTTGACGCACTTGTATTTGATGCTTGGAAGGAGCGAGCCGCCCACGCATTTCTCACAGGGCAAGTCATCTCTTAAACAGTGTGCCTGCGGGCATAGCATTTGGTAATCTGACAACCTGACCACGATCGGCACTTTTCTTTTTTTTAATGCGGCCAGCACCGAAGGCGACAATTTCCTGAGGTAATGCAGCACATATGCGACATCTGGCTTTACATCATCTATCAGCCTCAGCAAAGCCTGCTCGACCTCATCTGAGTAGAAAAGACGCTCTATTGTCTTGAGATACGTTTTTAATCCGGACTTGTGCTCGTTGAAATAGATGCTTCCACTTTCATCCAGCGGTGACACAAAATAGCTAGAGTACTCATTGGCAACATTCACAGAGTAATTGATGGAAAAGGGGATGACTTGATGTCCATTTGCCGTCAACGCATCCTGGACATTGAACATGTATCTCTCGGGACCGCCAGAGACAAAGTAACGATAATTAATTAACAGTATTTTCATGACGCCGACCAAGAACCATGCTCAATAGACCCACTTACAGGAAACAAACCGAATATCAAATCGTCATCGCTTGATCGACGCAATAACTCCACGAAGCACAGAATGCGGCAGTAATATTTTCAGGAATACCCACCCACCATGCACCACCATCTCACGGAACAATAATAAAGTTCCCCTGATCACACCCCGCCCAACATAGCACCGGTAAAAGACAGTTCTGATGTTAAACGGGTGTCTTATATCTCTAAAGGCATGTATCAGACCCGTAATACTACTTTGGCGTAGGTAGTGATGGAGATAATTTGTATTTTCTTTGGTTAGGACAATACTCGATGGCACGACTAGCAATCTGTAGCCATTTTCCTTCGCCCTATTGAAATACTCGAGATCGCTATAATGCTGAGGAAATCTCTCCGCATCAAATAGCCCGATTTTTTCAACACATTCAATAGGCGCCAGCGTAGATCTGCTACCTATCAGATCCACGGCCATTGCTTGTTCCATACCCTCCGCAGACTGACCCCGCCTGTTCTCTCTTATCCTTTTCAGGAGCCCCGTATAATTGAAGCCGGCATTAAGTATTCGTTCGCCATCTATATTCAATACAAGCGAAGTACATATGTTCTTGCTATCGGATTTGGCCACCCGATACAACTCATCGAGAGCGCCCTCTTTCACGACATTATCATCGTTAACGATGTAGACATAGTCATAACGATGCTCTAGCGCATAACGCAGGCCCACATTCACACCCCCGGACCACCACAGGTTCCCGTTCCCTTTTTCCAGGATCACATCCGGGTAGTCCTGGGATATTCTTTCCGAGGTGCCATCAGTAGACCCATCATCAACAACCAGGACATCGAGATGATACAAAGAGGATTTATTCCCGATCAGGCGAGACAGGCTATTCACCGTGTGACTCGCCCTGTTGTGCACAGGCATAACCGCTAATATTTTGTCTTCGCGCATGGGCTAGGTCTTGCCTTCGGACACGCCCTTGATGACGTCAACAGCCCAAACTTCAAGATGAGTCCTTAACAGCTTATTCATCAAGTAGCCCATGAGACTGGCTCTCGGCTTGTAGTTTCGGACAAATCCCCCCCACGCACCCGATCCCATACGCCAATTTATTTTGAGTATGAGGTAAACATACAGAAGGGGCGTAAACACCTTCCTGGACAACAGGACACTATCCCGCGCCGCCTCTCTCAAAGGCATGTCCGGCCAGTAGCGCTGCCGCAATAATCTTTTCTCATTCTCTATTTCATTTGCCATCGTGCTTCTAAGCGTATCGCCATGATTCAACTCAATGGCAACAACCTCGTTTATCTTGCCGAAGCGATAACCCCGCTCCACCAACCTTAACCAGTATTCGCAATCCCCCAGATATTTGACCTCGCGCCTGAACTCACCGGCATTCTCCCAGCACCGCCGCCGCATAAACACGGTTGGCTGCGCGATAATGCCGCCCGCCCTGAGCCAGGTCTCAGGATGCGGCATATAGAGGTTGACATGGACCTTACCTGTTTCACAATTGGCAACCAGGGTATCGCCATACACCACATCCACGTCAGGATGCTTTCTGAAATAATCAACAACGGCCTCAAAGACACCCGGCGTGTACAAGTCATCGCTATTTATGTAGGCAAGAATATCGCCCGCAACCCTGCCAAACCCCTTGTTGATCGCATCGTACATGCCATCGTCTTTTTCCGATGCATACGTCAGGCGTTTGTCACGCTTCCGATAATCTTCCAGCAGGTCCACGGTGTTATCCGTTGACCCGCCATCCATGACGACGTACTCGACATGTTTATAGCTCTGGCTTAAAACCGATAAGATCGTATCTTCTATATAGCCAGCCCTGTTATAGGTTGGCGTCACAATACTTATCAGTGGATTTGCTTCATTGTTCATGACTGAGCACACGCATTCTTTATTTTAATCGCTGTTATCGGGCACAGAACGAGACACAAACCAATTATGGTTTTTTGTTCTACTTGTTTCTTCTACCTATTAATGGACCATCCTGATCTTCTGATCGATACTGTATCTCAAATTTACTACGCTATGCGCCGGGACGACGATATTATCGCTTGCCACGTTAGTTAGCGTCTGTTTCACAATACTTCCCTGACGCTCAATTCTGGACGATTCAAGCCCATTGGCTTCGCTCCCTGACAGGCGCGTATACTCGACAAGCCTCATGGTTCGCAGCAATTTCTTCTCATCCACAGTGATACGGATATCCCGGTCATTGCTCCTGTTCAGCAAAGTCAAATTCACCATTCCGTCACCTTTGTTGATCGTTGCGACCGCATCAATATAACCGACACCTTGCATACCCGCAGCAGGTGGCTCTGACTTTAAATGGGGGGAATCAAATTTCGGAGAAGCAATTGAGATATCCAGTAGTTCGTTATTCACGTGCGCCGAGTACATCGTCAGGACATCGTATATGGGGTTAACACTCCCGTCTTCGCGCACAAGATTGAAACCCCACTGCCGGCCATTGAAAGGGAATTGATTCAATACCTCCACGCGCTGCCGGAAAACCGTATTCATCAACCCCGCATACCATATTGCCGACTTCAGCTTCGCCGACTCGAGTGACTTGACCCGATCCATCGGTGACTCGTCGAGCCCATACCCTGGACTTGCTTCGGTTATAAACATTTTCAAACCCGGATAGGCCTCTCCTATCCATCCGAGTTGCCTCTCTATGGCCTGATTACTCCCGAACAACACCTGGTACTCATCTTGTTTTCTATTCCAGATGCTTGCCGCTTTAGCGTTCTTAACAACAACATCTTTAATATACAAATTCCTGTCACCGACACCAGGCACCATAAGATCATTCGTGAAACTGACGTCGATCTTATGCGTGCTCCCGGTCAGCTTTGTGCTGACACAATAATCTTCCCATCTATCGCCATCTACATTGAATGTTCTGACAGCCCCATCTATCTCCACACGCATTTCCGGGGCGCCCAGCGCCCGACTGCCCCGCGCCGTCACACATATCCTGTACTCACCATCCTTGTCTGTTCCGAATGTTCTCTCGCTATGCCCGTTTGAGGTGAATGCCGTCTCCATCGGGACTTTATGCGGGAAGCTGTACACATGTATTGAAAGCCAATCGATGACTTTCTCATCGATATCCGGTTTGTGTTTCAGTAACGTTGCCTTATTCCACCTCAGCAAAGGGTCAGCCGTAACACCTACTTTGATGCTTCCATCAATACCTTTCATCACTTTCGCGAATAAATGCGCTCTGCTCAGGTAACTTCCATCCTTGGTGAAATAAATCTCGTTGCCAATCTCCCAATATCGAACACCAATGGGATCTTGATGGCCCAGCTGCGCCCTCAACCAGGAAAAGTATCCCTTGGGCGCTTTGTCTGCAAATCCGTAAGAACCCAATGTCCATTCTTTGCCAGCTTCGGCAGGAGATTTCATATTGCAGAACTCAACCAGGTTCATCGCCTCCTGCAAGGTTCCGCTGGAATAGTTTATTTGCAGCAGGAGTTCGGCATTGACTGCCTCGGTAAACTCGGCTATCTCAAGAATGCCCAGGTACTGTTTATATTTCCTTCCATAGCTGTCCTGGCTGTCCTTTCTCTCCTCTACCGGCCCAACGCCTTCACCCCAGTGATAGCGCTCGCTCTCCTGGCCGCCTGGGTAGCGGATGATTCCCAATTTCAGGTCTTTTGCCATACGCGACAAGGAAGGGTTAAGAGTCACTTTGCCGCCCCCCTGATATACCAATACATCATTAGAGAACCGTTTAGTCTTGATATTCTTTTCGTTGTTGACGATGATATTCGTGCCAACAACTGTTCCCGGAATTTTATGTCCCAATATGCCATTCAACGTTATTGTCGCGCTATCCCGTTGATTGGGTTCCACAGATCCACGATCTGCATGCAACACACTCGCAAATAGTGTCGCGGTGACAATAAGGAGTCGGGACAACCAAATCACTGGCATGAAATCTCCGGTCGTTTTTTCCAATGCGGGTGTCTGGCGCGAATTCCGTGGCATCTAAATGCTCAATAGCATGGAATATTTATCGACGCACACAATCCATGTAGATTCAATTGCCGGCTAATATTTCTGTGTATAGATCAATGCATTGTTTTGCCACAATTCTGCTATCAAATTTAGCAACCACTTTTTCTCTTGCGGCAGCACACAATTGCTCATAGTTTTCGTTGGTTATAATCCACTCAATCCCCGCTGCAAGGTCTGCCGTATCAAAGGGTTTCGCAAGATACCCGTTGATTTTATGGTCCACAATATCCAACAACCCTGTATGGCCAAAGGCGACAACGGGGGTGCCACATGCCATGGCTTCACTCGCCGTTTGTCCAAAAGCTTCTTGCAAACTGGGTACAACCATTACATCGGCAGCGCTATAGAGAAGACGCAGAGAAATATCGTCATGCAATTGACCAAGGTAATGCGCTTTGAATTTAAAGCGATGGGGGGTTTTAGGTTCACTACTGCCAAACACTGCAAATTCGATGTCGTCGAGTTGGACTTTGTCCAATGCTTCGATTAGTTCTGCAAATCCTTTGCGCCTGTCACCGGTGGCATTTATCGCTCCAAAAACGATTAATTTTTTGTCTAGCGGCAAATGCAGCAAGGCTCTGGCTTCATTCTTTGGAACCGGTGCATATATCCCGGTATCAAGAGGGTTCGGAATATTGCGGATCGTTCTATCCCGAAATAATGCACTTTCGGCGGCGCAGTCCGCCATCCATTTGCTTACACCGATAATAGCTAGTTGCCTAATCCCGGAAAACGCTTTTGATTTTCGGTTAAAAACTCTACGGCTCAAGTCGTTTTCTTGGGTTGACCCCAACTCAGGGCAAGAACCACATCCCTGTTTGTGCTTCTCACATTCATATCTTACATGGCATCCACCCGTGAATGGCCAATTGTCATGCAAGCTCCACACGATCGGCGCCCTGATTTTTGCAATTTCCTCTATGCTCATCGTGCTGCTACAGATCCAATGGAGATGCACGATGTCTGGATTGAGCGCATTGATCCGATCTGCCATGCCTGAAAACGGAACGATGGCAGGGGAAAACCGGTCTGCTGTGCGATTCTTATAGCGTCTCAGGAGAAACGTATCAAGGCGCCGATAAAATGGTGACAATAATTTTTGCACTTTTGACTGCGCCGCAATGACAGTATGGTCATCGCCGGATTTTGTTTTTACCAGCATTTGACTGTCAACATGCTCATTGAGCAATGCTTTATGCAGCCGGTAAGCAGCCCTCGCCGCACCGCCATGCATATCGTAGGTATTGATATGGAGCAATTTCATAACATCACTGTTGAAAATATTTCATAAAACGATCGGTTGGACCTGCTCCGCCTGATTGCTTCCGGCCATTCAGAATTCCGGAATCAGCCAGGGCATAGGCACAAAAAAAATATTATTGCCGGCGGCATGCCGGCTGGAATTCCCCGCAATGTCTTCTCAGGTTGTTGTGAAGAACATGTAGTTGTTATTATGTATCGCCCGGTATAGGGGTTTAAATGCATTTTTCAGCAAATTCCGACCGCTACTCCCTGTAATGGCGCAGACATATTGACTCAGAATCGGTTGGCGCACGGGTTTCAAATTTGCTGCGGCCCCCAATGCAAGAAGCGATTTATATGAGAAGCAGTTTATATGTTCGAGAGGCTGGACCGAGTTACCGCTGAAATCCTCCCATTTGTGGAATCTGGCAAATGCCCCATCACCATAAACGGACCTGGAGAAAGAAAATCCATACAACCTATTGGGGACAGATACCTTGATCAAACCATTTGGCTTGAGGGACTTGCCCAGATAAGCCAATAGGCCAACAGGGTCGGGAACGTGCTCGAGCACCTGCTCAGTGCTAATGAAATCCCATGCGCCACGGGGGATTTCATCGAATGCGATATTTTTTATGCCATTTTCCGCAGCAACTCTGATTTTGGCTGCGCTCATCTCGCTGCCAACGGCATCGCAGCCAAATGCCTTTGCCATCAGGCACCACTCTCCCCACCCCATCCCGAAATCGAGCAGCTTCAATTCATGCGGCGACTTTTTCAACCAACGCATTACAGATGTAATCTCCCTTGCAATCGCTAGGTAGTAATCAGCATCCTTCCTGACCTGGGCCAGTTTTTGCATCTCATCTGGATTGTGCAATTCATACAGCTTCGACATGAGATAATCGTTCGGTATTTCTTTCTGGTAAATCAAACTGCATTTTTCACACTTCAACAACGTGTATTTTGCATTGTACAAATCATCATCAGTAGCCCATGGGTAGCACTTACTCAGAAACTCCCTGAGATGACCTTCCGCATAAGGGATGGAGTAGAGTGTTTTTGCCCCGGTGTGTTTGCACACAGGACAACAGGGGCGGGTATCAAATTTCTCACTTGTCATCAGATGCTCCAGATTTACACAATTGATTATGTGACTTTGGGAAACTCATACGACTTGCGTTTGGCAAAGGCGTACCTTGGCTTATCAGCTTGAACATCTTCCGTACCCGAGGCCCTGTCCAGCCTGAAGCACACATAAGGAAGTGATAACAGTATCGCAATGATCTGCGAATGCCTGAATATGATCAGCGGAGTCCCGACTGTGATGTCCGGAATCACTGCCAGAAAGCCGCAAAAAAAAGCATCTCCCAGCGATCTGTAATATTGGCTTTTCCACTTCCTGCGCCTGACCCTCAGCCACCAGACTGCATAGCTGATCAACATACCCAGATACAGGGCGACACCGACCAGGCCGGTTTTAATGTATACATGCACAATCGTGCTATGCACAAAATCATGTTCCTTGTAGGGTGTAGCCCGTGGTGAATTTATTCCCCATGGCCCCAAGCCTAACAATGGATACTGATTTACCACATTCATCACTGCATAAAGCTCACTGAACCTGCCGCCCTTCAAATCGACATCGCCGGATTCCGTGGTGATATCCGATGCGATACTCGTGGACCATCGGCTGCCGTAAGACGCATCGAAGCGCGATTTTACGATGACCGAACCGAAGGCCAAGGCCGCCAGCGCAACACCAAGGATCAAAATCTTTCGGCTAGTTTTGGATGTCAAGAATACCCACAGAAAAACAAGAGCCAACCCAAACCACAGGCTACGACGATACGACAACATGATATTTGCCAGGCACAAGCCCATCATCAAATAATAAAACCACCGTTTGAATCCGCGATCCAGCGATAATCTGGCCCGGTTATACAGAATCACCAGTAAAATACTGAACAAGACCCCCTGGCCAGTATCGAAGTACGTCAGCTTTGAGGCTTGCCCGCCATAATTCTGATAGTAATTCGCCGGATCACCGCCAAATAAACCCCATCTCACGATTCCATACAGCGCCATGAATGACGTTACGTATACGAATATCTTGATGAACAGGTCGAGCTGCCTTTCATCGTAAATCCACCAACGCATCATCAGGTACAGTGCGTACAGATTGACGATATTGATCAATCCATACTGAGAAACCATGTTTGATAATGGAACCCCTGTGGTCAGGCCATAGAAATAATAGATCACTATAATCGCCACCATCAGCAAGAGCGTCATATCCAGCATGGCAGGAGGGCGGGTATTCTTGCTGCTTATTCTGCAACGCAGCATAGCTGCCACAAATAACACGTATAAAAATATATTGATCAAGGGAAACGATAGCGCCCCCATGCCGCGGCTGTATATTGTCGAATCTGCACTCTGGGCGCCAAACAGGGCCCCGGTGCCATATAAAGTTCCCGTAAATATCAGCAGCATGACCAGATAAGGCATCAATAAGAGCCTTGGCTTTAGCATGGCGAGCACTGTCATCAGTGCCATAATGGCAAGGAATGCGGCCGTGAAGAGCGGTGAATATTCGTAGGTAATGCTCATTTCCGGCACACCTCGAGAGCGCCTGTAAAGAAGCCTCCCCCGCATATCGAAGGCGCAACAAGACTTCCGTTGCCCAGAATATCTGGTGAGTGTCCAAGCTCTATAAGCTGATTGCCGAGCGTAATCGCATGCCGCGCTAACCCGCCCAGGAACTCATACGGCATGAGCTCACTGACCATGAAGATTTTCATTACGACCACCCCTTGACGACACGGCTTATAGCCCTGCCGGAGTATGCCACAACACGCGATTTGTCATTTTCATCGAGCACGAACAAATACGCGAAAACCGAATAGAGCACAGTGACAATCGTCGCCTCGGCCACAAAACTCAGAACCGAGTAGTCGGGCAACACCTTATTAACTTTTAGGGCAATGAACGTTAAGGCAACAACGCCCGAAAACACCCCGCCCCGCAAATATGAGGTGAGAATTATCTTCGACCACGGAATCCCAATCACCTTATCATGCACATAAACATTGAATGCGATTGCCATTATTATGGAGGACACGCTATAGCCGATGGCAATACCATTCAAGCCAAACATCTTGCCAAACACCAGCAGAAAAGCGATCACCACGGCGCCATGTACGAACGCAAAAATGCTCGTGACTTTGGGACT
>JGI1357J11328_10003366_pt1 | contig 11063 bp, 10 predicted proteins | sample Subgrocontami54m_FD_11328 | JGI IMG/M metagenome (IMG submission 11328)
GGGATGGCCGGGACGAGCCCACGGCTGTCCGGTTTAAATTTGGCATAGATTGAAGCTCAACTGTCGCTGATTTTGGATGAGCGGCGGTAAAGGGTCGAGCATTCGATCGAGCGGGCGTCTGTGCATGAGGTTTGCCCGCACGAGGCGGGCGAAGCCGAGCAGGCTGGGAATGGTCCGCTGAGCGGCGTGAGCCAGACGCAACAGCAGGAAGGCGATGAGGGCAACGGCGATCTGAATGCGTACGGCGTTCTCGGAGCGCCCAATGAAGTGCTTGATCTTGAGCGTTTGTTTGATCCAGCGGAAGAAGAGCTCGATCTGCCAGCGGCGCTTATAGAGGCCGGCGATCTGCTCTGCCGGCATGTCGATGTCGTTGCTGAGAATGCGCAGGACCTTGCCGGTTTCGATGCGCACGCGGACCTCGCGGATGGGATCCTGGAACGGGTTCTGGCGGTTACGCGCCATGCGCTGCGGCAGATGGCCGATGCGGTCGGAGAGGATATTCGAGCCCTCTGCAACGGCGTTCTCGGCCACCACGCTGAGCCTGGTGTTGCTCTTGAGCCGGGTGACGATGAGGCAGCCGGCCGCATCGAGCCTAGCCCACCAGGCGAAATCGTAATAGCCGAGGTCGAAGACATAAGCGGCTCCCGGCTTGATCGGCATGACCTTGGCGGCGGTGATGTCGTTGACATTGGCGGCCGTGACGGCGGCATAGATCGGCCGCTCCGCGTCGGGATCGTAGATCACATGCATCTTGGCGCCGCAGACGCCGGCCGAGAACTGCGCCCAGTCCTTGCTCAGCGTGCTCAGACGAAAGCTGGTGGAATCGATGAGATGCACCGCTTCGCCGGCCTTCCGCTTGAGGCCGCGGGGGGCTTGGCCGGTCAGATGCGCAAACAGGCTGCCGAACNCCTGCCATGGCCGCAGCGCATTGGCGTCTGCAAGCGTCGAGCGCGACACATCTTCGCCGCCCAGGTGGTAGAGCTTGCTGGCGTGGCTGGTCAGCGCCGCTTCGATCTCGCGCAAGCTCTTGGCACCCGACAATTGCGCGTAGATCAGCGCGATCAACTGACTCTTCGTCGTCAGGCGGCGCACATGCTTGTCGGCGTCGTGCTCATCCACAAGTCGATCAAAGCGATGCCAGGGAACATGCTTCAATACGCTGTGAAATACGCTATTCTGGTGCCGCATGGCGTGGGTTCCTTCCCGTGTCTCTAACGTCGGCAAAACGTCAAAACACAGAAGAATCCATGCCATGCGCCTCGTCCACTAAAATTAAACCGGACAGCCGTGGGCTTGTCCCGGCCATCCACGTTTTCAATTGCCATAAGACTGTAAGACGTGGATGCCCGGCACAAGGCCGGGCATGACGAATATTTTCTAATGCGCCCCGGCGGCCGCCGCTGCGTGTTCCGCGCCCGCGCCCCACACATAGATGCAGGCAAACAGGAACAGCCACACCACGTCGACGAAATGCCAGTACCAGGCAGCGAACTCGAAGCCGAGATGCTGCTGCGGCGTGAATTGTCCCGCATAGGCGCGGAACAGGCACACGGTGAGGAAGATCGTGCCGATGATGACATGCGCGCCGTGGAAGCCGGTCGCCATGAAGAAGGTAGCGCCGTAGATGTTGCCTTTGAAGGCAAACGCAGCGTGGCTGTATTCGTAGGCCTGCACGGAGGTAAACGCGATGCCGAGCAGGATAGTGAGGATCAGGCCCTTCTTCAGCCCGTCGCGGTCGTTATGCAGCAGAGCATGGTGCGCCCAGGTCACCGTGGTGCCCGAGGTCAGCAGGATCAGCGTGTTGAGCAGCGGCAGGTGCCAGGGATCGAAGGTCTCGATCCCCTTCGGCGGCCATACGCCGCCGGTGACCGCGATGCGGGCGATGTCCTGCGCGGCGTCGGGAAACAGCGCCGTGTTGAAATAAGCCCAGAACCAGGCAACGAAGAACATCACCTCCGAGGCGATGAACAGCAGCATCCCGTAGCGGTGATGCAACTGCACCACGCGTGTATGGTGGCCTTCATATTCCGCCTCGCGGATCACGTCGCGCCACCAGCCCATCATGGTGTAGAGGATGCCGATCACGCCCACGCCGAACACCAGAGGCGCGGCGGAGAACAGATGGTGCATCCAGCTGATCACGCCGACCGCCGTCAGGAAGGCCGCGACGGCGCCGATCGCCGGCCACGGGCTCGGGTCGACGAGGTGATAATCGTGCTGCACCTGATGCGCGTCGGCCATCGTGATCTTCTCCGTCCTTCGTCAAGAGCGGCGCGGCGGCGCGCGCTCTCAGTTCATTGGTCCTAGTAGATTCTTCCGGAACTTCCCGTCTGCGTGCTTGCCGCCACCGGCTGTTCCGGCGCACGCACCGGATAGTAGGTGTAGGAGAGCGTAATGGTGTTCAGCCCGTCCTGCTCCGCGTCCTGCGCCAGCGCCGGGTCGATATAGAAGACCACCGGCAATTCGCGGGTTTCCCCCGCCTTGAAGTGCTGCTCGGTGAAGCAGAAGCAGTTGATCTTCTGGAAATAGGCGCCGGTGGTCGGCGGGGTTACGTTGTAGCTCGCCTGCCCCACCGTGTCGCGCGCGGCCTCGTTGGTGACGGTATAAAAAACGGTCACCACCTGTCCGATCCGCACGTTCAGCGAATTCCGTTCCGGCGCGAATTTCCACGGCAGCCCGCCGGCGACATTGGCGTCGAAGCGGACGGTGATCTTGCGCCCCAGCACCTGGTCCGGGGCGTACGTCGCCACCTGCGTGGTGCCGCCGAAGCCGGTGGTGCGGCAGAACCAGTCATAGAGCGGCACCGCGGCAAAGGCCGCCCCCACCATGAGGGCGGCGAATGCGCCGCAGGCGGCGGCGAGCATTATATCGCGCTTGCGCTGCGCGCTGCCGGGTGAATGGGTGTTGCCTGCGGTCATTGCTTCACGTCTCGTCCATCACAGCGGGCGCTGCAAAACGCCCGGACCCTTCACCATGGTGACCACATAGAACAGCACCGCAAGGGCAGCCAGCGATAGTGCGATGGCGATGGAGCGGGCGCGGCGGCGGCGCTTCTGCTCGTCAGTGAGCACGATCCCGGTTTCCTGGCGCGGCTCGCTCATGCTCATCCCACAAGACCGAAGTGGCCAGCCAATACGCGGTCAATCAACAGGAATGCGAACAGCAGGAACAGGTAGAGGATGGAGAAAGCGAACAGATGCCTGCTCGCCCGCGCCGCCGGCCCGGAGCGGTCGGTCAGCACGCGCAGCGCCAGCGCGAGCATCACCGCGCCGGTTGTAACCGTGACCACGCCATAGACCGGCCCGGCAAAGCCGAGCAGCCAAGGAGCCGTGGCCAACGGCGCAAGTATCAGGGTGTAGAGAAGAATCTGCCGCCGCGTCTCCCGCTCACCCGCCACCACCGGCAGCATGGGAATGCCGGCGCGGGCGTAATCCTCGGTGCGGTAAAGCGACAAGGCCCAGAAATGCGGCGGCGTCCAGAAGAAGATGATGAGAAAGAGCAGGACGGATTCGACGCTGATGCCGCCGGTCGCCGCCGCCCAGCCGATCATGGGCGGAAAGGCGCCGGCCGCGCCGCCGATGACGATGTTCTGCGGTGTCCAGCGCTTCAGCCACATGGTGTAGACGACCACGTAGAAAAAAATGGTGAAGGCCAAAAGCGCGGCGGCCACAAGATTCACCAGCAGGCCCAGGATCACCACTGAGAAGGCCGCGAGCATCAATCCGAAGGCCAGCGCTTCGCCGGGCAAGATTCGCCCCGCCGGAATCGGGCGCGCCCTGGTGCGCGTCATTTTGGCGTCGATATCGGCGTCATACCACATGTTCAGCGCACCGGCGGCGCCGGCCCCGACCGCGATGCAGAGCAGCGCGGTAAAAGCCATCACCGGATGCATGGGCACGGGCGCGATCATCAGGCCGACGAAGGCGGTGAAGACCACGAGCGACATCACGCGCGGCTTCATCAGCGCGAGATAGTCGCCGACCTCCGCCGTGCTGAACGTGGGCGCAAGACCGGCGTCGGCCCGCAGGGGACCGTGAAGGTCGGTGCTTTCGCTGACAAGGGACATCGCGCTTTCCTAAACCCCCCGCGTCCGCATCACTTGATGAGCGGCAGGGTCGAGAACTGGTGGAACGGCGGCGGCGACGGCAGCGTCCATTCCAGCGTGGTCGCGCCCGCGCCCCAGGGATTGTTGCCGGCCTTTTCCTTGCGGATGAAAGCCAGCGCCACGCCGAAGAAGAAGACGATGATGCCGAAGCTGGAAATATACGAGCCGATCGACGAGATCAGGTTCCAGCCGTGGAACGCATCCGGATAATCAACGTAGCGGCGCGGCATCCCGGACAGGCCGAGGAAGTGCTGCGGGAAGAACACCAGGTTGACGCCGATGAAGGTGATCCAGAAGTGCAGCTTGCCGATGGTCTCGTTGTACATGTAGCCGGTCATCTTCGGGAACCAGTAGTACCACGCCGCAAAGATGCCGAAGGTCGCCCCGAGCGACATCGTATAGTGGAAGTGCGCGACGACGTAATAGGTATCCTGCAACAGCCGGTCGACGCCCGCATTGGCGAGAACCACGCCGGTGACGCCGCCGACGGTAAACAGGAAGATGAATCCGATCGCCCATATCATGGGCGTGCGGAATTCGATCGAGCCGCCCCACATGGTAGCGATCCAGGAGAATATCTTTACGCCCGTCGGCACCGCGATCACCATGGTGGCGGCGATGAAATAGGCCTGCGCGCCAGCCGACATGCCGACCGTGTACATGTGGTGCGCCCAGACGATGAAGCCAATGCCGCCGATCGCGACCATGGCATAGGCCATGCCGAGATAGCCAAACACCGGCTTGCGGGAAAATGTCGCCACGATCTGGCTGATGACGCCGAAGCCCGGCAGGATCAGGATGTAGACTTCGGGGTGGCCAAAGAACCAGAACAGGTGCTGGAACAGGACCGGGTCGCCGCCGCCTTGCGGAGAGAAAAACGTAGTGCCGAAGTTGCGATCGGTGAGCAGCATGGTGATGGCGCCGGCCAGCACCGGCATCGCCAGCAGCAGCAGGAACACCGTCACCAGGATCGACCATACGAACAGCGGCATCTTGTGCAGGGTCATGCCGGGTGCGCGCATGTTGAAGATGGTGGTGATGAAGTTGATGGCGCCGAGAATCGACGACGCGCCAGCCAGATGCAGCGAGAGGATGGCAAAATCCATCGCGGGGCCGGGATGGCCGCTGGTCGAGAGCGGGGCATAGACCGTCCATCCTGCGCCGACGCCGTTCGAGCCGGGCGGGCCTTCGACGAACAGCGAGATCAGCAGCAGCGCGAAGGAGGCCGGCAGCAGCCAGAACGAGATGTTGTTCATGCGCGGGAAGGCCATGTCGGGCGCCCCGATCATCAGCGGCACGATCCAATTGCCGAAGCCGCCGATCATCGCCGGCATGATCATGAAGAATACCATGATGAGGCCGTGGGCTGTCACGAACACGTTGAATATGTGCGAATCGTGAAAGAATTGGACGCCGGGATTTTGCAGCTCCATCCGCATGGCGATGGACAGCGCCCCGCCGATCACGCCCGCCACAAGGGCAAACACGAGGTACATCGTGCCGATGTCCTTGTGGTTCGTCGAATAGACGAACCGGCGCCAACCCGTGGGGTCTGCGTGCGCCTCATGGGCGCCATGACCGCCATGTGCGCCGTGTGCCTTTGCCGTCGTTGCCATAATCACTTCCTTCGACCTTGTCTTTGTCGCGCGCTGAGCGCGTCCCTACCCGGCTCTACTTTGACGCGGCTTCGCCGGCCGCAGCGACGGCGGTCGGAAGATCGCCGTTGTCGCGCGCGTATTTCTTTTTCGCTTGATCGATCCAGGCGGCGTATTCGCGATCACTAACCACGCGTACCGCTATCGGCATGAAAGCGTGGTCCTTGCCGCACAGCTCCGAGCATTGCCCGTAGTAGATGCCTTCCCGCGTCGCCTTGAACCAGGTTTCATTGATGCGGCCGGGAATGGAATCGATCTTGATGCCGAATGAGGGCACGGTGAAGGCGTGGATCACGTCGGAGCCGGTGGTGAGAATACGGACGACCTTGTTCACCGGAACCACCATTTCGTTGTCAACCGCGAGCAGTCGCGGCTGACCGGCCTTGCGTTCCTTGTCGGAGAGCATGAGTGAATCGAATTCAAAGCCGCCCTCGTCCGGGTAGCTGTAGCTCCAGAACCACTGCTTGCCGGTCGCCTTCACCGTCACGTCGGCGGGCGGAATCGTCAACTGCGTGAACAGGAGCCGGAAGGAAGGCACCGCGATGATGACGAGGATGAGGACCGGCACCACCGTCCACAGCACTTCGAGCAGCGTATTGTGAGTAGTCTTCGAGGGAGTCGGGTTGGCGCGCGCGTTGAAGCGGACAATGATGATGAGCAAAAGACCGAGAACGAAAATGGTAATTCCGGTGATGATGTAGAGCAGGAAATTGTGGAAGGACACGATGCCGTTCATCACCTCCGAGGCTGATTGCTGAAAACTCAATTCCCATGGCGACGGCTGTCCGAGACCCGCCAGGGCCGCGCCGCTGCCCGCGAGCAGGGCCGTAGACACCACCATCAAGGCGATCAACCGCTTGAGCACCAGCATCGTCGTCTTCGCTCCTTCGACGGAAAAAATAAGCCGTGAGCGTCCTGCCCTACCATGCGCCGCAGCTTCGGTTCACGGGGTCCGCCACGCGGACGCGGCGCCATGGCCGGCATGGGGCGGGACAGAGGGGAATCCCTGCTTCTCAAACCACAATTCCGGCCTAGTCGCAATGCACCTCCTCATCCCTGCCATACGGCAAGTGGGGCCGTTTAAAAGACCCGAGCGGGAGGGTTCTTTTCAGCCTTGGCCCTGCTCCAGGGCGGCGCTTTAATCGACCCGAAAGGGCAACGGTTTATAGCGTCCGGGCAACCTGTGGTATCGACCGTATCGGGACGATTCGGTCGCGGTGCAGCCGGCGGCGGCCGGTCAAGGAACTGGACGATGGGCATTTTTCGCCATGACCCGCTCGGGGGCACAATCAAGTCGGTTGTCGCCCTGAGCGTAACGTTCGCGGCGCTGGCCGGTTTCTCGCCCGCCGTGCAGGCGCAGGGCGTGGTCCGCTCCGTCCACCAGGACTGGCAAATCCGCTGCGATACCTCTCCCGGCGCCCAGAGCGAGCAATGCGCGCTGATGCAGAGCGTGGTCGCGGAAGACCGCGCCAATGTCGGCCTGACCATCATCGTATTGAAAACCGCCGACAACAAAAGCCGCGTTCTGCGCGTCATCGCCCCGCTCGGCGTCTTGCTGCCGGCAGGGCTTGGCCTGAAGATCGACAAGGCGGACGTAGGGCGGGCCGGTTTCGTGCGCTGCCTGCCGCGTGGATGCTTCGCCGAGGTGATTATGGATGACACCCTGATGAGGCAATTGCGCACCGGGCAAACCGCAACCTTCATTATTTTCCAGACGCCGGAGGAGGGGATTGGATTTCCCATGAGCCTCAAGGGCTTCGGCGAAGGCTTCGACAAGCTGCCGTAATGTCGCCCGCGCTGGGGCCCCTCGCGGGTGCCCGGCCGATGACATATCTTCAGTTCGGCCCAATCTGGATCGAGCCATGACACTCTCTTCGACCACCTCCCTGATCGACCGCGCCGGGCTTGATCCGGCGCAGATCGGCCGGCACCTCGACCGCGCCCTTGAAGGCGCCGACGACGGCGAGCTTTTCCTCGAATACCGCCAGTCAGAAATGCTGGTCTTCGACAATGGGCGCCTGAAGCAGGCTACCTATGACACCGCCCAGGGCTTTGGGCTGCGCGCGGTCAAGGATGAGGCCGTCGGCTATGCCCATGCCTCCGACATGTCGGAGCAGGCCGTCGCGCGGGCAGCGGAGGCTGTGCGCGCGGTCAAAGGCGGCCATTCCGGCACCTATGCCGAGCCGCCGGCGCGCACCAATGTGCGGCTTTATTCCGACGACAATCCTCTGGCGGCGCCGAGCTTCGAGGCCAAGGTCAAGCTGCTGGAAGCCATCGACGCCCAGGCGCGCGCCAAGGACCCGCGCGTGCGGCAAGTGTCTGTCAGCCTCGGCGCCACCTGGCAGATGGTCGAGATCCTGCGCGCCGACGGACAAACGTACCGCGACCTGCGTCCGCTGGTCCGCCTCAATGTGTCGGTGGTGGCCGGCGAAGGCGACCGGCAGGAATCCGGCAGCTTCGGCTACGGCGGACGCGAAGGCTATGCGCGCTTCATTGAGCCTGCCATGTGGCACATGGCGGTGGACGAAGCGGTGCGCCAGGCCCTGGTGAATCTCACGTCCGTACCTGCGCCCGCGGGCGAGATGAACGTGGTGCTCGGCCCCGGCTGGCCCGGCGTCATGCTGCATGAGGCCGTGGGCCACGGCCTGGAAGGCGACTTTAACCGCAAGAAGACCTCGGCCTTCGCCGGGCTGATGGGCCAGCGCGTCGCCGCTCCGAATGTCACCGTCGTCGACGACGGCACCATGGCGGGCCGGCGCGGCTCGCTCTCCATCGACGATGAGGGCACGCCGACCAACCGCACCGTGCTGATCGAGGATGGGATGCTGGTCGGCTATATCCAGGACCGGCAAAATGCGCGCCTCATGAACATGCGCCCGACCGGCAACGGGCGGCGGGAAAGTTATGGCCATGTGCCGATGCCGCGCATGACCAACACCTACATGCTGGCGGGCGAGCACGACCCGGCCGAGATCATCGCCTCGGTGAAGAACGGCATCTATGCGGTGAATTTCGGCGGCGGCCAGGTGGACATCACCTCGGGCAAATACGTCTTCCAATGCACCGAGGCCTACCGCATCGAGAACGGCAAGATCGGCGCGCCGCTCAAGGGCGCCATGCTGATCGGCAACGGACCGACCGACCTCAATCGCATCAGCATGGTCGGCAATGACCTCAAGCTCGACACCGGCATCGGCACCTGCGGCAAGAACGGCCAGGGCGTGCCCGTCGGCGTGGGCCAGCCGACCTTGCGCATGGACCGCATCACCGTCGGCGGCACGGGCTGATCGCCCGGTCTGCAACCGCCCTGTTCCGGCTCAACCAAAAGTCGTAATATCCTCCCGGTTCCTCGTTCACGGTATTGGGCCGTAGCGGATGGAATGACCGGGAGGGGCGAATGCGGGCAACGGCAAGCAAGGGCGGATTTAATGTTCGAGCTATCGGCGGAAGCCATGTGGTCTTGCTGGCGATCGACGCGACGCCAGCGGTACGCCGCGAGTTGCTCGGCTTCGCGCTCAAGCGCAGCGATGCGGTGGAAAGCCAATCGTTCTGGCTCAAAGGGCTGAAGGTCTTTCGCGAGACCATTCCGCAGCCGCAGCCCGGCCAACGCTATTCCTCCCTCGAACATCCGATCCAGAGCTTTCTGTGGGGCGACTACAGCGCCAAGCCCGGACGCGTCTACGATTTCGTCGTGCGGCCGGTTTACGGCGCGCCGCGCAACCTGCGCTACGGCGAGGACATCGAGATCAGGATCGCTACCGAGAACGAGGATGACGGCACCCACGCCGTGTTCTTCAACCGCGGCGCCATCGCAAGCCAGGCATTTGCGGAAAAATTCGGCAACAAGGGGCCGGAGAAGCCGGAAGATCCGAACGACCCGACGACGGCGTGGCTGTCGCGCGGCTTGCTTGAAGCCGCGTTGCAATTCATCAACGACACCCGCAAGGGCGAGACGTTGCGCGTCGCCGCCTATGAATTCAACTATCCGGCTATCCTCGACGCGCTCAAGGCGGCCCATGAGCGAGACGTCGACCTCGTGATCGTCTACGAGGCTGGCAAGGAAACCGTGAAGGGCAAGAAGGTCCCGACCCAGGCGACCAAGGCCAACGAGACGGCAATCAAGAACATGAAATTTCCGAAATCGATCTTGATCAAGCGCACCAAGCGCAACGCCATCCCGCACAACAAATTCATCATCCGGCTCTCAAAAGATCCGTCCCGCGTCGCGGTATGGACCGGCTCGACCAACTTCACGCCGTCCGGCTTTCTCGGTCAAACCAATGTCGGGCACATCGTGCGCGATGCGAATGTCGCGAAACAATATCTCGCGTATTGGGAACAGCTTTCCGAGGACGCCGAATGGCAGGGTCTGCGCGACTGGAACGAGGAAAACGACCCTAGTCCGGACAGCGAGACGCCGAAGAATTCCATCGTCACGTTGTTCAGCCCGCGCCGCGACGACTCGATGCTGGAATGGTATGCGCGGCGCATCAGCGACGCGAGCGACACCGTGATGTTTACGGCGGCATTCGGCGTCAACGCCACGCTGGCGGAGGCTTTTGCCGAAGACGCGCCGTTCCTGCGCTACATTCTCCTGGAGAAGCCGCTGAAAGCCGACGCCGAAGCTCTGCTCGGACGCGATCGCGACCTGCAGATCGCAAATGGCGCGGCGCTCGGCAAGCAAACCTTGCGCGCGAAAGTTCCCGGCTGGCAACTCGACAAGTGGTTCCTGGATGAAGGCCATTACCGCTACGAGGGCAACGTATTCTACATCCACACCAAGATCCTGCTGGTCGATCCGCTGTCCGACGATCCGCTGGTGATCTCGGGGTCCGCCAATTTCTCCAAGAATTCTCTCGTCAATAACGACGAGAACATGTTGCTGATCCGCGGCGATACCCGTGTTGCCGACATCTATATGACCGAGTTCGACCGCATCTTCCGCCATTTCTACTTTCGCAACGTGGCCAACAAGCTCGCGCTCGAGGGCGCTGAAAAGACAGAGGTGATCTTTCTCGATCCGACCGACGGCTGGGTCGGTGAAAATTTCGCTTCCAACCGCATGAAATCGAAGCGCCGCAAGATGTTCTTTCCGAAATCCGGGAACTGACGCGCGCGCCGATCTGCTCGATGAGACGCGTTGTCTGCGCATCAGTATGTCGAAGACGCCAGGGCATCGCCGCCCTGGGACGATCCGCGGGCTAGCGCATGATCCCGAAAAGTGGGAACCGGTTTCCCGCCTTCGCGAAGCCCGCTTCGGCGGGCGAAGGAAGGTCGGAAAAGATCATGCTCAAACAAAAAGC
>JGI1357J11328_10003380_pt1 | contig 11048 bp, 9 predicted proteins | sample Subgrocontami54m_FD_11328 | JGI IMG/M metagenome (IMG submission 11328)
TATCTCTGCGTCGGTTCGAGTCGATCTTGTCTCTCCAGAACTTCGTTCGTGTCTTCGGCAGGCGACCGCACGACGGACATGCGTGCCAAAAGCATCCGTCGATGAAGACGGCGAGCCTTAGGCTTGGAAAGTAGAAGTCGGGGCGTCCCGGAACGAAGGCGGGATGCTTGAGCCACCGAGGTAAGCCGAGCGTGGCGAGGGTCGCTTCGACAACGAGCTCTGTACTCTTGTTGCCTCGAGAGCGAACCAGTCCCATGCGGCGGGAGCGCTCCTCGGAACTCAACGTGTCCATCTCGTACTCGCGTTCGTCTTTCAGCCAATGTCCGGGTACTGCAGCCGCACTTCGTCGTTTGCGTCCTCCAGCGCGGCGGCGTCCTTGATCCACTCTTCCAGTAGAGATCCCACTTCCGGCTCGTTGAAGGTGACGCTCGACTGTGGAAGTGAGAGCCGCTCGATCTCACCTAGAGCAAGCCGCTGCAACGCCCTCTTGAGGTCGAGAGTAGCGGCGATTCGGCGGATGTCAGACACGAAATCGAGAACGAGAACGCGTTCCTTGCCGGGTCGCAGTCGTAAGCCACGGCCTAGTTGTTGCACGAAGATTCGACGGCTGTGCGTTACTCGGAGAAACCCAAGGATGTTCACATCCGGAACGTCTACGCCCTCGTTAAAGATGTCCACCGTCGTAACGATCGGGACCCGACCATCTTGGAACTCGCTCATCAATAGATCGCGTTCTCTGCGATTCTGGCGAGTGCTTACGCAGGCCGCGCGTTTCCACCCCGCATCCCTCAACTGACGGGCGATTTCCTCGGCGTGGTCGATCGTTCTACAGAACAGGATCGCCCGCGGGTTAACTGTCTCGCGCCACGCATCACGAACATGGTCGATGACGGCATCGTCCCGTTGCGGTAGGAAGAGTCGGTGGTTCAGGTCTTTAATCGTTAGTCCGTGTTGGCTCAACTCGGGAATAGTTGCCCAGTCGATAGTATCGACGAAGAGTCGATAGTCAACTTGAGCCAGAAATCCCTTCGACATGCCCTTCGCGATTCCCATGGTGAAATTGGGTTCGCCGAATCGCTGGGCAATCTGATAGCCATCTCCCCGCCAAGGGGTCGCGGTAAGTCCAATGGTAGGGACGTCGCGCAGAAGATCGAGCAACTCTTGAAACATGCCCTGTTCCGCAGCGTGATGGGCTTCGTCCACCAACACGAATCCAGGTCTCCAGCCTGTCTTTACCGCCGCGAGCGCGCTCTGCACCGTCGAGCACGTTATCCCAGCATATGAAGCCGGCTTCTCCGCCGACGATAGAACCTGCGTTGGTATGGTCTTGGGCACGTGGCGCCACATGGCTCGTTCGAGCTGTCCTACAAGCTCGCGTATGTGGGCAACGACTAGAATCTCTGCATTGGGTTTTCGTTGAAGGAACCAGTTGATGACTTCACCGCCAACCACCGTCTTTCCCAGACCTGTGGCGAGGATGATCAGTGAGCGCCCAGTCGCCTCCAACGAACTTATAGCGGACGCGATTGCGGCGGATTGAAACTCGTAGGGCTTGTATCGTGCGGGTACGTAGTCCGGCAATATCTCGGCAGCGAACTTTTCCAAGGCGTCGTGATCCCAGAAGTCTACGCGGACGCCAACGTTGAGCAAGCGCTCGCGATGCTCCCCGGCCTTCCGGCTCAATCTTGCGTTGGTAACTACCACTGCTCGATCAGCGGAGTAGAAGGCTTTGGCTGCGTCAACCTGTCGGACCGCTTCATTGCTTACGGTCCCGCTAGCCTTCCATTTGCTCTGAAATACCCAGCGAAATCCGCCGCGGGTGGCGAGGATGTCTCCGCCTTCATCGCCGGCGCCATCTATGTTGCGCACGTCGGAAAATGCCAAATGCCACAGGAGGCGCTCGACGTTGCGCGCAAAGGCGTGCGGACCGATTTTGGTAAGCCTGCCTGGCTCAAGGAATGTATGAGCGGTCATTACAGAAGGTCTTAGTCGTCATCCATCGAAACTAGCTCATCAGGCAACAGTTGGAGGCTTAGCTGAGCTCGAATCAGCAAGTCGCGATTCCAGATCGGCGGTGCCGCGGCGAGCCAGGAGATGTCGTTTAGGAAGCCCGTGATCGTAGCGACCGCTTGGCGGCGGGCGCTAGAGCTACCGAGGTTATGATACGGCCCCGCAAACAGGCGACCATCAAAGAAGGCTTCAGGCCACTCCTCAACGATTCGCGGCACGATCCCTGGGGGCACATAGAGAATGTAGCGTCCCGCGTTCACTACCTTCGCGATGTCGTCCGTCTTCTCGACTTCCGCGATCCTATCTTGCGTGAAGTGTCGTTCGTAGTCGTTCAATACGTTTTGCCAGGGACGCTCGGGGTTTTCCGTCACACACTGGACCATGCGTCGCTGTAGGATACGTAGCAAGTCGGTTGCCTGCGCGACGAGCCGGCTAGGGTCAATCGTCCTTGACGTTAGATATCGCTGCTTCAGGTCGGCAAACACCGCACTGATCGGACGGGCTGTTCCCTGGGAGCGAGCCAGCAAGTGCTGGGCGATTTCCATTAGGACAACGTCGGCAGGATCGTCATCGAACGTAGAGAAATGCGCGTGGCTCGTATCTATGAACGCTGCGAATGAACCCCCGCGAATTGGTGCCAGCCACACCGGAGCTCGAACTCCCTCGGGGGTTCTCACTTCTGTGCCCGACACGACGTAGGTAGTTACTTTGATTGGCCGACCGGCCACACCTTGCGCCGAGAACTGGCCATCGAGCTCCGGGTAGCCGCGCGATGACGCCAGGAGCGCATCAACCCGATCGGCCTCAGTGATCGGAGGTTCGTTCGGCGCAGGGTTCGCTTCCGCGTCTCGCGACAACTCAGCTGGCTGGCGGAACTCTTCCGTCGGATCAGCGATTGCTTCACTGACGCTCCGTTCGTGATTCGCCTTTGCGCTCTTGGCTTCTTCTACAAGTTGGTCGTGCCGTACGACGGCTTCCCACCACTTTGAATCGTCCTGGTAGTCAGCGGCTCCCTGTCGAAACAGTTTGCCCCAGTCGTTTGTGTCCAGCACCGTTTTGCCATTGCCGGGCATTAGGTAGTTACGTCCGGGATCGTTCCGCCTAAAGCCGCGATGTAGCCGCGCTAGTGGGGAGTTGTTCTCCATGCCAAGTCGTCTAGCCTCCCTCGGCAGTAGAGGTGCGCTACCCCGAACTATCTCCGTGGCCTTACGCCATCCTTGATCGCTCGTCTCGAAATGGTTCTTGAGATAGTTGACAGGCACGTGATCTACATGGATCTCGCCCACGATTCGGCCACCTTGATGCGCGAGTTCGATGGGATATTCAACGTCACCCTGTCCCGACGGATCGTCAGGATCGCGCCATTGAAATACGGTCTTATCGAATCGAAGTATCTTTCGGCCATTCCGCAGGAAATCGAGACCGTATTCCTTGGTGTGCAGATATCGCTGAATGCCAACCCATCCCCAACCCCGTCGTTCGCGAACCTCTAGGTGATCATTCCCGCATTCGTCGCAGACACGGTTGTCGAGCGATTGCCACGTGAGACACGCGTGACACACAGCTCGGTCAGCTAACGGTTCGTCGATGCGGATGACGGCAGGAATGACTTCCTTTCCGCGCGTAACGAAGCGGCTTTCGTCCCAGACGCAATGCCGGATGGGCTTGACCGGAACTCCACTGACGATAAGGCGATAGCCCTTCGTATCGAGCAAGTAGGAGTAGATTCCGCCAAGCGTCTCTCTGAGCCTGGATTGATTTGCGGGTCTTGTGAGCCAGTCCGCGCGACGGTCGAGGTTTGAAATCTCGACGCGGGTCCCGTGCTCCGATCTTGTGGTCTTGGGTTGTCTCACGACGGGAGCCATGAAGTCGGGCGTCAGTTTGTCTAGATCGATCTCTATTCCCACCCACTCGGCGTCGCCTGAGCGCGTTGTAAGGAGACGTGTGACTTGGCCGAGTCGAGCTGTCGCGACATTGAATCCCATGCCAAAGAGGCCGAGTTTGCTGAATGGATCGTTCGCCGACCATCCCGCAGTGGCAGCATTCTTGATCTGTGCGAGGGTCATTCCTCGACCGTTGTCGCTGACAACCACCGTAGGCGGCGGAGGCTCTTCGAAGGTGAATAGCGGAGAGGCGGGCGGTAGTGTAACGGTGACTTCCAGCGCTTCAATCGGCGCCGTTCCTTCTCGTTCAATCTCGAGGAACTCATCGAAGCTGTTGTCGACCAGCTCAGCTATGCACTGCCAGGGATCAAACTCAATCTGGCCGAGGACTTTCAAGATCTTCGGTGTCGGAGTGATGTTTACCGAATCCGAGACGGCACCATTCGATGTTGTGCGGGCCCCCGCTTCTTTGGGTCCCTTTGTCTTGGATCGCTTAACCATTGGTCAGTGTCCTGGCTAGCTGCTTACCCATCGCCTCGGCGAGATTCACCGGCACTGCATTGCCGAGTTGCCGCATTGCATGCATTCGAACCTCAGGTAAAGCATAATCCTCTGGAAAGCCTTGGAGACTTGCGCACTCCCGCACGCTCAAGTAGCGATGCTTGCCGCTGTCATCGACGACGATGTGTTCGCCTCCGGGACAGCTGTGAACCCCCGCCTTGACCGTCTTGGCGGGCCAATCCAACGGACTACCCGAATGCTTAGCATAGAGTCGAGCTCCAGGTACAAGCATGTGCCAAGGATCATCGGCCTGTTTGCCGGGTGGACCGAGTCGTTTCGTGAGATCGCGCACAGTCAGCCACCGATTTGGGTTGTCTCGTGGGACACAAGGACATGGTTTCTTAGCAATGGACTGCCGTGTTGCCAGCCTGACTCGTCGAGGTAGCTGGTGGTGTTCCCAGTACTCTTCGCCATGAAGAGCGTCGAGCAAGGCTACCCGACTGTGCGATATTTCCGGCCAGACGAATGAATCCTGTTGATCGATGCGAAATCCGACAATGACCAACCGAATTCGGTTTTGGGGAAGTCCGAAATCAGCAGCGTTCAACAGCTTCCAATCGACGCGATACTCACGTTCAGCTTCAGCAACTGCATCAAGTACCTGTCGGTGGCGCTCAGGAGTTCGGTATCGCCCCAGAGTTATTGACGGAGAGTGCAGCTGAGCCAGCAGATAGTCAAAGTACGGGCGAGATCGAGGGAAGACCAAGCCGCGGACATTCTCAAGAATGAAGGCCCGCGGCCTTAGCTGTCGCACCGCGCGGAGAACTTCGGAGAACATGTTCCGCGAGTCTTGATGACCTAACCCCAGTCCGGCCTGACTGAACGGCTGGCAAGGGGCTCCGGCAGAGAGCAAGTCTATCGAATCAAAGTCTGCGTACTTGATCCGTCGAACATCCTGCTGTCGAACTGGCCAATTCGTTGTGTAGGATCGCGGTGGATCTGCGTTAGCTCGCAGAGTTGCGCAGGCGCGCACATCCCAATCAGTCACGAGCTGTGGGACGAAGCCGGCCCGGGACAATCCCAACGCGAGCCCGCCAGCTCCAGCGAAAAGCTCGAGACACGAAAGTGGGTTATCGTTTGGAGCAGCCGCAGATAACGAGGCTGCCGCTTTGGCGTACGCCAAGGTAGCGCCTCCTCCAGCATGCTATGCAATAGGGTACGGGCCCAAATGCTCAGTCGTCAACAATAGGTTATGTCCGCTTGAGGGAGCGGGAGGCAGGCGGAGTTAGGATTTGCCATATGGCACTAGCGAGGAACGAGCGGGGTGGAGAGGTCCTCATAGAACGCTCAGCGCGAGCTGTGGACCTTGAGTGGCCGACCATGGAGGTTGCCACCGGAGCCGACGGCGAGTCGATAAATCGGGCGTACGTCCACCTCAGACAAGTGAGTTGGGCGGACGCCAAGAGGGTCGCTGCGATCGAAACCAAAGCAATCGAAGAGAGGCGGCTTTCCGATGACGAGTGTTTGGACGATGAACGATCCGACGAGTTGTACGATTCGCTATTTGGACTCGACTTAGGCGTGGCCGCAGCCGTGTTTGCTCTTGCGGCAGCGAAGGGCGTACCGCTTTACAGCTGCAACGGCGAGCGTGGCCACAATGACTCGTATCCCGTTGTCGTGTTCCGGTGCAGGAAGGAACGACTACAGGATCTGATGACTATCGCGGAGCGAGTCGGCTGCGGTCTGGTCAACGGGGCGAGGGGCACCGCCGTGCTCTACTGTGAACGACCAGAAACGATGACGGGATTTGGACGCGAGCTGATCGCGAGTAGAGCACGGCTGAGTCGTCTAAGATTCCCGCGTGGACCTAAGGTGTCACGCGATCCTGGTGCCATGCAACTCTCGCTGCTTTGAATCGCGTCGATCGTATGGCCCATAGTCGCGGCGTCTACGTTTCGCACCTGCGCAATGCCTCCGAGCCAGTCTGGACTCGAATCGCACCCTAAGCCCACACCGCCGTTATAGGGTGCGCGCCCTCACGCGAAGCGTGGCTATTTGGATTAGCCCCCAAACGCTGAGCACTAGCCCATAGTCGAGGGTCCTACCTCCCCTAGAAGTAGCGCGGGCGCAAGGCCGGCGCCCGCGCGAACTACGGGTCTGTTGGGGTCGCGGAAAATGAAGCTAGAAGCCGTTTGCCCGTGACTATGGGCTTGCTTCGGGGATAGAAGCCGTCGATCCTCAAGGCAACTTGGCCAAAGAGGATCTGATCACTCTGGCTGAGGCCGTCGCTTTGTCTGGGCTGAGCAAGAGCCATCTGCGACTCCTGGCAAGTCGAGGTGCGATTGACGCGCAGAAGGTGGGCCGCGACTGGCTCACGACAAGGCGAGCGGTTCTCGCATATGTACGGGACGTGAAAAAGCGTAGTAAGGACCCGTGGAAACGGAAGCGTTGACGAGACTAGGCTCTAGCGCCTATAGTAATACGCCACGCGTGAGCCTATCGCAGGAGGTGTCCGATGACGGACGGCGGAAGCGGAGGCTAGCAACGAGCCGGGTGAAAGCCCGGCTTCTTGCTTACCAGGACCAGTCGATCCGGTAGAGGGAGCCGATGGTGGGTGAGCTGACGTTGAGAATGATCTCCTTGGTGCCTGGTCGAGCGACGAAGGGAGTGCGAGCTCCAGGGGACGCTCCGACAGTGATGCCCTCTGGCTCCTTGCCGATCGGGAAGTTGATCGCGATGCGCGCCTTCTCAGTGGGTGTGAAGGGCATGAACTCCCAGCCCTCGCGATGTTCCTTGAAACCGTGGTGGATCTGACGCGTCGTGTAGACCTCGATCTCATCGCCGTATCGGGCGGGTTTCTTGAGCGTAGAGACGAGAACGTGGCGTCCATCGACTCCCGCTACATGCGCGAGGTCCGTAGGTGTTGAGACGACAGACTTGAGTTGGTCGCCCTTGCCCCAAACGTGCTGCGTGATCGCATGCAGCTCTGGCGAGAGTACCCGGAGCCGTTGATAGGAATCGAAAACCGCTTCTAAGCCGTAGGCGTCGCGGAAGGAAACGCGCACCACGTAAGCCAGTAGTTCATAGGGATAGTTCATCCCTTCATTTTCTCATGTCGGTCAACAAGCTAGCGGGGTCAACGAAACAAGCCGTAGCACGTCAGAGGGGAAGTCTCTGTGAAATCGAGCAGCGACTTCACGGAAACCCCTTGACGCGCGGTGTCTGAGAGTCAAGCTGGACGAACTTTCGTTCGAGCGCATTGGAGCGCAGCGCCAGAGCATCGAACGAACCTGCCTAGCGGCGAGCGAAACTAGACTCGTTGCTTCGACGCCTTATCTCGTTCGGCCGTTGGTCACGGGCCGGGCCATCGGTTTCCTACCGCTGCCCTCCACGTACGCATCAGACTCTGACACTTCGGATGACCAGAGCCGTACCACCCGCGCTTCGACTTCGGCGCGAGGGCGGGCCAGGCGACGCGAATTGTTGGTGATCCTCTCGGCGGTCGTCCGATCCGCCGCGGTATCGACACGCCGCGTCGCCACGCAATGCTCAGTCAGTGCATCACCTTCGATGAACTTGCAGTAGGCGCGGTAGTTGGGCGTGTTCGTCAGGTAGTTGGCGGTCTCGTTCTGCACGTCGCCATAGCCGCGGCGTGAGCTGGCTGCGAGCACTTTGTCGCCGGCCGTGCGATACACGCCGTCGCGGCCTGTTCTGTAGGGAATCGTAGCGAGCTTCGGCTCCCCTTCTGGCGGCGTGTTATCAAACTGCATCGCTATCTCGTGGGCGTCCTGGCCGGTGATGCGGAAGATGATGAAGTTGCCGACGCTGAGGGTTGAGCCGCGGTTCAGCGGGTCGAGTTGGTCGCGGTACTGGTGCGCGACGATGGTGTCGATCGCGAACTTGCGAACTTCCGCCTGGAGCGTCGGAAAGCTCTCGGTGGCGAAGCTGTGGTACTCATCGACGATCAGGTGGAACGGCCGACGGTCTTCGAAACGCAGTTCTGCTCGTGACAAAGCCGCGATCAGAATTTTCCCCACCAGCACCGAGCCGAGTAGCGCGGCGTTATCCTCGCCAAGTTTCCCCTTCGACAAGTTGACCAACAGCACCTTGCCGCTGTCCATCACTTCGCGGATGTCGAAGCTGCTCTTGGGCTGGGCGACGATGTTGCGGATGACGGGGTTGGTCAGGAAGCGGCCGATCTTGTTGAGCGTGGACGAAACCCACTCGCCCTGCGTGCGCTTGTTGTCCGGGAATGCCTGCTCCCAATAGTGGCGCAGCACCGGGTCTTGCGTTCGCGAGACGTAGCGTTCACGTGCGGCGGCGTCGGTCAGCATAGGCAGCATGTCGAGCATGGTGCACTCTGGCGTCGCCATCAGCGTCAGCACGGCGTGGCGGATCAGGTCCTCCATGCGGGGACCCCAGAAATCGACGAAGAGCTTCTTGAAAGTGAGAACGACCTCGGAGCAAACGCGATCAACGACACGCGGGTTCGAGGTGTCGCTGCACTCGAACATGTTGAGACCGAAGGGGAAGTCGATATCGGAAGGGTCGAAGAGGATCACGTCGTCCACGCGCTCGGGCGGGACACGCTCCAGCACCGCCTCGATCAAGTCGCCATGCGGATCCATCAGACAGAGACCGTCGCCGGCCGCGATGTCCTGCAGCGCGATGTCGAGGATGAGGTTCGACTTGCCGGTGCCGTTGATGCCGAGGATGTAGGTGCCCTGGCGCCTACCTTCGGACGAAAGCGCTACTGGGCTCTTCGACCGCGTGTCCGTTCCGAGAGAACGCATGGCTTGTCTCCAGTTCAGTCGTGCCTTCGAGAGTTGATCCGTCTGTCGGCCTCTCCCGTTCCCCGGGCAGACTCACCCACGGCGCGTGCGGGGTGATGCCGGTATCGGCCTGGGACTGGGCGCAGACCAGGTAGTTGCGCCAGTTGCGGATCTCGTTGTTGCCTTGGAAGAAGTTGGTGAGTTCGACCTTGTGCGTGCGCCCACCGGGGCCGTCGAAGTCAATGACGAGCGTCAGTCGCTCAGGTCGGAGGAAGCGTCCGACGTCTTTATTGATTACGGCGGCGATGTCTGCCGCGGGTGAGGCGTCCGAGCCCTGCTCGGGCTTCATCTTCTTGAGGTCGAGGACCGGCAGAATGAAACGTTCCGAACCAGCGAGTGGCGTTGTCCCCTTGGCGAGGGCGCCAGTCGGAAAGACGAGCGTGAGGTTCGGGTTCTGCTGTGTGCCCTCAAGCAACAGGTAGGCGAAACGTCCGTGCGGCAGCTCCGGATGGCCACCGAGGTACTCGCAGCGCGTAGCCAGGATCGCGCCTTCTCTCGCGAAGGACGCGATGTCAGCGCTCACCTGTTGGGCGTCGATAAGGGCATCCAGCGCGAGCAGAGCCCAGGGCAGAGCACCAATCATGAGACAAAAGAGAACGCCGCCGGCACTGCGTGTAAGCAGTCCGATGAACAGCCAAGCGGCAACCCAGAACCAGCCGACGATGGTCACCGGGATCAGCCGGTCGAGCATCGTGCCGCCCAGCCATTGCCGGACGAAACTGCCAATCGCGGCCGTGTGGTTGCTCGCAGTGCGGCGCCAGATCATGTCGGCCCTCCTTCAATCGAACAGAGCGAAACTCCCGTCCCGTCCGGCCACTCGCCAAACGGGTTTGTCGAAAATGGTGTCCGTCCGGAGATCGGACAGCGACGCGAACCAGAACAGACTCTGGCCGCGTTCGGCTTCGGCCCAGGCCTTGATGCGCTCCAGCCGGTGCGGGTCGCGGTTTGTCGGAGTGACCACGAAGAGGACGCGGAGACTATCCGTGCCAAAGCGACGGCGATAGGCGCCCGTCACCTTCCATTCCCCTAGCGCGCGAATCTTGGTCTTGAACGGCTTCTCCTCAACCGTTCCGCGGTCGAGCTCGAGCGCGAAGCCGATCGGCGCCCCGTTCGACGCAAGTTGAAAGTAGCCATCGGGGATGACGGCGAGGCGCTCGTCTTTCTGTCTGGGATCGCGGACAAAGTCCCGCATGGCGGCGCTCTTGAGAGTACGTTCGTCTGTCCAGACGAGGTCGAAGCCCTGTTCGCGGGCGGCCAATGTAGCACAGATGCGAACCTGGTTGGAAGCCAACGTGTGTTCGAGAAAGTACAGTTCTCGGTCGTTGTCGACTGGCCGCCAAGCGATCTGGGCGTGGCCGGTCTTCTCGTCAAACGCGAGCAGTTGCGCACCACGCTTGTCCAAACAGTACGCCGCCCGATTGGCTCCGAACTGCGAGCGCAGGGGCAGCAACCGCCGATCGAGATAACCGTTGTGGTAAAGCAGAGTCAGCCGGCGTTTGCAGGAGGAGGCGGTCGAGGGCGTGAAGAGTAGCTGCTGGATCTGCTCCTGTGTCGAGAAGCGCAGCTCGTAGACCCAACGGATGATGTCTTGGTCACGGGGAGTCAGGAGCATCGGCGGCGCTGTGAGCGCGCGCTTATAGCGCGGCAGACGTTCGCGCCTTCGGCCCGATGACAGGATGTCCGTCATTGGCATCTCCAGGGCGCTGAGAGAGGCTGTGCGACGTGAGTTGATGCTCGATGCAGTGGTTCATCGGGCGGTAGGCAAGCAGGCCGCTGTGGCGGCCGGTCCTGGCGCGAAGGAAGGGGGTCAAGGGGGAATTCC
>JGI1357J11328_10003388_pt1 | contig 11031 bp, 8 predicted proteins | sample Subgrocontami54m_FD_11328 | JGI IMG/M metagenome (IMG submission 11328)
CTAAAAAATATCTTTAAAGCCGCAGAGCTAAGCGAAAAAAGCTCATATTCCATTTTGGAATATGAGGTCGGGGGGCAGCGGTACTATACTAAATATTACAATTTGGACGCCATTATTTCCGTCGGGTACCGTGTCAATTCCAAGCGTGCAACTCAGTTCCGTGTTTGGGCAACAACAACTCTGCGGGAGTATATCCTTAAAGGTTATGTTGTTAATGAAAAGCGGTTGTTGGAAAATCAGACGGCTAAACTCAAGGAACTTGAGATCGCGCATAAATTGATCCAGCAAGCGCTGGAGAGCAAGCGCTCGGAGGGGCATGAGAGGGATTTGCTTAAAATTATTACGGATTATGCCAACACCTGGTTTGTTTTGCTTCAGTACGACGAAGACAAATTAAAGATTGAGAATGTAAGTTCCAAGCCCGGCGTCCCTTTAAGTTACGACGAGGTTGTAAAAAATATCGCCAGATTCCAAAAGCGACTTCGCGAACAAAAGCAAGCCACGGACATTTTTGGCGTGGAAGTTGGCCATAAATTAAAATCGGTAGTCGGCAGCATAGACCAGACTTTTGACGGCAAAGCTTTGTACAAAAGCATAGAAGAGAAGGCCGCACACCTTTTATATTTTGCCATTAAAGACCATCCCTTCGTGGACGGCAATAAGCGCATTGGCTGTTTGTTGTTTTTGCTGTATCTAATCCAAAATAATTATCTCATTAACCGCCGCGGCGAGCGCAAAATTAACGACACTGCGCTTGTTGCCCTTGCCTTGCTTATTGCCGAATCCAAGCCCGCCCAAAAAGACGTAATGGTAAAGCTGGTGGTGAATTTGATTAATAAGAAATAGTCATTACATATAAAAAATCCTTCTACTGATATAGTAAAAGGATTTTTGTTGATAGCTTTATTTAACTTTTGCTAAAGCTTTGGCTAAACGGGATTTAAGGCGCGAAGACTTGTTTTTATGGATGACGTTAGTTTTGGCGGCTTTGTCCAAAGTCGACATGGCTTTTTTCATGGCTTCCATGGCTTCGCTCTTTTTGCCTGCCAGAATTAGTTTTTTGACGTCTTTAACAGCGGACTTAAAGTTATCTTTAACTCTTACATTGCGCTTTTGCCGCCGCCGCGACTGATGCATGGCCTTAATGGCCGATTTAGTATTGGGCATAAAAATATTTTTTTGAAAAGTACAACCTTGACGGTTTTCCTTTTCAAGGCTTATCCTTTACCTTCAAAGATTCCTCGGCCTCGGAGTAAATCCGCCGGCCTCGGAGCTAAAATTAAATTAGACTGCGACTTTGATATACTACCAAAATTAACTAAAAAAAGCAATAGATCTTATTAGGGTTTAACCAGAGCGCCATTCTGCACCTGCAAAATAGCTTCCCTCTTGTCGGTTATTCTTTGCGGAGAGAATATGGTTTTGCCGGTAACGCCGTTGTATTCAAAATTTATAATGTGATCTCTAATAGTTTGGGAGTTAACCGGTATTTTTTGAGACACTAATTCATTTTTTATCGCCAGCAAAAAATTCACCGTGTCATAGCCCAGCCCGGCGAAAGCTAAATTGGTTGCCGGCACTTCCTGCCCGTATTTTTGTTTATATTTTTTTAGGAATTCGGGGCTGTTAAGATAGGCTTGCGTGGTATAAATTCCTTCAACATTTTTACCCAAAACTTTTATGTCGGCGTCTGTTAGAACATCGCCGGTAAACAAATAACCTTTGAACCCTAAATTTTTTGCTTGTTTTATTAAGCTTGAAAGCGAAGGGTTGTAGAGAGGAAAATAAATACCTTGAGACTGTTTGGATTTAATTTTTGCCAAATTTACCCTGACATCATTGGTGTTAATTTCCACCCTTTCATGATAATCAATTGTCCCGCCTAGTTTAGTGAATTCATTTTTAAAAGCTATTGAAATAATTTCCGACCATTCATTGAAGTTGGAGACTATGGAAATGTGCCTAAGGCCTAATTTATTATAGGCTAAATCAGCCATATCCTCTCCCGCGTGTTCGGTGGAAAGCCCCATGCCAAATACGTAATCGCCAAGGTTGTTGATGGTTTTGTTGCTGTCCCAAATTACAACCCCCGGAACCTTTTTTTGGTTTAAAATCGGCGCCACGCCTTTTATGGTATCAACTACGGAATTCAGCAAAACATCAACATGGTCGGAGTTGACCAGCTTGCTGGCTGCATTGACAGATGCTTTAATGTCAAAAGTCAGGTCGTCTTCGTAAACTATTTTTACGTTTTTTTCTTTGGTATCATCTAAAGCCATTTCCATTCCGCGCCGCATTTCCTCTCCCACATAAGTTAAGTCTCCGCTCAAAGGTAAAATCGCTCCAATCTTTAAAACTCCGGGCGTGTTATTCTTTTTGGTTTTGTTTTTATTTGCCAGAATAATGCCGAATATTAAGGCGCAAACTAATAGGATTATCGCAATTTTTAGGTTTTTATTCATAGTGTATGAATTTTAGCAGAAATATTATTTTTTGTGTAATCTTTGCAGTTTTTTTATTTCCCCAATACGGTCTCTTATTCTTGCGGCGGTCTCGAATTCCAGGTTTTTTGCGGCTAAGTCCATTTGTTCTTCCAGTTCGTTTAGATAGAATTTAAGCTCCCGGGGGTCCATTTTCAAAGGATCAATATCGTTTTTGCTCTCCGCCTCCGCTAAAGCTACGGCGGACCTTTGGCCTGCCAGACGGGAGTCTTGAATGGATTTGATGATTGTTAGTGGGGTAATATTATGTTTTTTGTTATAGACTTCTTGAATTTTTCTGCGGCGGTTGGTTTCATCAATAGCCCTTTGCATTGATCCGGTTACGCGGTCGGCATACATTATTACGTGGCCTTCTAAATGCCTGGCCGCGCGGCCCATCATTTGCATAAAAAAAGTTTCGCTTCTTAAAAATCCTTCTTTGTCAGCATCGAGTATGGCGACCAAAGAAACTTCGGGCAAGTCCAAGCCTTCCCTTAATAAATTGATGCCGACTAAAACATCATAAATTCCTAAACGCAAGTCGCGTAAAGTTTCTAGCCTCTCAAAAGTTTCCACGTCACTATGGAGATACTGTACTTTTATTCCCGCTTCTTTTATGTATTCCGTTAATTCTTCGGCCATGCGCTTGGTGAGAGTTGCCACTAATACTCTCTGGTTATTTTTTGTGCGTTCTTTAATTTTTTCCAGCAAATCGTCAACCTGGTTTTTGGTCGGCTTAATTTCTATGCTGGGGTCAAGCAGTCCGGTAGGGCGGATGAGTTGTTCGATGATTGTATTTTTGTAGCGTGCCGACCTGTCTGCCGACAAGGCAGGTTTATCGGCTGGGTCAGACAGCCCATGAATGGGCACGCTACCCTGTGAAAGAGATTGTTCAATTTCCCATGGCCCTGGAGTGGCAGACACAAAAACCGCTTGGTTTATTTTTCCCAAAAATTCTGCAAATTTTAACGGCCTATTATCAAGCGCCGAAGGCAGGCGGAAGCCATAGTCCACCAGAGTAGTTTTTCGGGAAAAATCCCCGGCATACATAGCGTTAAGCTGCGGGACAGTTTGGTGAGATTCGTCTATAAACAATAAAAAGTCGTCAGGAAAATAATCAATCAACGTTGAGGGCGGCTCCCCTTGGGAGCGGCTGTCAAAATGTCGCGAATAATTTTCTATGCCTGCCACAAAACCGGTATTGGTAAGCATTTCTAAGTCAAAATTAGTTCTTTGTTCCAAACGCTGTGCTTCTACCAGTTTATCTTTGGATTTTAGTTCCTTAAGTCTTTCTACAAGCTCTAGCCGTATGGTTTCCGCCGCGTGTTTTACTTTTTCTTCAGAGGTTACAAAATGTTTGGCCGGAAAGATTGTAAATTCCGGCAGGTCTTCCTGCTTCTGGCCGGTAAGCGCGTCCAGCCTTTCAATTTTTTCTAAAGTGTCGCCGTCAAAATCCATGCGCACAATGGTATCCTCGCTGGATAAAATTATTTCCACTACGTCACCCTTTACTCTATAAGTGCTTCTTTGCAAGTCAAAGTCGTTGCGGGAAAATTGCAAATCCGTCAGGCGCCTTAGCAACTTGTCTCTTTTGTAGCTTTCTCCTTTTTTTATGTTGATGGAAAGGTCCAAATAATCCGCCGGGTTGCCAAGGCCGTAGATGCAAGACACGGATGCCACAATCAAAACATCTTTTCTAGACAAGAGCGACTGCGTGGCGGCGTTGCGCAGGCGGTCAATTTCTTCGTTAATTTGCGTGTCTTTTTCTATATAAGTGTCGCTTCTTGGAATGTAGGCTTCGGGCTGGTAGTAGTCGTAGTAAGAAACAAAGTAGTGGACGGCATTGTCCGGAAAAAATTCCTGAAATTCGCTCGCCAGCTGGGCGGCTAAAGTTTTGTTGTGGCTGATGATCAGCGTAGGTTTCTGGATTTTCTCTATAACATTCGCCATAGTAAAAGTCTTGCCCGAACCCGTAACCCCAAGCAAAGCCTGAAAGCGGTTCCTGCTTTCCAAAGACGCGATTAGTTGTTTAATCGCTTTTGGCTGATCGCCTGCGGGCTTGAATTTTGATTGCAGTATAAATTTATTCATAAAATGTATGCACCACAAGTTTAGCACAACGGCTCTTTTTGTATAAAAAAAGAGCCGAGCGGAAATATTTGCTCGGGATTAGAGGGTGTGTCTTTGCAAAGTTAAAAGCAAAGCCATAATCCCTCTTTTTTTAGCCGGGTTGCGGGAAGGACGCTCATCCTAATAAGCCGTAATAGATGCACGGCTCACTCCTAATTGTATTTAGGACCGCGCAGCCCGGCACTTACTACATACTTATGGTATTCTTGGCCCGCAAGCTTGTCAATTATATGTTTAGTCGGCGTTGTAAACACCCTCTTTCAGTGTTAATATAGTATATATGTCAGAAATTCAAACATCGGAAAAGAGTCGCGCCTTTAGGAATAAGCAGCAATTTCCAGACGAGTCTTGGGTGAAATGGAAAGGCAATTACGCTCCCGCCGGAGAAAATCGCTGGCAAGTGATTTTTTATGATGAGCATGAAGAAAGGTATTTTATTGTCAGGCCAAATCCCGAAGACCCAAGAGGCGCAATAAGCCAATGGGCTAAGGCTGTGGATTTAGAGAAAATAAAATAACGTATGATTTCGTATTTGAAGGGTCGGATTTTAGAAAAAAGTTTGACTTACCTGATTTTGGAGAATCAGGGTGTTGGCTATAAAATTTTTGTCATACCGGAAATTTTGGAAAAGCCGGTGGGCGCGGAGGTTGGACTTTATACTTATTTAAAAGTCGCCGAAGACGGCCAGGCTTTGTTTGGTCTGCCGGATTTTTACACTTTGCAGTTTTTTGAACAACTAATTACAGTTTCCGGCGTGGGCCCCAAAATGGCGCTGACTATACTTTCCACTGCCAAGGCCGACGCCATAAAGCAGGCCATTGCCAGCCAGGATGCCGGAATTTTTACCCGCGTTTCCGGCATCGGCACCAGAACCGCAGAAAAAATTATTGTGGAACTGAAAAATAAAGTTACCTTGGGCGGCCAGGCAGGAGCGGCAGGCAGCAGTGAAGTTTATGACGCCTTGCTTTCGCTTGGCTATAACCAGCGGGAGGTGAGGGGAGTTATAAATAAATTAGACAGTAGCCTCTCGCAGGCGGAACAGCTTAAGCAGGCTCTCAAAGCTTTAGGTAAAAACTAGAATTGACCTAATTATTCTAATTTTTAATTGACCTAAGAAAGCTCCAATGACGGAAATTAGAAATTGAGGATTGGGATTTGTTTAGAAATTAGGGCAATTAGGTTAATTAGAAATTCACACACATGGAACTTGTACCGGTTTTGGAAAGCCAAAAGTCTGATTATAATAATTTTATTGCCGCCTCTCTAAGCGGCAGTTTTTTGCAGAGTTGGGAGTGGGGAGAATGGCAAACCCAGCTGGGGCGGAAAGTCTATAGGTATTGGATAGTTGATGATAATAAGAGAGTTGGATCAATCCAGCTGATTCAAATGTCTTTGCCGTTTGGAAAATATTATCTTTACTCTCCTTATGGATCAGTGTTAACGGAAGGGGATAATTTTCAATCAATTTTTAATGATCTAATTTCCAAATTTCCGCAAGCGGTTTTTATCAGATTAGAGCCTAAATATTTTTCTCCTGGAGATATTCGTCCTTCGAATTTAGTTAAATCGGTTAACATTCAACCAGCAAAAACTCTTGTCATCGATCTAAATCAATCAGCCGAGGAAATTTTGGCGCAGATGCACCACAAAACCCGCTATAATATTAAAGTGGCGGAGAGGCATGGGGTGGAAATTAAAGACGAGTTTGATATTTCCGTGGGGCATGGGCTTTTTTTTGAAGAAGCCTTGGCGTTAATTTTAGAAACAGCCAAGCGCCAAAAATTTACAACTTTTTTGCCAAAGTATTATCAGCAGATGGTGGATTATTTCTCAGTCCAGCATCATCAAAGTAATTTAAAACTCCATATCTACAAAGCCATTTTCCAAAATCAACTCTTGGCCGTGGCGGTAATTTTAGATTTCGGCAACACCAGAACTTTTTTATTCGGCGGCTCCAGCCAGTTCCATAAAAATGTTATGGCCGCCTATAAGCTCCATTTCCAGGCCATTTTAGACGCAAAAAATATGGGTTTGCATTTTTATGATTTTTGGGGTACAGAAACTTCTAAAGGAGAAATACCCGGTTTTGTAAGGTTTAAGTTAGGGTTTGGGGGGATGGAAAAAATTTACGCCGGAGCTTATGATTTTGTAATTCGTCCGTGGGGTTACAGTATATATAAAGTGGCCAGAAATCTGCGCCGGTTGGTTAAATGAATTTAAAATCAAAAATATATCCCGCTCCCGATGAATCGGGGCGGGATATATTTTACTTAGAGCTTATTTTATTGTAAAAGCGCCGTTTTCAATATCAATTACCACATTGCTGCCGCGGGCGAATTGTTTGGAAAGAATCAGCTTGGCAATAAAGCCTTCCAGGTGGTCCTGGATGTAGCGGCGAATTGGCCGGGCGCCCAAAGAAGGGTCAAAAGCGTTTTTGGCAATATCCGCGATAACGTTTTCGCTAAAGTCCGCTTTGATGCCTTTTTCAAGAAGTTTTTGGCGCAGGGATTGTAGCTGCAAGAAAGTAACTCTTTTAACTTCCTCGGGCGAAAGGGGGGAGAAGAGAATAATGCCGTCAAAGCGGTTTAAGAGTTCCGGGGGAAAAATATTGACAAGAGTTAAGCTAAAGAGCTGCTGCTTAATTTGGTCCAAGGTTTTGTTTGTCTTAAGGCCGGTTTGGATGTCTTTACTCCCGGCATTGGAAGTGGCAATAATCAGGCAGTGGGTGAGGTCTAAAATTTCGCCGCGTCCCGAGGTCAGCCTACCGTCTTCCAGAATTTGAAGAAACAAATTTAAAATTTCCGGGCTGGCTTTTTCGAATTCGTCTAAAAGTAAAAGGCAGAAGGGGTAATTTTTGATGTGCTTGATAAGCGGCGGATCAAGTTCGGTTTCGGAAGTCCCAAGTAATTTAATTATTCCGTCCGGGCCGCGGAATTCCGACATATCCAGGCGCAATAAATATTGTTCCTGAGCCAGAGTGGAGGGAGCCGCGCTATGGGGCGAAGGCCCCCCAAAATAATTTGAAGCCAAAACTCTGGCGACCTCGGTTTTCCCAACTCCCGTCGGGCCGACAAACAGGAATGACGCTAAGGGGCGAGCGGCTTCGGACAGGCCGGAGCGGGCCCTTCTTAGTCCTTCCGCCACAGCTGTAAGGGCGGCTTTCTGCCCCACGATAGACTTGGACATTTCTTCTTCCAGATTTAAAAGTTTGTCCGCCTCGTTTTGGGTAAAAGCCTCCGAAGGAATGTGAGTTTTTTCGCTGATGATTTTTTGAATAATTTCCGGCGTAATAATTTTGTCTTGGCTGCTTTTGGCTCTCCCTCCCGCTTCCACTAAAATGCTAATAGCTTTTTGGGGCTGGCCTGAGCCTTTAACATAAAGGTCGGTTAACTCTACTGACTGCTCAATGGCCCTGTACTGAAAAAAACATTTGTTTTTTCCTTCTAAAATGCTGGCTCTAATACAGCAGGCTAAAATTATATCCGCTTTAGAAAGCGGCATTAATTCATAGGAAGTAAAATTCGCGTCAAAGTTTTGCGTTGGGTGCAAATAATCAACGTAGTCTTCTAAGCTCGTGGTGCCCAGCACCATTAATTTATGATCCTGCAAAAAATTTACTAGTAATTCAAGCAAATTTAAGCCGGAAGCGGTTTGGGTGCGCGCCAACGAGTGGATGTCTTCTATTACCAAGACAATATTGTCCGACTTGGCGGCTTCCTTCAGGCATTCAATAAAAACCTGTTCGGCTTTTTCCGGTTTGCTTAAGATGCCGGAAATGGAAAGCTCGACCAGCCGTTTGTCCTGCCAGATTTTCGGCACTTGGTCGGTTGCCATTTTGTAAGCCAACTCATTGATTAGAGTGGTGCGGCCGGTGCCGCCCTCCCCTTTAATAATTAGGTTCTGGCTGCCAGAAGAAAGCAGCTTAAGTATTTCGTGAAGGTCGGCGCCCCTTCCCAAAGCTAAGGGAAGCGCGCAGTATTTGGCGCAAAAAGTTAAGTCTTTGCTGAATCGGTCTAAGTAAAAAGTCGGCACCGCTGTCAGTCCGCGGTTAATTTCGTTATCCGGCTTATACTTGGAAAGTTTATGAAAAAGATTCAAGTCCTCGCCGAGCAGTTTTAAATTGAATATCCAAGAGGCGATATTTTCCAATTTTTCTATGGAAAGGTCAATATTAAAGAAAATTGCTTTCAGGATGTGCTCTTCCGGCAGGCAAATTGCCAGCGCGCATAAGAGCATTAAAGGGTCAATATTTTTATTATGCAGTTTTGCTGCTTCGGCAAAAGCAACAAATGGATTTTTTTCCACAGCCGTTTGCGCGCCGTGGTCATAAAAGATTGAATAATTTTTCAGTAAAATTTTTATGTCCGAAGTGTCAACGCCTAAGCGAAAAAAAACCATTTGGATGCTTTTGTCTTCCAAGAGAGCCAAGGCAAGGTCATTAGCGGTAGCTTCCGCCTCGTTTTTTGAAAGGCTATTTGTTTTAGTGCTTCTTTTTTGCGCCATCAAAACCGCATTATTCCAAGCGTCCCTGGCCCCCGGGCTAAAAAATTCAAAAACATCTATAGTTTTCTCTTTGAGAGACGAGCTATTTTCTCGGAAGTGAAGCAGGTTAAGTCCTTTGGTTGAAAGTTCTTGCTGCTTGGTCATTGCCCATAAATACAGGGCCGCAAATATTCCAATAAATAAGCTTAGGTTTAAAGCGGAAGGCCTGAGCAAAAAATAAAAGTCGTTTATTTGCCAAGCGAAGAAGGTATTTAAAACAAAACAAAGAATCCCAAAAATAATAAAAGCCCAAAGCAAAATCCCTATGCACCGGTTAAATAGTTTTTTGCTTTTTTCCCGCTCTACTCTTTCTACGGAAAAATTGCCGGAAAAAATTAACTGGCCGCCCTCGCTTTGGGCTTCCAGCGGCCAGGATTTTTCTCGGGATGTTTTGTATTCAAGCGCTATCATTGTTTAAGGGCTAGGAGTTGAAGAATTATTAGAACAATTACACCGGGCAGGATTAGTATGAATAGCGCATCCAAAAGAGCAACAACCAGCAGCCTTATTAAGAGGGCAATAAGTTTGTAGGAGAGAAGAATCATTCTAAGCGGGAAACTTAAAAAGATGCCGGCCTTGGTGTAGTCTCCGTAAAGCGGTTCTTTTAAATGGCGGACGAATACCAAAAGACCGGTCTTGTGGAGGCCAAAAACAAACTGCCTTTTGGTCCAGCTCCAAACCAAAGGCAGGCCGACAGCGTACCACCAGAAGGGGAAGGTTAATAAGTTCAAAGGAAAGTTGTTCATTTTTGTTTCAGGACTCACACACCGTAGCTTTTTGTGACGGGCGGAGCCCGATCCCTAAAAGCTACTTTGTCCAATTGCTTCGTTATTTTGCTGCGGTGTTTGTCGTCGTAGGTTAACTACGCCTCCAAACATCCTCGCAAAATGCCTCGCACTTGGCTCAATGTGTGAGCCCTGTGAGGCTATTTATTAAATTTATTATATGATATTTCAAAATAATTGGCTAATTTATGGGTGTTTCATTATAATATCTGTGCGCCGCGTATGGCTAGAATCAAAACTTGGTTAAAAAAGTATATCTTCCCCAATTGGCTGATGAAATTTTTTCGGCCTTTTTATCATGGGTCTTTAGCCGTTTTGGCAGGCTGGTATTATGGCCAGCCCAGCAAAAAATTGATTGTAATTGGCATCACCGGGACGGCAGGCAAGTCCACCACGGCGCAGATGCTTTCGCATATTTTAAACCACAGCGGGAAGAAGTGCGGTTATATTACCACGGTAAGTTTTTTTGACGGCGAGAAAGAATTTATAAANAAGCACGGNCTTTCNATGCCNGGGGGNTTTATGNTGCAGAAGCAGCTNNGGCANATNTTNNACAACGGTTGTAAATACGCGGTCGTAGAATGCACCAGTGAAGGACTAGCACAAAACCGCCATCTTGGAATTAATTTTTATATGGTGCTGTTTACCAATTTGTCTCGGGCCCACTTAGAGGCTCACGGCGGCTTTGATAATTACCGTACGGCTAAGGGTAAATTATTTAAAGATTCAAAAGTTGTTGGAGTAAATTTAGACGACTCTAATGCCGAATATTTTTTAAATTTTCCGGCGGAAAAAAAGTTTGGAGTAACTTTCTTGGGAGCGAATATCTCTGACGCAAAAATTTTTCAGGCAGCGGAAACAGTCGAAGGCTTTAATTTAAACAATCAAAATTTCCAAATCAATCTGGCAGGAGGCTTTAATAAATATAATGCCTTAGTTGCGGTAGGGGCAGCTAATATTTTAGGAGTCGAGCTTTCAGGTGCCGTAAGAGCATTAGATAGCTTTGCAGGCATTCGCGGGCGGATGGAGCCGGTGTCAAATAGCCGTGGCTTCCAAATTTTTGTTGACTATGGCTGTGAGCCGGCAAGTTTTAA
>JGI1357J11328_10003397_pt1 | contig 11018 bp, 10 predicted proteins | sample Subgrocontami54m_FD_11328 | JGI IMG/M metagenome (IMG submission 11328)
CCGGGTAGGTCAGTTCGCCCTTCTCGATCCAGAACCCCACCGCGCCCTGCGAGTAGTCGCCGGTCACGAGGTTCACGCCGAAGCCGATCAGTTCGGTAATATAGAGCCCGGTGTCCACCGATCGAATAATCTCGGCCGACTCGTGTGGCCCGGACTGGAGGTAAAAGTTCGTCGGCCAGGGGGTTGGGGAATCACCGGCGCCTCGGCTCGCGCTGCCGGTCGGCTTCATGCCGAGCTTGCGGGCGGAATAGCTATCGAGGAGGTAGCTGCGCAGGACGCCGTTTTCGACGATAGCATTCCGGCGGGTTGGTAGCCCCTCGCCGTCGAACGGCTTTGAACCGAGATGACCTGGTAATGTGCCATCATCGTACACTGAGACGCTCGCAGCGGCGATCCGATCACCCAGCCTGTCGATCAGAAACGAGGCTCCACGGTAGAGGGCGGGACCGAAGAGCGCAGAACAGAAGATGCGCATGAGGTTGGAAGCGGTCTCAGGATCGAAGATCACCGGGACCTCCTGGGTCTTGATCTTCCGTGCGCCCAGGCGCCTGAGGGCCCGCTCGGCCGCCCGCCTTCCGATCGCTTCAGGCGGCTCCATGGCGCCTAGGTGCCGGGCGCGCGAGTACCAGTGATCGCGTTGCATGCCGTCCTCAGACGAGGCGATGGGTGTCACCGCCAGGCTGAAGGTCGAGCCGCGATATTCACCCAGAAAGCCCTGGCTGCTGCCGTAAATGATCCGATAGAGGTTGCTCGCGAACTCCGCCCCCTCGGAATTGGTGATCCTGCTGTCATAGGACAGGGCCGCATCCTCGGCCGCCCTGGCTCGATCGAGCTGGTCCTTGACAGTGAGGGCCTCGCCATCCGGATCGTACAGATGAAGATCCGGGACGCTCCTGGCACACTCTTCCGCCGGCGGCAGCCCAGAACACTCATCGTGGGCGATTGCCTTTGCCAGGACGGCAGTATCCTCCACCAATCGCGCGAGCGACTCCTTGGAGAGGTCTGAGGTGGAGCTAGTGGCCGACCGTTTTCCGAAAAAAAGCCGCAACCCAAGTCGGACCTCTTTCGCGCTTCGGAGCGTTTCGGTCTCCCTTAACCTGACCTGGGCTGTGACCAGCTCATTCTCGACCAGAACCAAGTCAGCCGCTGTGGCATCTTTTCGCTTTGCCTCCTGCAGGACTTCCTCGACGATCTGCTGACTGATCATTGGCCTCGCTCCCCCTTTGGCATGCCCTGGGTTCCGCCCACTGTCAGCCCCTCGATCTTGATGGTCGGGAGGCCCACGCCTACGGGGACCGATTGACCGTCCTTACCGCACGTCCCAACCCCCTCGTCCAGTGTCAGGTCATTGCCCACCATGGTTACTCTGGTGAGAACATCCGGGCCGTGGCCGATCAACGTGGCGCCCCTGACCGGCCTTGTGACCTTCCCGTCCTCGATCATGTAGGCCTCGCTGGCCGAAAAGACGAACTTGCCGCTCGTGATGTCCACCTGGCCGCCGCCGAAGGTCACGGCGTACAGGCCGTGTTTGACAGACCTGATGATCTCCTCTTGTGTCGAGTCGCCAGGCAACATGAAGGTGTTGGTCATGCGTGGGAGTGGCTGATAGGCATAGCTCTCGCGTCGGCCGTTGCCTGTGGGTTCCATTCCCATCAGGCGCGCATTCAATCGATCCTGCAGATACCCCCGCAGGATCCCGCGCTCGATCAGGACGGTGCATCCGGTCGGCGTTCCCTCGTCATCGATGTTCAGCGAGCCACGGCGTCCGGGGATCGTGCCGTCGTCCACTACGGTGACAAGTGGCGAGCCCACCTGCTGCCCGATCCGGTCGGTGAAGGCCGAGGTCTTCTTCCGGTTGAAGTCGCCTTCAAGGCCGTGGCCGATCGCCTCGTGCAGCAAGATCCCAGGCCATCCTGGGCCGAGGACGACGTCCATCGTTCCGGCAGGGGCGTCGGCTGCGCTGAGGTTCATGATGGCCAAGCGGGCGGCCTCCTTGGCGTAGCGCTCGAAGCGGCCGTCTTCCAGGAAGAACTCAAAGTCGGCCCGGCCGCCTCCGCCCCAGCTCCCTACTTGTCTGTTCTCGCCCTCTTGGGCGATGCAGGTGATGTTCAGGCGTGAGAGCGGCTGGATGTCGCCGATCATGACGCCGGCAGAGGTCGCGATCATAACGATCTTAGATTCGCAGGCAAATGATGCCATCACCTGGACGATCCGGGGGTCTGCTTTCCTGGCGATGGCATCAATTCGCTGGAGCAGATCGATCTTCTTCTCCAGCGGAATCTCTACCGGCTGGAGACGAACCGGGTACAGATCATGGGGAGGCGTACCGCCAACCTTAACCGGTGGAGAGGTCCCGGTGCCCGCCCGCTCAGCGATCCCCTTGGCCCGGGAGCCAGCGAGTTCCAGGTTCTCCACACTGATCTCGTCGGAAAAGGCGTACCCGGTCTTCTCGTGAGCGAGGGCCCGGACGCCGACCCCCTGATTGATGTTCTTCGTCGCCTGCTTGATTATCCCCTCCTCGAGCAGCATGGACTCGCTGACCCGGTACTCGAAGTAGAGGTCAGCGTCATCGATTTGTCGGCCAAGGGCGGCTCCCAATCCTCGTTCAAGGTGCCGCTCCGTCAATCCGAACTTCTCCAGGAAAAACCGCTCCGGTTTCATCAGTTGTGTCGCCATCTATGTCCTCACTCTCTTTTCAGTGCTAATGCATTGCATTGAGCGTCATTGCGAGGGAGCGAAGCGATCGAAGCAATCTCGCAGTGAAAGGAAGTGTGATTGCCGCGCACCCAACGGACGCTACTCAGAAACTGAAGCCGGTATTGGGAGTGATGTTAAGCTATAACCCAACCGAGCGGCTTGACGTTGTAGCGATTTGACATATCGGTTACGTTGATGTTGGTCATACTCCCTGGCAGAGACATGGTGATAAGGTTGACGATGCTTCAAGAGATGAGAAATAATGCGCACCAATTTATGCGCGGTAGCGACAATGGCTTGTGCACCGCCCAAACGGGCTCGCATCCGTCGATAGAAGGCGCCCAAGGCACTCTGGCTCCGGCTGAGCGATTGTGCCGCCAGCCGCAAGGCCTGCGCCGCCCGATTGTGCACGTTGAGCGTGTGGCTACGAATGACCTTGCCGCCCGTAATGTCGTTGTGGGGCGCCAATCCCAACCAAGAACAAAAATGCTTTTCGGTTCGCCACTTACTCATGTCCGTCCCCGTTTCAGACACCACCAGTTGAACGGTGCTATCATCCAGTCCAGCCACCACCGTCAAGTCCACGCCGGTCAGTCGGTACAGATGTCCACGCACATCAAAGTGAGGCGCGTTCTTGCTATGCGACCTGACTTTTCGGTCAGGGGGCAACGGGGGCAGGTCCTCGTCGAAACGAGGCGTGAGCGCACTATACTGTGTTTCAATCTGCTGGTCACAGGCTTGGAGTTGTTGGGGAGAGAAGGCATACAACCCCAAGGCTTGTTGCAATGCGAAGACGTGCTCGGCGCGATAGTTGCCCGTCAAGGCTTTGGCAATCTCGTCCGCACTGCTCTTGCAACGCGGGTCGCGAAAGCGGGCCAACGTCAGTGGGTCCCGTTCTCCCGTGACGAGAGCGCGGATAATCTCCAGCCCCGTCACGCCAGTGATATCACTGAGCACTTGCGTCAACTGGACATTCATTTGCTGCAAGGCTTTCTGTAGATGTTGAATGTGGGCGGCGCGATAGTCCAACAGCATCGTCCGATGCCGCAAGTAGGCGCGCAAGGCGCGCATCTCCGCCTCGGGTCGAAACGAGGCCGAGAGCAAGCCATAACTGTGCAGACGTTGAATCCACTGACAATCTTGCACATCACTCTTGCGCCCCGGCACGTTCTTGACATGGCGCGCATTGATCAGACACACTTCAAAACCAGCGGCTTCCAAGATTTCAACGACCGGAATCCACTACACGCCCGTGCTCTCCATCGCCACCGTCTTGATGCCACAGGTGTTCAGCCAGGCGGCCAACGTGTGCAAGTCGGGCGTGAAGGTCGCAAAACTTCGCACGGTTGGGGCGGCTCGGGCAGCGGGCACACTCGCCCAAATTTTCTCCGCCCCAATATCCAGTCCAGCCGCATCGGGCTGAATGACGGGCAAGGATGTGCCTACACTCGATTGCTTGTTCTGAGCCATGATCATTCTCCTGTCTACGCCCAGACCCGGTCACCTTGTTTGATGATACGCTACTCATCGGGGTCTGACGCACGTACTCGCCAGCCGCCATACCTTGAGCCATTTGTGACCAGAACCACACTCGCAAGCGGGCTCATTCGCACCAGTGCGTACACGGTCTTAGCTTGTCGGGCGCACTACTACTTTACACTATTTGTGCGTCTCAGTTTCTCCCACCTGCGGGTCAGCCACCGCTGGATGGGGTACTCGTAATGACGAAGTCATCTGAAACGCGACGTGAAATCGATTTCTGGTTGAAAACGGTTTTGTAGGACACTATACTGCGGTCCATGCCGCCTGCCAACGATTACTTCCCGGACCCTGGCATCAGACGAAAATTCCAGCAGCGACTTCTGCGCTGGTACGCGCGCCATCGGCGCGAGCTTCCCTGGCGAAAGACCTCCGACCCGTATAAAATCCTGGTCTCGGAGGTGATGCTGCAACAGACTCAGGTTGATCGGGTCGTCCCCAAGTACAAGGAGTTCCTCCGCAAGTACCCCACGCTCGAAGAGTTGGCCGGAGCCTCGGTGAGCGACGTCGAGGCTACCTGGCGGCCGCTCGGCTACAACATTCGGCCAGTCCGCCTGCACGCCATCGCGCAGGAGGCCGTTCACCGACATGGCGGCAAGATCCCGGCCTCCATGGAGAAGCTTCAGGCGTTCAAGGGGATTGGCCGCTATACCGCCGGTGCGGTGATGAGCTTTGCCTTCCACAAGGACGCCCCGATCCTCGATACCAACGTCAAGCGGCTACTGCAGCGGGTCTTCCTTGGCCCGATGCGTTCCAATGGCTCCAAGTCAGTGAAACATCTCTGGGACCTCTCGGCCACATTGATCCCTAAGGGCAAAGGGTACGACTTCAACCAGGCCATGATGGACTTCGGTGCGCTCATCTGTACCGCCCGAAAGCCCAACTGCCCGATTTGCCCCATGCAGGGAATCTGCATCTCCTACCCATGGGATAAGGAAAACAAGCCATGTCTGAAGTTGCGCCGACCGTCGAGGTAGCGGCTGGTCTCATTGCCAGGGACGGGAAGATCCTCATCGCCCGGCGCCGGGTCAACGCCTCTCTGGGTGGGCTGTGGGAGTTTCCCGGCGGCAAGCGGAAGCCTGGTGAGAGCTTCGAGGCTTGCCTGAGAAGAGAAGTCATGGAAGAACTGGGACTGACCATCGCTGTTTACGAACAGGTCGCTGCTGCCGAGCACCGCGACGCTGCGTGCCAAGTCCGACTCCGTTTCTATCGATGCACCGTTCTGGCCGGCGAACCGCAACCCCTCGGATGTGAAGCCTGTCGCTGGATTACTCCGGCCGAGATTAGCGCCTACCCGTTTCCCCCGGCCGACCTGCCGCTGGTTCATCAGATCGCCTCGGGCCGGCATATCATCGCCTAGCCGCTCCAGTAGCGGCTGAACTCGGGAAGATATGAAAGGGTTTCGAGGCTGGGCATTCGGTCGATAAACAGCTTCCCCAGCAGGTGGTCGCGCTCGTGTTGGAGCACCCGCGCGTGGAACCCGGTGGCGATGAATTCAAGTGGCCGACCCTCCCGATCGAGCGCCTTCGCCCGCACCTGCCGATACCGCGGTGTCTGCCCGCGAAAATCGATCAGACTGAGACACCCTTCCCAGCCGTCCTCCAAGTCGGGGGAGAGCGGCATCACCTCCAGGTTAATCAGGACTGTGAGTGGGATATCTGGCGCGTCAGGGTAGCGTCGGTTCCCCTTCGCCTCAATCACAGCAATTTGCTGTGAGACATGGACCTGGGGCGCAGCAACCCCGACGCCTTCGTACTCCCGCATCGTCTCGATCATATCATCGATGAGGCGCTGGATCTCGGCCTCTCGAATCGTCTCCGGTCTGACGGGCGGTGCGACCTGCCGTAAGACTGGATGCCCTAGACGCGCCACCTTCAGGATCGGCAATCTACGCCTCCGTTGCTACCAAGGAATCTCTTCGATCCCCGCCTCACGATTGACCGCCCTGGCCAAGGTGAAGAGGAGGTCGGAGAGCCGATTGATATAGGTAATGAGCACCGGCGAGAGCGGCACATCCTGGGACAACGCGACCATCCGCCGCTCTGCCCTTCGACAGACAGTCCTGGCCAGGTGGAGCAGCGCGCCGCACTCTGACCCGCCCGGCAGGATGAAGGCGCGAAGCGGAGCCAACCTAGCGTCGCACCGGTCGATGATCCCTTCCAGCTCTCGAACCCTTTCCTCGTGGAGGCCGGTCTTCTCGGCCTTCTGCTCCACATGGCCGGTTGGGTCGGCGAGCTGCGCGCCGACGGCGAAGAGGTCGCGCTGGATCTGCAACAGCTCTTCCCTGATCGTCTCGTCCGTCAACTTGGCCCTGATCCAGCCCAGGACGGCGTTCAGTTCGTCCACCTCCCCGTATGTATCAACCCGAAGGGCGGATTTTAAGAGCCTCGTCCCGCCGATCAGCCCGGTCTCGCCTTTATCACCCTTCCGCGTATAAATCTTCATGGCACACGTGCAGCGATCAGCCGTCAGCTTTCAGCTTCCTCTCAAGAGACCCTCGCACCCCCTCCCCAACCCTCCCCCCGGTACCCTCGGGTGCGGGGGAGGGGACGGGTGGGGGGACTTTCGATCTAATGGCATTCTAAGGGCTATTATAGTCCAACCTGCGAATGGGACAAAACGGTTCTTACGCGGTTGCCCTGTACCGTTCTGAGGGGGAAGATGCGGAAGCTCAAGATGGGAAGGTGGGCCTATGACGAATGAGGGTGGGTGAATGCCCAGGGAGAGAATACCTGCGGAAGAAAACCCTTGGGCGTGGGGCCGGCCTAGCTGAAGGCTGGGATTACTCTTGGAGAGTGAGCAACTGTTCGAGGGACGCGTTGTCTTCGCCATCGAGATTCAGGGCCGCCATGAACGCCCCGATGGCCAGGTCGCGGATTCCCAGCCGCTTATAGGCAAGTCCCAGGTGGAAGTGGGAGGAGGCACCCTCAGGATTCTCGGACACCACCTGTGAGAATTCCCGGATCGCGTCGTGCCACATCTGTTTCCGCTCATAGATAAGGCCAAGGTCGTAATGCACGATGATATGGGTGGGGTCCGCATCCAGCACCCTCCCGAAACTCTGTATGGCCAGGTCCAGCTTGCCCAGATGGAAGTAGGACCTCGCTATTCGATAGTTGGCCCAAGGGTTGGTGGGATCCAGGGCTAAGACCTTTTTGGTGGCTTCAATAGCGGCGTGGAACATGCAGCGCCCGTAATACCAAAGGCTGAGTTGACAGTGGGCAGCGAGATACTTAGGATCCAGAATGACCACTCGTTGCATCTCAGCAATTGCTTCCTTCACCCGCCTCGCCTGGTGGTACCCCAGCGCAAGCTGATACCGGGCTTCGACGTTCTCAGGGTCCAGATCAACGGTCTTGCGATATTCCTCAATAGTTTTTGGGACCATCTTGTCTTGCATACAGATCTCCTTCCACACAGGGGCAGCCAAAGCAACCGTACTGTAATCTTACTGCCAGTCCAAAGCGGAGGTCAAGAGGCTTAAACAAACAGCTTTCAGCAATTAGCTATCAGCGGACAGCTCATAGCTGCTCTTTTGGAGGGAGGCTTTCGATCCGTGTCAGGTGCACCCGGGTGGGATAGGGCATCTCGATCCCCTCTTTCTCAAAGGTCGCCTTAATCCGCTTTCTAAACTCCCGCGCTACCTCCCATTGCCTCTGGGGTAGGGTCTTGACCAGCACCTTGATGGTGACCTGAGACTCGCCGAATGACTCAATGCCGAGGACTTCTGGCGGTTCCAGGATCAGCGGGCCCATCCGCTCATCCCGGGCTAGTTCCTGCCCGATTCGCTGCAGTACCCCGACCACCCGATCAATATCCTCATGGTAGGCCACGCCGATGTCCAGGGCCATCCGTGACCACTCCTTCGTCAGGTTCGAGACGACCTTGAACTCACTGTTCGGGATAAAGTGTACGGCGCCACTGCTGAAATCCCGCAAGGTCGTCACGCGCAAGTTGAGGCGCTCTACGTGGCCACTGATGTCGCCCGTCTTGATTACGTCACCCACCGCAAACTGCCCCTCGAGGATGATGAAGAAGCCGGCGATCACATCCTTGATCAGGCTCTGAGCGCCGAAGCCGACGGCCAGTCCCACCACACCCGCGCCAGCGATAACGGGCGTAATGTCCAGCCCGAGTTCCTGAAGTCCCATCATCGTAGCGATGATCACGATCACTGTCATCCCGACGGTCTTGACGATGCCGGCCAGCGTCAGGGCGCGCTTTTCCCGCTCACTGACCTGGTCAGCCCCTTCCACCGCTACGGCTCTGGCAACGCGATCCGAGGCCAGCTTGAGGAGGCGAACCAGTGCCAGGCTCCCCGCCACGATGATCGTCAGGCGCACTCCGCCGGTCCGCAGCCATTGGAGGAGCTCGTCAAAGGCCCGTGCGTTCATCCCGACACTGTCACCATCACCCGCCCTGTCCACTCCTGACTCGGATCGAGATGGAGGTCCCATGTCGGCATGGCAGCCACCCCCTGCACGGTTCGTTCGTACCCATCCTCCGATTGCGAGACCGTTGCTACCAGGTGGCTGTACAGGATGACGGGATGGTCGAGTTCGACGCGAAGCTGTGGGTGCGACTCCTGGGTGGACACGGTGAAGCGCTCGACCTCGGCTGCGCACGCTGGATTGTCAAGCGAGACGCGCTGGTCGCCCAGCGTGATGAGCGACTGGCTAAAGGCGAGGCCAGGCAGGAAGAAGTTCAGTTCTACCCCGAAGCGCACATCCAGCCGATCGCCTCCCTGATTCTGCATTCGGTAGAGGACAGTGAGGCTCCGATTATCCGTGAAGGCATATTCCTTCCGCAGGTGAAGCGGATGGTTAAAATCAGGTTCGGTTCGAACCCGTCCCAATCGTTCAAGGACCACGCCACTGGACGTCGGCTTGAAGCCCCAGAGGGCCTCGATGAAATCGCCACGCTCGTCCAGGTGACCGCAGACCCAGGCCGGCAGCGGATCGGGCCCAGTGAAAAAGTGGTCAAGGAACGCGGCGCGCTCCCATTGATCGTAGCAGAGCCCGTTCACAAGATCGGCCGGCGTCGCTCGCCGCAGGTCGTGAATTCCGGGGATGCCCTCTTGCGCCTGCCGTTCTGGTTGCGCTGCGGCGCGCCTGATCGTATCGTGATAGGCCTCCGGGCGGCGAGTCAGGGTATTGAGGAGGTTGACCTCTCCGGCGAAGTCGGTCCACTCCACCAGCCGACCGCCGCGGTGCGGCTGTATCTGGGCCGAGAAGCGGCTGCTCGAGACCCAGACCTCCGGCGCCCCGTCGCAATCGAGATCGGTCGCCTCTACCTTGAGCTTCTGGCGGCGGCGGATCCGGGCCTCGGCGCGCGCCAGATATCGCCAGATCTCATGCCGCAAATGGGGCAGGTACAGGCCGCCGAATACCCCGTGCCAGTAGCTGTCGTTACACTGAGCCGCGAGGAGCTCAAGCTTGGCCTGTTTGGCCCCACGCCCCCCCGGAAGCAGTTGGCGAAGCGCCAGACCCTTCTTGTGGGCCCGGTTCGCCTCAGGATACCGGACCAGGAAATGCTTCCAATGCCCTCCGCGCAGATGCGGCATGAACCGGTCGGCATCGGGGCCGAGATGGGCCTTGAGCTCTTCAAATCGCCGCCCCCCATCTGGCCCGAGGGACCATTCTTCCATCTCGACGTATGAGCAGGTAGGGAGGTAGCACAGGCCGGCGGGGCGAACGCCCTCCAATGCCTCGCTCACCGTCTGCGACACGAGCCAATCGCCTGCACTTTCAAGCAGGTTCAGGAACCCCTTCAGCCATCCGTCCTTGTAGACCCACTTTGCCGTCCCAGGCCAGCCGCCGAACTTCTCGCCATCGTCAGCCGCGATGGCCAGCCGCCCGCCCATCCGTGCGATCCAGCGCAGGTGCGCCTCAATCTCGTCCGGCTGGCGAAACGGGATCAGATACCGGAGCGTCTTATCGATTGGGAAGATAGCGAGCGACTCGCCCTCTGCTTCGGTGAGGTAGTAGTCGTGCAGTCGCTCGGCCTCAAATCCTGATGTGAGAAAGGCTCGGTCATCCATCAAGACATAGGCGATCCCCGCATCTACCAGAGACGGGATGATCGCGCTGTCCCAGATCCGCTCCGTCAGCCACAGGCCGCGCGGCCGAACACCGAAACGGGATCGAAGGTGCTCGCTCATCAGCGTGATCTGGGCGATTCGGTCCTCATGCGGAATAGCGGCCAGGATCGGCTCATATAACCCTCCTGACAGGAGCTCCAGTCGGCCGCACTGGACCAATTCGCCAATGAGATCGAGGTAATCCGGGGCTCGGCGTTCCAGCCACAGTAGAAGCGGACCGCTCAGATGCAGGGTGAATTTGAGCGCCGGTCTGGCGCTGATGGCCTCAAGGAGGGGTCGGTAGGCCCTGTCCGTCAGCGCCTGGATCACCTCATCAAAATTGCCCAGAGGCTGATGGTTGTGCAGGACAAGCAGAAAACGGAGCTTGTCCTGAACTCTGTCGAAGGGCTTATCAGCAGGTCTGTCCGTCATATTCCGACGCGTGGGCGAGAGGCGATTGCCATCCCCTCAGAGGCCTCATGCTGGACCCGGCGTGATTATGGGCTTGAGGATCAACCCGGCTAACGGAGGAAGGGTGAGGAGCAGTGAGAACGGCCGTCCATGATCCGGGATCGGCTCTGCTGCAATGCCGCCACCATTCTCGAGGTTGCTGCCACCGTAGATCGCGGCGTCTGAGTTCAGTAGCTCCACATAGTAGCCCCCGGTCGGCACACCGATGCGATAGTCGTGTCGGGGTACGGGG
>JGI1357J11328_10003400_pt1 | contig 11007 bp, 5 predicted proteins | sample Subgrocontami54m_FD_11328 | JGI IMG/M metagenome (IMG submission 11328)
AAACTCCTGACGATCCGAAAATGAATCCACTTGCGCAAGTGGCCCAGGTATCTAATCCGGAAGGACCTACGCCCGCCGCCGATTCCCCACTTGCACAACAACCCGACGCACCAGAAATCTACAGCTCCAATGACGACACAGTTCGTTACTTTCGCGGATTGTCCGCGCTCACGACTGCGAATTTCGTCATCAACTCCTTGCGAGAGATTCCTGGTCGCAAGAATCTTGTGATTATTACCGGCGGCATTCCTATTTTTGAAGTTGGGAAAGCAGATAATGTAGATATCACGCGGCTGTTGAATCAGTTGACGGATAATGCGATTCGCGCGGGTGTAGTGATCAGCTCACTCGATCCTAAGGGACTCAGAGCTTCGGTCGGTGTGAAGGGTTTTAAAGAGACACCCGCCAAGAGCTCCCTGGGAGGAAACGATCCCGCCGACCTAACGTTTGGTCGCGGCGACCCCGGAGCACAGTCGGCGTTGACCCCGTTGTTATCCGGTGGCTCAGAGCACCTGGGTCTCAGTACGGTAGCCGGCACAACCGGCGGCGTCTCAGTCGTTAACACGAATAACTTCGACGCCGGGTTGGACAAGATACTGGCGCGCAGCAACGGCTATTACACCCTCGCTTATTCGCCGAGCGAGAAATTCGACAGGAAGTTTCACAAGATAGAAATCAAGGTGAAGCGAAATGGGACCAGGGTCTATAGCCATATGGGTTATGTCGCGAGAGAAGAAATCGCGCCGACTGCCCCACGAACAAAAGAGGAAGGGGTCGCGGTCGCAGCTCGTTCGCCGCTGGCCAAGAACGATATCGACGTCACACCCAATGTAGCGATCAGACTGAAGCCAGACAACAGAGCCGCGGTGGACATCCACATGCTAATCGACGCTAAGAAACTGCATTTCGAAGAGTCGGGTAATCAGTATCAGGACTCGCTGGACGTTGTCGGTTTTGTGTTCGATCAGCTTGGACGGCAGCGCGGTGGATTCAGCGAAACTGTAAATCTCAATCTAACCCGCAACGATTACCAACGCGCACTGGCCCAGGGCCTGACATACACGGCGACCACCGAGGTAACGCCGGATTACTATCAGGTGCGCGCTGTCGTGCGCGAAGCCAGTTCAGGCAGCCTGGGTACCTTCTCGAAGTATCTGGAAGTGCCTGACCTGACCAAAGGAAAGCTGGCGATGAGCAGCGTGTTTCTCTTTGCCGTCGACTCCGGGAAAAACCCAACGCCATTGCTGGCCATCAGACAACTTAATCGCAAGCAGGGCCTCCGCTATGTCGCGATGATCTATAACCCTAAGCTGAAAGACGGAAAGCCCCAGCTTCACTCGCAGATGATCATTTCTCAGGGAAACAAAGTCCTGTTTCGCGAACCCGAACAACCCTTCGAAAGCAACGGCAACGCACCAGGAACAAAGATGGGCCAGTTGGGACTGTCAAAGGTCGCGCCTGGCCGTTATGTTTTGACGCTGGTCATAACCGATCCACTGGCCGACAAGAAGACTCAGACTCAAGCACGCAGTATCGACTTTACGGTCGTTAACTAGGCCGGAAGCGCATTGCTGGAGGTTTGAACTTAGAATCTTCATCGCTCCACTCTTAATGCTCAGCAAGCAAAACAAAAAAGGGGAGAGCCAGGTGGCTCTCCCCTGAAGTTTCTGGTTTGGGTAAGACTAGAAGATCACTCTCATACCAAACTGAACCACGCGTCGAGCCAGGCTCATGTCCTGGAAATTGGCGAAGCCACCGTTCGCAACGCCGGCGTTATCCAGGACAGTGTTCGGAAGGAAGTCAGCGGCGTTGACGCCGTAGCCCGGATTGGGGTGATTCAGGAAGTTGAAGAACTCAGCCCGCAACTGGACTCTGACGCGCTCGCCAATCTTAGTGTTCTTGAAAAAGCTCATGTTGAGCTGGTTGATTGCCGGGCCTTTCAAGTAGTTGCGAGGCGAATTGCCAAAAGGCGTTCCGAAAATCTTCGCCGCACCTGGTCCGTTGATGATTAAGCGCACAGCACTCGTAGGTACCGCCACCCAATTGCCAGTCTGGTTGAAGGTCGTCATGCTGTAGAAAACGGTTGAAGTCCCGGCAACCGCCGGAGCGCCGTATACGATGAAAGCATCTATGGCGCTAATTCCCACCGAAGTCGCCGGAGCGGTTGGATTGCCGATAAACGCCCGCTGACCAGCGGTCAGGTAGGTGTTGCCCAGCCCATACGCTCCATTGGTCGCATCAGTTGGCGTATACGGATTGCCACTGGTGATTACCTGGACTCCGTTAATCTGCCAGCCACCCAACAAGTGACCCACAAACCCGTGCTGCTCCTTCATGAACGGGAGATCGTAGATGGCGCTTGCTGAGAAGGCATGCGGACGGTTGAGATTGGAAAGCGACTTTTCGCACGGACCGGAGCAGAACGGATTCTGCGGGTTCGGGGAGTTAATGCCGGCGAAAGCGAAAATCTCGCTCGCGTTGTCGATGGTCTTGCTAAACGTGTAGGACGCGTTTATCGAGAGCGCATTCTTCATGAAGCGTCCCGAGTAGCGCGATTGCAGCGAATGGTAAGTCGAATGGGCGCCGTTGTTCCTGATCGTGATGTTGTTTGCTACCTTCAGGCGTCCGTTGCAGACAGATTCGTTGACAAACAACGTCAGGGGATTGTCCACGCAGGTTTGGAACCCAGTACCCGCCGGCAATTGCGAGGCGAACGACGGGAAATCAATGCCGGTGCCAAACAAATTTGTGAGTCCATTAACTATCGGCTTGGTAAAGAAGTTGCCGTTGACGCTCTGGAACAGGCCGACACCCTGGGTGCCCACATAGCTGACCTCAAACACGTTGCTGCGATTAAGCTGCCGTTGAATCCCAAACGAGAACTGTTCGGAATACGGCGAGTGGAAATTTGGTGAAACCTGAGTCTGCGCCAGATAGATCGGGTTCAGTTTGCCCAGCGGCAAAACACCCGACGCCGACGCTATGGCTTGGTTATTGAGCGCCGTCGGATTAAGAGGCAAAGGCAGCGGCGAAGTGGTTGTCGACGCCAAAGCATTCGCCGATGAAAGCTGAAGCGCGGCTGAATAAGGCGCCACGTTCTGCAGGTTCAGCAGAATGTTGTAAAACGCCGGGTCGTAAGCGATCGCAAATCCGCCTCTGATAACCGTCGCATCGTTACCCACCAACTTGTGCATGAAACCGTGCTCGAATTTCGGCGACCAGGCAAAACCAACGCGCGGTGCCCAGTTATTCTTATCCGGCGGGACGAACGGCACCGTTCTAACGCTCAACGGTAAGGTTGGATCAAAGATCGCCTTTGGGGTACCGCTTTCGCGGGCCACCGTAATGTCATGCAGTTGATTGATCGGCTGTCCGGTGTATTCATACCGCAGGCCCAGATTCAAGGTCACGTTAGAGCGAATCTTGAAATCGTCCTGCAAGAAATAATACTGGTCGTTCTCTTTGTAGGTGGTGACCGGTTCGCCTGCGGTCAGGTTGATTGCCGACGGAGCGTTGTTGACCAACCGTGTGGCTGAGTTAAAGGAAAACTGACCCTGGAAGAGAGGCAGGAACGGCACCTTATTAACCAGGTGTTTATATTCCGCCCCGAACACGAAACTATGTTTTCCCTTGCTCCAGTTCATCGTGTCCGCAAACTGATAAACCTTGACCAGTCGTCCCTGCGGAATGTTGGTGGCCCCACCGATTGTTTGCAGCGCCCTGCCACCCTTGATGCTCGCAAGGCTAGCGCCGCTAAACGTGATATTGGCAATCGTGTTACCGATATCGGCGGGTTTCGGAACCGCGGACAGGCCGAAGCTTGGATCAGCGCCGCCGAACTCGACGTTAAGCTCCTGAGTCGTGGCCTTGAATTCATTGACGAACGAATTCGAGATCTGGTGGGTCCAGGTTCCGCCGAGATTCTTGCTGGTAAATGGCACATCAAAGCTAAAGCCGTTGGAACCTCCACCGTTATTCACGAAGACCGCGGCCTGGTAAAGGTGACGGAAATCGATGCTGTCCTTCGAGGTGGGCTTTGCCGTAATGCGATAGCTCCACTCGTTCTGGGTGAACGGGGCCGAGTAGTCACGCTCGGCAAACGCAGCCTGGAAGAGGTTGGGGGCAGCGGCCGTCCCGAGATTAATTACGTCAAACGGCCCGCCAGTTAGAAACGGCGCTCCCGTCGCGGGGTTAATAAAAGCCGTATAGGTGCCACAGCCGGCCGCGGGAGTCGCACCCACAGCAATTACTTTAGCGCAGCCCGCAGGCGGAGCTAAGTTGAACGCCGATGAGATTGTTCCGCCCAGATTGGTAGCAAGGTCAGTTCGGGCCCGGACGGCCCCATGTGGAAACGCAAACGAGCTAAGTTGGGTGATGTCAGCGATGGCCGTGTTCCCCGGAAAAGATGCGGCCAAACGCGAGAAGTCGGAGGCCAGAATGCTCATGCCGCCGCCGCGCGCGATGAAGGTAGACGGGTTTCTAATTCCCTGGTACGAGACGAAGAAGAAAGCCTTATCCTTGCCCTTCCAAATCGACTTGCCACCCTCGCCAAATTTTGGCAGCCAGATGGGCCCGCCGACGGTTCCGCCATAGGCGTTGTAAAGGTTTCGGCTTGGATAGAGCTGGCCACTGGCCCTTTCCTGATTGTTCAGGCTGTTCAGGTTGCGCCAGTCCTGGTGATACTCAAAGAGATCACCGTGGAAGGCATTACCACCAGACTTTGTAATAATGTTAACGACAGCGCCTGAATTGCGGCCATACTGCGCGGAAAAGTTATTGGTGATGATCTGGTACTCCGCCACCTGGCTTTGGTTGTCAACAAAAAGCGAGGGACCGCCAATACTCAGATCGTTGTTGTCCGAGCCGTCAATCTGAAAGTTATTTGATCGGCCGCGATTTCCGTTGACTGAGAGGCCAACGCCGTCCGTATTCACGCCGCTATTTCGTGACGCAACTACGCCGGGAGCCAGCAAAGCCAAAGTGTCAATACCGCCGCCTGCGCCATTGGAAGGCAGATCCTCGATCTTGCGCGTTTCAAAGGTAGTTGAGATTTGCGCCTGATCCTTGGTGACCAGCTCTTCTCCGGTGCTGGTTACAGTCACCGTCTCAGTCGGGGTGCCTACCGCCAGGGTTACGGCGAGTTCCGTAACCGAACCCAGGCCGATGATGACATCCGTAACAGACTTCTTGCTGAACCCGGTCTGTTCCACGGTCACCGTGTACTTACCCGGGAGCAAATTCGGAATCACATAAATGCCTTCGCCGTTTGTCGTGAAGGCATTACTAACCACGCCNGAGGCTTGGTTCTTGGCAGTAACGGTGGCTCCCGCTACAACCTGGCCATTCGGATCGGTCACCGTACCACGCAAAGTACCGGTCTGGGCCTGACCGAAGGCCAAAACACTCAACGCAAAAAACACAACCGCACCGAACGTTAGCCCGGCGGCGATTCTCGCAAATCTATTCATGGCTCCTCCTGTTTCCTTCATGCCTTAAGTTTTCAGATTTTCGTTTTGCTGCAGAAATCCCGTCCCAGAGCAACATATGTTCCTTGCTGACAGAGACGGACGATGATTACGCGGTTCGACAACAATTCTCGTGGCAGCAAGAGTCATACCGCCGTTCCCATAGATTCGTAAGCTATTGTAAAAGAAGATATTGTCCATCATTGGCCGGGGACGTCCCTCGGTTAATGTTGCCGAAATTGGATCATTTTACAAATCTTCGAATGCCGTTATCTCAGCGCGCTAATCATTTTTCGTGCCTGAGCAGCATCCGGGCCGTTCGGTGCCTCGCGCAGATAACTCTCGAACATTTTGCGTCCTCGCTCGCGCTCACCCCTATTCACGTAGATCTGACCGAGATGAAAAAGCGCCCTGGCGTAGGCAGCGCCGCCCAGATCGTGAGCGATGTTTAACTCTTGCTCGGCCCCATTCAAATCATCCGAGGCCTCCAAAGCCAAGCCATTATACAGCCTCGCTGCCGGCGAATTAGGTTGCAGCGCCAGGGCCGCTCTTAGCATGCCGGCCGCTTCCGCAAATTGGTGCTGCTGCACAAGTACGATGCCGAGATTCAAACGAGGATTGAAAGCTTTCGGATCAATTTGAATGGCTCGACGAAATTCGCTAGATGCTTCATCCAGCTTTCCCTGGGATAGTAGTTGCGCGCCAAGATCGTTATGGGCCATCAAATAGGCTGGGTAGATTTCTACCGCTTTTCTCAAATGCCCTATGGCGTCTTCAGTCCTTCCTGATTTACTGGCGTCGCTGGCGCGCTCAAATTCTCTTTTCGCTTGGGTCGGAATGGCGGGATCAAGCTCTCCTGTTGAGACCGCAGTCGCTGGGCCCTTCCGTTCACTTGGTTTCTTTTCTTTCAGGTTGATATGGACGATCGACGGCGCGCCCGGGAAAACTTCAACAGTTACTTTGGCTATCTCGAATCGATCACCATCCGCTTCGATTACGATTTCATAAACCGTCGGCGTCAGTCCGTTGAATTGAAAGTGACCCTGATTGTCGGTATAGACACTGCTCCTGACACCACGATCGGTTTGGAGCGTAATCCTGGCGCGTTCGTTCAGAAAGGCGCCGTTCGGAAGAACAACGTTGCCACTGATACTCCCGCCCTGCGCCGCAGCCGCAGCCGGCAACAAAAATAAAATACCCGCCAGAACGAGGCCGCTCTTCAGATTCACGTACCCGAAATTCATAACAATCTGATCGGCAAAGTTCATGCCAAGAGTCCGCAAGCGATAAGCGTAATCGTTGCTTTGATTCCCTGAGTTCGACTGATGACTTACTCTGAAAATCTGGATTTAATTCCGATTTTCTGGACATCGTGAACACTCGGGTGATCGCGAATCGAAGCTTCTAAGTTAGTCGTCCTTTGCGAACCTCGAATTCAAATTGCAGTTCCTTTCCCCGAATCACGTTGCCCAAATAGAACTCCCAGAACTTGCGCGTAAAGCGAAACGCCGGCCAGCGCTGATCGAGATTGGCGATGAATTCCAGACCGAGAGCGCGCCACAGGTTCGCCAGCGACACATAAATGCGAATGGGTTTCAGCTTCACCTCAGTATAAAAGGGGAAGAGCTGACGATCATCAATGAAGCAGTTGAATGAATAACTGTTGAGATGATTGCGGTGCGTCGGATCAGTTGGCTAATCCGATTCGAGCAGTTGGGAATCGTCTTTCTTCGGTCGTGTCACGCAAGCGGCCGACCTCCTCAGCGTCCTCTAAATCTCCCAACATGGCCAATGCGTAATCAAGCGCGGGCAGACTTCTTCTCACCGCTGGCAACAACAACTAAGGGGTTCCTAACAATTCCGCAACGCTCATGTTCATCTGCCGCCGCTTTCATTTCATCAGTGTTGAGGTTGACCATATGGATAATTCTGGCTTCAGTTTCATTGGCCCTTTTCGCTAGTGATGGGGTAATATCTCTGCATGGCTGTTAATGAATACAGACGAGTATTGGAAGATGCTAATCGCCTGGGCGAAAGGGAACGAGCCCGACTCATAAGAGAACTGGCCGCGCGCTTAGTCAAATCCCGAAAGCGGCCGGATCTCTCGAAAGTCGAAGAGGCTGTAGCTTACGTCGAAGGGATGCGGCTGGCCGAGTCACGCCACTCGAGTGGCCGTTTGAAGACTCCAGAGGAATTCCTCGCCGAACTTAATTCGTGGGAGGGCTAATCCCATCTCTTCGAGATCGACCAACTACCTGGTTGACACTGATGTCTTTATTCTCTGGCAACATCGAAATCCCGAGGCGCGCTGATTTTTCCGTCGTCCGCCGGGAACCATTTACTACTCCAGGCAAACGCGGAAGGAACTTCTGCACCCATTCCTCAGTGGGCGCGAGCGACGACGACTCGTCCAACTTCTGAAGCGATTCCGGCCGATAAATCCTGACGAGAAGATCGCGGTTGCCTTTTCCGATTTGGTCGCTCGATACCCATATCTGGGCACTCATCTTGGTGATGCTCTCATCGCTGCCACGGCCATAGTGAAACACCTGACTCTGCTGACGTGCAATGCGCGACACTTTACACTAATTGAAGAAATCAAGGTCGCGAGGTTCCCAGAGGGTTTTTACAGTTGATTTTCGCGAACGCTTGCGAACGCTATACAGCTACTCCCTCAGTTCTCGACCACTCACGTCTTTTTCACAACTTCAAACTCAAAGTGCAACTCCTTCCCACGAAAGACATTGCTTAGGTAGAACTCCCAGAACTTGCGCGTGAAGCGAAACGCGGGCCAACGCTGATCGAGATTGACGATAAATTCCAGACCCAGAGAGCGCCAGAGATTCGCCAGCGAAACGTGAGTGCGGATCGGTTTCAGTTTGACCTCAGTATAGAAGGGAAACAATTGACGATCTTCAATGAAGCAGTTGAATGAATAACTGTTGAGATGATTGCGATGCGTTGGATCGGTGGGCCAGTCCGGATTTGAATAGTGCGGAGTCACAATCTTGATTCGGCCGCCGGGCTTGGCGATGCGAAAGATTTCGGTGACGAAGGCCATTACGTCGGGGACGTGCTCGATGACGTGACGGCAGACAATTTCGTCGAACTCATCGTCGGCGAAGGGATATGGGATGTTGCCCAGGTCGTGAATTACATCTGCGTGAGTCTTCGGATTTGAATCCATGCCGATCGCGCCCGGCATCTTGTTCCAGCCGCAACCAACATCGAGGATCTTCTTGTCTTCTTGCCTTAGCCGCTCGTTGCTGCTCGCCGTTATATTTATGCGGTCTGAATCGGGAATCTTCACGTTAGGCTGGGGTGAAAAATAATCGGCGGCGGGCAGGTCGGCTGCCTTGTAACTTAGGTTCCTCGCCCTTCGAGCCATCTCTTGATTGATTGTTGACTCTCGCCTGACCGGCGGCCGGCGAGAATCCCTTCGACGCTAAGATCCTCATCCAGTTCAGGCCAGTGTATCAGCGTTCCGTCGCCAATTATCTCGAAATTGCGTCGCTCTTCTGGTTTACCATGCCAGAGACGCGGATACCACGAAAGAGGCGCGATTATTGTGCGACCATCGATCAGATTGACGGTTAGTGAGTCTTCTCCCACCGTCACACTCTGGGCGCGCGCCTCTCGAATTTCAAGCACCAAAGAACTCATGCAAGAACCCGTATGGGCCAATCCTGAGAATTGTTGGCATTCCATTTCGGTTAGAGCGGTCGGTGTACCGGCCTCCAGTTTCAGTTGAAAAGATCTTTAATCGAAACCTTGAACCCGGGAACCGCATCTGAGATATCCAAAACTGCGCCCTGTTCCAAAATGGTTATCTCGGCTAGCGAACGGTAGAGCGTCACTGTGCGCTTGCGTGGATTGAGGACTAGAACCATTACCGCGCCACTTTCGAGCCATTCGATCGCTTTCTCCTCAACCTCTGTGTACGTGTCTCCCGGTGAAACCACCTCCACTGCCAGATCAGGGGCGCCTGGCAAGTAACCTTCGACCTGCCCTATCGCTTCGAGCCGTTCGCGGCTGACGAAGGCGCAATCGGGAGCACGCACTGTGTCGGGATCTCTTGAAAGGACGAAGCCCGTTTCGGCAGCATAGACAACGCCGAGGTTATTCGTTTCAACGTGCTGGGCAAGTCGCCACCCGAATCTCATTGCGACCCGCCCGTGCTTCTCCCCTGGGGGTGGCGTCTTCTTCAATTCTCCTCGAATCAGCTCGTATCGGAAGCCGTCGTCCGGCATCCTGAGCAATTCTTCTGCTGTTATTGATTGGACCGCAGTGGACATTCAGTGTACCTCGCAAGCTAAATCATAGCATGATTGCGTGGCTGATCGGTTAGAAGGCGCGCGAACCTCCCGAAATCAAAAGCGTAAAGTGGCACGTCAAACTGTTCTTGTATTTCGTCGAGTCGCATACCGTCGAGCATGATCGGCTCATCGCTCTTCAGCGCCACGCGCGGGATGATCACAAAATCACCACGCACTCGCTCGCGCGCCGCCGCGAAATCGCCGCCAGTCAACAAGCCCGCCACGCTGACATCGCCGCCAAAGAAATTGTTCTCAACTGCAACGACGTGCAGACGCGAGCCGAGTTGTTGATTCGCTCGCTCGATCAATCTCTTTAGAACTGGGGCGAACAGTGCACCCGTCATGATCGTTCCGTAAAGAGCCCTCCCTAACGGTCGGGCTTCTGATACGGACTTCCGCTCAAGCCTGCGTACGAGCGCGTCGAACTCGTTCGCGAAGCTTCTGACCATGCCAATGCCGTCTTCGATCTGTGGATAGTCGCCGTAATGCTCGCGACTCGGCACCGAACGGCCGGCGCGCAGATAAATTTCATCGCCCAGGAAGGCAAACGTGGTTCCCAGTCGGGCGCGCAAATCGCGCTGAATTCGCGTCACCTCGCGGATCGTGCGCCGGCAAAATTCCGGCGTGACCGGCGTCAGTCGCGGATCGTTCAGATAGCGAGTTAGTCCCAGCGGCACAATCGCCACACTCGAAACCCTGGGGTGCAGGTCTGCTAAATCAGCGATCGTTCGTCGCAAGATTTCGCCGTCGTTGATCGTCGGACAAAGCACTACTTGCGCGTGAATCACGATGCCGGCGTCGAGCATCTGTCGCAGCTTGCCGGAAATATCTGCGCGCTCTTTGTCGATGCCGAGCAGATAGGCGCGCACATCCAAATCCGTGGCGTGGACCGAGACGTATTGCGGTGTCAGTCGCTGTTCAACCACGCGTCGCATCTCGTCGTCGGTGATCGAAGTCAGCGTCGTATAGTTGCCGTACAGAAACGAAAGCCGCACGTCCTCGTCGCGCACAAACAGTGACGGCCGCGCGGTTTCTGGATTACCTTTGCAAAAACAGAAGAGGCATTCGTTGGCGCACTGACGCGGTACAATCTGTTCGAAGCTGAGACCAAAATCTTCCGCTTCGTCGCGTTCAATGTTCAGCTCCCACTGTTCGCCGCTCGGCTTGCGCACGTCGACCACCATCTCAGTCTCGCCGGCAGTCTGAAAACGAAAATCGAGATAGTC
>JGI1357J11328_10003414_pt1 | contig 10986 bp, 12 predicted proteins | sample Subgrocontami54m_FD_11328 | JGI IMG/M metagenome (IMG submission 11328)
TGTGTATTTTAAGGCAATTGAATCTTTAAGGTTATTATTTGCTCCTTTTTGAGCTGCTTTGATTGTTATTGTTTCTGTGGTTCCTCTTTGAGCATTATTCGGAGAACTTACTTTTACTTTAAAAAGTTTGGAACTTGCTGATGGAAGATTTTTTATTTCTCCTCCTAAATTATCGCCATTTCCTTTAAGTAATTTTACAGTCCAACCATTTGGTTTATCTACAGTAATATCGAAATCAGCAGGAGGTTTGCAGGGAGAATTATTATTTTTTAATTCAACGCTATAAGTAATTGTTTCTCCTTTTTTGCCGTTTTTATCTCTATCTGCCGAAGAGAGCTTTGGATCTTTTCTGGAGCATGACTGGTCTTGGCCTATCTTTGTTGTTAGTTTTATTGTGTCTTTATTCTTAGGTTTGTCTTTTTGAACTGCTGAAACAACTGTTCTATGGGGTCCCGCAGAAGGATTATCCGGTGGATCTATTTTTACCTTAAACTGAGCCGTATCATTTTTTCCAACAGTTATTACATCATTACTATTTACTTTTTTTACTTTTTCTCCGCTTATTTTAGCTTTCCATCCTGAACTTGCTCCGCCTGGAGGGTTTGCTTTTAGCTCATAATCATGTTCGTTATTACATGGGTTTGTTATTTTAACAGTGAATGTATTTCCTTCTTTTCCAGCCAATGTTAACTTAGGATCAGAACAGGTGTTTCCCCCGCCTCCGCCATCTCCACCACCGTTTCCACCATCATTTTTTGCTTTTATGAAAAAGTAAACTGTTCCATCGCCATTAATTGATGTAGCATTTCTTGGACTATCTGTTACTAGCTTAACTTCATGATCTGATTTATCATCTGACTTTTTATATCCAGCATAAGTATAATCAGAATTATCTGGAAGCACTATTTTTACATTTGATGTTCCATCATGGTTTATCGTAAATCTTGGTGTACATTCTGTAGTTCTGCTCCAAGTTTTTCCATTGCCGTTAACGAGTAAATCTAGTTTTCCGGTATAACAATCCTCATTAGAATCTATAGAAAAATTATTGTTTTTATCTTTTAATACATAAGCAACGTTTAATTTATATACAGGTGGAAGGCCAAAAGTTACAGTAGCTTTTCTATAACTAGGACTAATAGCGTTTGTGCTTATTGTAGATCCTTTTGAGGTTGCATGTTGACTAGTTGCAGGATTAAAAACATCAATATAGTTTAGGGTCTTACTTGGCTTAATTAATTTAACTGTATATACAGTTGGCTCACCAGCTTCAGAGGAATTATAAACTTTTATCGCATGACTGCATGAATCTGGACCACTTGTATATTTTACAGTTCTTGTTGAGTTTGCATCTCTAACTTGTACTTCTACGTCACCTGAATAGCATTTATCAATACTTGTATTATTCCAATCCTTATTTTCATTACTATCGTTTCTAACTGATAGGTTTACGTCAAAACTTGCAGCATTAGCATTATTTTTAGTTGGAAAAACGTTTAAAAGTAGAGCGAAAAAGGTAATTATGAAAAGCAAAGATAGCTTTTTAAATAAACTCATATAATATGGTTAAGATTAGAATAGTATAGTTTAAATTACTTTGTCAAGAAGAGGCAGTTTGTGTGCTCTTGAAATTTGATCCTACTATAATATATAATACATTCATTACTCACACTTTAGACTAATGTTCCTGAAGTTTAAATCTTCGTCTAAGTGGCGGAATAAGGAACATAAAATTATGAAAGAAATTACACTTGAAGAACTTCTTGAGGCCGGATGCCATTTTGGCCATCAGGTAACAAGATCAAATCCCAAAGCAAGAGATTTTGTTTTTGAAGAAAGGGACAATATCCAGATTATTGATTTGGTAAAAACAAAAGAAGGTTTGGATGAGGCAGCTGCTTTTGTAAAATCTTTAGGACAAAACGGGGGAACTTTCTTAGTAGTTGCCACTAAAAAACAAGCAAAACAAGCTGTTGAGGAAGAAGTTTTAAGAATAAGAGAAGAATTAAAAGAGAAAGCTGAAACAAACGGACAAACTCTTTTCTATATCACGCAAAGATGGGTTGGTGGAGTATTAACTAACTTTACAGAGGTTTCAAGAAACTTTAAAAAGCTTGCGGACTTAAAACAAAAGCTTTCAAGTTTGGAAGAAAAAGCAAAGTATACAAAAAAAGAAATCGGTCTTTGGGACAGAGAAAGACAAAGACTGGAGCTTTTCTATCAAGGCATATCCGAAATGACACAAAAACCGGATGCGCTTTTTATTATAGATTCACACTTAGAAGGTCTTGCAGTTAGAGAAGCCTTAGCAACTCACGTTACAACAGTTGCAATCGTTGATACAAACGCAGATCCATTCGTAATAGATTATCCCATCCCTGCAAATGATGACGCTGTGGGGAGTATAAAACTGATTGTCTCCCACATTCTAAATGCATTTTCCGAAGGTGTTAAATCACAAAAACCTCCCAAAGTTGAGGGAGAAAAAGAAACAGCTAAAAAAGAATCTAAAGAGAAACCCAAAGCAAAAGAAAAAGAAGAAATTAAGAAAGAAGAAAATATAAAACCCGCAAAGACAAAGAAAGGTAAAAAGAAATAATATGGCAATCGACGTTAAACTAATTAAAAAGTTAAGAGATCAAACACAAGCTTCTATTGCAGATTGCAGAAAGGCATTAGAGGAAACAAGCTCAGATTACAAAAAAGCACTTAGTTGGCTTAAAAAATATGGTATTGAAAAAGCAGAGAAAAAAGCTGATAGACAAACTAGCCAGGGGCTAATTGAATCATATATTCATCAAAACGGAAAAGTAGGAGTTTTAGTTGAAATTCTTTGTGAAACAGATTTCGTAGCAAGGACTGATGATTTTAAGCGCTTAGCTCACGAAGTTGCAATGCAAGTTGCAGCCATGAATCCTAAAGACGTTGACAGTCTACTTAAACAGGAATATATTAGAGATGGTTCTATGACAATAGAAAAGCTAGTTAAACAAACTATTGGCGTTTTGGGAGAAAATATTGTCATAAAGAAAATTGTAAGGTTTGAAATATAATGGATCCATTACTAACTTCTACAAAAGCCCAAATGGATAAGGTAATAGAGGTTTTGAAAAACGACCTCTCAACCGTTAGAGCAGGAAAAGCATCTCCTCAGCTTGTTGAAAACCTTGTAGTTAACGCTTATGGTGGGAGCCAAAAATTAAAAGTTATTGAGCTTGCGCAAATTGCCGCAGTAGATTCCCAAACAATTGTAATTACCCCATATGACTTATCAATAATTGGTGAAATTCACAAAGCAATTCTGGAATCTAATACTGGCCTTACCCCAGTAATTGATGGTCATCTTATCAGAATTTCAATTCCGCCACTTTCAGAAGAAAGAAGAGGGGAATTAGTTCATTTAGTAAATCAAAAATTAGAGGGTGGAAAAATTCAAGTAAGACAGACTAGGCATGAGGGAATGGTCGAGGTTAAGAAACAATTAAATGAAAAGACGATAACTGAAGATGATAATTTAAGGCTTGAAAAAGAAATACAAAAATTAACAGATGATACCATTGCCCAGATTGAGACAATGGGTAAACAAAAAGAGCAAGAATTAATGGCAATCTAACCTCACTCAATGAAGAATAACAATCGGGAAATAGAAGTACGTTTTTTAAACATAAGCCCCAAAAGTATAATCAAAAAACTTCAAAAACTTAACGCAAAAGATGAAGGTCAATACAAAATACTTGAAACTATTTTTTATGACAAACAAAAGACATGGTTAGAGAAAGGAAAATTTGTACGTCTTAGAAAAGCAAGAAATAAAATTTTTCTTTCCTATAAACACCATCAAAAGCATACGGCAACAGGAACATTTGAAATAGAATTTGAAGTTAGTAGCTTTAATAAAGCAAAGCTTTTATCGAAAGCCTGGGTCTTGTTGCTTTTAGGCAACAGGAGAAAAAACGACATACTTTTAGATTAGGCAGTATCGCATTAGATATTGATACCTGGCCAAAGATACCAACATACTTGGAAATTGAGGGAAATTCAGAAGAAGATTTAAAGCACACTGCTCAAAAATTAGGCTTAGAATATAAAAAAGCAATATTCGAGAATGCCAGAATTGTAATAGAGAAATACTATAAAGTTCCCGTTTCTACATATAAATATTTTACTTTCAAAAAAATTGCATAATTACTCTTTGTAAATTAACAATCTTTTGCTATACTCTTTAGACGATGTTAGTTACTATTTTAGTTTTTCTTCTAATTCTCTCAATTCTTGTATTGATTCATGAAGCAGGACATTTTTTTGTTGCAAAGTTTTTCAATATTAAAGTTGAAGAGTTTGGCGTTGGACTCCCACCCCGTGCTTTTGGTATTAAAAGAGGTGAAACGATTTATTCAATCAACTGGCTTCCTATTGGGGGATTTGTAAAACTTTATGGAGAAGATGAGGCAGGGGCTGGAAAAGTAAGTTTACCAAAAGAAGAAAAAGAAAAAACTCAACCAAAAGACGCAGACAGGGCTTTTTATTCAAGACCTGTTTGGCAAAGGGCAACGGTTGTTTTTGCAGGAGTTTTTATGAATTTTGTTTTGGCAGTTACAATTGTCTCATTTCTTTTCTCTGTAATCGGAGTAGCAGTTCCAGGGAAAGATGTAATAGTTGACCAGGTTATTAGTGGTGCGCCTGCCCAAAAAGCCGGGCTAAAAAAGGGAGATACAATAGTTTCTATTAATAGTATAAAAATACAAAGCCCGGATCAGTTAGTTACATATACTAAAGGACACTTAGGAGAAAAACTTATACTTAAAGTAAAAGACCAAAAAGCAAAGACAAGAACTGTCGAAGTAACACCTCGAAAAACATACCCTAGTGATCAAGGACCAATGGGAGTAGCGATTTCCCAAAGTGTGACTACCAAAAAATACCCAATCTGGGAAGCTCCATTTGTCGGGACAAAAGAAGTATTAAACCAGTCTGTTCTAATTGGAAAAGGTCTTTTTACGGTAGTATCGCAACTGGTAACACAAGGATCTGTTCCTAAAGATGTTGCCGGTCCTGTGGGAATTGCACAACTAACCGGAATGGTTGTGGGAATCGGTCTTCCCGCAGTACTTTCTTTTGTAGCACTTCTTTCTTTAAATTTGGCAATAATAAATATTTTGCCTATTCCTGCACTTGATGGCGGAAGACTCTTTTTTATTTTAATAGAAGGATTTACCGGCAGAAAAGTCAGCCCAAGGATTGAAAACTACGCTCATACAATTGGTATGGCAGTGCTTTTAGGGTTAATTGCCTTGATTACAATACATGATTTACTACGAATAATTAGCGGTCAGCCTTTGATTCCTCAGATAAAGTAGCTTATTTTATAAAAAGGTTTCCGTTGAGTTCAAGAAATCTTTGTGATTTTGTTTGGATCTCTGCGTTTACAATGCCATCGTATCCCAATTCGATTTGAGTAAGAAGCGCCTCTGTAATAGCTCCATTTTCTCTTTGTAGTCTTTGAGCCATATCTTCCTTATTTCCTAAATACTCAATCTCTTTTTCAGATAAACTACCAACATCGTCTTTGGTTGTTAGTACGTGTTCCATATTGTGTCTTATTCCTTCTACTTGTCCTGTAATTTCCAAAGCCATGCCTAGCGTACCTAGTTTATATAAGGCATCATCCCGTGATACTACTATTGCATAACCAAGTCCGTCTTCGGATACGGCAGCAGCTGCATACATAGGGGATTTCTCTTGAGGTAGCGAATCTACTGAAGTTACAACAACTGTATTAGCTTCACCATATAGTTGCAAGAAATGCGCAGCGCTTTTGAAGACGGGATTTTGGCTTTCTGCCATAAAAGCTAGCGTTGTATTAATTCTGTCCTTAGTTTCTTTTACCAATTCACTGTGATCCTGGATTTGTCCTTCTGGTAGGGGATCAAAAGAATGTCTTGTTAATGTTTCTTGTTCTCTTGCAATTTCTGAAGATCCAAAATTTATAGTTTTTACTCCCTCAGTGATTAAATAAGGACTTATAGTAGCTTCTACAGCTGCTCTTCTTATTTGAGCTTCTGTTTCATTATATTTAAATAGAGCAACTCCAACGCTTGTTGCAACAATAGCTGATACCGCTAGCGCTTCTGCAATTTGTCTTCGTCTGTTTAATCTTTCTTTCATAATATTATATTGGTATGTAATTCAACGAAGTAAGATTATATAAAAATACCGTATTTTAGTCAAACACGGGTGTGTTAAAATTTAAATAAGGATGAAGATAATAAAAGTAAAAAATGCAGACGAGGGGGTTGTTCAGGCAAAAAAGTCTTCTATATAAATACTGCAACAGCCAAACAGCTTTATTTCTATCAGGCGGCTTTACCCCAAAAACGCTATACGAACTCCTTGTTACAGAGAAAAAGCTAAAAATCGGTTCAGCTGCAATTGTAGATGAGAGATTTGGATTACCAATGCATCGGGATTCAAACGAAAAAATGATTAGAGATACAGGTCTTTTGGAGTATTTCAAATCATTAAATACGCCAATGGTTAAGATTTTAAATGGAAAAGATATTGAAAATACAACAAAGGGATATGAAAAAACAGTTTCTAAATTGCTTAATAGCTACAAGCAAAAAATTGCGATAATGGGAATTGGGGAAGACGGTCATACAGCGGGAATACCTGCTGGGCCTTACAATTCTAAAGATTTAGTAATAAAAATAGATAATTTTCCCTCTAAATTTAGAAAAAGGATTACCTTATCTTTTGAAGCTTTAGAAAAAATGGATAAATTAATAGTTTTGGTTTTTGGAGACGGTAAAAAACAAGCTTTAAATCAAATGTTTGAAAAAGGGGCAATTGAAAAACTTCCTGCAAGGTTTTATGTAAAAAAAGTATCGAAAAAAACAATTTTAATTACTGACCAAAAAATTTAAGTATTTGCCCGGATTTTTTGACTTAACCTCTGAACACCTTTATTAGACATCTTTGATTGCCAAAGTGTAATCGCCTCTTCACCTTCGAAATAGGTTGGAATTGCTGATTGTAAAGCCATTACCCTAAATCCTTGGCTTGGATGATAAAAAAGCTCATAGGTACGAAATAATTCATGGCTTTGACCGTTAATATTTGCAGTACCCATGTTTTGATCAACCCCACCCATTAAATACCCTCCATCAATCTGTAGTAGCGGATGTTCAAAATAAAAAGAGTGGAAAAAAAGAGGATTTGTATTAGCTGGTCTTATGTTAAAATGAACTGTATTTTCATCTCCATATTGAGTAACTCGTTTGTTTTGGTCAACATGAGAGATTAAACCCACAATAAATACTGCGATCCCTGGATTAGGACGCATAAAATGTTCCGGAACTATTGACTCGGGTTTTACTTCTGTTTTTGACATCTGGGTATTATATATTGACTGTTTAAGTTTATCTATATTTAATAACGAGTTAATACACTTTTTGATATTTCCATTTTTAACAGATCTTGTTTATAATCTCTCTATGACCCCTTTTATACTAGTAATCTTTGGCGCAACAGGTGATTTAGCAAGCAACAAACTCATTCCGTCTCTTTTTGCCCTTTTTAAAGGTAATCAGCTCCCTAAAGATTTTTATATCATCGGCTTTTCCAGAAGAGACTTAACAGATGAAAAGTTTCATGAGTATTTTAAATCTCAAGCAGAAGATGATAAATGGGGTGATTTTACAAAACATCTTTCATATACCTCCGCAAGTTTTGAAGAAAAAAATGGATACGAAAAGCTTAACCAAAAACTTTTAGAAATAGATGAGAGAATGGGCGCTTGTATAACAAGATTTTTCTATTTAGCAACCCCTCCTGACCACTATGAAACAATCTTGGATAAATTAGTGGAAACAAAGCTTTCTGAAGGTTGCGGACACGAAAAAGGAAATTGGACAAGGCTTATTATTGAAAAACCATTTGGAAAAGATTTGGATACGGCAAAACAACTGGATAAAAAACTTGCAGAAATTTTTGAAGAAAAACAAATCTTTAGGGTAGACCACTATCTTGGAAAAGAGACTGTTCAAAACATGCTGGCATTTAGATTTGCCAATGGAATTTTTGAACCTGTTTGGAAAAAAGAATATATTGATCATGTTCAGATTACTTTTGCACAGGATGAGGGAGTTGGAACCAGAGGAAAGTTTTTTGACGGAATTGGAATTTTAAGAGATATTGCCCAAAATCATTTAATGCAGCTTTTAGCAGCGGTTGCAATGGAAAGCCCTAAAAGTTTTACAAAAGAGGATCTTCGCGATTCACGAGCGAGGGTAATTGAAAGTTTAAAAATTGCTGAGGATAAGTCAATTGTCAGGGGACAATATGAAGGATATAGGGATGAAAAAGATATACAAAAGGATTCTGATACCGAAACTTTTGTTGCGATGAAAATGTTTGTAAATACACCCAGGTTTGATGGTGTCCCTTTTTATGTAAGAGCGGGTAAGAAAATGGAAAAAGAAGTGGTTGAAATTTCAGTTGTCTTTACACAAACTTGCCACATCTTATTTAAAGAATACGGGTGTCCTGAGATTGGGAATGTAATAACATTTAGAATCCAGCCTAATGAGGGAATCAGTCTTCGTTTTATTGCAAAAACTCCTGGTGCAAAACTTGGCCTTGAGTCTGTTGATATGAAGTTTAATTACAAAGAAGGTTTTGGAACAAACGGACTTGAAGCATATGAAAGAGTACTTTTAGATATTTTTGCGTCAGATCAAACTCTTTTTAACAGAAGCGATGAGCTGTCTAGTTCATGGAGATTTATTACAGAAATTTTAAATAAATGGGAACAAAATAAAAGCGATTTATTAACATATACAAAGGGTTCTCTTGGTCCAAAAGAGGCTGACGAGTTAATAGAAAAAGATAATAGAAAATGGCTTTTAATATGAAAATAGGGTTTATCGGTCTTGGAAAAATGGGCAATCGCATGGTGGGAAAACTAGTCTCCGGTGGACATAATGTTGTTGTCTGGAACAGGACAGAACAAGTAGCAAAAGATCTTCAAAAAGAAATTAATTCAATTACAGTTTCTTCTAGCATTAAAGACCTTATTAACTCTCTTCCAAAACCTTCTATTATCTGGATTATGGTTTCCTATAAAGGTGTAGATGATGTTTTGAGAGAAGTTAAAAAGTATCTAGAAAGAGGAGACGTAGTAATTGACGGAGGAAATTCTCACTTTTTAGACACAGAACAAAGATTTAATGAATTTGAAAAATTAGGAATACATTTTCTTGGGGTCGGAACAAGTGGGGGAATCTTAGCAGAAAAAAACGGTTATCCTTTTATGGTAGGAGGAGCAATAAAAGGATATGAAATTATAAAACCAATTCTAGATTCTTTATCTAAACCTAACGGAGGACATCAATATTTTGGAACAGGCGGGGCAGGGCATTTTGTAAAAATGGTTCATAACGGAATCGAGTATGGAGCTATGCAGTCCCTTGGTGAAGGCTTTGAAGTTTTAGAAAAATCAAAATATAATTTTAATCTTTTAGATATTGCAAAGCTTTGGCAAAAGGGGACTTTGGTTTCAGGTTTTATGTTAGACAGGGCAAAGGACGTTTTAGAGAAAAACGCAAAACTTGATGACATTGTAGGAACTATTGATGCTTCAGGTGAAGCATTATGGACAATAGAAGAAGCAAAGAAAGAAAATGTTGATGTTGAAATAATTGAAAGATCTTTGGAGTATAGAAAAAGATCAAAAACTGATAAAAAAATCCAGCAGAGTTTTACAGCCAGAATGGTAGCTGCTTTAAGAAGAGAATTTGGCGGGCACTCTGTAAAAGAAAAATAGTATAATACGTCCTCATGAATATTACATTTGATGATTTTAAAAAGATTGAAATAAGAGTTGGTAAAGTTTTAACTTGTGAAAAGATCGAGAATGCAGATAAGCTTTTAAGACTTCAAGTAGATTTTGGTGATTTTAAAAGACAAATTATTTCAGGAATTTCGCAATGGTACCAAGCTTGATTTTTATATTGCTGACAGTTTGCGCATCTGAAACCCCTGTATTCCGGATACTCACTTGGCTGCCAAGTTTCTACGATTTCCAAAAGAAGTTGGTGTTCTTTACTATTATCCATTTAACCTAATCTATTTTTCAGATTTTTAACGATGATATAGTTTGTGTTCTTGAAAATATTCAGAGAGTAGTCAATAATTATTGTATTATGGCATTAACTAAATCAGACTTGCAACAAATAGGGAATGTTGTAGATGAAAGGTTAGGTAAAAGACTTACTCCTGTTGAAAAAAGACTGGGAAATATTGAAGAAAGACTTAATCCTGTTGAAAAAGGTATAAAAGCTCTAAGGAAGGATGTTAGATACCTAAAGAAAACTGTTGATATCATTGCAGGGAATTATGATGAGGGAGATGTTTTACTTGCAAGAAGAGTAAAGAAAATTGAAGAACATTTATCTTTACCTAGTGGAAATTAATCTTCGAATCTGCTAAATCTAAACGGAATATATACAACAACTCAACAAAAAATGCTATACTCAAATTCATGAGGTACTCAGTATTTTTTCCAAAAACACAGAAGAACGCACCAAGCGAAGCTGTGGCTATAAATCACAAATTATTGGTTCGAGCTGGTTTTATTGACCAACTAATGGCAGGGTCTTTTACTCTTTTACCTCTTGGTTTTAGGGTAGTTGAGAAAATTAAAGATATAATAAGAGAAGAATTGAATGAAACCGGTGCCCAAGAACTTTTAATGCCTCTTTTACACCCCCGAGATATCTGGGATCAAACTGGAAGATGGTCGGATCCTGACGTTAAACAAATAATGTATCAGTTTAAAGATATTCATGACAGGGAATATGGTCTTTCTTTTACACATGAAGAAATCGTCATGAATCTACTGGGTAAATATGTACAAAGCTATAAAGATTTACCTGTTAAGGTTTATCATTTCTCAACAAAGTTTAGAAACGAACCAAGGGCAAAGTC
>JGI1357J11328_10003423_pt1 | contig 10947 bp, 9 predicted proteins | sample Subgrocontami54m_FD_11328 | JGI IMG/M metagenome (IMG submission 11328)
TTCCCGCGGGAAGCGAGACTCACTACGCAGAGAATGTGGTCTCGCTGCCGGACTGTTTCCAGGCGAATGACGCAAGCAGACGGATAGGCGCGGCCACACCGGCGCGGCACGAGGTCGGGCTCCCGGAATCAGGTTTCGTGTTCTGCTCGTTCAACAACAGCTACAAGTTCAATCCCGCGGTGTTCGAGGTATGGGCACGGCTGCTGAAAGCCGTTCCGGACAGCGTTTTGTGGCTCGCCACCGACAGCCCGGATGTGCGGCAAAACCTTGAGGCCGAAGCTGCGGGCCGCGGCGTGGAACCACGTCGCCTGATCTTCGCGGCGAGGCTTCCGTATTCGGACCATTTGGCGCGGTTCGGATTGGCGGATTTATTTCTGGATACTCTGCCATTCAACGCCGGTACCACAGCGAGCGATGCGCTTTGGGCCGGCGTGCCGGTGCTGACCTGCGCCGGCGAGACGTTGGCGTCGCGCATGGCCGGTAGTCTGCTGAACGCCGTCGGCCTGCCGGAACTGGTTACGCACACGCTGGAAGAATACGAAGCACTGGCGCTGAAGCTCGCCGCTACGCCGGCAATGCTCGCCGCCATCCGGGCGAAGCTCGTGAAAAACCGTTCCACCTGCGCCCTGTTCGATACGGATCGCTTCTGCCGCCACCTCGAGTCGGCCTACACCGCAATGTGGGAGCGTCACCAGCGTGCAGACGCGCCCTCCGGTTTCACGGTCCCGCTGGTCGAGTAGCGGGCCAACTTTTACGGGACCAGATAGAACACGGTGCTGGCAAGGTTGGAGATGCGCGCCGTATCCAGTTGCGCCAGCGTGCTCCCGTCTTCCATCAGTATGGCGTAAATGGTGTAGTTCCCGGCCAGGGCGGCGGTGACCGTAAATGGCTGGATGATCGCGACGTCGGTGGTGCCGGTGGAAATATTTTTGTAGCGGGAGGCCGCGTTACTCCAGTTGCCATTGGCATCGAGGAAAAGCAGGGCGCCGTTGGGCATCTGCAGGGCGACCCACAAATCGCCCGTGACGCGGCTGCGGGTGAGTTTGCTCCAGTCCAGGACAATGGTTGCCCCCAGGCTGTCACCGGGACGGAATGGCGAGCGGTCACCGTTGATGCACACCGCGTCGGTATTCGCCGCGCAGTTGGCGGCCGCGCCGGCGGTGATGTATTCGGAAGCGGCGGTGAAATTCGCCGGACGTGCGCCGCCTGCCGCGGAATAGGCGATTCTCAGGAGCGCGTCCTTGACGTAAATTATGCCGAGGCGCAAACCGCCCGTGCTGCTCAGATCGATGGTCGTAGTTCCCGCAGTGACCGGGTTGAGCGTGGCCGTTCCTGTTTCGAGGACGTTGCCGCCGGCATCGTAGAGCGTATAGCCGGTGGTGCCGCTGTCGCTGTAGTCGCAACGGAAGTCGATGCGATTCGCCAACGCGCCGCTGTTTCGCGTCCACGCGTATCACCGTCGGTTTCGACAACAGGCCCCGCGGGCTCGCCAGATAGGGTTCGCAAACCATTTGCCGATAGGCGCTTTGCGACCAGATAGTCGCCAGATTTGCCTGCGCGGCGGCGCTGAAATAAGGGACCGGGAATACTGCGCTGGTGTTGCTAAGCCCGTAGTTGATGGAAAAGTCATCGAGCTGGAAATGGGTCATGGCGTAAGTGACGGCGACATTTCCCGTCTGAATCTGGGTCTGGCTGCCGGCCGTACCCAATATTTGGCCGCGGGTCACCGTGGCGCCGTGGGATACGCCAGGCTCAAGCGCGGACAGATTGGTGTATACCAGTCGATAGTTTTTCCCGTTTTCCGAAAAATTGAGCTGCAGGGTCTGCTTGTCCGGCGTATGGCTGTCGGTGAAAACCTGAACCGAGCCGCCGATGGCGGCGTAGACTTTGGCGCCCGGAATGTATTCAATGTCCAGTCCCGGGTGGCCATCGACGCGGTGTTCCGCCACGTGATAGCCGTACGGGGCGACGCCGAACATCCGGTAGCCCACGTCCTCCATGCGGACGGGGAGATCCAGCTCGAATCCGGCGGCGGCGCCGGACAGCGCGGCGAGAGCGGCGCCGGAGCCGCGCGCGATGAGACCGAGTCGGCCATCTGCAGCCATCTTCGATACCAGATAAAATAAACCAGCGAGGCCGCCACGGCGAGCCAACGATGGTTTATCCCACGGCGGCGCTGCCGATCCGGATTCGGTGGTAATTGACATGGAGCTTTATGCTATCACGCAGTGACTGGCAGGCGTTGGATTCGGGGGTTCAATGGGGCTTGCGCGGGCAGCCCGTGAAACTTAGCTACCGGTTTCCCGCCGACGCGGCGGAATACGGCAACGCGAATACTTATAACACGCTGGGGGGCAACAACGAGTTGCTCGGTACGCTCGCCGCGTTCAATGCCACGCAACAATCGATTGCGCTGAACGCGCTGCAGGGGTGGGCCAACGTTGCGAACATTTCGCTTTCGGTGGCCCCCGCCGCGGAGGGCAACTTTCGATTCATGTTTACGTCGTCGTCGCCCTTCGACCGCGCCGGCACCGTGGTTGCGCATGCCTATGTTCCGGAGCAAAGGTTGGGCGGCGATATCTGGTTTAACTACTACCTCAAGGACGCTGCCAGGTTTGCCGATTCCGCGCCGGGCAGCTACGTCCTTTATGCGCTGACTCATGAGATCGGCCACGTGCTGGGGCTGAAGCACCCATTCGGGCGGGACGCCACTCTGCCGCAGGATCTCGCGACGATCCAGTACTCGGTGATGGCCTATGCCGCTTTCCCCGGCGCTTATGATCCGGCCACGGGCAGGTTCTCGGGAGGGGCAAATTTCAATCCCACGACGCCGATGCTGCTGGATGTCGCCGCGGCGCAGCAGCTGTACGGCGCCAACGATTCGTACCGGGCCGGCGACGATGTATACACGTTCAACCAGGGGCAAACCTATTACCAGACCCTCTGGGACGGCGGCGGCAGCGATACTATCCAGTACCACTCGTCAGCCGGCGGGGTGATCAATCTCAACGCCGGGGAGTTTTCCCAGCTCGGCAATCCCCTCACCTTTACCGGCGCCGGCAGCGGCACCACGCAGCGCGACACCGTGGCGATTGCGTATGGCGTGACCATCGAGAACGCCACCGGCGGCGCCGGTAACGACACGCTGATCGGCAACAATGTCGCCAACACGCTCGACGGCGGCGCCGGCGCCGACACCCTGGCCGGTGGCGCCGGCGCCGACAGGCTGAGCGGCGCAGCCGGGAATGACACCCTCGACGGCGGCAGCGGAATCGACACGGCAATCTACGCGGGCAATCGAACCGCGTATACCGTCGTCAGGAACGGCGGCTCGATTCGGGTAACCGATCCGAATGGAAGCGGGGGAGAAGACACGCTGGTGAATGTCGAGCGTCTTCAGTTCACCGACAAAAAGTTCGCCTTTGATATCGACGGTGGCGCCGGCAATACCGCCAGGATCATCGGCGCTGCCTTTGGCGTGGACCTCCTTGAGCCTGTTTTGAACGGCATCGGTATTCGGCTGTTCGACCAGGGCAACACCCTGCAGCAGATTGCGGATCTTGCCTTGGGCTCGGAGCTGTTCGCCCAGGTTGCCGGTTCACGCAGCAACGAAGCCGTGGTGCGGACGCTTTACATCCATTTGGTCGGAAATGCCCCGCCCGCCGCCGATCTTCAGAAATTTGTGGGGTGGCTGCAGGGCGGGATGAGTCAGGCTGACCTGCTGGTGTATGCGGCCAACGACCTGCTCAATGCGCAGAATATTAATCTCGTCGGGCTGGCATCCACCGGATTGGAGTACGTGTAGGGTGCGCTTGCGCACCGATTGCCGGATGGTGCGCAAGCGCGCACCGAAAATAATGTAACTCTTGAAGTGGAATTGGAATAACGGTGAGCGCATCGCTCAAAGCACGCCGGAAATCCCGCCATCGATGTTGATGCTGGTGCCGGTCACATAGCTCGCGGCGGCGGAGGCCAGAAACACGATCACGTTGGCGGCCTCGTCGGTCTCGCCGACGCGCCCGAGCGGGATGTCCGTACCCATCTTTGTATAGTATTCCTCGGCGCTGATGCCGGCGCGCGCGCGGTTGCGTTCGTGCTGGCCGGATTTGATTTTGCCGATACAGACGGTGTTGACCAGGATGTTATCGGGCGCGAATTCCTTCGACAGTCCCTTGGTCAGCGCGAGTCCCGCGGCGCGCGAAATCGAGGTCGGCATCGATTCGGCACCCGGCTGCTTGGCGCCGATGTTGGTGAGGTTGATGATGCGCCCGCCGCCCTGCTTGCGCATGTGCGGCACTGCGAGCCGCGTGCAGCGGATAGCGCCGAATAGCTTGAGCTCGAGATCGGCGCTCCACGCCGCGTCGTCGAGCCCGAGGAAGGCGCCGCGCCTCGAGGTTCCCGCATTGTTGACGAGTATGTCGAGCCGGCCGAAGTGCCCCGTTGCGGCGTTGATGAAACGCTCGATGTCGGCGGCCTTGCTCATGTCGGCGGCCATGCCGAACGCTTCCCCGCCGGCGCGCGTCAACTCTTCGACGGTTGCGGCGACGAGCTCGGCGCGGCGCGAGCAGATCGCGACCCGCGCGCCTTCCTGCACGAACCTGAGCGCGGTGGCTTTGCCTATGCCTTCGGTCGCGCCGGTGACGATGGCGACCTTCCCTTTCAATCCCAGTTCCATTATTTGCTCCCTGATTGCTGTCCGGCTGCGATTATACCAATGACGTTTTCGCGCATCGCGCCGGGCGTATCGGCGCTCGGCCGGAGGTGATGCTTGCCGATTCCCGGCGGCATCGCGATTTTCGACTCCAGCACGCGTTTGCCGAATAGCCTGCATAAGGAATACTATCCGGATTGAGAGAAGACACGCATCCCTGCGTGTCTCGGCACTGGAGAAAATGAAAATGTTGCATTTGCTGGCAGCGCTGCACGGATGGCTGGGGGCGGGCTCATGCCCGGTCAGCGGCAAAACGGTGGTTGCACCGCGGCGCGGCGCCATTCTCGGGCTGGTCGGGAGTTTGTGTCTCGCGCTGGTGGTGCCGGCCGCAACTGCGGCCGATGCCCCGCGCCGCGGCGGCGCGACGGTGGACGTGCTTTCCGTGGTCAAGATCCGCTCCAAAATGATCGCGGATGCGCGCAGCCGCGCAACGCTGGGTCCCGAGCGCGAAGGCACCGGCATCGTCATCGATTCGAGCGGGCTGATACTGACCATAGGCTATCTGATCCAGGAGGCTGAGACGGTCGAGATCGCCGCGGCCGACGGCCGGCCGTTGCCGGCGAGCGTGATCGGCTACGACTTCACCACCGGCTTCGGCTTGATACGCGCGGTCAAGGCGCCGGCAATCAAGCCCATCACGTTCGGTGAATCGGCCAAGCTCGGCGACCGGGAACCGGTGCTGATCGTGGGATTCGACGGCGTGGCGCCGGCCATCGTGGTGTCGCGCCGCCCATTCGCCGGATTTTGGGAATACCTGCTTGATGAGGCGATTTTCACCGCCCCGGTGACGGTCAACTGGCAGGGCGCAGCGCTGATCAGCAAGGAAGGCAAGCTGCTCGGCGTTGGCTCGCTGGCGGTCAGCGATGCGATGGGAGGCAGCGCACGCGTGCCGGGCAACATGTTCGTGCCGATCGACCTGTTGAAACCAATCCTCGGCGATCTGATCGCGCAAGGCAAATCATCCGCCAAGCCGCGTCCGTGGCTCGGCGTCCAAACGCAGGAACTGCAGGGCAAGCTGATCGTGACGCGGGTTTCGCCCGACAGTCCGGCTGAGGAGGCGGGGCTGGCGAGCGGCGACATTATCATCGGCGTGCGCGGCGAGCAGGTGCACGGCCATGGCGATTTTTACCGCAAGTTGTGGGCGAGCGGCGATGCCGGCACCGAGGTGCTGCTCAATGTGCTGAAAGGAACCGAGGTGAAAAAACTCGGCGTGAAGTCGATCGATCGCAACAGTTACCTGCGGCTCAGGCCGACGTACTAGGAAACCAACCCGGCCGGTTAGCAGTTTTCCGGACGGCAGCGCCGGCTTGAAACCTGCCGGGACCGGATTTAGAACAGTCCCGTCCCGAGCATGCCGGTCGCGAGATCCATGTCCTCCACCAGTTTTTTCCCGATCAGATTGCGCAGCGTTTCGGAGGTGCCGCCACCGAGGCTGCCATAGCGCGCCCCGCGAAACAGGCGCGATACCGCATATTCGTCGGTATAACCGTAGCCGCCGTGGATCTGGATTGCCTCTGATGTCACGCGTATGCACATTTCGTTGCAATAGATTTTCGCCATCGCGGCAAGCGTCGGGTCGGGAAACTGCCCGCCGCTCACTGCGGCGCGGTAAAGCAAGCCGCGCGCAGCTTCGATCTGGATGTACATGTCGGCGGCTTTCCAGCGCAGCCCCTGAAAATCACCGATGGGGTGCCCGAAAGCCGAGCGGTCGCGCAGGTACTGGAGGGAGGCTTCGAGCGCGCCTTCGGCGAGCCCGAGGCAGATCGCCGGATTCAGGCAGCGCTGGATATTGAACGCGTTCATCAGTTGCTTCAGGCCGTTTTCGCGGATCAGCAGGTTTTCGAGCGGCAGTTCCACATCGTTGAATTGCACTTCGCTCAGGTATTCGCCGCCCATGGTGTGGTACTTCGCTTCGGCGATCAGTCCTTTGATTCCGCCCGGCACCAGCACGCAGCCGATGCCGGCGGCGCCCGGCACGCCGTTGACGCGTGTGAAAACGACGAGCATCTCGGCGAGATCGGCGCGGCTTATCAGGGTTTTTCTGCCATTGAGGATGACGCGGTTGCCGGTAACGGCGGCATTGGTGGTGAAATTCGGCACGTCGGTACCGGCATTGGGCTCGGTCATGCAGATCGCGAGGATCGCCTGTCCCGCCGCCACCCGCGGCAGGATCCTGCGTTTGATCGACTCCGGCGCGTAAGTGCTGATGATCTGGCACTGCACGCCGACTTCGCCAAGCACCGCCATCGCGGTGACGTAACAGACTTTGCTGATTTCCTCGAGCACCAGCACCGTGTCGAGGACGCCGAGGCCCGCGCCGCCGTATTCGGCGGGGACCGCTATGCCGAGCACGCCGAGTTCGGCGAGCCGCTGTATGTTCTCGGCGGGCCAGGCGCCATTGAGATACCCGACAGCGCGCGGCGCGAATTCCTTCTGGCAGGCCTTGCGCACGACGTGGACGAACTCGTGCTGCTCACTGTTCAGTTTGAAGTCCATTCGATATTTCTCCCCAGGATCAGCCGGAATTATATACGGCGGACCCGGTTTCCCGCCTCGCACGATACCGACACCTCTGATTGACGTTGCCGCCAAGCGTGCACTAGACTGGCCGCCCGCATCAATTCGCCGCATTCGATCAACCTTGTCAGGAATTATCATGAATCTGCAAGTCACTCAGGAAGTCATATCCGGCCAGGAGCACTGGACCCAAAAAAATGGCATCAAGCTGTTTTTATACGAAAAGCCGGCCGCCTCCGCGGATAAGCTGGGCACCGTACTGTTCGTGCACGGCTCATCAATGGCATCGCAGCCGACCTTCGATCTGCAGGTTCCCGGCCGGCCCAATTCATCGGCGATGGATTATTTTGCCGGGCTTGGCTTTGATACGTGGTGTTGCGACATGGAAGGCTACGGCCGCTCCGACAAAAAACGCGACATCAATTGCGACATCGCCAACGGCGCCGATGATATTGCGGCGGTGACCGAGTACATCATGCAAACGCGCGGTGTGAAAAAGTTTCTGGTGTACGGTATCTCCTCCGGCGCGCTGCGTGCCGCGATGTTCGCGCAGCGCCATCCCGGGCGCGTTGCGCGTCTCGCGCTCGACGCGTTCGTGTGGACCGGAGAGGGCAGCCCCACGCTCGAGGAGCGGCGCAAGAAGCTGCCGCAGTTCCTCAAAATGAAACGGCGGCCGATCGACCGCGCGTTCGTGCGCGGCATCTTCGAGCGCGACCATCCGGGATGCGCCGAGAGCAAAGTGATCGAAGCGTTCGCGGACTCCATACTTGCGCTCGACGACTCGGTGCCGACCGGCACTTACGTCGATATGTGCTTGAAGTTGCCGGTGGTCGATCCCGTAAAAATTACCGTGCCGACCCTCATCATGCGCGGCGAGCACGACGGGATCGCGGGACTCGACGATCTGATCGCATTCTTCGGGCGGCTGCCGAATTTCGACAAGCAATTCGCGGTGATGCCCGGCATCTCGCACGCGAGCTTTCAGCAGATCAACTACCTGACGGCGTATCACATCCTGCATGCGTTTTTCTCGCAGCCGGAGCCGGTTTACCGCGGTTAGCGCCTTGGAAGTGGGCAAAACGCTCAAAGCAGGCTAAAATTCATACTGCACTGCGAATTGGCCGCTGCCAATGTCAAAAACCGGCAGGCGTCGCAGCGATCCCAACCAGTTTCACTTCCGTTTGTATATCGAGGAGCAAGAAATGAAATTGAAAAACCACCTGCATTATGCGGGCGTGCTGCTGTCAGCGGCCACGCTCGTCGTATCAGCCGCGGCCCAGGCGCAGAATTGGCCCGAAAAATCGGTGCGAGTCATCGTTCCTTTCGGGCCCGGCGGCGGCACCGACATTCAAGGGCGGTTGCTCGGCAAGAAACTTTTTGAAAGCCTGGGGCAGACCTTTGTCGTCGACAACCGGGCGGGGGCCGCGGGCCTGATCGGCGCGGATCTGGCAGTGAAATCGACAGACGGCCACACGGTCCTGTTCACGACGGCATCGCTTTCGGTCAACGTCACTCTTTACAAGAAGTCGCTGACCTTTGATCCTGTCAAGGACCTCGCGCCGGTGACCTGGATTTCTTCAGTGCCGCTGGTGCTGGTGACGCATCCGAGCGTGCCGGTCAAATCGGTGAAGGAACTCGTTGCACTCGCGAAAAAGACCGGGAAACTCAACGCCGGCAATAACGGCGCCGGCACCACCAGCTATCTCGCGATCGAGATGTTCAAGCAGGCCACCGGCGCCAGCATGGTGAACGTGTCGTACAAAGGCGGCGGCCCCGCGATCATCGCGCTGATCAGCGGCGAGGTCGATTTCGAGTTCGGCACCGCGCTCGCGGTCGCTCCGCACGTCGCGACGGGCAGAGTCAGGGCAATTGCGGTGACGACCGCGAAACCGGCGAAAGCGTACCCGAATCTGCCGACCATGGCTTCGATGTTCCCGGGCTTCGATGTTGACAATTGGTACGCGATGTTCATGCCGGCGGCAACCCCCAAGCCTGTCATTGCCAAACTCAATGCTGAAATCCTGAAGGCGCTCAAGGCCTCCGATGTGCAGGAATTCCTGGCGCGCGAGGGCGGTGAGCCGGTCGGCAGCACGCCGGAAGAACTGGCGGCCATGTTCAAGCGCGAGATCGCCAAGTATGCGAAAGTGATCGAAGCCGGAAAAATAGCGGTCCAGTGAAAATACGTTCCCCTCGCCCCCGATCACGGGGGCGAGACCGGGTGAGCGGGCGCGGAAAGGACGTCCGCCCCGTTCCCGACTTGGTCATCACCGGCATCGCCGACTACGTTGACCGCTATCGCGTCAAAAGCGCGCTTGCGTTCGAGACCGCGCACTACTGCCTGATCGACAGCCTCGGATGCGGCTTTGAGGCGTTGGCGTATCCCGCCTGCACCAAGCTGCTCGGCCCTGTGGTGCCGGGCACCGTCGTGCCGCATGGCGCGCGGGTTCCGGGCACCTCGTTTGTGCTCGACCCGGTGCATGCCGCTTTCAATATCGGCGCGCTGGTGCGCTGGCTCGACTACAACGACGCGTTCTACGGCGAGACGGTGATACACCCGTCCGATACCTTCAGCGGCATCCTCGCCACCGCGGACTGGGTCTCGCGCACGCGCATGGCTCAGGGCGGCAAGCCGCTCACCGTGCGCGATGTGCTCGCAGCGGCGATCAAGGCCTACGAGATCATGGGGCAGCTCGCGCTGGAAAACGGTTTCACGCGCGCCGGGCTCGATCACACGATCCTGATCAAGATCGCCGTCGCCGCCGTTGTTGCCAAAATGCTCGGCGGCACGCGCGGGGAGATCATCAATGCGGTTTCGAATGCGTGGGTCGACGGCCACGCGCTTGCCACCTTTCGCCGCAAGCCCAACACCGGTTCGCGCAAGTCGTGGGCGGCGGGCGATGCGGCAAGCCGCGGCGTGCGGCTCGCGCTGATGGCGCTCACGGGCGAGATGGGATATCCGTCGGCGCTGAGCGCGAAAACCTGGGGCTTTTACGACGTGCTGTTCAAGGGCAAGCCGTTCAAATTCCAGCGCCCGTACGGCAGCTACGTCATCGAGAATGTGCTGTTCAAGATCGCGTACCCCACCGCGTTCCACGGGCAAAGCGGGGTCGAGGCCGCGATCAAGCTGCATCCGCTGGTAAAAGACCGGCTCGACGCGATCAAGCGCGTCGACGTGAAATGCCACAACTCGACGATGGTCATTCTCGACAAGACCGGACCGCTCGCCAATCCCGCCGACCGCGACCATTGCATGCAGTACATGATGGCGGTCGGCATGATCTTCGGCAAGCTCACCGCCGAGGACTACGAAGACCACGTCGCCGCCGATCCGCGCATCGACGCGCTGCGCAGGAAAATGCGCCTCTCGGAGTCCAGGGTTTTCGAACGCGAATACCACGACCCCGCCAAACGCACCAACGCCAACTCGATCCAGGTTTACTTCAAGGACGGCACCCGGGCCCCGCTGTCGCAGGTCGATTACCCGCTCGGCCACCGCAAGCGGCGCAAGGAGGGGATACTGCTGCTGATCGAGAAATTCGAGAACAACGTGGCGCGGGTGTTTGCCGAGAAGCAACGGCGCGCGATCGTGAACTTGTGTCTGGACCGCAAACGCCTCGCGGCGATGCCGGTCAACGAGTTTTTCGATTTGATGCGGGTGTGAGGCGATGAGACCCCTTCCCCCATCGAAGGGGAAGGGGTTCCCTGAAGCTCGGGCTTGC
>JGI1357J11328_10003428_pt1 | contig 10944 bp, 9 predicted proteins | sample Subgrocontami54m_FD_11328 | JGI IMG/M metagenome (IMG submission 11328)
GGCGGGCCCGCGCGGGCCCCCGGACGGGGGGCCCGCGTCGGGTCGCTTCGAGGGGGCGGGTGGGCACTACCCCTCGAACCATCCAAGCTTGCGCTGGGAGAAGTAGTAGACCTGGCCGAGGAGGCGGCAGAAGACCATGTAGCCGTACAGGCTGACCCCGGCGAGGATGACCTGGTAGAGCAGGAAGAAGATGACCACGCCGATCAGCTCGCCGCCCACGGCCCCCCCCGCCAACGCCGCGCCGAAGTTGAGCGCCATCCCGAGCAGCGTGATGAGGACGATGACGATGGCGAGGACGAGCAGGCAGACCCATGCCATGACGTACTCGCCCATGATCCGCATGATCGACTTCACGACGAACGGATAGTTGAACGCCGCCCCGACGCTTCCGTAGAGCGCCGTGAGCAGGATCGCCATCGGGTAGACGAAGATCCCGAGCAGCGCGGACATCCCGAGCAGCGCGAATCCGATGACGTTGTTCATCTCGGGCAGCACGAAGATGGCGACCAGGATCGCCGGGAAAAACGCCGCGCCAAAGGCCAGCATCCACTGGATCCCGAACCCCACCATGTCGGCCGGGTGCGAGAGGTCCGGCCAGTCCGGCGGGGACTTCTGGCCGACGCCGCTCGTCTTGATGACGTTCACGTAGTACGCCGCGAGGTACCCGGTCGTGATGAGGCCCGCGGCCCACCCCCACACGCCGCCCCAGTTGCTCACGAGCCCCGCGACCGAGAAGAAAATCGACCCGACGATCAGGATCCCGAGCCCGTTGCCGCGGACCGGGTAGGCGAAGAGCCCGGGCAGGTCCTTCCAGTACGGCACCACGTCCTCGGGGACGCGGTACATCTTCAGCTCCTCCGGCGTGCAGAGGCTCTGCAGACGCGCCCGGATGAACTGCAACGAGGGGTCGAGCTGGAGGGCCCGGACGAAGGCGTTGATCGCCTCGTTCCGGCGTCCCATGTCGAGCGCGACGTACGCGAGCTTCACTCGCAGGTCCGGACTGTCGGGGCTCTGCGCGATCTGCTGGTACAACTCGGTGAACTTGGCCTGCAGTTCCTCGGAGTTCGGGGCGGCGGTCGATGGCTGGGGCTGGGGCAAAGTCTCAGTCATCACGGGGTCCTCCTGGGGGAGTAGGGACTGGGAGGCGCAAGCCATGGATGGCTCGCGGGTGGGTGGGCACTCGGGAGTCTACCCCGCTCACCTATTGGAGTCAAACTACGCACTCCCCGCAAAGCGCAGCGTCCAAGCGAGTTACGTCTTACCCCCCGGATTGGCCGGAATCCATCGTTCCTTGACACGATTCGGACACGAGCGGTATACTTCGGGCGCTTCCTTGAGATCCCGCCCCACTGCCATGTCCTCAAGACGGGGCCCCCTCGACTCGGCCCTTCGGGGCCTCGCTCGGGGTCAGCTCCGCAGTTTTCCCCGAGAGAGGCCCCCGCAGGGCCGAGTCGAGGGCCTTCGATGACCGGCGCCGTGCTGATCTACAGCGTCGCGATCCAGGTGATCTTCTTCCTTGTGCTGATCGTCTGCGCGGTGACGGAGGTGCGGGAGAACAAGATCTACAACGTCGTGACCTACCCGGCGATCCTGCTCGGCCTCGGGCTGAACTTCCTGCGGGGGGGCGTCCCGGGCGTCGAGTTTGCCTTGCTGGGCGCCGGTGTCGGGTTCATGGTGTACCTGATGTTCTATCTGATGAAGGGACTCGGCCCGGGGGACGTGAAGCTGGGGGCCGCCATCGGCGCGATGCAGGGAACCCACTTCACGATTGAGATGATCTTCTGGTCCGCCATCTTCGGGTTCGTGATGGCCATCTTCACAATCGGGATCGTGGGCGCGGTGGCCCTCTCCCGGGGGGCCGCTCGCGAGGTCCGGGCGTTGCGCGCACCGAAGAGCGATGGCGCGACGGGCGGAGAGACGTTGAAGGAGCCCGAGCGGAAGATGCCGCTCATCCCGTACGGCGTGGCGATCGCCCTGGGGGCGGCGGTGACGTTCGTATGCGAACTGCCGAAGGTGAACATGCACTGGGTGGCTCGATAGCGGAGGCGCGAAGCATGGGCGCGAATCGGAACGTGTGGAAGAACGAAGAGGGCCAGGCGATCGTCGAGGCCGCCATCACCCTCCCGATGTTCCTCTTCCTCCTCTGCGGGATCTTCGAGCTGTCGTACATGTTCGTCGTCCAGGCGATGGTCGACTATTCCGCGTACTGCGCGGCGCGGTGCGGGATCGTCCGGAACGGGGACAAGGAGATGATGAAGTGGGCCGCGGCCCAGGCGCTCGCGCCGGTCACGCAGACGGCCATCCCCCTCCCGGCCCCGCTCTCCCTGCGCTACGAATACACCGGCGGGGGGAGCATGGCGACGGCCCACGTCGTCCACTGGGGGTCCTCCATGGTCGCGCGCGCCCAGTTCGAGGTGGCGCTGCCCTCGAGGCTCCGGTACGGGAGCAAGATGGAGTACCTGGTCGAGGCCGCGACGGCCGGCGGCGAGAGCAGGATCAACGCCTTCTTCGCGCTCGGCGGGACGGGGGGAAACGTCGCGACCCGGAGCGCCCCGGGCGGAGGTCCCAACAAGCCGGTTTTCACGATCAACGACATCCGGGTCCTGGATCCGGACGACTTCAACCGCTCGCCCCAGAACGCGAACCAGGTCCAGGGGACCTCGCAGGGGCACACGTACATGAGCATCCGCCAGTTCTGGGCCGGACAGAACAACGGGCTGAGAGAGAACCGCCGGTACCTCCTCGCGCGCGAGCCGCGGGCCAACGAGTTCGGCGAGTCCGCGCCCAACGCTCCGTACGAATGGAACCAGTTCCTCGGCGACGGGCTGAGACTGACGAGCGCGACCGCGAACGTCGTGAAGAAGATGCGCCTGCGGGTGGAGGTCATCCACAGCCACAGGCTCATGTTCAGATTCCTGGTCCCGGTGGTGTCGTTCCTGCCGTTGCCGCAGCCCTCCTACTGGGCCTACTGGTCGACGGGGGTCGACCCGGGCGTGCGGAGCAAGATGACGAACGACGACCTGTATCGCAACGCCGTGGGGCGCGTCCTGCTCCGCGGCGAGTGGACGATGCGGATGCAGTCGCACTACATGGAGAACCCGCCGACGCGGAACCGCCGCGGACGGAACCCGCAGTAGCCCCTGGGTCCTTGGGATTCGACGTGTCGGAGAACCGACGATGACGCCTGAGACCAACGTGAACGCCACGCCCGACTTCCAGCGCCGCCCCTCGGGGCTCCTGCGCGGCGAGGAGGGGCAGATCACCGTGATCTTCTCCCTCCTCTCGATGGCGCTCGTGTTCTTCTGGATGTCCGTCTACCAGACGGGCGAGGTCGTCAGCGACCGCATGAAGGTGCAGGACACCGCGGACGCCTGCGCGTACAGCGGGGCGGTCTGGGGCGCCCGGATGATGAACCTGATCTGCTACACGAACCGGGCGATCATCGCGAACATCGTCTCGATGACCGAGATCGTCATCGCGCGGAGCCACTCGAAATTCTGGCTCGACGTCGCGGTGATCATCGAGCTGATCGCGACGGCCCTTTCCTGGATCCCCATCCTCGGGCCGATTCTGAATGTGGTTTCGAGCATCCTCACAGGCGTAGCGATGGCGTACGAGAATCTGACGTACGCCCTGTCGATGATCGCGATACGAGCCCCCACCATGTTGATCCAGGGGCCGAAGGCCGAGCTGTGGTTCATTTTCCTTCACAACCTGTGCGCGTTGGAGAACTCGATCCACTGGATGCTCGCGCCGCCGCCGATTGGCGGCGTCTACGCCGACACCGGGGCGATCAGCGCCGCCCTCGACGTGGCGCTGATCCCGATCTCCATCAAGAAGACCAACGAGATGATTGACCCGCCCGTGGCGACCGGGGGAGAGAAGCGCATCTGGGTCAACCCTTCGATGGCCGAAGGGTCGATCCCGCTTCAGGTCCGCGTGATGAGCCAGATCTTCCGCCAGAGGACCCTGCAGACGTACAACGACCTGCTCGCGTGGCCAGGCGGGGCCCACGGCACCCAGAGGGGGAACGGCAAGGGGGAATACTCGGCCGGGCAGCGGAAGTACGGCACGCGATCCGCGTTCAACAAGACCATTGACCAGAAGTGGCGGCTCAAGTGGCTCATCGAGGAGACCGGCAAGCGGCGGCTCACCGGCCTCTGGGGCTGGAACCGCGGGGCCGAGGGGGAAGGCGTCAGCATCATGTCGGCGATGACGAACCTGTGGTTCGTCGGGATGGACATCGGCGGGACGACGAACGTCGACGAGATCAAGGCCGGGCGCATCCAGATCCTCTCCTTCATGGGCGGGAAGGTCTTTGTCCGAATTGGCGCCCCCGAGGTGATGCAGAACGACCGGGACATCATCGCCACGGACTATCTGCGTGTCTGGTACCGCCAATTCTGGAAGCTGTTCAGCTTCCCGAAGAAGACCCTGTTCCAGGCGGGGGAGGTCGCCCTCCTGTCCGAGGACACCGACCCCGCGTTCGGGACGATCCCCAGCTCGACCGCCATCTCCGGGTTTCGCACGCAGGTCTACAACCAGCGGAAGAACCAGGACAAGTACCGCAAGACAGCCTACATGGGCCTGCCGCACGAGGACAACGCGAACCACAAGTACACGATTTTCGCGGGTCCGCTGCCCAACCCTCAGGACCATTTCCCCACGTTGGGCTTCTACGAGACCAAGAACAACAAGGCCGTGTGGAGACCGTCCGGGATCCACGAGCTGAACAACGACCTGTACCAGCAGAACTCGCAGAACCGGGGCGAGCGGGCGATCTGGAAGTCCGGCGGGTCCGCCGGGTTCAAGGGCCAGGCCTGGTTCGCGAGCAACCTGCCGTCGTACTGCTACGTCCTGGACGCGCGCAAGAAGCCCGGCGGAGGCAGCCGGAAATTCCACATCCCGAAAGAGGTCAAGCGCAATCAGAACGGCGAGCAACTCGGCAAGCGGTGCGGGACCGTGGTGACGGTGGCCTACAAGTCGGCCAAGGGGCTCCAGATCGTCGAGATCATGGGGCAGGGCATGGACGCTGCGCCCGCGGGCGACGTCACCTACCGCGAACAGGCGAGGACGGACGCCAACCAGAGTACCGGCGAGTCCCTGAATTCGCGCGCCCCGGGATGGGAGCAGAAGCAGGTGAACCTGGACATGATCAGCGGCGGCAAGTTCAACGGGATCTTGATGGCGGGATTGACGGCCTTCGCGGCCGCGGAGACCTTCTACGAGAACCCCGGGGACCCCGAAGAGCCGCCGAACGAGATGAACCCCTGCTGGCGCGCCCGCCTCGCCCCCATGGACCAGCAGTTCGCGGCGATGCTGGAGGGGGGACCGGTGCCGGGGCAGACGCAGGCGATGCTGGTGCTCAAGACGGCCGTCAACGCGAACGTCCGGGCGATGCAAGAGGGCTGGTACGTGCTTGGCGGACAGAAGACCGACGTCGACCTGACGACCCTGATGGCCCACTAGAGGAGACGGAGCCATGCCAAAGGACAACTGCCTCCTGCGGGGGGAACGCGGCAGCGCGATGGTCGAGCTGGCCATCTGTGCGCCGGTCCTCTGCCTCCTCTTCGTCGGGAGCATGGAGTTCCACAAGCTGACGAACTACAAGCGCAAGGTGATCGGCGCGACCAGGTACGCCTGCTGGGAGATGGTCGCCCGCAAGGGGGAGGCGAATCTCGAGAAGAACGTGGCGACCGAGATGAGAAACCTGTGGTTCCCCGAGATCCCGTTCGACCCGAATCAGGCGGTCGTGGGGAACTTCCCGAACGACAACTCCCAGGGGAGCCGCGTCCAGCTCAAGATCGAGAAGATGTCGAGCCTGGGGGACCTGACCGAGTCGGGGGGGCGGGTCTACGGCTGGACCGTCGGGAAGGTGGCCGCGCAGGGTTGGGACTTCGGGATCTTCCGGCTCGGGTACGGCCTCGCAAGCGCCAACGACGACCGCATCAAAACGACGGTCCGGATGACGTACCAGCCGACCTTCTTCCCGATCATCATGAACTTCCTCACGCTCAAGGAGTCGCAGCTCCAGGATCAGTCGAAGAGGCCGAGGAGCTGGAACACCAACGCGAACCTGATGAGCATCGGGGGTGACGTGACGTTCGCCCGCATGGTCCTGTGCAACGGGACGTGGGACGAATACCGCCGCGAGCAGATCGTCGAGCGCGTGAGGGGGATGTGGTGCCCGCTGATCGGGGAGGTCCTCAACAAGCTCAGCTCGCTGACCTTCGGCATCATGAAATTCGATTGTTTCGTCGAGCCGGACCTCGTCTGCCCCTACAATCAGCCGAACTGGTGGGAGAGCCCGCCCTGCAAGTGCACGCACGCCCAGGGGTCGAGCTTCCAGAACGGCGGAGCGGCCGAAGACCCCACCGCGGGGATGCAGGCCGAGCGCGAAGAGCAAGCCAGAGTACAAGCGGAGCTCGAGCAGCGGATCCGAGACGACCAGGCGCGAATGGACGCGATTGACGCCGAAATCAGGGCGCGTCAGAACGACAACGACCCGAACAACGACGACGTGAGCGCCCTGCAGGCGGAGCGGAGGACGGTCGCGGCGGACAAGGCCCAGGCGGAGGCGGACCTCAGGACCGTCACCGGGCGGTAGCATGGCAGAGTCGAACCCCAAGACGAGCGGGACCGAGGCGGAGGCGGCCCAGGGCGCCCCCGTGTGGGGGACCATCGGCCGCGTGCTGTTCATCCTCGTCGCGGGGACCGGGCTGTTCTACCTCCTGGGTCAGATGACCTCGAAGATCCGCGGGATCGAGCAGGAGGCGAAGAGCGAGGCCCAGAAGGCGGAGACCTCCGGAGCCACGCCGCCCCGGGGCGCGCAGACCGCGATCCCCGACCTCCCGCGCCTCTCGCCGTACCCCAACGCAATTTCCTACACGGGAGGGGACTCGTTCCTGTTGAACGGCGTCCCCCGCCGCATCGCGACGCTCGGGACGCACGATCGCCCCGACGTCGTGACCGCCTGGTACGCCAACGCATGGAAGAAGGTAGGCCTGGAGCCGTTCGCCGTGGAGAGCCAGGACGCCTCGAACGCGAGCGCGACCGACCTCTCGTCCAACCTCCGCTACTCCGTCATGGCGCAGTGGATTCCGGACTCGAGGATGACGATCGCCAACGTCTCGGTGAGCACCGTCGCGCCCATCGACACCGGCTTCGAGCAGAGCCACCTCCCGCTCCCGGAGGGCTCGACCCCCTTGATGGACGTCCGGTCCGAGGACGCGGGCGCCTCGGGCGCCATGGTGGCCTACTTGCTGCCGCTGCCCACGGGGGCCGCGAGGACCCACATGCTGACGAAGCTCCGGGAGCTGGGGTGGAAGTACGAGGAAAACTACTCCCAGGCCCCGGACGAGCGGGGATGGTGCGTGATGTTCTTCAGCCACGGGCCCCGCCTGCTGACGCTGACGCTCGACCCCGCGGGCGACGGCAGGACAAGCATGGTGGTCAACGAGTCGGAAGATCTGCAGTAGTGAGGTGCGCGATGTACGAACGGATCCGCGATCTGGTGAAGGGCGAGGCCGGGCAGGCCACGACCGAGTACGCGCTCCTCGTGGCGCTGGTCGGCCTGATGGCGATGGGCTTCCAGGTCCTCTTCCTGCGGGGAATCGTGAAGCTCTTCGACGGAATCCTCTTCACCCTCTCCCTGCCGTTCCCGTAGGGGCGGACGGCCGTTCGCCCCTACCGCTTCCGCGCCCCGGGAGGCAGCTCAAAGAGGCTCGGGGCCACCGGGGTGAACTGCAATTCCGTCATTTCGGAGACCAGCCAGACGTCCATCGGCGACTTCCCGTCCTCCCCCGGCTCCCCGCCGCGTTCCGCCAGCACCCGCCGCTTGAGGGGCATCCCCTTCGTCTCCTTGAGCAGCGCCCCCTGCATCGCCGACTCGTCGTTCACCACGTCGTACTTCTTGTACATCGCGTCGACCTGCTTCCGGTACTCCTCCACCCCCTTGAACTCGTCCGAGACCCACGCCTCCTGCGACATGAAGCCGTTCACGTAGACCTTCCACTTCACGGTGGGATGCCCCAGGATCTGCGCCTTCTCGTCCGTCGGCTCCGCCCAGGCGACCGGCTTGCCGACCGTGAGCGCGACATCGATGTTCCCGATGCGGTCCTCCCGCTTCAAGATCTCTGCCTCGAGGGGCGGCTTCGCCTTCGCGTTCTTCTCCTTCTTCAACTTCTCTTTCAGCTCCTCGATCTCCTTGAGGAGCTTCGCCTTCGCCGCCTCGAGGTTCTTCTTCTGTGAGGAGATTTCCGCCGCCGCCGCCGCGGAGGCCGCCTTGAGGGGCGCCTCGAAGTAGGTCGGCATCTTCGCCGCGAAGATCCAGAGGACCCCCCGGTCCAGGCGGTAGATCGTGACCGTCCTTCCCTCCGTCTCCTCCACGCGGACCTTGTCCTTCGCGAAGTACGTCGTCCGCTTGAAGGGGTCCTGCGGCACGAGCGATTCGTACGTGCAGTCCTCGCGGTACGCGACGTCCGCGAGGAGCGGGGCCGAGAGAACCAGTACGGCGATGGCGGTGCGCATATTCGTCTCCTATTCCCCCTGGTGCACCTGCGCAACTGCGACCGTGATGTTGTCCGGCCCGCCGCGCAGGTTGGCCATCTTGATCAGGTACTCGACCGCCTCGTCCAGACGGTCCTCGTGATTGAGGATGATGTTCTCGATCTCGCTCCCCGAGACCATGTTCCACAGCCCGTCCGTGCAGAGGAGGTAGGTGTCCCCCACCGCGAGCCTCTGCGCCTGGACATCCGGCTGCACGTCCGCCGAGACCCCCAGCGCCCGCGTCACGATGTTCTTGCAGCGGGCGATCAGCTCGGTGTTCAGCTTCACCCCCTGCTTCTTCGCGATCTCCGCGACCCAGGAGTGGTCCTCGCTCATCTGCGTGATCTTCTCGCCGCGGATCCGGTACACCCGCGCGTCCCCCACGTTCGCCATCACCGCGTACGGGCCCTTCGCGTAGAAGATCGCGATCGTCGAGCCCATCCGCCGCCGGTCCGGGGTCCGCTCCGCCTCCATGTAGAGCTGCGCGTTCGCCTTCTTCAGCCAGTCCCCCAGGAGCTGGGCGAACCGGCCGACCGCGGCCAGCATGTCGATCTCGCCGGCCTCGAGCAGCTCCGTCGGGGAGGAGAAGAGGATTTCATGCGAGAGGGACTCGATGGCCATCCGGCTCGCCTTGTCGCCGCAGGAGAGCCCCCCCATCCCGTCCGCGACGATCGCGAGGGCGTTCTCCTCGGAGACGAAGAGCGAGTCCTCGTTCCGCTTCCGCTTCCGACCCACGTCGGACTTCCCCGTGATCCGCAGACGAATGAGGAAACCTCCTGCCGTTCCCGTCGCGATCCAGCAAGCTGGCCCCGCCAGTCTAGCCGCGCCGGAAAGGGGGGTCAAGCCGGCGGGACAGCCCGGGTGCATGACCGCCTCTGCGAATCGACCCCTTCCCGTTCCCCTTCCCGTTCCCCTTCCCCTTCCCTTTTCCAGGCTACTCAACCCGCTGGGAAGGGGAAGGGGAAGGGGAATGGGAGGAGCGGAAGATCACGAGCGGTCATGCACCCGGACAGCCCGCCTCGGAAGCCAGAGGAGAAGACCCAGCACGAGCGCGGAGGCCGCCAGCAGCTCGGGCGGGACGTGGACCGACTCGTCCAGCCACGGGATCTGCAGGAGGTCCGGCCAGAGCCTCGGGACGAGGACGATCGCGTTGTTCGTCACGTGCGCGAGGACGCCGATCCAGATGCTCCCCCACCGGACGACCAGCGTCCCGTAGACCATGCCGAGGACGAGCATGATGGCGACCCGCTGCGGCGCGCCGTGGAGCAGCGCGAAGGGGATCGCAGAGGCGAGCACCGCGGGGGCGGGGCCCCACGCACGAAAGAGCGAGGAGAGGAGGTACCCGCGGAACGCCAGGTCCTCGCAGAGGGCCGGGAGGAGCGCGAGGGCGAGGAGCGCCACGAATCGGCCGTGCACGGCGCACCCCTCGACGATGTCGACGATCTTCTCCGTTTCCCCCTCGGGCATCCGGAAGAGCGGGAGGAGCGAGGCCTCCTTGAGCAGGAGCAGGAGGCAGACCGCCGCGACGGGCGCGCCGAGCAGCCGTGCCCCGCCCGGCCACCGCGCGCGGAAGGCCTCGCGATACGGCTGGTTCGTCACGGTCGCCAGTAGGAGCGCGGGGAAGAGGATCACGCCGACCTCGAAGACGAGCATCTGGCGCAGCGGGTCCTTCGGGAGGATCGAGGCCGCCGCGAAGCCGAGCAGGGCGACCATCGCCAGGAAGGCCGCGCCGTGGACCGGGCGGGGCCCCAGGTGGCCCGGGGGGCGATAGGTGGGCGACGGGGCCGCCCCGGGGCGCGACCCCAAGGGGACCTCGCGACGCCCGATCGCCGTCGCGCACGCGGCGAGCGCCAGGGCCGCAGCGCCCGGGAGGAGCCACGGGCGAGCCGCCTCGCCGGGCGACGGGCTGGAGAGCGTCACGGCCCCGACCGCGGCGAGGACGACGAGCGTGCCCAGGCCTTGCCCTCCGAGCGCGACCGTCTGCGCGCACCCGCCTGCGGCCGCGGCGAGGACGGGGACCAGGAGGAGGTCCCCCGCCGCGATCTGCGTCCCCGCCATTGCCAGGCTCGCGAGGGCGGACCCGCACGCCGCGAGCGCACTCGCCGTGGCGCCTGCCAGGAGGGCGAGGCGGAGGCGCCGCCGCCCGATCGGGAGCACCAGGCGCGCCTCCCACTCCCCCTCGGCCCGGGGGCGGCCGATCCCCTCCCACGCAGCGGCGACCGCGCCGAGGAAGGCGGACAGGACGAGGGAGAAGAGCACCAGCCCCCCCCGGTCGGCGTCGTGCGGGAGGAGCCCCAGCTCGGTGGCAAGCCGCAATGCGGGGCCGGAGAGGAACGGCACGACGACCGCGGCCGCGAGCCACGTCGGGCTCGCGACGAGCGAGGCCGCCTCGGCGGC
>JGI1357J11328_10003435_pt1 | contig 10916 bp, 10 predicted proteins | sample Subgrocontami54m_FD_11328 | JGI IMG/M metagenome (IMG submission 11328)
CGGCCACCACTCCCGCCGCAAAAGTAAAAGCATGCGTCAGCACAGGAACGGCAGAAAGAACAGGCACCGCACTTAAAAAAGTTGTCGCGGCGAGTCTTCCAAATTCAAAAGCCCCTCCGCCCGCGCTCATCAGCGCCAGACCTTTCCAATCGGCCAGTTGATGGGCGGCCAAGTCCAAAGTCAGGGCAAGTTCTTTTTGATTTCGGGTAGAAGCGTTCTGATCTCCGAAGGAAGTGGTGTTGAAATAAGAAGTGAGAGAAGTGATGGACATGGTGAAGGATTCTTCGACAAGGCTGGTTTTTAGTTGCTCAGAATTTTTTCAGGCCTTCTAAAAATCTTTTCTTAAATTCATCGGATTTAATTTTTCAAATTCTTCCATCAAATGGCGAGATCGCTCGTCCAAAGTTTTGGGGACAATAATTTGCGTGATGACATACAAGTCTCCCGGGACTTTGGTTTCCAGATGGGGAACCCCTTTTCCTTTCAACCGGAATTTTTGATCCGAAGGTGTGCCTGGAGGAATTTTAAGCTCCGCATGGCCGTCTAAAGTGGGTAAGCGGATCACACTTCCCGAAGTGGCTTCACCCACACTCAAGGGAGCTTCCAAAAAAAGATCATCGCCTTCTCTCCAAAAAATTTTATGCGGCTTCACCTTGATTTCAATATAAAGATCACCGGGCTTGCCTCTTCCCGGAGAAGCTTCGCCTTTTCCTGCCAAACGAATTTTGGAGCCCGTATTCACGCCGGCAGGAATTTTTACATCCATTTTTTCAATTTTATTTCCCCGATGGATGGAAATTTTTGAAGTGGTTCCGCGCACCGCCTCCATAAATTCAATTTCCATTGAATAATAAATATCACGTCCACGCGTCTCAGCAGAAAAATCTTCCCGGGGGCGCGAGCGCGCTCGGCCACCCGCTGCCCGGGAGCGAGGCATGCCAAAAATATCCCCAAAAATATCCCCGATGTCTTCGTTGCCTGCCTGAGTGGAAGCTCCTCTTCCAAAACCTCCCTTGCGCAATAAATCGGAAAGATCTTCGTATTGAAAACCCTGCCCTCCGCTTCCTCCGCCTGCCCACTGGGAAGGATCAAAGCCGGCGCCCCCTTGCGGGCCATAGGCCCCAAACATGTCGTACTGTTTTCTTTTTTCTTTATTGGATAGCGTTTCGTAGGCTTCAGAAACTTCCTTGAATTTTTCTTCGGCCGCTTTATCACCCTTGTTCACATCGGGATGCCAAGTTTTGGCGAGACGTCGGTAAGACTTTTTGATCTCTTCTTCAGAAGCGTCTTTGGAAACACCCAGAATGTCGTAAAAATTTTTAGCCATCTACTTATTTGCTCGCTCCAAATAATCATGCGTCACAGGGTCAATCCGAATCACATCTCCCTCATTAATAAATTGGGGGACTTTAATCGTGAGACCCGTTTCAATTTTTGCAGCCTTGTAACTGGAGGTGGCGGTTTGCCCTTTCATGGAAGGTTCTGTTTCCACCACTTTAAATTCGAGTGTTTTGGGGAAATTAATTCCCAGGGGTTTTCCCTCGTAAAACTGCACGTCAATGACCGAATCGGGCAAAAGCAAATGGATCGCATCTCCCAGCTCTGCAGCATTCAAATGAATCTGTTCGTAATTTTCAGTATTCATAAAATGATAATCATCGCCTTCTTTATAAAGGAACTGCATCTTCTGGTTTACCAGATCCACCTTTTCTACTTTATCAAAAGAAGAAAAACGTTGTTCTAACTGATTATTACTACGAACATTTCTCATCTTCACCTGAATAAAGGCACGAAGGTTTCCAGGCGTGCGATGAATCGACTCCATCACATGATAAATATTCCCCTCAAATTCAATGATCATGCCCGGCCTGATTTGTGATGCTGAAATCATCTTCCATCCTCCTCAATTTTATTTTAATAGTAAAAAATGAACTTGGAGAAAAAAAATCCACGTCTCTCGCGCTGGTTTTGGATTCTTCTGCTCTTTGTCTGTTTGTTTTTTCTGATTCAAGTGGGGCTTTGTTTTCTTCAGGTCCTGCTTCTGAAAAACACAAACCCTCACACGAGCGCGTTTATGCAATATTATCTCAAACATTGCCAGCGCGAAAAATCAGCCTGTTTGATTGAACAAAGCTGGAGATCTTTAGATGAAATTTCCCCTTATTTGCAAGAGGCGGTTTTAATTGGTGAAGATGACGCCTTTTTTGAGCATGAGGGAATTGATCTGGACGCCATGCAAGAATCCATCGAGCTCAATCTTAAAAAGAAACGTTTTATACGCGGGGGATCGACCATCACCCAGCAACTCGCCAAAAACCTGTATCTTTCTTCCTCCAAAAATCCTCTTCGAAAAATAAAAGAAATTCTGATCGCCCTGTTCATGGAAAAAATTTTGGACAAAGAGCGCATTTTGGAAATTTATCTCAATGTGATCGAGTGGGGAAAAGGCATTTACGGCGCCGAAGCCGCCAGCAATTTTTATTTTCACAAACCCGCCCGTGATTTGAATCGTGAAGAAGCGGCGTATCTGGCGGCGATTATTCCCAATCCTGTTTCTTATGCAAGTCGTGCACACAACAGACGCGCGATGAAAAGGAAAGGAATTATTTTGAGGAGGATGGGATCTCGAACTACTTCTCCCCCACAATCACGGTCGTGGGATATTGTGCCTTGAAAGTTCCTGCTTTTTTAAATCCGCTTAAGAGAAGCCATCTTTTTAATTCTTTTACAGTAAACACATCGCCACTCGGAGTGTTGAGCAGCATCTCCAAACCAAACAAGAGAGCCACGGGGTCTGCAGTTTTCAGATCATTGGGAATAATTTCGGCAATCAAAAGGCGACCCTTTTTATTTAAACCTTCATAACATTTTTTAATGAGTTTTCTGGAATCATTCTCTCCCAAACCATGACAAATATGACCCAGAATAATGAGATCATACTTCTCTTTGGAAATTTCCAACTGACGAAGGTCAGCCGGGCGATATTCATATTGTGAATCGAGACGGAAGCGCTTCACATATTGACGGGTCAGATCCATGACAGATGGCAAATCCACTGCCGTGACCTGGCTTTTTTTATCTGCCAAGGCGCAGGCGATGCTCCAGGCTCCTGAACCACAGGCCAAATCCAAAATCTTCAGACCGGCCACTGTTTTGCCAACTCCCATTTTCTTGGCAACCAGCACGGCTGAAGAATAACTCGTTGAAAAAAGATCGCGCGCGAGTTGAATAAAAAATTGACTTCTTAAGGAATCCTCTTTGCCTGAGTGAAGAGAGCAGCCAGAAACCACGACATCTTTCAAATGGACCCAGGTTTCAAAATTTCTATTCGTCCTGGAAAGAATTCCGCCCAGATAATGGGGTTCTCCTTTTACCAGATAAGTTCGGGTTTCGGGTGTAAGGGCATAACTGTTTCTTGTTTTATTCAGAAATCCCAAACCCACCAAGGCATCGAGAAAAATTTTTAAAGACCGCAAAGGAATTTTCAACTGCCTGGAAAGTTTATCCAAAGTATTGTGCCGGGCATAAATGGCAGAAAAAACATCCAGCTCGACAGCCACTGCCAAAGCCTGGCTACCCGCGAAGCCCCAATAGGTGTTGAAAATAAGTTCGGGTTGAATCGCAGAGCTTTTATTTTTTGAAAGAGTCGTCATGTGGATGATGTCCCCAACGGGATTCGAACCCGTGTTACTGCCGTGAAAGGGCAATGTCCTTGGCCTCTAGACGATGGGGACAATGAGCGAATCATGAGCCGGCCGGGATTCGAACCCGGGACACCTGCCTTAAAAGGGCAGTGCTCTACCAGCTGAGCTACCGGCCCGAAAATTTGCGACAGAAAATTTTTCCCGAAGAACGAAAAACGTGAACGATATTGCCGCAAATTTCGTTCTTCGTTTTTCGTATATCGGGTAAAGGAAATCTTTTCCATCCGATAGGGCAAACTAAAAAGCCGGCGGACCTTATCAAAGGCCGAATTCATCCGTCAACAGTTTATACTTAAGATAGCTACTCCTCGTGGATAGAATTTTTCTCCATCTCATTTTTTATTTTCTGCAAAATGAAGCAGCAGGTGCAAGCAACAACTGAACCGGCAAGGCTCCATTCATCAAGGGAATAGATCGATGCGACTGAAGTGCCAGCAAGTGAATCGGCGCCTTGGCCGGCACCAGCAAAGCGATACGCCAGTTTGAAAAGTGCTCGGCTATCGTTTGCCCCACTTCTCGGTAAAGTTTTTGAATGGCTCCTGCTCCAATGCGCTCGCCATAGGGGAGATTGGCTACCAACAAACCTCTTTCCGTGGGTGGTTGCCAATCTTGAAAAGGCTTCGTCGAAAATTGGATATATTTTTCCACCCGGGCGCGTAAGGCGGAAGCACGGGCGACCTTCACATAATCTTCGCGAATATCTGAAGCATAAATGGGATGGGCCAAGGTCGATTTTTTCTGGGCTCGTAACTCATCACTCACACGCCGCCATAAGGCACGATCAAAACCGGCCAAATGTTCGAGAGCAAAATCGTCTTTTCCCCGATGAATGAGCGGAGCTTTGTGAAGCGCGATATAAGCGGCTTCGATGGCGAGAGTGCCCGATCCGCACATCGGATCGAGAAGCGTTTCTTCTCCGGTATAACCCGCCAGCATTAAAATGGAAGCTGCCAGAGTTTCTTTTAAAACCGCCGGATGTCCGTTCGTACGCCAACCCCGCTTGTGCAGAGCGCGTCCTGCGGTATCTAGTCCAAGCACACAATTTCCTTTTCGAATGAATAACACAATCGAGATGGGATCTTTTGCTTCAGGATCAAAACGAGGGGCCGATTTTTCAAAAGAACTTTTTTGAATCGATTGTACCACGGCATTCACCACTTCATTTTCTCCCAAGGCCTTGGCTTCCGGATCGGTGAGAGCGAGTTCTACAGTAAAAACTTTGTGAGATCTCAAGTAGTCGGGCCATACAATTTTTTTGAGCCCCACTTGCAACTGCTGAGTATCCGAAGCGGGAAATTCTTGCACCACGCGCTGAATCCTACTGGCAGTGCGCAAGAGCAAATGAGAGCGGTAGGCCGTCTCGAGATCTGCTTCAAAACGAATTCCACGATGCAATACTTGCTGAACTTCCAGACTCACCCCCAACGCGATCAGTTCGGAGGAAAGTGTTTCGACATTTTCATGCGGGCATGTGGCAATCCAAGACATAGATACAAAAGGAGATAACATAAAAATAAAATTTTCTTTCAGGGTTTTTTATTTTCTGATATTTTACACAGACTTTTGCACGTACCCGGCACTTTTTTTGTAACCAAAATCTCCTCTCCTTACAAAGGACCTCTCCCCGACCCTCTCCTTTGTGAGAGGGAGTAAGATAAAAAGGAGACTTCATGAATACGAAACTCGGAATGCGTTTGGGAATAGGCCTCGTCGCTTTACTCTGTCTTAGCCAGGTTCAGGCACAAGCTCCTGACGGCTTAAGCGATAAAGTGGCTGCGCTGAAAAAAAACCTGCAACAAAACCAGATTAATTTGAAACAATATGAATGGGTGGATACGGTGACCGTTAGCAAAGATGGCGATCAGAAATCCCAAAAACAGTTTCGTTGTTATTATGGAGTCGATGGAACTTTGCAAAAAACCCTTCTCTCCAATTCCCAAGATCAAGACCAAGGGGGAGGCCGGGGAGGCCCCTTTCGTCGCGCCATGATGGCCAATAAAAAAGAAGAAATGGCCGATTACATGCAACAAGCTGTTGGCTTGATCAAAAAATATATTCCTCCCCAAGCTTCTCAAATTCAGGCGGCCATGGAAGCCAACAAAATATCGTTCAAGCCGAATATGGCAAATCAAACCATCGCCTTGAACATCCAAGATTATCTCTTGCCCGGGGATTCCCTCAACCTTGTTCTCAATACCGAAAAATCAGATTTGACGAGCTTATCCGTGAATTCCTATCTCGATAATCCCAAAGACACGGTGACGATGCAGGTAACCTTCGCCAATCTGCCGGATGGGACTTCGTATACAAAACAAACTCTGCTCACCGCCAAAGAAAAGAAAATCACGGTGCTTACGGAAAGTTCGGGTTATAAAAAGATGTAATGATTTGGAATCGGAACTTTCCTTTTGGTTTTTTTTAAGGACAAACACCCTCTGCGCTCATCCCCGTACAAAGGGCTATGCTACACGCAACAGCGGGAGCCCTGTGACAGACATTGCAGGCATCTCTGTCGCCTGATGAGTAAGGGTTACAAACTATGGGATCCCGTTTGAGAGACGATGAATGACATTTACCACAACGCCCGGCAAAGGTATTTCCCTCGGCAAGTGAATTTAAATAAACATTTCCGTGATGGGATGTTTGGCGCCAGGCTGCTCCCGGGTGGGAGGTGATTTGGCAACATCCTTCGTGAGAGACTGAACCAAAATGCTCGTGGCAGTTCGCACAGTTCTTGGGAGCTGACCCCATTCCCAAAAGATCGTTTCCGTGACAGGCCTTGCAGGAGTTGGGATGAGTGGGGCCCTCTAATAAAGTCTCATAAACAAACTTGATGCCGTGATAAGAAGAAGTAGTTCCTCGCACCCAATCATCAGCAGCCGGAACATCGGGGATTTTCAAATGAGGATAGGAAGGATGGCAGGAGTTGCATACAGGAGCCTGCACACTGGCATCCAAACCCAAAACATCCAAGCCTCCTCCAAATCTTGGATGACATTGTGTACAATCGCTTGTGAAATTGTGCGCTCCGCTTAAAAACGCAGGGCCATGCTGCCCCCCTAGTGGAATCGCCGAAAGATCCATCACTTTCCAGTTGGGTTCATACTTGATGTGTGGATAAAAAGGATGACAGGAAATACAGGATTTCTGCGAGTTGCCCCCTTCATAATCTGCTCCATGGCAGCTTGAACAAGTATTGGGTGTTGCAGGAAATCCGGCCACCTTTTGCTCCATAAATCTCTGCCCATGAAGGCTCACGTGTAAAAGCCCGGAAATGTTCTGGACTGCTGACCAGTCCCCTGGATGTGGAAACTCGGTGTGACAGCTCTTGCATGAAATACCGCTCACTCCCCCCAAAAGATCTGCTCCGTGACAATCCTTGCATCCATTCCGATTGCCCAGATCCACTGCCATCAAGCCATGGGCAGGGCCTGCCCAATTTGCAATTGTCGAATGGGGATAAACCGCATGGCAATTACCAGAATTGCAAGAAACACGGGAAAGCCCCCCATCAAAATGGGAACCATGACACCGAGTGGCACAAGAGTTGCTCCCATGAGCAATGACATAGCGTCCATGATGATTGGGATCCGACCGATCCAACCACTGATCAGGGTGGGGAAAAAGTGTGTGGCAATCCTTGCAGGCCAGTGGGCCACCACTCGGAGTAATATCTGCCTGATGACAACTCAAACAGGCATCCAAACCATATTGACTAAATCCCGCCCCGTGCGAGCTGGGATCTTCCCATCCCAAGACATGCGGATACAAGGGAAGAATACCGGTACTGGGATCAGGCCCCGGGCCTTCTGGAAGATCCTGGCGACTTTTTTCTTGGGCGCATCCAAGACAAAAGAAAAAAACAAAGAAAAAAATACTGAAACCCCGAACCCACCTGTCTGTGAGCAAACCCGACATCCAGCCTCCTTCGATTCAAAAACACAGCCCTTCACCCGATGATCAGAATTTATATTAATAGATGGCTAAACATTGCGAGTCTATGATCCAGATCATCCTTCTCCACATCACTCCCCCGCCTCCGTATCCGTTACCCCAAAATCTCCAGTTTAATTTTCTTGTGTGAGTCCGCTATTATTTTGTAATAATTAATGGAGAAGTTTCAAAAATGAAAAACCAAAATGATTAAATCTCTATACAAACAAACCTTCTATTTTCTCATCACCATTATTCTTCTACTCACTGCCTGTAACTCGGGAACCTCCACTCAAACTCTCAGCTATTATCAGTGGTGGATCGAAAGTTTGTCTCTCAAACAATATACCGTGGTTCGGGGAAATGCCTATCTGATGCAAAACACAGATTGCCCCACCTTTGTGGCTATATTTAATAGTTGTTTTGGTCAGAACCCGGCTTCGCCTTATATCATCCCTCAGCCACCTATCGAGCAAAGCTATGTCGATCCGTATTATGCAGAGCCCCTAAATACTCCCGGCCCCGATGGAACCACCAATATTATTTACAGACTGAGCGATAACGATGCACTCGTCACGATTATTTCCTATCCGCCGGAAGCAGCGTATTTGGGATATCAAAGTTATGTGTTCACGCGCGAAACCAGTTTTTATGCTGATGTTACGCCACCGAGAACTCGAACCGTCTCACCCGACCCAAGTCGCTACGAAATTTTTGGGAGTATCGGCAATGACGTGAATAGCATCCTGGTGCAAAATCAGTATGGGTCATCTCCGTGGGGTGGGACTGTGATCATGTACATTACCACCTCAAATCAAAATCTGGCGAATAACTTGATTGCCAATGCAAAAAGTCAGGGCATCCATCCAAACTCCATTTTTGTAGAACCTGTTGGATCTAATGTCATGACTGGGAATGGGGCCAGCGCGGATGATCTTATTACCCTCATGAGATATGCGGTTCCTGAGTCTGCTTCTGAAGCAAGCACTTGGCAGAATGCACTGGACAACCATGTGCTGGTTTACAAAGTCACTAACACGAATCTTGCTGTATCCCGATTTGGCTCTAATTCATATACCGCGCACACGGTCAACACCGATGAAACCACTCTTACCACGGCCTTGCAGCAACTGGGCGCCTTATTACAAAGCTACCTTGAAAATACCCAAACACCGATAGCGACAGCCGCAAGCCATCAAAGCCAGGCAACCACTGAAGATGCTTCGAATGGTGTCCCCACTTCAGGGCTTGTAGGTTCTTATTGCATTGCCACTGGAACCAATTGCGAAGGAGATAATCAGGATACCAGCACCTATGCCACCCTGATTAACTACACTCTGCTTTTGGGACCCGAGGAAACCGCCTTTATTGCTGGCGTGAACCATAGCGTGGAGAGTGTAAATAATAGTCGTTACATCTCCATCGATATTTATAATGCGGCGAATGCCTCCGGCGTTGCCGGATCCTCCCAAACAAATCCCACCGCTGCAGGATTCGATAGCGGTGTACTCACTGGATCTGCCGAGCAAGTGCTCACAGACTTGGGGATTTCAATTCCTCTCAGTAATACCGAATTAAGAGCTGAGATTTCCAAATTATATGTGACCTTTGTTGCCCGAAATTGTAATAATTCCACGATTGCAGCAGCGAATAATTACTGCATCAATTTGATGGGAACCTCGCTCATCCCCTTAAATGACACGATTAGCATTACTGAAAGATCCTACATTATCCCGGACCAAACCACGGGCGGATATGTGCCACAAATGGTGTATCCCCATATTATCGCCGCAGAACATAATTTCATTGCGAATCCTTGATAAATCACTTTATTGCCTGATTGAAAATTTTCTTTCAGGAGTTTTTATTTTCTGATATTTTTCAAAAGTTTTTGTGCGTACCCGAAAATTTAAAATGCAAATCTGCAAATTCATACTCCTGACGGGCATCCTGTTTATCCTATCCTCTTGTACGCAGCAAACCATCTCCTACGAACTTGTTCCCGTCGCCAACCCTGGCAACACAAACGATACGACCGGATTTGGCAGCGTATCTTATGCTTACCGGATCGGTAAATACGATGTCACAATCGGGCAATACACAACTTTTCTGAATGCCGTTGCCGCAACAGACACCTACTCCCTCTACAACACGAACATGGGCACTGATTTAAACTCAGCCGGCATCAGTCGCTCGGGCTCATCGGGTAGTTACAGCTACAGCGTCATGAACAACAGTGGTAGTAGTGCAAACCGTCCCATTACCTATGTCACCTGGTTTAACGCAGCACGGTTTGCCAACTGGATGGCGAATGGTCAACCTACTGGAGCTCAAAATACTTCGACTACCGAAAATGGCGCTTATCCCTTGAACGGGGCAACCAGTGGAGTGGCGGTGATCAAGAATCGCCTGAACCCGAACACGGGTGCCCCTCCGACCTTTTATATTCCACTGGAAAACGAGTGGTACAAAGCAGCCTACTACAACCCGAACCTTGATAATGGTGCAGGAGGCTATACTCTTTATGCCACGCAGAGCAACACGGCTCCTGGAAATATCGTTGGCAATAGTCCGAATCAGGCCAACTACTTCACCGTGGTCTTTTCTGTTACCCAGTCCCTCAATTATTTATCCGCCACCCAGAACTACCTGACAGATGTGGGCGCATTCACGGGAAGCGGAAGTTATTACGGCACCTTCGATCAAAATGGTAATGTCTGGCAATGGAATGATTTGGATGGCACCGCTCTTCCGTATCGCGGTCTCCGCGGTGGCTATTGGTGGAGTGGCTCGGTGCCTTTGCAGACCGTACTCTACGCCACGGATACTTTGACACGGGCGGATAATGGCACTGGCTTTCGTCTCGCAAGTCCTTTTTCATTGAAATGAATGAAGGTTTGATTTTTTTATTTTATTTGAGGAGCCTATTCGTGAAAAATTTTACACTCCTGAAAATAATGATGGGGCTGTTTTGCTTGTTTGCCACAATTCCGGCCCAGGCTGTCACCTATGAACTGGTCTCTATCGGCAACCCGGGCAACGCAAACGATACGACCGGATTTGGCAGCGTATCTTATACTTACCAGATCGGTAAATACGAGGTCACGATCGGGCAATATACAGAATTTCTCAATGCCGTTGCCACAACAGACCCCTACTCTCTCTACAACGCGAGCATGGCTGCTATTCCCAATGTCGCCGGAATCAGTCGCTCAGGTTCATCGGGCAGTTACAGCTACAGCGTCATCAATAATAGTGGAAGTAGTGCCAATCGGCCCA
>JGI1357J11328_10003459_pt1 | contig 10857 bp, 9 predicted proteins | sample Subgrocontami54m_FD_11328 | JGI IMG/M metagenome (IMG submission 11328)
CGCGGAGACAAGCGATCACGAAACGAATTTCGAGCCAAGTTGCCGCCGCCTTCCATCGCGTCCGCGCGTGACGCAGTAACGCAGCTGCCAGCTCCACCAACCTATGGTGTTTGCGATAGAGACAGGCGATTGTGGGTGCACTAAGTTGCTTGCTGGGAAGGGCTTAGGTCTGTATCCTTCATTGCCCTTTGCGTTTCGGTCGGATCAAAATCTAAGCCACTGTATCGCCTTCTGGCATTTTGGGGGAGCGTCAATGCGCACTCATCTTGGGAATCCTCTGGGCACGACTTTCGGCATCACGCTCGCATTGGGGTTCAGCACCTTCGCCCTCGCACAGACGCCTGACGCGACAAAATGGGCGGACGTGCAGAGAAAGGCCAAGGACGAGGGACAGCTCATTGTGGCCGGCCCACCTGCCCAGGGACTACGGTCGGCCCTCAGCAAGGCGTTCAAGGATCGGTACGGGATCGAACTCAATTATCTCGGCATGAATTCGGGCGAGGTGATCACGCGGATAGACACCGAGTCGAAAGCAGGAAGAGGCAGTATTGACGTTTATCTCGGCGGCACCTCGAGTTGCTGGACGATGGCGCAGCGTGGCCAGATCGAGAACATGAACGGAAAGCTGATCGATCCCGAGATCCTGCAGCCATCGGTGTGGAAGCTGGGCACACCGAAATTGAACGAGCCGGGGCCTGCGACAGATTTGCCTGCGGACTTCAAGTGCTCCTTTCAGGCCGCCGAATGGGTGATGACCGACCTGTTCGCCAACACGACGATGATTAAGCCAGGCGAGATCGCGTCGTGGAAGGATCTGCTGAAGCCGCAATACAAGGGCAAGATCGCAGCCTACGATCCGCGCAGGTCGGGTCCCGGTCAAACGCCGGTCGGCTATCTCGCGGCGCTGTTCGGCCATGAATACCTGAAAGAACTCTATGTCGGGCAACAGGTGAAGCTCACCGCCGATAACAGGCAGCTCGCAGAGTGGGTCGCGCGGGGAGAATACCCGATCGGTATCGCTCTGGTGCAATTCGCAGTGGAGATCTACCGCAAGCAAGGATTGCCGATCGAGCGTATCTATCCGAAGGACGGCCAGGGCTCGCTTACCGGCGGTTTCAGCGTCGTGCAGCTCGTCAAGAATGCGCCGCATCCCAACGCGGCGCAGGTCTTCGCCAACTGGTTTGCGAGCAAGGAAGCCCAGACCATCTACGAAACCCAAATGATGGAGACTTCGCTTCGCACCGACATTTCAGGCACAAATGTCCCGGACTATGTCCGCCCGAAGGCTGGGGTTGCGTATCCAGTCGATGACTATTCCTATCGTCACTTCTCGACGATTCGCGTGCCCGCCGTGGCGGCGCTACAGAAAGAATTGCAACGCTAAGAAATCTTGGGTGTGCCAAATAGCGAATTTTTCCGCCGACATAACTTCGGGCGCAGTGTGACGACGTCCAGATCGAACAGTTCAATTGAAGTGGTATGGCACGCATTGGGTCTGCCGCTGTCGATCCGCATTGCCCCCTTTCGGATCGACCGCGGACTTTGCATGTTTTCGACTTCCGAGCGGCAGTGCCCGAATTGACGGACAGAAACGCCATCCCACAGCCAGCCGAACCGGTCCTGCGGGTTCGCGCCCTGAGCAAGACCTACGGTACTACCCGAGTCCTAAGTGACGTCTCCTTCGACTTAATTGCCGGAGAAGTTCTCACGCTCCTCGGCCCGAGTGGCTGCGGCAAGAGCACGACGCTGCGCCTGGTTGCCGGGCTCGAGCAGCCAGATGCGGGCGAGGTCTGGATCCGTGGCCGCCTTGTCGCTTCCGGAGCGGATCACCGCGCAATGGTCCCGCCGGAAGGGCGCAAGGTTGGGCTGGTATTCCAGTCATACGCAATCTGGCCGCACATGACGGTCACGCAAAATATAGCTTATCCATTGAAGGTGCGACGCATCGATCGCGACACCATTGCGAGCAAGGTTGCCGAGATCATTCGCCTTGTGAAACTCGAGGGGCTCGGCGACCGCATGCCGCCGGAACTGAGCGGCGGACAGCAGCAGCGGGTCGCGCTAGCTCGCGCGCTGGTCTATGAGCCCGATCTTCTTCTCCTCGACGAACCCCTGAGCAACCTCGACTCAGTTCTGAGAAAGGAAATGTGCGCTCAACTGAAGATGCTTCAATCCCGTCTGGCGACGACCGTATTGTACGTGACGCACGACCAGAAAGAGGCGATGTCGTTGTCGAACCGTGTGGTCGTGATGAATCAAGGTAGAATCGAGCAGATCGGTTCTCCGAACGCCGTCTACGAACAGCCCTCCTCGCGGTTCGTGCAGGACTTCGTCGGTCAAACGATCAGGCTGCGCGGTACGGTTGAAGCTGATGAGCCACGGCTACGGGTTCGGATTGGCGACAGCGCAATCGAAGTAGGCAATGGGGAAAGGATGCTGCGTCCCGGTGCCGCCGTCGAGGTCTCGATGCGTCCCGAGGACGTTGTGCTTCAGACCGCGTGCCCCCCCGCAGGCAATTGCCTCGCCGGACACATCGTCGAGGTGATGTATTACGGCGACCACTTCGAATGCGCGGTCCGAATCGATGGGCCGGAACAGCAAGTGGTGGTCCTCAACGCCGAGAAGCGGCAGAACGCGGCGCCCGGGAACCGGATCTTTCTCGGCATTGACCAAACTCGGGTGAAGTTATGGCCGCTGTAAGCGTCGCAGCGCCGCCCTGGGCCGCTTCATTGCGCCTGCAGCTCTTTCTCGGCATGGCCTTCCTCGCCTTCGTCGCACTGGTCACCGCCGCGCCGGTGCTCGTCGTAATAATAGGCGCCATAGACGGCAACGCGTGGCATGAGACATTTGTCGAAAGCTCCGTCAGTCGCAGCGCGATCGGCTACAGCTTCCTGCTGGCGCTGCGAGCACCGATCGCGGCGCTCATCGGATTCTTGATTGCTTGGCTCCTGATCCGTGTCCGTCTCCCGGGCGGGCGATTCATCGAATTCGCGATGTGGGTGACTTTCTTCATTCCGCTCCTTCCGGTAACGCTGAGTTGGATTCTCCTCCTGAACCCGCGTTACGGTCTCATCAATAATGCGCTGATGACGCTCCCGTTCATCGATTCGCCGCCTTTCGACATCTACTCCATCGGCGGGATTCTCTGGGTGCACATCGTCGCCTCGTCCGTACCGGTCATGGTCGTGCTTCTTGGACCGGCAATCCGCCAGCTTGACGCTTCGTTCGAGGAAGTCGGCCGCGTCTGCGGTTCCGGCCCCTTTGCCGTATTCCGGAAGATCACACTACCGATTCTCGCTCCCGCGATTCTGACTGGCACCCTCGCCGGTTTCATCAAGAGCCTCGAGGCCTTCGAGGTCGAGCAGCTGCTCGGCCGGCCGGCCGAAATCTACGTCTATTCGACCCGGATCTACGATCTTGTCTCCTGGGAGCCACCCAACTTCCAGGCCGCAATGGCGCTCAGCACCTTCGTGCTATTCATCCTTCTCTTCATTGCGGTGGTGTATCAGCGTCTGAGCCGGGGCAACGATTATGTCACCATCCTCGGCCGCGGCAGCAGCTTCCAACAGCTGCGGTTCGGCCGGGTACGCTGGCTCATTTCAGCCGCGCTCTGGTTGGTGGTCGTGGTCTCATTGCTCGGTCCGCTGGTCATGCTGGTTTGCGGCTCGTTCATGAAGGTGTTCGGTTTTTTCAATATCCCCGCGCCCTATACGCTCGACCATTGGTACGACGTTCTCGGCGACACCACTTTCTCGAGCTCACTGACAAACTCGCTCATAATGAGCGGCGGCGCGGGCCTCGGCGGTGTGTTGATTTACGCCGTGACCGCCTATCTTATCGTGCGGTCACGCCTGCCCGGTCGAAGCATCGTCGATCTGTTGGCTTGGTTACCCTGGTCGATCCCCGGAATCTTGCTCGGCGTTTCGGTGCTGTGGCTTATCCTCGCGAGCCCCTTGCTGTCATTTCTGTATGGCAGCCTCACCTCCCTGGTCCTGATCATGATTATTGCGCAGATGCCGATCGGCGTTCACATGATGAAAACCTCAATCGGCCAGATCGCGATTGAACTCGAGCACTCCTCGCGCGTCTGCGGCGCCGGGCAGCTACGAACGTTCTTCTCCATCGTGCTGCCGCTGATCCGCCCGATGTTGGTCAGCATCTTCGTCATCGTGTTCATCTCGGCACTGCGAGACATTTCGACGGTCATCTTTCTGGCCAGCGCTAGGACCCAGACACTCTCGCTCCTGATGATGCAGTTCGCGGCCTCCTCAAATTTGGAGGCGAGCGCCGTCATCGGCGTTATCACCACTGCGATCGTTATCGTGGCGGCGCTGCTTGCTCGCCGCTTCGGTCTTCAGATCACGGTGCAGCGCTAGATCCCGAAAAAGCCTGCCCCGGACTTGATCTGGGGTGGGAACCGGTTTTCGGATAAGACCATGCTCAAACAAAAAGCTAGACCATGATCCGATTCAAAATCGGATCATGGTCTAGACTTGGATCGGCTATTGAATGAGGCATTGACCGCATCCCGTGTGGAAACCCCGGATCGGCTCGTACATGACTCGCTCGGCCTTTCGGCCGGTAAAGGCACCAGCGAGCATGATCCAGCTTCGGACCTCGCCTGAGGCCGATCCGGTTGCTCTGATCTCAACGTCGGAGAGCGCCGCGAGTGCTTCGCCTCGCCCGGCGCAAAAATCATCGAGAAAGCGGTGATCGAAATCCACGTCGATCCAGCCCTGCTGCGTAGTGCCGACGGAATGGGACAGTCCACCCGTGGCGATAATCGCCACACGCTTGTCGGCATCCCATCGGCCAATCGCATCGGCGAGCCAACGGCCGACGGCGTAACAGCGCCTCGGACTGGGCAATGGTGGCGACGCGCAGTTGATGGAAATTGGGACCATCGGATAATGCCCGTCGGGGTCCAACTTGGAGAGCGGGACCATAAAGCCGTGATCGACCTCCCAGCTTTCAGCCACAGCCCAATCCACGCCCTGGTCGAGACCGCACTCGACAAGGTACCGGGCGAAACCAAGGTGGCTCGGCACTTGGCGGTACGGGATGCCGACATCCCGCCTCCGGGCCTCGACCGGACCCGAAAACGCGTCGAACATCCCAATGCCGAAGGCCGGCATGTTGTCGATGAAAAACTTATTGACGTGGTCGGCCGAAATGATCAGCGATACGTCAGGCGCCGCATCGGCAAGCGCGCCGGCAAGACGGCGATAGCCTGCATCAAAAGCCGCGACCTGCTTCGGATCACCCAGATCCCGCGCGTTGATTATATGCGAGAGATGCGATGTCGCCAAACCAAGGCAGAGCTGTGCCATGTCCTCCCTCCTCTAGCCTTTGGCCGCGATGGCGGTCGGAAACAATTCGGGCGCGAGGCCGTGCAGCAAGTAATACCGGTAGACGAGATTGGGCAGCAGGCCGAGGTCGAGCAGGCGTTTCCAATCCATGTCGAGAAGCGCCTGCCGCTCCTCTGCGCTCAGCGAATAACCAGCGAAGAAATCGGCTTTGTTGGTAATCAGCTGTCGCGCGTTGGGCTGCCGCGTGAGATCGATGATCGCGCGGTTGATGGCGTAACGCGGCGAGCCAGGCGGCAGGTCCGGCGATGGGCTGCTCACTCTGCCGCCTTGAGAACGAAGCCTTGCAGATGCTCGATGGTTTCCGCGAGCGTGACGACCGTCGCATATTTCGTGTTCATGTCGTAGAGGCTGACATCGTGAAAGAATTGCGAGCGATCGAAGCAGCCATCGGCTACCACGAAAACCGGATAGCCGTGCGAGAACCCGTCGATCACGGTTGCGCGGACGCACCCGGAAGTTGAGGTTCCCATGACGATCAGCGAGTCGATGCCATGACGGACAAGATAAATGGCCAGCGGTGTCTCAAAGAATGCGCTTGCCTTGGTCTTGCGGATGACAAATTCGTCGTCACGCGGGGAGATCTCATCCGCAATCGGCGTCGAGTGCACGCGCCGGGCCCGCTCGGCATCCTCGTTCTTGACGGAGCCGCCGCAATTCGCTTTGTAGTCCGGGTCGCCCTTCGTATAGATGACCGGGATGCGCGCTGCCCGCGCGCAATCCAATACCTTGCGCATGCGCGGCAAGGCGTCCCAGGCGGAATTACCGCAACTCGTATTGTATTCGCCGATCGCCTCCAGCACGTCCTGCGGCTTCGAGCCGGTGAAGGAGCGGACCACATCGACGATGAGCAAAGCTGGATTCCGGCCCCAGGCTTGCGGCCCACCGAAATCGGCACTCTCGAGAATCAGACGATCGCGCTCGGGCACGACGCTCTTCCAGCTTTCCGTCATGATGATCTCCTGTCCGGGAGGCACTAGATTTTGGCCGTCGAGCTCGGCCTTTTCTGGATGCCGCGATTGTGTTTGCCCGCGAGCTTGCGCCATTCCGTGATCACCAGATCCGGCCGGTAGAGGTGTTCCCGATTCCAGCCATCCTCGTCGGCATAAAACCGTTCCATTGCTTCGCGCGCGATCACGTCTTCATTGTTGAATTTGTGCGTCACCAAGTCCTTCCAGACGGCGTCCATCTCTCGGATGAACTGTCCAACCTGAGTTTGGTCAGTCACCCGCCTGCCCCAAGTAACGATATAGTGGTGCGAATGCTCGTCTTGCGGCACGTACCACTCAAACTGCATGGTATCCGGGGCCGGAAACGGATTCACCTTGAGGCCGCACGGGAGCCACAGCGAGGTGTCGGTAACATTTTTCGAATCCGTGTTGATCCCCGGCCGGTACTGGCTTTCAATCTTCACGCCCTCGATTTCCATCTCCCATATAGAGGTTTTCCGCCCCGACCCCTTCAGCACACCTTTCGGCGCGCCGTCGGTGTCGATCACCATTCCCTCGCGGGTGGTGAAGTAGCTTGCGAGCGGCAGCGCCCTCCTGGCGACGTTGACGAGCCCGGAATTGCGATGGATGTATATGTGCGAAGCATCTACGCCGTTTTCGGCCGCGAGGCGCCAGTTGCTCTTGACGACCTCGTTTTCGCCATTCGGATAGATCGCGAGGTCTTCGTCGAGAAAGCCGGGCTGCAGGTCGAGGGCGATCGGAGGGGGGCCCCCGTCCCCGATGAAGGCAAAGACAAGATTCTTGTGTTCTTCAACAGGATAGGCTTTCAGCGCGACCTTGCCGATCAGCGGGCTTTCGGGGTCGGTAATGATCGCGACCAGCCTGCCGTCCCGAACATCGTAGGTGAAGCCGTGATACCAGCAGCTGATGGTGTTCTTCGTGTAGCATTCTGGGCGCACCGAAAAAGGCACGCCACGATGTGCGCAGCGGTCCTCGATGGCATAAACCCGGCCATCGATGCGCTTGAAAAGAATACGCTCGCCTAGCATCTCCTGTCCGCGGCATTCGCCTTCCGCCAGCTGACGGGTGAAGAAAGCTGGATACCAGTGATTGCGGAAACCGAGACTCGCCTCGAAATAGCGCCGCCATGGCCTGCGAATGAAGTCGTCTTCCGCAACAGAAGTGGTCTCGCGCTCGACTGATGATTCTGTCTGTTGCACCATTGCCGCTCTCTTGTAGAATCCTACCCAGGTGAGTTAGCCGACGCTCATCAGTTGATCAGAAAATCGAGCACCAGCCGGTTGAACTCGGCCGCGTGCTCGACCTGAGCCCAGTGGCCGCACTTGGTGAAGATGTGCATACGCGCATCGGGCACGATCCGGGTAACCTGGAGACCGACATCGAGCGCGCCGAAGCGGTCATCCATGCCCCAGACGACGAGCATCTTGGCCTTCAGCTTGTGCAGGTCGGGGCCAAGGTTCTCACGCAACATCTCTCCCTGGCGCTTGCCGAACAGTTCTACGACCTCCGGGTCGAGGCTCGCCTGGTAACGCTCTTCGAAGGTTTCGTCGGTCAGGAAGGAGGAGTCATAGACGATGGTTTGTAGCAGCTCGCGGAGCTTCTCGCGGCTGGGGCCGCTGCCCTTATAGTAGCGCGCGATCAGCTTGATGCCCTCGGCCGGGAAGGGCGCGAGGATCGGCTGCATCAGCCCACTGCCGATGATGACGAGGCGGGTCACCCGGGCGGGATAGTCGAGCGCGAGCTTTGTCGCGACCTGGCCGCCCATCGAATTGCCGACGACATGCGCCTTGTCGATGCCGAGAGCCGACATGAAGCCGTCGAGGATCCGGGCATTATATGTGAGCCGAGGTTCGGTCAAGACGATCTTGTCGCTCTTGCCGAACTGCGGCATATCGTAGAGAACGACGCGGAATTTCTCCGAAAATGGCCCGGCGTTCAACTTAAAATTGCTCTCCGCGCTCGCGCCCGGACCGGCGCCGTGGATGCAGATGACCGGGTAGCCGCTCCCTATCTCCTGGTAGTGGACGCGTACGCCCTCCACTGTGAGGAACTTGCTCTCGAGCGACGTTGCTTGTGTGGTCACGTTTTTTTCTCCCTTCGCTACATTATTCGCCATACTCACGCCTTGCGCAAGCATCCGACCTCCGCACGCGTCCGCGTGCAGGTGTCGATGATGGAATAGACGAGCTTGCGGCAAGTTGCGACGAAATCCGGCGGAAATGACACGCCCATGCCGCCAAGACCCTGGCGGTATTCGTCAGGCGTCTTTTCCGGTACGCTTACCCAGCCGGTCCGCGCCGTCGGGATGCCGAGATTACGAATCATCGAGATGTCCGTCTGCCCGCTGGTGCGCGGCTGCGCCGGATGCGGCTTGCCCTCGACATGTTCCCATGCCCGGATCGCCGATTGAATGATCCAGCTCTCAGGATCGGTCGAGGCGCCGGGGAGCGATGCGATCATTTCCCAGTCCAGCTCGACCTCCGGATGGCGCGCGAGGATGCCGGCAATGGCCTCCTCGAACTGCGCTTTGACCTCGGCGGGCGGCGTACGGGGGTTGCAGCGGACGTCGAGGAATATCTCGGTCGTGGCAGAGGGGAACGATACGCGGTCCGGCCAGCCGGAGCGCAACGCGGCGATCCAGCCTTGCGGTGCGACTTGGCCCGAGCTGTTGCGCTCGGTATAGCGCGGCAGCCAGTCCTCGAGCTCCAGGATGACCTTCGCCGCCGGCACGATCGAACTGCGGAAGCGCGGAAGCCCGTGCGGCATGCCGGCATAGCCCAGCGTACCCTTGACCGAGACCTTGAACCAGCAGAGACCCGGCTCTTCGTGAAAGACTGCATTGCCCGGCTTCATTACCAGGGCGTAGTCGGTATGCACGCCGCGGCTGAGGAGATGGGACACGCCGTCACTAAGCCCGCGATTGCCCGGTGCAGCGAGGTCGACTGGCATGCCGCCGCCAGCAAAGGCGATGAAGAGATCACCCTTTAACGGCACCTTCGCCGCCCGTACCACGCGCACGGCCTCGGCAAGCGTCGTGACCATCCCCTTCGGATTGGACGCGCCGAGGCCGATGAGGAGGCCGTTCTCTTCGCGCACTTCGGGGATCATGTCCGAGCGCAGATGCGGCCCGACCCACGGAATGTCGTCCCCGGTCGCCTCGAGATGCGTGTCGATCGGCGCGTAGAGCAGAAGCGAAGGACCGCCGCCGCTGCCGCGAATGCGCCCGATCGCGTTGCCCGATGCCTCGCCCATCGGCTGGTACGTCGCTTCGAGGCCGATCTCGGCGAGATAGCGCGTCATGTACTCGCTCGCCGCGCGCTCGCGCCCGGTCGGGCTGTGGATCGCGGTGATCTCGCGATTGAGCCGATAGAGGCGGTCGATGTCGATCAGGGCGGCGGCGGACTCGAACCACGCCCGCTGCACCGGCGACAGGTCAGGATGAGCCATTGAGAGAGTTCCCTATGATTGAGAGGGTTTCCGGCGAATGTGCAACTCTGGACGAAGCCCACATGCGAGCCGCGCAAGCGGCGCGCACAGGGGACGATTAAAGTATGAAGGATAGACCCTCGATCGGCTGATCCCGTTTCATCAGCAGAAGCTGCTTCTCCTTGATCCTCCAAATCTCCCTTCGAAGCTGCATGTTCTGACCAGTTGTCCGCCTTGAGCTCGATGACGACAAGTCCATAGCCGACGACCGCCCGGTCATCTCCAGCGCTCCAAAGCTCGTGAGTCTGGATAGTTTGAGCCGGTTGGCAAGCCCTGCTTGCGAGCCGGTCGCGGCTGCGCTTTGCGTCGGCGCCCTTGGTTAAAACGGCGCTAGATTAAGCGGGCGATACAAGGCCCCCGATCCCGTGAAGGCCCCTTCCCTCGGCTTGGCCACGATGCCACCGACATTTACGTGATCTGTTTTACCGAAGATCTGAAGGAGATCGGCTGGCGCGGTGCCGAGGGACCTGCTCCAGGAAATTCTGCGGCTGATGGTGGACTGCGACCAACACTCGAAGCTTGCAGACGACGCCGCCTTATGGCTTTCGTACACTTAAGCAGAATGCTAGCGTTCACGCTGATCCCTGGTCATCTGGGAATGTCGGCTAAGATCAGCGAGAACGGCTCTTGCAGCATCATGACTAGGCGCGCCGGTGAACCCCGTTGATCGCGCTAGAGGTTCCGCAGAATCTTCTCTGACGGCTTCATGGAGGGGACGGACGATGAACGTTACTCGCCGCATTGCGGTATTCTTACTTTTTTCGGCCCTTGTTGGCACCGCCGCCGCGCAGGATTGGCCGACGCGGCCGATCCGGATTGTCGTGCCGTTCCCCGCAGGCGGTAGCGCGGATGTGCAAACGAGAATCATCGCCGACGAACTGAGTAAGGCACTCGGACAACCGGTTGTGGTCGACAACAAACCCGGCGCCGGCGGCAATATCGGCGCTGCCGAGGCGGCGCGCGCCCAGCCGGACGGGTATACCCTTTTCATGGCGACGACCGGGACGCATGCCAGCAACGTCAGTCTCTATAAG
>JGI1357J11328_10003462_pt1 | contig 10847 bp, 9 predicted proteins | sample Subgrocontami54m_FD_11328 | JGI IMG/M metagenome (IMG submission 11328)
CCACCGCGGCAAGGCCCAGCGGCTCCGCATGGAGCGGCAGGCGCGCCAGCTGCAAGCCAAGGCGCGCGCGGCATGAGTATGAAGCGGCGATTCGAGGGCTTGTTCGCCTTCTGCGCCAGCTTCGGCCATGCTTGCCGGGGGATTGTCTTCGCCTTCCGTTCCCAGCGCAATTTCCGCATTCATCTTCTTGCCGCGACCCTCGTTTTGGTCGCCGCTTTCGCTTTCAAACTCAGCCGTACCGAGATCATCCTCCTCTTGCTGACGTCGATCCTGGTCATCACGGCGGAGCTGCTCAACACGGCGATCGAGTACGTCCTGAACCTGCTGGAAGCCCGCCATCATCCGGTCGTCAAGACCGCCAAGGATGTCGCGGCCGGCGGGGTCTTGCTCACCGTCGGCGCTTCGATCCTGGTCGGGCTGATGATTTTCGGGCCGCCGCTGCTGGTTCGTCTGCGGAGCTGTTGCCGCTGATGGCGATCCAGAAAACCGACGCGATCATCCTGAAGCGGCAAGAGGTGCGCGAGACCAGCCTGATGCTGACCGCCTTCAGCCGGCAGCTGGGCAAATTCCAGGGCCTCGTCAAAGGGGTGCGCGGTGCCCGCGCCGCGGTGCCCTGGTACCTCGAGCCGCTCACGCTGCAAGCCGTCGTGCTGTACGAGCGGCGGCGCTCCCCCTGGGTGCTCGTGAGCGCCTGCGATTTGATCGACGGCTTCACGGCGATCCGCCACGACTTGGCCCGCACCGCCTACGCCACTTACATGCTCGACCTGGTGGATAGCATGACCGGCGTCCACGATCCGCACCCGGAGATCTACGAAGCGCTGCTCGCCGTCCTCAAGGGGCTGGAATCCCCGGACGCCGATCCTGCCACCCTTGTCCGTTTCCTGGAGATCCACCTGCTGCGGGCCAGCGGCCTGCTGCCGAAAGTGGAGGCGCTGATGCTCTCGCCGGCGGCCAAGGCCTCGTTCCGCCGCCTGCTCGACACGCCGTTCGCGCACGCGGCCACGCTCAAGCTGGATCCCGAGACCGAACCGGCGTTGCGCCGCCTGCTGCAGGGGTTGGTCCGCCGTGCGCTGGAACGGGAGCTTCGCAGCCGAAGTTTCCTTCACGCCATTGGGCTTGAACAAGGAGGAGTGCCGAATGAGACGATCCGCGTCGCGTAGCTTCTTGGTTTTCGCGCTGGTTGCGTTTTCAGCCGCACCGGTTCTCGCCGAGACGATCGAGCTGGTGACCTACTATCCCTCGAGCGCGACGACGGGGGATCTGCACGTGACCTCGCTCACGGTGGGGACGGCCTACAACGGCGTGACGCCCCCCGACGGTGTGGCGGCGATCTACGATAAGCTGTGGATCGGGCAAGGGTACACGAATCCGGATCCCGATCCGGCCGCGCTGCGGGTGGTCGGTTTTCCCGGGGTCCTGGACAAGGTGCTGTTCCTGCCGGGTGCCGAGCGGGGGAGCTTGAACGTCGGGATCGGCACGGCGGATCCGATTTATCCGCTACATGTTTATGCGAGTACGACAAATCCTGTTTTCTTTGAAACTGCCGGCACAAGCAATGCCATTGTCAATATTAAAAACCCTTCCGTTACGGCGGATGGAGGCCAGCGGGGTGTCAATTTTCTCGACAGCTCCGATAACGCCATCGCGAGTATTCAAGTTTACAATACCAACCCGCAAGTCAACGGGACCGGAGTCATGCAACTTTCTACCTCTGCTTTGCCCCGCATGACGATCAATGCAACCGGCAACGTGGGGATCGGCACCAGTACGCCCAACAGCATTCTGCATATCGCCACGCCGCAGCACATCAATGTCATTCTGGATCGCACCGATTCCAGCGATTTTCTGGCACTCGTGACGGGTAGCATCGGTTCGGGTCTCCGCTTTAGTAATAGCAACCGTTTCTTTATTGGATCAGACAGCTATGCCGACCGGAACGACAATGGTTTTGGCCGCGCGGGCCCCGATCTCCTCACCATTCTGCCTGCGGGCAATGTGGGCATCGGCACGACGCTGGGCGGCGGCTCGGATGGTCCGAATGGGCCGATGGGGCTCCTGTCGATTTCCAAGTCGGGGCCGGCGGTCGGCTCGACGGTGGCGCGGATTGAGGGCCGGAACACGCCACATAACAATTACACCTTGCTTTCCGCAGGGCATGGAGCCGTGGAGTCCTTCCAGGTGCTGGCCAACGGCAATGTGAATGTGAGAGGCAATATCAAAGTGGCCAACGGCGGGTACTCCATCACCGGGTACGACGAGACGAACGTCACCATCAATGGGGGTGCCGGGGGCATGACGGCGGGGTCCGTCGTTATTCGCGGGACCGGTCAGGGTTCCTCGGTCGAGTTTTACGCGGGCGCCGAACGGAATTTCCTGTCGTACGCGAACGGCAGCGCATGGCTCAGGGGGGGGTTGAGCCAGAACTCCGATCTGCGCTTGAAGACCGATGTTCGGCCGATTCCTCATGCGCTCGAGCGGGTGGGCCGTCTGCGCGGAGTCAATTTCCGCTGGAAGAACGCGGCGGCCGGTCCCGGCGTGCAGATGGGGGTGATCGGGCAAGAGGTGGAAAAAGAGTTTCCTGAGCTGGTCACCTTGAACCCTGAAGGGGAGAAGTCGGTGTCCTACACGCAAATGACCGCCGCGCTGATCGAAGCGATCAAGGAGCTCAAATCGGAGAACGATCTTCTCAAAAAACGTGTGGAAACTTTAGAGCAAGCATCCAGACAGTAAAATTGACTTTAATCATATAACATAGTATATTACTATAGTATGGACATCATATTAAACTCCCTTCAATGCTGGCGATGTTCCCACCGCTGGGTTCCGCGAAAAGTGCAGGTACGTGTCTGCCCCCGGTGCCATTCCCCCTATTGGGACAAAGAAAAAGGTGGGCCGCAATCGGAAGCGCAAATCCCTGATTCGGCGATTAAGCCGGTGCTCGACAAGATGGTGCGCCGGATCGTGGAACGGTGCAATCCTGAGAAAATCATCCTGTTCGGCTCTCATGCCACAGGTCATGCCCGGCCAGGCAGCGACGTGGACCTGCTGGTGATCACCCGGCATGGGGAGTCTAAGCGCCGGCTGGCGGGGGAGCTGTATTGCGCTCTCTGGGATGCTGGGGTAGCCAAGGATATTCTCGTAGTCCGGCCGGAAGAGTTCGAGAGGTACCGGGAAGTGGTCGGGACGGTCATCTATCCGGCGGCCCATGAGGGGAAGGTCATCTATGACCGAGCTGCCTGACGTGTCCGGGGCGGTCCAGGCTTGGCTGACCAAGGCGGCCCATGACCTCAAGAACGCGGAGCACACGCTATTGCTGTCCGACCCCGAGTGCCCGCTGGATACGGTCTGTTTCCACGCCCAGCAGTGCATCGAGAAGGCGATCAAGGCCTACTTGACGGCGAAACAAATCTCATTTCAGAAAACGCACGATCTGGGTCAGCTCATTTTTCTCTGCCGGGCGGATACCGGCTTGGTGCGGGAATTGGAAGGGGCAAAAGAGTTAAGTCACTACGCGGTGGAGTTACGCTACGCGGACGTGGTCGCGGAAGAGCCGGTTCGCGCCGAAGCGGAGCAGGCAGTGGCGCTGGCGTGCACGATCCACGAGACAATCGCGAACCGGTTGAAGGGAAAACCCGCTTGAAAAAACAGGAGGAGCGGATGCGCCTGGCGCGCGCTGATACTTTCCAAGAGCTGATCCTGCGGCTCGAGCGGTTCTGGGCCGACTACGGCTGCCTGATTGCCCAGCCGTACGACATGGAGATGGGGGCGGGCACGTTCCATCCACTCACCTTCTTCAAGGCGCTCGGGCCCGATCCTTGGAAGGTGGCCTTTGTGCAGCCCTGTCGCCGGCCGACCGACGGCCGCTACGCGGAGAATCCGCTGCGGGCGCAGCGCTATTACCAGTACCAGGTGATCCTGAAGCCATCGCCGGCCGACGTGCAGGCCCTCTACCTGAAGAGCTTGAAGGCGATGGGGATTGACCTCGACGCGCATGACGTCCGCTTCGTGCAGGACGACTGGGAATCCCCCACGCTCGGGGCCTGGGGGCTCGGCTGGGAGGTCTGGCTCGACGGGCTCGAGGTGACGCAGTTCACTTATTTCCAACAGGTGGGCGGGATTGACATGAACCCGGTCTCGGCGGAGATCACCTATGGCCTGGAGCGGATCGCCATGTTCCTGCAGGGGAAGCTGGACCTCTACGCGCTTCAATGGAACAAGGACCACACCTACGGCGACGTCCACCGCCGCGATGAGATCGAGGGCTCCACCTACAACTTCGAGCACGCCGACGTGGAGTTCCAGCGCCAATCGTTCGACAAGGCCTACGCCAAGTCCAAGCAGCTGTTGGAGCATGGGCTGATCCTGCCGGCCTATGAGCAGTTGCTCAAAACGTCGCACGCCTTCAACCTGCTGGACGCGCGCGGCGCGGTGAGCGTCAACGAGCGGCCCGCGTTGATCGCCGGCATCCGCAACTCCGCCAAGCGCTGCGCCGAGGCCTACCTAAAGCGGTTGGAAGATCATGGCTAAGAAAAATCCATCAGCAGCCACGGGTGACGCCGGAGGGAGGACCCGTCGCCCGGAGCGTCAGCGAGGACGACGGGAGTACCCGCAGGCGGCAGGACCCGTGGTTCGGAGCGAACAGGATTTTCTGTTAGAAATCGGCTGCGAGGAGCTGCCGGCCGACTACCTGCCGGCCGTGTTGGATTGGGATAATCCGCGGGCGACGGGCCTTTCCCTCGTTGCCAATATAGTTTTTACAGAGAAGGGAATTGTCTCGAAGAAGATCCAGAGTTTCGGGACTCCTCGCCGGCTCGCGCTGATCGCCTCCGGCATAGAGCCGGTCATTCGCAAGGAGGAGAAAGGGCCTCCGGTTTCCATTGCGCTAGATCCGCAAGGGAAGCCGACCCGCGCCGCCGATTCGTTCGCGCAGAAGCACGGCATCCCGGTTGGGAAGCTGGTCCGCAAAGAGACTCCCAAGGGGGAGTTTCTCTTCGCGGAATACGATGTTCCGGTTGTCAAGGCATTGGCCGAGGCGGTGCCCGAGATCATCCAGAGGATTCCATTTCCGAAAACGATGCGTTGGGATTCCTCGGGTGCCCGTTTCGCCCGTGCTGTTCGCTGGCTGCTTTGCCTGTACGGGCCCAAAACGGTCCGGTGCAAGTTCGGCGAGACGGCCTCGGGCAACGTGACCTTTGCCGGCCGGGCCGACGCCAGGAAGAAGATCACGGTCGCCAATCCCACCGCTTATCTCGCCGCGCTCAGAAAGGCAGGAGTTACCGTTGAGCAAGGGAAAACGGTTGTTCCAGTGGGTGGGGGAGGAGTTTCCACCGGCATTGATTCCCAAAAACCTAAACAGCAGGAACTTTTAAGGAAGCTGACTGCCGCCGCTGCCAAACTTAACGGCCGGCTGCCGGACGAGACCACTGAGGAATTCGAGTGGCTTCTCAACACGGTGACCTTCCTGGCGGAGGACCCGGTGGTGGCGGCCGGCTCCTTCCAGCCGAAATACCTGGAGTTGCCGCCGGAGGTTCTGCAGACCTCGATGGCCAAACACTTGAAGCTCTTCAGCATCCGAGAGAGATCCTCGGACAAGCTGCTGCCGAAATTCCTGGCGGTGCTGGAAGGCAAGCCCAAAAACGCCGCCGGCGTGATGGCCAACTACGACCGGATCATCGAGGCCCGCTTCACCGACGCCCGCTTCTTCTATAAGGAAGATACCAAGAGCCGGCTGGAACAGAAGATCCCCCAACTGGAAAAGGTGACGTTCCACGAAAAGCTGGGCACGGTTGGGGAGCGGCTCCCTCGCCTGGAAAAGATCGCCGGCTCCATTGCTTCGATGGCCGGCCTCTCCACGCAGGGGATCTCCCGCGCGGTCCGGCTGGCCAAGGCCGACTTGGTCACGCAGATGGTGCGGGAATTCCCCACGCTGCAGGGGACCATCGGCGGCCATTACGCTAGGGCCGATGGAGAACCGGCCGAGGTGGCCGCCGCGATCGCCCAGCAGTACTGGCCCCGCGCGGCTAAGGACCCGGTCCCGACCACCCCGCTTGCCGCGCTGCTGAGTTTGGCCGACCGGGTGGACGCGCTGGCCGGCTACTTCAAGGTGGGGCTCAAGCCGACCGGATCGGCCGATCCGTACAGCTTGCGCCGGCAGGCCTTGGGGCTGGTCCGGATTTTGATCGAGCCGCCGAAGGGGGTTTCATTCGTCGGGCTCTCATTTGACAGTCTCTTCGATAAGAGCATACAATCAGAGTTGCGTGCTTTTCTGAGGGAGCGCTTTCAATGGCTTGTGTTGCAAGGCGCTCACCATGATTTGCCGTTGCTCGATGCCGTATTGGCGGCCGGCGATGACGACCTGGCCGGCGCCTGGGAGCGGCTGCAGTTGCTGCGGCGCCTATGGGCCGGCTCCGGCGACGGAAAACGAAAGACCCTGGAAGCAGCGGCGAAGGTGGTGGAGCGCACCGGCCGCATCGTCAAAAGCGTCAAGGACTTGAAGCTGCCCGAGGCTATTGATCCCTCGATCTTGAAGGAACCCGAAGAGAAGGAGTTGTGGGAAACGTGGAACCGCATAGCGCCTCAAGTGAAGGAACACCTGAAGCAACGGCAGTACGAGGAAGCGACGAAGATCTACAGCGGCCTCTATCCCGCGGTGCACGCCTATTTCGAGAAGGTGTTCGTGATGGCCGAGGACGAGGGGCTGCGGGGAAACCGACTCGCACTCCTCAAGCAGATCCACGGCTTGCTGGCTCTCACCTTCGCCGATCTGGGCCGGCTGCCCCTGCCGGGCGCGCTGGAAAATTGAAGTACGTTTACTTCTTCGGCTCCGGCAAGGCCGACGGCGATGCCTCGATGCGGGCGCTGCTGGGAGGCAAGGGGGCCAACCTCGCCGAGATGACCCGGATCGGGCTGCCGGTGCCGCCGGGCTTTACGATCACCACCGAGGTCTGCACCTACTACTACAAGAACCGCAAGAGCTACCCTAAGGAGCTTGCCGGCCAAGTGGCCGCGGCGCAGGCCCACCTGGAGAAGCTCACCGGCAAGAAATTCAGCGACGCGAAGAACCCCCTGCTGGTGAGCGTTCGCTCCGGCGCGCGGGATTCGATGCCCGGCATGATGGACACCATTCTCAATCTCGGTCTCAACGACACGACGGTCGAGACGCTGGCCCGCCGCTCCGGCAACCCCCGCTTCGCCTGGGACAGCTACCGGAGGTTTGTCCAGATGTACGGCGACGTGGTGATGGGGGTGCAGGCCCACGGCCGGGACGAGCATGAACCGTTCGACGAAGTGATGGCGGCCCTCAAAAAGCAAGTTCGGGCGGAGAAGGACACCGATCTCTCCGCAGAGCATCTCAAGGAGCTGGTCAAGCGGTACAAACAGCTGATCAAGAAAAAAACCGGCGAGGAGTTCCCGCAGGACCCTCAGAAACAGCTCTGGGGCGCCATCGGCGCGGTCTTCCTCTCCTGGGGCAACGACCGGGCGGTGGTCTACCGGCGCAAGTACCAGATCCCGCACGAGTGGGGGACCGCGGTCAACGTGCAGACGATGGTTTTCGGCAACCTGGGGGACACCAGCGCCACCGGCGTTGCCTTCACGCGGGACCCGGCCAGCGGCAAGCGGGAATTCTACGGGGAGTACCTGATCAACGCGCAGGGGGAGGACGTGGTGGCCGGCATCCGGACGCCGCGCCCGATCGCCTTGATGGCTAAAGAAATGCCCAAGGCGCACGCGGAGCTGGAAAAGGTGCGGCAGCGGCTGGAAAAGCACTTCAAGGACATGCAGGATTTCGAGTTCACGGTCGAAGACGGAAAGCTCTACATGCTGCAGACCCGCAACGGAAAGCGGACGGGGCTGGCGGCCATCCGGATCGCCGTGGAGATGGTGGGCGAAAAGCTGATTGATTGGAAGAAAGCGGTGCTGCGCGTGCCGGCCGACTCGCTGGCCCACGTGCTGGCCCCGATCTTCGACCGGAAGGACCGGCAGCAGGCGGAAGCCGCCGGCCGGCTGCTCTGCAAGGGTCTGCCCGCCGGGCCGGGCGCGGCCTCTGGCCGGGTGGTCTTCAACGCCGAGGACGCGGTGGCTCTCGCGCAGAAGGACCAGAAAGTTTTGCTGGTCCGGATCGAGACCACGCCGGAGGATTTGCGCGGCATGATCGCCGCGGAGGGGATTTTGACCGCCCGCGGCGGCGTCAGCTCCCACGCGGCCCTCGTGGCGCGGCAGATGGGCAAGGTCTGCGTCTGCGGCGCTCAGGATCTTCACGTGGACTACGGCGCCCGCACGATGAAGGTCAAGGGCCGCACCATTAAGGAAGGGGATTTCCTCTCCATTGACGGCACCACCGGCGAGGTTTTCGAGGGGCAGGTGAAGACCGCCCCGAGCGAGGTGGTGCAGGTGCTGGTGGAGAAATCGCTGGATCCCAAGGAGAGCCCCACTTACCGGCAGTTCGCTTCTCTGATGAAGTGGGCGGATAAGGTGCGCCGGTTGGGAGTTCGGACCAACGCTGACCAGCCGGACCAGGCGGCCAACGCGATCGCTTTCGGCGCCGAAGGAATCGGCCTCTGTCGCACGGAACACATGTTTTTCGAAGGGGACCGGATTGACGCGGTGCGGGAGATGATCATTGCCGAGACGCCGAAGGATCGGGCGGCGGCGCTGGCCAAGCTGCTGCCGTACCAGCGGGAGGATTTCGCCGGGATCTTCCGGGAGATGAAGGGGCTTCCGGTGACGATCCGGACGCTCGACCCGCCGCTGCACGAGTTCCTGCCGCACGAGAGCGAGCAGATCCGGGATCTGGCCGAGAAGATGGGGCAGCCGTTCGACAAGGTGGCCGGCCGGGTGGCGCAGCTGCATGAGGCCAACCCGATGCTGGGGCACCGGGGCTGCCGGCTGGGGATCGTCTACCCGGAGATCACCGAGATGCAGGTCCGGGCGATCTTCGAGGCGGCCGCGCAGGTGCAGAAGGAAGGGGATCAAGGTCCGGCCGGAGATCATGATCCCGCTGGTCGGCTTCCCGAAAGAGCTGCAGCTGCAGCTGGAGATCGTGCGGCGCGTGGCCGGCGAGGTGCAGAAGGCCACCGGCCGGAAGATGGACTACCTCGTGGGGACCATGATCGAGATCCCGCGCGCGGCCCTCGTGGCCGACGAGATCGCCGCCGACGCGGAGTTCTTCAGCTTCGGCACGAACGACCTCACGCAGACCACGCTTGGAATGAGCCGGGACGACAGTGGATCCTTCCTGCCCTGCTATCTTGAGCAGGAGATCATGAAGGCCAACCCGTTCGCCTCGGTGGACCAGACCGGCGTCGGCCGGCTGATGAAGATGGCGCTCGACCTGGGCCGCAAGGCCCGCCCGAAACTCAAGGTGGGCATCTGCGGCGAGCACGGAGGAGACCCGGCCAGCGTGGAGTTCTGCCACCGGATCGGATTAGACTACGTAAGTTGCTCTCCCTTCCGGGTGCCGGTGGCCCGGCTCGCGGCCGCCCAAGCGGTACTAAAGGAGAAGAATGGCTGACCCGCTGAAACTCTACTTGAAGGACATCAAGGATATCCCGCTGCTGAAGGCGGAGGAGGAGATCTCCCTGGCGAAAGCGATCAAGAAGGGGGATGAAGGGGCCCGCAAGCAGATGATCCAATCCAATCTGCGGCTGGTCATCTCCATCGCCAAGCGCTACGGAAACCTGGGGCTCCCGATCTCCGATCTTATTGAGGAAGGGAACCTCGGCCTCATGCGGGCCGTGGAGAAGTTCAACCCCGGCAAGGGATTCCGCTTCTCCACGTACGCCGCTTGGTGGATCAAGCAGTACGTGCTGCGCTCGATCGCCAACCAGGGGAAAACGATCCGGATCCCGGTCTACATGGTGGACATCATCTCCCGCTACCGGAAGGTCAACGAGCGGCTCACGCAGAAGCTCGGCCGCCGCGCGACCTCCGGCGAGGTGGCCCACGCGCTCAAGCTGCCGGTGCGGAAGATCCATGAGATCGAGCGGATGACGCTGCAGCCGGCCTCGCTGGACGCGCCGCTGGGGGACGAGAGCGGCACCGAGTTCATTGACCTGATCGAGCAATCCCAGGCCGGTTCCGCCAAGGACGCGCTGGCGGCTTTTCTGACGCACGAGCAGGTGGAGGACCTCCTGAGCCGGCTCACGGACCGGGAACGGCAGGTCCTGACCTTCCGGTACGGGTTGGTGGACGGCGTCACCTACACGCTGGGGGAGACCGCCAAGAATTTAGGCATCACGCGGGAACGGGTCCGCCAGATCCAGAATTCCGCCGAGAAGAAGCTCCACACCTTCCTGGCTTCACAGGAGAAGAAGGATGCCGAGCAACAGCAGCAGCGCTAGCCGGCCGGCCCTGGACCTGAAGAGCATGGTCCGGGATGTGCCGGATTTCCCGAAAAAAGGGATCCTGTTCAAGGATCTGACGCCGGTCTGGCAGGATCCGGCTGCTTTCCGGGCCATGGTGGAGCAGATGGCCGAGCCCTACCGCTGTGCCCACATCGAGATGGTGGCCGGCATCGAGTCGCGCGGGCTGATCATCGGCGCCCCGCTGGCCCTGGAGCTCGGCGCCGGTCTGGTGCCGGTCCGCAAGGAGGGGAAGCTCCCCTGGAAAACGGTGAGGGCTTCCTATTCCCTGGAGTACGGCGAGGCCACCACCGAGCTGCATGAAGACGCCTTCAAACCGGGCGCCCGCGTGCTGATCGTGGACGACCTGCTGGCGACCGGCGGCACCGCGCAGGCGGCCGTCCAGCTGGTGAACAAGCTGCAGGGGAAGATCATCGGCCTGGCCTTCCTGGTGGAGCTGGAGTTCCTGCAGGGCCGCCAGCGGCTTCAAAAGCTGGGTGTTGA
>JGI1357J11328_10003463_pt1 | contig 10845 bp, 8 predicted proteins | sample Subgrocontami54m_FD_11328 | JGI IMG/M metagenome (IMG submission 11328)
TCGCTGTTATTGAACGCGTGTTTCGCGGGGAGCTGACGATGGCAGAGGCGGCCATGGTGCTTGGGGTCTCCGAGCGCCAGAGCTTTAGGATCAAGGCCAGGTGTCACCGGTCATGAGAAATTGTACCAAGAATGGTCATGAAAAATGTACCACCTTTAGGGGGCATTCCTCGTAAAAAAGCCGTACCATCGATCCCTCACACGAAACCGGGAGGGAGGCGATGGTCGGAAAGGAGGAATGCATGGAGATCTGGGCGTTACAGCGGCAAGGGTATTCCAATCGGGCGATCGCCCGGAAACTGGGGATGCATCGAACGACAGTCAAGAAGTATCTGGACACGCACGAGTTCCCGGCGTACCAGGCCGTCAAGCGGGCCTCCGGACTTGAGCCCTACTACCGGATGATCGAGGACTGGCTCAGCACGGAGGACTATCAAGCAACGAGGGTACACGAGCTGGTCATGAAGCAGGGGTATTCCGGAGGCTATGAGACGGTGAAACGGTATGTCCGAGAGGTCAAGGAGAAGCGGGACCGGATTGCGTACCTGCGGTTCGAGACAATGCCTGGGCAGCAGGCCCAGGTGGACTTTGCAGACTTCCAGACTGTCGCGGCCGATGGGACCGTGCAGACGCTGTATGTCTTTACGATGGTGCTGGGGTATTCCCGGCAGATGCACATCGAGTTTATCGAACGGTGTACGATGACAGCATTTTTGGACTGCCACCAGCACGCCTTCCGGTTCTTTGGCGGGACACCCGCGGAGATCTTGTACGACAACATGAAAAACGTCGTGGTCCGCCGGCACGTGGGACGAGCCCAGTTCAACACGACGTTGCTGGATTTCGCCGCCCACTATGGCACACACCGGTCGCCTGCCCGCCCTACTCCCCGTGGTACAAGGGAAAAGTAGAGCGGCCCATCGACTACCTCCGGGAGCGGTTCTGGCGGGGATACTCCTATACCGATCTGGATCGGGTCAACTGGGACGCGCTCGAATGGAACACTACCGTGGCGATGGAGCGGATCCACGGGACGACGAAAGAACAGGTGCGCCACCGGTTCGAGCGTGAGCAGCCGCACTGTGGACCGCTTCCGATGCGGCCCTACGACACCTCGGAGAAGGTCGTCCGGAAAGTCTACAAGGACTGTCAGGTCTCCTTCGGGGGCAACCGCTACGTGGTGCCCCATACCCTGGCGGGGAAGCCGGTACTCCTGAAGATCAAGCACGGCACCCTCCGGGTCTATGACGATGCGACGCTGGCCGCCGAGTACGAGATCCCCCACGCTCACGGACAGCTGCTGTCGCATCCGCGGTTCTACGAAGCGTTGAAGCAGGACAGTGAGCAGAGACAGAGAAAGTACCGGTCCCCTGTCGGGAAAGCCAAGGCCACCCGGGGACTTGTGAAGAACGGGCTCATCCACGAGATGGTGCAGCGCAGGTCGCTCGCTGTCTACGAGGCGATCGTGGGGGTGGCCCATGTCTGAACTGGTGATGGAACGGATCGTCGAGAATCTCGCCCGGCTCAGGATGACCCGTGCCCAGGAGTTGGTGGGGCGCATGGCCCAAGAGGCCCAAAGCCGAAATGAAACCTATCTGGCCTTTCTGGATCGACTGCTGCAGGAGGAGGTCAGCGCCAAAGAGGAGCGCAGGCTGCGCATGTCGCTCACGATCGCCAGGCTGCCTTTTGCCAAGACGATCGAGGAGTACGAGTTCAGCTTTCACGACAGCCTGGATAAGCGGTCGGTCATGAGCCTGTTTGACCTGGACTTCATCGACCGGAAGGAGAACGTGATCTTCCTGGGTCCGCCGGGAGTGGGCAAAACCCATCTGGCCACGGCCCTGGCGATCAAGGCCTGCTATGCCGGCATCAGCATCTACTTTACGACCATGGCCGATCTGATCGGCAAACTCACACAAGACGCCGCAGGCTCCTCTATGGCTTCCCGAGGTCGGGGCTACGCCCGAAGCACCCTGGTTGTCGTCGATGAAGTGGGCTATATGCCGATCAGTCGTGCCGAGGCCCACCTCTTCTTCCAGTTCATCTCCCGCCGCTACGAGCGGAGCAGCACCGTGATCACGTCCAACAAAAGTTTTACGGAGTGGGAGGAGATGTTCGGAGACCCGGTGATCGCCTCGGCCATGCTCGACCGCCTGCTGCACCACTGCCGGGTGATCAACATCAAAGGCAACAGCTACCGGATGAAGGACTACAAGGCGCAACACCACGTTGCATGAGGGGATATCAGGAGATGGACCACCCTCAGCACATTGACCCTGGGGCAGTGACGAGAGCCGACTGTGTCTCCAGAAAGGCCAAGAGCTCTCACCCCATCAACCTTGAGGAGTGCCACCGACTGGTACACTTTTCCATGACCAGAACTGGTACACTTCTAAATGACCATTGACACCGCCTATCGCTCGCTGCTCGAGGACCGAGAGGAAACCATCAGGATGGAAATCGGCCTGCGCGAGCCGCTTCTGACGCCCGCTGTCCCGAGTGAGGCGCGGACGCTCTTGCTCGACCCCATCTCCGGTTTGCCGCTGGCGCCGGTTCTGACCGTGTTGTGCCTTTCGCGAATGGAGACGATGGCCGAAAAACTGCGGGCGGCGCTGTCCCGCCGTGAGGCTGCCATCCGCGACTACTACGACATCGACCACGCGGTCCGCCGGCTGAGCCTCGATGTGCTGGAGCCGGGGCTGGTCGGACTCGTCAGGGAGAAGCTGGCCGTGACCGGCAACGACCCGGTGGATGTTTCGTCAGCCCGGCTTGCGGCATTGAGGCCACAGCTCGATTCGGAGTTGAAAGCCGTGCTTCGCGCTCGGGACTTCGCCGAGTTCGATTTGGACCGAGCCTTTGCAACCGTAGCCGAGGTGGCAGCCGCACTCGGCCGAACTCCATGATCACGGACATCAACAGCGAAGACCGACTGGTCCAGCAGACTTTCGCCGAGTATCTGGAAAGGACGCTCGGCTGGGAGAGCGTCTACGCCTATAACGCTGAGACCTTCGGATCGACTGGAACGCTTGGGCGCGCGAACGAACGTGAGGTGGTGCTGGCGCGCGACCTGCGTGCGGCGCTGGCCCGCCTCAACCGCGACTTGCCGGAATCGGCTCTGGAGCAGGCGGTCGAGAAGCTCACTCGCGTGGACTTCGCTCGTTCGCTGGTCCAGCATAATCGCGAGTTCTACGGCTTCATCCGGGGCGGGGTGCCGGTCGAGTGGCGGGACGCGAACGGAGAGACCCGGCATGCGCTGGCGCAGGTGATCGACTTCCACAACGGGACCGCTTTCGATGGAAAGCCGAACAACCGCTTCCTGGTGGTCCGCGAACTGAAGATCCAGGGCGTGCGTGTCCCGCACTACAACCGGCGTGGCGACCTCATCTGTTTCATCAACGGCCTGCCGCTGGTTTTCATCGAGCTGAAAGCGTTCTATCGGAACATCCGCGCCGGCTTCGACAACAACCTAACCGACTACCTGAACGAGAGCATCGCCCACGCCTTCCACCACAACGCCTTCCTCGTGGTCAGCAATGGCGACAGCGCCCGCTACGGCTCCATCACCAGCAAGTGGGAGCACTTCGTGGAGTGGAAGCGCAACGCGGAAACGGACAAGGCGCGGGTGGATGCCGAAGCGCTTCTCGACGGCATGCTGGCCAAGAAGAGGCTGCTCGACCTGGTGGAGCACTTCATTCTCTTTGACGACAGCCGGGCAGGCGGCACACGCAAGATCGTGGCGCGTAACCATCAGGTGCTCGGCGTCAACCGCGCCGTTGCATCGGTCGTACGGCAGGAGCAGTTGAAGCGACACTTCCCGGTAGGTGAGCGACTCATTAAGTATCGCGTGCCGACGTATGAGCTGCTCAAGGCCGCCGAGGCGCCGCCGGATTCGGCCTATGCCACCCAACGCACCGCGGATTCTGCTGCCACGTATGAACTGCCGCTGGTGAAACGTGCGCATGATGACCTGGGGCGCTTGGGTGTATTCTGGCATACACAAGGGAGCGGCAAGTCCTACTCGATGGCGTTCTTCGTCGAGAAGGTGCGGCGTGTGGTGCCAGGCAACTTCACCTTTGTCGTGATGACCGATCGTGACGACCTGGACGACCAGATCTGGCGCACGTTTATCGGTTGTGGCGTGACGGACGAGACAATGCCGCGCCCCAGCTCTGGCATGGAACTGAAGGAGGCCCTTCGTGAGAATCATCGGTTTGTCTTCAGTCTTATCCATAAGTTCAACCAGCCGGTGAGCGAACCCTACAGCGATCGCGACGATATCATCGTCATGTCGGACGAGGCGCACCGGACTCAGGCCGGGAAGTTCGCCCGTAACATGCGACTGGCGCTGCCGAATGCCTCGTTTATCGGATTTACCGGCACGCCGCTCTTTACACACGACCACCTCACGCGTCGAATATTCGGCGGCTACGTCTCGCGCTACGACTTCAAGCGCTCTCGGGAAGATCAGTCCACCGTGAAGCTGGTCTACGAGAACCGGGGTGAGAAGCTCGGCATCGCCCGGTTGGACCTCAACGACCGCATCGCCGCGAAGATCGAGGAGGCGGAACTGGACCCGGACCAGACCGCGCTGTTGGAGAAGCTGCTGGGGCAGGACTACGAGGTCATCACCGCCGACGACCGGCTCGACAAGCTGGCCGATGACTTCGTCGAGCATTGCTCGACCCGGTGGGAGACCGGCAAGTCCATGCTGATCTGCATCGACAAAGTGACGTGCGCCAGGATGCTCCAGCGTATCGAGCCCCGCTGGCAGTTCAAACTCACAGAGGTGAAGGCCCTCATACCGAGGAAGGAAGCGGAGCTGTCCGCTACGTCTAATGTGGATGAGCGGGAGCGCCTCGTCAAATCCTTGGAGCGGCTGCGCGGACAGGCGCAGTGGATGGAAAGCACGATCATCGAGATCATTATCAGTGAAGCGCAGAACGAGGTACGCGACTTCCAGAGATGGGGCTTCGAGATCGTTCCCCATCGTGTCGTGATGAAGACCGGCTTTCAGACGCCCGACGGCAAGCGCGTGGACGTGGACGACGCGTTCAAGGACCCGGAGCACCCGTTCCGGATCGCCGTTATCTGTGCCATGTGGCTGACAGGCTTCGATGTAGAGTGCCTCTCGACCCTCTACATCGATAAGCCGATGAAGGCCCACACGCTGATGCAGGCCATTGCCCGCGCCAACCGCGTCTATCCTGGCAAGGACTGCGGGGTGATCGTGGACTACAACGGCATGGTCAAGAGCCTGCGCGAGGCGCTCGCGCAGTACGCCCTCGGGGACGAAGATGAAGGCGGCGATGGCGGCGGCATCGTGGCGCCGATCGAGGAGTTGGTCGTCGCGCTATCGCAGGCCATCGAAGCCGCGGAGAACCATCTCAAGGGTCTGGGCTTCGACACGTTGCGGCTTACAGGCGCGACCGGCTTCACCCGCATCGAAGCGCTGCGGGACGCCGTGAATGCGCTCTACACCTCGGACGAGGCCAAACGGCGGTTCGAAATTATGGCGCGACAGGTTTTCATCCGATTCAAGGCGCTGCTGATGGAGCCGAGCGCGTTCGCCTACGCCGAGCGACACGACAACATCGAGGCGATCTACAAGAAGCTGCAGGAGAAGCGCGATACTGCGGACGTCACGGAGCTACTCAAGGAGCTGCACAAGATCGTCAACGAGGCGATTCGGGCGCAGGCACCGGGCGAGGACCACGCCGAAGGGCTCACGATAGACCTGAGCCAGATCGACTTCGCGAAGCTTCGCAGTGAGTTCGAAGATAAGGTAAGGCGCAAGCACGCGGCATTGCAGGAGATTCGAGATGTGGTCGAGAAGAGGCTGGCGCAGATGTTGGCCGGTAACCCGATGCGGATGGACTACTATAAGAAGTACCAGCAGATCATTGCCGACTACAACCGAGAGAAGGATCGCGTGACGGTGGAGGAGACGTTCGCCAAACTGGTCGAGCTGGTCAACAGCCTCGACGCGGAACAGAGGCGGGCGGCGGCAGAGGGCCTGACCGACAACGAACTCGCGCTGTTCGACCTGCTCTTCAGGGAAAGCATCAGCAAAGCGGACCGCGAGAAGCTGAAGCAGGCCAGCAAGAATCTGCTTGCCTCGCTCCAGGAGCTACTGAAGCCGATGCAAGCATGGACGCAGAACACGACTACTCAGGCGGAGGTCAAGATCTTCATCCTCGACAACCTCTGGCGATCGCTGCCACGCCCTCCCTTCACGGACGACGACACCGAAGCGCTCGCCGGTCGCGTCTATGACTACGTGTGGCAACGGAGCGCGAGCGGTCAGGATCAACTGGCGGCGTAGGGGGGTTAGCCGGCATGACGAACGTGAGGCGCCAGAGCGTAGGTGAGTGGTACTCGCGGGACCCTCAGCGTCTGCCACCGAGTGGGGTGCAGATTACACCCCCGTAATCTTAAGTCTCATGTCTTGGTCGCAGCGCCCTGTCTCTCCCCACGCTTGGTTCACTACCCTATCTTAGACACCGCGATCACATCTCCTTGAACACACCCTGCGAATGCAGTCGAATCGAGGCGTCTTGGACCGGCATCCTGCTCGCGAGGCAACTAGGGAAGGACATAGCCATGGCGATCACACTGAAAGACAAAATGAAGGACCTCAGTCCCGCGCGGCGGAAATACATCGAAGCGCGTACGGCAGAGCTGGTTCAGGAGCACATGACCTTACGGGAACTGCGGCGCGCCCGTAAGCTGACGCAGGTCAGAGTGGCGAAGGAGCTCGGTATTACCCAGGACAGCGTGTCGCGCCTTGAAAAGCGCAGCGACCTCCTGCTGTCCACGCTGCGGAAGACTGTCCAGGCGATGGGCGGGACGCTGTCTCTTATCGCGGAATTCCCCGACCGCCCGCCGGTCGCCCTGTCCGGCATCGCCGAAGACGATCCGACGCCCAAACCGGCAGGCCGGAAAGGCGCGCACGCACCCCCGGCTTCTTCACCAACACATCCAGGTAATGCTCCAGTTCCAGTTCCAGCACCTGCTGCTGCTGTCCGAAGCACCGTTCGTGCCGCGCCACCCGTCGCCCGTCGTGCCACACCTCCACGTAGGCTGCCTGCACCTTGGCTTCGACCCGCGTGCCCGCTGGCAACGGCACCGAGTACCCATTCGTCAGCACGTTCACACACCCGCTGCTGTTGACCATCGGGAACGACACCGCCGCCAGGTCGAACCCCTCGTGGACCAGCGGCAACAGGTGCCCGCGCTCAATGGCCATGGCGACCCCCACCGTATGGACCCGACTGGCGATGACTCGCGCCTCATCCTCCCGGCACCCCGCCAGCAGCAGGTCATTCAACTGCGCCAGGTCGCGCGCCGCCGGCAGCGGCACCAGGTGATTCCGCCGAAACTGCCCGCCTTCGCCTTCCACCCCGCCCTTCTCGTCCCCTCGCGCCGGATTACAAAACTTGCTCTCGAACCCCCGATGCGATCGTAAGGCCACGAATCGCGCCGTCTCTATCCGCTGGCGGCCCCGCAGGATCTTCCTGACCGCACTCTTCAGGTTGTCGTAGCGCAGCGTGTGGAAGACCCCACCAAAGTAGGCGAAGGCCCGTTCGTGCGCCTCCAGAAAGGCTTGCTGTGTGGCATGCGGGTACGCGCGATGAAAGGCCGCGCCGCTGGCCATGCTGCGCATACAGAAGATGGAGACCTGCTCTCGCTCGCCCTCCACCTCGGCCCACGCCTCATACCAGTCCACCTGCGCCTCAGCTCCCCACGCGTCACGCTGTGGAATGAACGTCTCGCGTACCAGCAGCCCCAGTTCCCTTTTTCTGAGCCGCACGTACCGACGCATGGTCGATTCCCCGAGCTTCATTTCCGGCTTTTCCTGCAGGACCCGCACCCAGATCCGATGCGCCGTGTGCCGCTGTTTCCGCGGCGCGTGCCGATCCGCGTCCAAGATCTCGTCGATGAAATCCGCCGCTGGCTCCAGCTTCGGCCGCTGCCGCACTGGTGTCTTCCGCGCTGGCGGCACCGCGCTGGCCACCGCCTGCCGCACCATCCGCCGGTGTACGCCGAACTTGCGCGCCACTCCCGTGACCGTTCCCTCGCCGTGCTCGTATTCCCGCCTCATCTGTTCGAACAGCTCCACCGTCGCTCTCCCCGGCCTCCCTTCCGGGCCATTCGGCCCGGACCATCATAAGCCGGCAGTGTGTTAGCGGGTGGGCCAAATCAGATGATCGAAATGGGCCAATTTAGAGTAGCGAAATCACTTCCCGGACCCGCTGCCCACAGTGTTCTTTGAGATCCCGGCTGATGCTCCAGGACGGCCTCGACCACAAGGCTGCCGCCGCCTTGCTCCTAGCCTGAAGTTCCTGCAATAAAAGAACGAGTGTTCTCTATCTCTCAAGCTGTTGGCTTGAAAGTCACCTTCCAATTTCTGTCTACACCTTGATCCGCCGCAGGAGTTCCATCGCACGCTGTTGCTTCGGGTTTGGATTCGTGATCACCTCGAAGGTAGGTGCGTTTTCTGCGGCACGAGGCGTGCGGCAAGTATTGCGTACGATGGTGGCAAGTTCGGCCATCAACGTGCCAAAGCTATGCGCCGGCGTGTCGTCGTCGAGGGTGTGGCGGGCGACCTTGTCCAGTGCCGCGTTGGAGCGCGAGGCCGGTGCCATAGGGTCTCGGATGGTCTTGGCCTGTTGATCGGTATCGGCAAACATCAGTGCGCGCCAAGCCTCGCGCAGGTGCCACTCGACGTAGTACGCGAGCATGCACAGGAAGATGTGCGAGCGCACCCGATCGGCCAGGCGGTGATGAATCGGGCGTACCTTGAGGTCGATGGTCTTGAGCGAGCGGAAGGCGCGCTCGACGTTGGCCAGCGACTTGTAGTTGCGCACACAGTCTGCCGCCTCCATCTGCGTGGCGGGTATCGAGGTACGGAGAAGGTAGATGCCGTCCAAAGCGGCTTCGGCGGCGATACTGTCCGGCTTGCGCCCGAACGAGAAGGCCCTATCATCGATGGCGAGTTCGAAATGCTTGGCGACCTTGTACTGGTTGAGTATTTTGCCCACACGCACGCCGATATTCTCTTGGCCCGCGAGCTTGGCGGCATCCACCCTGGTCTTGATCTTGGCGAGATTCTTCTCCGTGGCACACAACAACGCGTCGCGCTTGTGCGCGCGCAGTGTGGCAAGCTGTGGGTTGCGGCAGGCCACCAGGCGTTCACCGGGATAAGCCGGTGCACTGAGCTCGAACAGATTGCGATCATCAAACAACCCGAGCTGCAACTGCCCCTGCTCGACCAGCGCGCGAATCGAGACGCTCTTGAGCGCGGTGATCCAGCCGATGCCGTCGGTCTCGCGCATCTCGTCGATGGCCTTTTGCGAGATCATCCCCCGGTCGCCGACCATCACCATGCGCCCGATGCCGAAGTCCGTGCGCAGGCGCTGCACCTCGGGCATGAAGGTGGTGCTGTCCGAGGTGTTGCCCTCATGCACCGACACCGCGACCGGGCAGCCCCGAGCGTCGGTGAGCAAGCCGTAGTTGACGTGCAGCATGCCGTGCTTGCCGTCGCGGTTGTAGCCGCGCTTGGCCAGCGGGCAGGTGGTGCCCTCGAAGTAACTGGACGACAGGTCGTAGAGCACCAGGCCGCCCGCGCTCAAATGCCGTGCGGCGAGCTTCTTCTCGATGGCGCCCTTGCGCGGCAGCAGCCAGTCCATCGCCGCGTACAGGTCATCCTTGCCAGCGTCGGCCACGGCGACATCTTCGGCCAGCGTCGTCGTGTGCCACCAGCGTGTCGTAGCCAGTTTGGTCTGTGGCGCCACGATGCGTGAGGCCACCATGGCCAGCACCAGGTCGCGTGCGCGGCACGGCTTGGAGGCGATCAGCGCAGCGAACCCCAAGCGCTGCATCGCCGTCGCTACGGCCTCCACATGACCATGCGCGCGTGAGCACACAATCTCAAAGGTTTGCGCCGCAGGCACGAAGGTCTCGCCCTGTAACGAGCGGCGGATGACCTCCACCAGCGCGTCGGGCAGATGAGAAAGATTACCCAAGGTCTCGTTCTTGACGCTGCCGCCTTCGCGGTCGCTGCGACGCAACAGATGCGTGCGATAGATACGATCCTTGTACTTGCGGATCGTGGTGACTACGTGAGCGGTTCCGGTGCGGGCTGACAGACGCGTCACTATCGGCGATATGCCGCACACGGTCAACAGTATTAGGTGACTACACAAAGAACCACGCACAACCACTTCACCACGATACTCCTCAATAAAGACGGGGCTTGGGTGCTTTTCGGTGACTACGAATTGACGAGAACTTCAGCCTAAAACCCCCGCAGCCACGCGGCGATAGGTGCCAAAGGGAGATGGGGCCCCTACCAGATTGGGCGGCGAGCCCATCTGTCTGGCCTCAACAGATTAGGCCGGTCTGTCTAATTGTTGTTCGGCCCCCATAGGGAAAGACGCCGGCGCTCCGCTTGACATCACGATTTACTGTAGCTATCATAATGCCATGCGAATTGAGTTCGATCCAGCGAAAGACGCAACGAACCGGCAGAAGCATGGTGTCTCCTTGGCGGTTGCCGGCGAACTCGATTGGGAAGCTGCGCTTGTGTGGATTGATGACCGCGTCGAGTATAGTGAGACGCGAATGATCGCGCTGGCTCCAAAGACGGCCATCCTGTACTACGCGGCATTTGTTGACCGTGGCAACGTGCGAAGGATCATCAGCCTGCGCCGTGCCAATCGTCGAGAGGTGAAACACTATGTCGAAAACGTCTAAGCGTCCTGCGATCGCGATGCCGACCGTAGAGGCAGACAAGGCAATTACCGCGGCGGCGAAGGCCGACCCGGATGCACAGCCCCTCACGCCT
>JGI1357J11328_10003471_pt1 | contig 10822 bp, 15 predicted proteins | sample Subgrocontami54m_FD_11328 | JGI IMG/M metagenome (IMG submission 11328)
GTGTAGCAAACGTTGGCTGTCGCTGGCTCTTCGCGCAAGAGTGTTGGCGTCTGGCCCATCAGGCCGGGCCCAACCGCGCGACTGTGAATCGTCGTCTGCCAATCCTTGAACTGCGCGGGATGGCAGCCACCGCAAGTCTCCGGCGCGAGTGAGGCTTCCGACTCCGACCAATCCGCCCGCGGCTTCCCTTGCAAGGGAACTGGAACTTGCCAGTGCTGCTTGAGAAAGTCGAGTTGCGCCTGCTCGGTCGATTGCTGCTTCTGTTGAGGAGAGACAGCAAACAGGCTCGCTCCAAGCAGCAAGCCGACAAGGACAGGTTTCTTGAATCCAATCATCTGGTAGGGACTGTTGTAGCAACCTCAGTGCGCCTGTTTGAGCAACTGCCTTATTCTCAGCTCGTCCTTAGTCCACCGGTACGGCAACTCGCGGATGACGCCACTTTCAGTGATCTCTTGCGCAGCCGTCAGACAATCGAAGATTATGCGTCGCTGCACCGTGCGATCGTTGAGATCGCCAAACGTGTAACCGAAAGGATGCCGAATGTGCAGAGCGCGTGATGGATTGATCAGCTCCGTAATCCCTCTCACGAGCGTCAGCGAAATCGTTGACAGGCCAGCCTCGTCAAACACTCGCTGAATCAGTCCGACCGACTGATTGCAGACCGGTCAAGCCGGCGCCAGCAAAACCAGATCGACTCGATCCGCTTTCAACTTTTCTGCAACTTCCGGCGCAGTTTCCTTGGTCAGTGGATCGGTTTCAGCGACGTAACCCATGAAAGAGAAATGCCGCGGCGCCACTGCGCCAATGACTCCTTGCGCCGGCAGCTCGCGCAGCCGGTCAAGCGGAAACACGCAGTTCTTGTCGGCTGAAACTCTCTTAATGTCGTACCCGATGTGCGACAAACGCAGGTCGTCCAGGCTAACGCCGTTTGGAATCTCGCGGTAGGTGTGATCTCCGATAGCACTTCTCAAATTAAACGGCGGATCGGTTTTCACATGAACACCTGCCGTGGTCACCAAAGCCACAGTACACTGCGACACGGGTTTATCAAGCAGGTTGACTGGCGATGGCTCTGCGAAAGCCACCCAATCGAATTTCGGATAGGCCTTCTCACGAACATATTGCTTTTCTACTTCCGGGAAACTGTCTTCCGCGAGTCTCTCATCTTCAACGAGTACACTCTCAGGACTCATTTGGCATGTTCTCCTTCCCTTCGAACTGCCTCGACCCGAATGAAATTATCATTAGGCCCGATCCCAAGACTGTAAGCCTGACTACACAAAGCCGAACCCGTCAGGAAGTCTTCGAGAGGGTCGTGTAATCAAGGTTACCGAAAACATTGAGATTGGGTGATAGATTTCCTGCCGAAGACATGGCAACTGACAGAAGCGCGCAAAAGACGGCAGTGGTGCTCTGCGGCGGCGGCAGCCGCGGCGCATTGGAACTCGGCTTCTATCGCGCCCTCGTTGAACTTGGTGTGCCGATCGACTTCATTGTCGGATCTTCCGTGGGAGCGCTTAATGGAGCATTCATCGCCGCCGGAGAAAGCGCGGAAAGGATGAATGCTCTCTGGCGCAGCATCAGGTTTCGCGACCTTTTCGGATTGAACTGGCGTGCGCTGCTAAACCCGAGACGCGCCGACAGCATTTACGGTAATCACAGGTTGAGGCGGTTCATCGAGCGTTATTTGCCGGCGAAGCGATTTGAAGATCTACGCGTTCCATTGACCATCCTGGCTACAGACATCGACACGGGAAAGGGCATTCGTCTTGAGCAGGGAGATTTGACGCAAGCCATTCTGGCAAGCGTGGCCATTCCCGGCTTGTTGCCGCCGGTGCTACATGAAGGCCGCCAGCTCATCGACGGCGGAGTAACTAATAATTTGCCGCTCGACGTGGCGGTCGATAAAGGCGCAACGACTGTTCTCGCGATCCGCTGCAAATGCGAGCGAACCCGCCGAGAGCCGGTCCACGGCATAGCCAACATCCTCTTGCGCTCTTTTGATATCACCGACTCGTTGAAGTACGAGCAGGACGCGCATCGGTACGATGGCGTGTGCGAAATGATTCTCGTTACTCCTTGCTTTGATTTCGATGTGGGTTTTCTCGACTTCCGCCACAGCGGAAAGCTGATTGACATGGCCTACGATGCCACGATCCAGGCGCGGGAAGCCTTCACGACACTGCTAGTCGGCAGACGTGCGTCAGGCAGAGATTAACTGTCGTTGTTTGAAAATCACGCAATCAAAGAGACTCGGAGCGCCGTTTAGAGGGAGCACTTCTGTAACAACTCTACCGGGCTGACAAGTCCGCGATCCAAACGGTAACGAACAATTTTTGATTCGCAAAGCACCTCGACAATTCCCACTTGACTCTGGTGCTAACTCAAGGGTCTATACTGAACGATAGGCTGAAAAGGATGAGATTTGGGAATGGCTGAGTTTCGGATCGGTGAAGTAGCAGCGCAGGCTGGGGTGAGCGTAGACACAGTGCGCTATTACGAGCGCAGGCGACTGCTGCCGCGTGCGCCGCGCAGGCCCGGCGGATTTCGCGTCTTCAGTTCAGAGACTGTCGAGCGTGTGCGCTTCATCAAGCAAGCACAGGAGATTGGCCTCTCGCTCGACGAGATCAGAGAGTTGTTGACGGATGGTGGAGGCGCAGACAAATGCCAGCGAGTCAGCGAATTATTGCGCGCTAAGCTGGAAGAGATTGACCAGCGGATTAAGACCATGCGGAGGTTTCGGCGCACGCTGGCCCATCATCTTGCTACGTGCGAGAAGGAACTGAACCAAAGGGGTGAAGCGGCTGAGTGTCCGGTCATCATCGACATAGAACATGCCGACCGGGGACCGAAAGCCGCGGTGAGACGGAAGGGGAATAAGAAATGAGCGAAAAGAGATTGGCAGTTGGGGGCGCGATAGCGGCCGCAATTGCGGCGAGTCTATGTTGCGTCGGACCAGTGCTGTTTGCGGTGCTTGGTCTCGGCGCCTTCGGAGCCGCGTCGTTCTTTGCAGCAGCGCGACCGTATCTGCTTGCCAGCGCGGTGTTGCTTCTGGCGGTTGGGTTCTACTGGACCTATTTTCGGAGAGGGACGGCGTGCGCACCGGGTGAAGCTTGCGCGACAAAGCCGGTCAGCCGGATAGGCCGATCAGGATTGTGGATTGCAACGATCGCGGTTCTCGCCTTCGCGCTGGCGCCGTATTACATCGGGCATCTTGCGTCGGCTTTGACGCGACGAAAGCCACTGGCTACAGCGCCATCAGCGTTACCTGCGGACCAAAACGCAAGCTTGCGGGCGAATCTCGAAACTGTTGTCGTCGCAGTTGACGGGATGGATTGCAGCGCTTGCGAAATACCCATTAAGGACGCGCTGGCGCGGACGCCAGGTGTGCGTACGGCAGACGTAAGCTATAAGCGAGGCGACGCGCGCATTGAGTTTGATCCAAAGGGAACGAACATTGATCAGATCAGACGTGCAATCGACTCGACCGGCTACAAAGCGAAGTGACTCAGGACGTATTGAAAGTCGGAAAGAGGAGTAATACATGAACACAGCGAACCGCAAACTTGGCGGTATGTTAATTGGTGTTGGTGGATTGGGCGCCGCATTGGCGCTGCTCTGTTGCGCAGCGCCGTGGATACTGGGTGGAGCGTTGGTCGCGCTTGGCCTCGGCTTCATTCTTAAGGACGCCATACTATTGAGCCTGGCTGCAGTCGGGTTGCTGATTGCCTTTGCAGGATGGCGTCTGATGAGGAAACACAAGCAACAAGGAGGAAGGTTATGAGCGATTGCTGTGCCGCGCCAGGCTCTACAGAGTCATGCGACATTGTGGTTGGCCAGACGCAAGCGAAGACTGAGACGCGCTGCTCTACGTGCGGAACTGAAGGTCGCCCAGTCGAACGACAAACGGTTCTGCACCACGTAAAGCACGAACATCTTGAGCGCGTTGGTGACGAGGCGTTTAGATTTTGTGGGGATCAGCAGTGTTCAGTTGTTTACTACGGAGACCGCGGGACACGTTTCACCGTAGACGAGGTGCGCGAACTTGTAGGCGCCAAGGTGACCGGCGATGCGCGCCCGATCTGTTACTGCTTCGGATTCACCGAGGGTGATGCACACGAAGAGATTGTTCGCTCGGGCACGAGCACAATTCCCGCAACCGTAAGCCGATTGATCAAGGCGCGTATGTGCGCGTGCGAAGTGCGCAATCCGTCGGGCGCCTGTTGCCTCGGCGAAGTCACGCGAACCGTCAAACGTCTCTCGAATGAACACCAGACATCGATGCAGGAAAGGCCTGCGCCTGCGCACGATTGCTGCGCGCGGTAACCACGTCGCCATCTCGCGACCAGGAAACGAAGGATGAGAGGAGCAAAAAAAGATGTTCAGACGGCGATTGATAGAGGCAGGCATAATGGTGCTTGCTTTGTATTTCGGCTTGGCTGTATCGGCCAGCAATAGCGCCGCTCAGCGTAAACCTTCAAAGCGTCCGCAGGCGCAACTAACGGTCATCACCGGCGCGGACAAAGGACTTGTACGAATTCGCTCGACGCGTTTCTTTTGACGCTTCTGCCCTGGGCGCGTAGTTAACGCGCTAAAAGCACAGCGCGGTGTGCAAGAAGTGAGCGTCGAGGGTGACGCCAATCCGATCACCGTCGACGTGCGATTTGACCCGAAGGTGACGAACGCTCAAATAATCGCAGCGATAGCGAAGCGCGCGCTGGAAAAAGACGCCGCCGACCATGCGATGATTAGAGTCGTCTTCGAGAAAGAGCAGGGGTAGCCGCTCGGGACCGACTGCCGCGGTTTTTAACTCGGCGGCTTTGGGCGCGGAAAAACCAAGAGGATCTTAGTCAGGAGGAGTAAATAGACACCATGACAATCAAACGCAAGATCGAAATCTTTAGCGCGGGCTGCCCGGCCTGCGAGGACGCAATCAAACTTGTGCGCAGCATCGCCTGTCCGTCATGCGAAGTCGAAGTTCTCGACATGCACAAAGACGACATCGCCACAAAGGCGAAGCAGTACGGCGTGCGCAGTGTCCCCGCAATAGTGATCGACGGAAAGTTAGCCGACTGCTGCGCGGGACGCAGCGTTGATGAGGCTTCGCTTAGATCCGCCGGTGTGGGTGTTCCGTTATAGTAGTTATGCCGGCAGGCAGCAATCAACAGGACATAGCGCCGCGCATTGCGGCGCGTCATGATATCCAACGCAGTCTACGCAGGTATCGGGATCGATTACATAAATCTCCGGACCCGCAGTAATGGACTCGGTCGGGCATTCTGGTTCGCAGGCGCCACAATTAATGCATTCTTCCGTGATCTTGTAAGCCATTCTCTTTCTCCTCTTGAAGTTTTGGAATGATGCCTAAAAAGGTTTCCCTCTTTGTTCCCGCCACGAAGAATAATTCAAGGCAGGAACTTCACGAACATCAATTCGTTGTGGCGCTCGTTGTAAACCAGATCGTCAACCAGTTGCCTGGTAATCAAAATGCCGAAGCCACCGGCCCGCAGACCTTTCTCTTCCCGAATGGCAACGTGGTGAAACGGATCGTCGACGGGATTGTTCACCGCTGCATGGTCCAGTCGTGATGGATCAAATCCTTCGCCCGGGTCCTTAATCCGGCAGATAACGGCGTGTTGGAGTCTAATAATGCTGACCGCGACACCCTTTTCCGGATCCAGTTTGCAACCGTGTTCGATGGCGTTGCTGAGCATTTCACTAAACGCATAACCGATCGCCTCAGCCATCTCTGGCGGCACATCAGTTTCGAGTTCGCCAAGCAGCTTTTGCAGTGGTGACAAAGTGGCACGGTCGCAGGGAACACGCAGTTCCACCCATTCAGGCTGTGCTGAGATGACCTCGATCTCACGCGCGGGGCACCCGGTAAGCGCAGCATCCACGGCGGCGCGCAGTTCCTCGGCCGTAAAGGGACTGATCAAGAGATCGCAGACGTGCTCGCGCAACGCGCCGATAGCGGCCTGCGGAGTCCCACGCTCAATTATCAGCAGAAATTTTAGGCTTGGACAACCGCGACGGATAGCCGCGATGAACTCCGCGCCATACGTAACGGGGGTCGCACCATTCGCCGGTGGCGTGACGAAATCTGCGATGACCAGATCGACGGGCAGGTCCGCAAGCAACTCTGCCGCATGGGCGGCGTCGGGCGCCCACCATACGTAGTGACCGTCGCCATTGAGCGCCCGGAGAACTAGTTCTTGAAAACGTGGATCTTCGTTCACAACCAGGATGCTTTTCATGACAAGACCCCTCTAGCCGTTTGTTGTTCAGCTGTGCCCCATGATTACTTCTTCTCAATCACGAACCGCGTGCCAAACTTTCGGCCGACACCGTTCGAGAAGCCGCCGAAGTCAGCGCTCGCCAGATTGCCCTGAAAGTCGCGTGGGTTGAAGTGATTTGTCACATTGAAAAACTTTACACCGAGCTTCATCCGGTACTTTTCCCACTTCCCGGGAAGGCTGACATTCTTCATCACCTGCAAGTCGAGTGAATAGAACGTCGGGAAGCGCCCGGCCCGATTACGTGGACCCACAAAGTTGCGATCCTCGTCGATGAACGAAAGCGGAAAGCCGTTGCGCATGTCGAAAACCGGCGCCACAGTAAGGCCATACTTGGCATGGAACTCACCCCAGAACAGAAAACGATTCGGAGCGTCCCATGGCAGTCGTGACCGTTCGTTGGCGCGAATGATCGGGTTCTCGAAATTGCCGAAGTAAGAGTTGAAATCGTTTAGATCGCCATTGGCAGAAGAGTGCACGTAGGACGCTGAAAACTCGTCCGTGTCGCGAAACTTGTATCGCGTCGTGACCTGAAATTCCCGGTAGCGCGAACTCCCGCCGTTGTTCAAAAACAGAATGCTGCCCAACGTCTGAGATTCGATCGGGTTGAGGACATACTCGCGGCGGCCTTCGCGTTGCTGGTAGCCGACGCGGACGAAAAGGTTCTTTACCCACTCGCGGTCTAACTCGATGTTCCAACTTACACTGCGCGGCGCGCGAAATCTGCCGTTGTCTAGTACGAAGCGTTGCCGCCGGGCGAGGCCGACGATCTGTTGCCCGTCCAAGCCGAAGCGCGTGATCACGCGCTCTTGCAACTGCGGAAAGGCGGCGACGTTGAGATCAATCTTGTCATAGAAAAGCCCGACACCGCCCCGAATCACTGTGCGCCCATCAAGCACCGGCAGAAACGCGAAGGCGATGCGTGGGGCGAAGTTGTTTTCGTGAGCAATATTGTCGCGGTCATAGCGCACGCCATACTCAAGCGTGAGCCGATTGTTTACCGTCCACTTGTCCTGGAAGTATGCAAGAAACTCAGCTTTGTTGCGGTTTAGTTGGCCGTTCCCCACAAAGTCGATCTGCTGACTGCGAGTGCCGTCGGCGCGCAGAATACGAACCGTGTTGCTCGTGTTGCGCCCGTCATAGGTGTTGTAGCTGAAACCGCCGCCGACCTTCATGAAATGCGAGCCGGCGAACTCCGGCGGCGTGAAGCTGTACACTTCCAGCGCCTCATACCGTCTGCTCTTTCGATTTTGTTTGTTGAAGAAGTTTCCCGAGTTGACATCAGGCGCAAAGTTTATCGGCGCGTTTCCGGAACTCGGAAACACGTCCGCATCGAATTGCTTGATGCTGAAATAAGATTCCAAGACTGATTTGCCATTCACAATTCGGCGTTCGTTGATCGCCCAGAAGAAACCTCGCTGTTTGAAGTTCGGCGTCACTTCCTGCGGATTAAAGGTGTTCAGCCCAACGAATCTTAATTTCTGCGGGAACAGGGAAAATGTTGTGGTGAGGTGGTTGCTGGGGTCGATGTCCCAATCAAGTTGGGTGACAGAATCAAAACTCTCAAGACCTGTGTCCCGCCGGAGCGGCGGCAGATTCTCGATCGGCGTGCGCACGAATCGATATTCAAACGACTGGATGAACCACAGTTTGTTCTTCTTCAACGGCCCACTAAGTGTGACCCGTGGCGTGAAGGCTTCGACGCCAGCGGTGTGACCGCCGCGACGGCGAAAGCGCGGGAAGAAGCTCTGCACTTGCACGTCAAACTTGTCCGTGCCCGGGCGCGTCTCGATCGCCGTTACGGCACCCGTGAACTTGCCGTACTCCGGCGCGTACGGGTTAGTCAGCACCTGAACGGACTGGATCGCTTCGATGGGCAGGTTGATTGCAAACTCGCCAGTCACCGGGTCGGTTACATTCGCGCTGTTGACGGTCAGCCCGCTTTGGCTGGCGCGCGAACCTTTCACGTTCAGCAATCCATCTGGACCGCGGACAACTCCGGGAACCAAAGGCAGTGCATCCTCGAAGCGCTCGCTTACGAGTGGTACTGTCTGGAGCGTGGTCTGACTCACCTCCGCCGCCGGTGCTGCGTCTTTCGTGTCGACTGCGTCGCTTTCCGCCGCGACGTTGACGACTCCAGTGACGACTGCTAATTCGAGGCTAATATTTTCAACCGTCGGCTCGCCGGCGCGAATCGTTACGTTCCTGTTTAGGTTCTTGAATCCCTCGAGACTGACCTCCATTGTGTAATCGCCGACTGGCAAATCTGCAAATTTGTATTCACCTGCGTCATTCGAGAAAACCGAGAGCGGCATTGAGCCCGGTGACCTGCGCTTCAAAGTCAAACTCGCGCCGGGAATGTTGTAGGTCTGCGCATTCGCCCCAACGGCGCTGATCGTGCCCTGAAGCGTACCTATGTTCCCATCGCTGGTTTGTGCTGCAACAGCGACAAGACCTAGCGCGATGATCATTGAGACCAGGGCCAGCGCCCGCCGCAGTATTCGCGCGACCGTGGCCGGTTTGTAATCGTTAACTTCGTGTCTCATCTCTCAATTCCTTTGCCAATGTGAACCGCTCAGCGGTTTCGGCAACTTTGTTCCCTCTGGCTACTTTCGTGGAGCAAGAATCTGATTCACTGCGTCACTTGCGCTCTTACGCACTGCTTCGTCAGCGTCGTCATGGGCCACACTTCGCAGCGGCGCGATCGATCGTCGGTCTTTCAAGTGCGCCAGTGCCTGAATTGTGTTCAGGCGTACTTGCAGATCCGTATCTTGCAAGCGGGCGATGAGCGGCATTACCGCGCGTCTGTCATTAAGCAGTCCAAGCGCGAAGGTCGCACTGCGCCGGATGATGGGCTTTTCGCTATCCAGAACCTTTATCAGCGGCTCGACCTGTCCCTTACCTCCGGAGAGGACGAGCGCGAGAGCGGCGTTCTGACAAACGTCAGGATTTTCATCGTTCAACCAGCCAATGAGCGCCTTCACGGCTCGCTCGCTCTTGAGTTGGCCCAGCGCCAGCGCAATCGGTGCGCACGTTTCATGGTCCTTGTCGTGGGGCAACGCGAGTAGTGGCTCAACTGCTCGCGGATCGCCCAGCCGGCCGAGCGCAATTGCAGCGTTCGTCCGCACTTTGGCATCTCTGTCTTTCAGGATTTCGATTAGCGGTTCGACGGCCCGCCGATCTCGTATAAGCCCCAGCGCGAATGCGATAGTGGCTTTGAGGTCCCGGTCGCTTGTCTCTCGGAGCCGGTCAATCAGCGGGTCAACGGCGCTGCGATCCTTAATCAGTCCCAGGGCCAGCGCTGCGGTCTTTTGAACGTTCAGGTCAGTGTCTCGAAGAGCGGCGACCAGGGGTTTCGTGCCTTGTCGCTCGCCCATCTCGCCCAAGAGTTCGGCTGCGGAAATTCGCAGCGTTGGATCTGCTGCCGTCGTGAGTTGTGTGATCAGCGCATCGACTCGTTCGGAAGTTCCGACCTTAGGTTTCTCTTGCGCTGCGCTAACACCAAGATTGGTCGAAAGCAGAATCAAGCCGAGCCAAAGAACGACGGCTGTCTGCGTTCGTCGAAAAAGGCGCTGACCAAACCTGGCAGTCTCATCTGACGTTTCTTGAATCGGTTGTTTTCTCATTCGCGAACTCCTTCAATTGCTTGGCGACAGCGAACCGCGACGACAGTTCTAAGCAACCTCTGTTGTCGTCGCTATTATTGGATCTCAAGCGTGGCTTCTTCAGTAAGGCTGCTTACATGAGGTGGTGAGAGTTATGTAATTGCGCTTACCAAATACGCAGGGAGGAAATGCTGGCTACCGATCAAGCCGGGCTGTAGGTCACCCGTCTAGCGCAGCTCAGTCGCAGTCGAATACTTTGCTATGAGTATTCCTGACTCAGGTCCTTATTCTCATACTTCTTGGACGTGCGATTTTTATCGATGCTTAGATGGCTCAAGCAACGCGTCAGGTGATTGATCACATCGCTCTCCGCGCCCTCGGGAATCTTTCAAGCAAGATTGAGCAAGGAGTTCAATCCGCTGTAGTGCTCATTCCTCCTCCCGAGGCGAGGATGATTTCGCCACTAGTGTGCTCTCGTCCATGCGCTTTCAAGTTTGGCGGACAAGTGGAGAAAAAAGGATGAAAGTAACGTCTGCGATTGTCGAAGCGCAGCCATTTCCGGTCGTGGCGCACCGCCCTCTGCGCTTCGAACGCGGAATGACGATTCCAAGATGACATTGGAGGCCAGCATTCAGGTCACCGCGAATGCTCAGGAACTTTTACCCCTCACTTTGAATCAAGCACTGGCTAAACGGCGGCGCAGCCTGTCGGTGATCCCGTCGGCAGCCAAGACCAGCCCATAGATAACCGCGATGAGCGTCAATAGGCGGGCATAGAAACCGAGTTGGATATTGATATAGATAATCTGTCCCAAACCTCCACCGCCGACCAGTCCAAGTATGGTCGAGACACGCAGATTGGTCTCCCAGCGCAAGACTGTATAACTAGTCAACATCGGACGCGCCTGCGGCCACATACCCC